>Ga0326597_10010864_pt1 | contig 12106 bp, 8 predicted proteins | sample RVTome_12_FD_203789 | JGI IMG/M metagenome (GOLD analysis project Ga0326597, IMG submission 203789) | Soil microbial communities from uranium-contaminated site in the Upper Colorado River Basin, Wyoming, United States - RVT100D185 | ecosystem: Environmental > Terrestrial > Soil > Contaminated >... | reverse complement strand
CCGCCGCCCACCAGCCGCTTGTACTTGATGAGCGCGATGTCGGGCTCCACCCCGGTCGTGTCGCAGTCCATCAGGAACGCGATGGTGCCGGTGGGCGCCAGGACCGATACCTGCCCGTTGCGGAAGCCGTGCTCCTTGCCCGCCGCGACCACCTCGTCCCAGGTGTTGAGGGTGGCGTCCAGCAGGTCGGCAGGGATGAGCCTCCGATCCAGCCGGTAGGCCGCGTCACGGTGCATGCCCATGACCTTGAGATACGGCTTGGCATTGCGGGCGTAGCCCGCGAACGGGCCACCCTGGTCGCGGCTGATCCGGGCTGACTGCAGCTCCGCCTCGGCCTGCATGAGGGCCGTGATGGCGGCGGAGTACGACCGTCCCTCGTCGGAGTCGTAGGCCAGGCCGCGGTTCATGAGCAGGGCGCCCAGGTTGGCGTAGCCCAGCCCCAGCGGCCGATAGGCGTGGCTGTTGTCCCCGATCCGCTCCGTGGGATAGCTCGCGTTGTCGACGATGATCTCCTGGGCGGTGAGGACCACGCGGACCGCGTGCTTGAAGTCCTCGATCGCGAACTCGCCGTCATCGGTCACGAACTTCATGAGGTTCAGGCTGGCCAGGTTGCAGGCCGAATCATCCAAGTACATGTATTCAGAGCAGTTGTGAATCACTACACCGTTTGCGACGAAGTGATCAGTCGCTGACTCGGTCAGATCGAACACCGGCTCGTCACCAAGCGGGGTGACCGACACGAACTCGTCGACCAGCTCGTCCGAGTAGGTGGACATGAATGCATTGGCCCGCCGAAGAGCCGCCGCCTTGGCGCTCTCGGGGGCGAATCCGATCTCCCTCTCGTATCGCTTCCGCGAGTCACGTGTGATCCGAAGCGAATGTGTCTCTCTTACGCCGTATTCCTTCATTCCGCCCTTGCCGTCGGGCAGAAGGTGAGTCAGCTTGCCGCCGCGTCGGTTCTCGTAGATGCGGCTCTTGATCCCGAAGCCCAGCAGCATCCGCTGGACCTGAAGGATGAGCTGCAGGGATGTCGAGTCGAGTCCGACATAGGTGTTTGAGCCACTGCTGACGACCGTTCCGTCCGCGGTGAAAAGGCCCCGGAGGAGCGCGGCGGTGGCGCTGCGGTCGAGGCCGAAGGCATCGTCGGTGAAGCGCTTCAGGTGGCTTCCCTCATCTAGCACGGCGTAGCGTTTGAATTGCTCGACCACAGTGCGAGAGGCAAATGCAACCCGAGCGCCCGTGGCTGTCCGGGTCACGTGCACCGGACCTGGCTGACCGGCCAAACCCGCCACGCGGAGCATCGCCTTCTGGTGATTGACCTCCTTGGCCACCATCTCCAACACATCGAACTCCTCGTTGTGCATGGTGATGGTCACCAAGTCGACGTCTCCCTGATGAGCAAGGTGCCCGTCTCCAACGGCCAAGCCGATCGCCTCGGCCAGCTGCGGCGAGAGTTCCTCTTGGCCAAAGCCAGGCGAATTCAGGAAGATCCGGTCGCCCTTCCGCAGATCCTTGACGGCAACGTCTCCCCGGTGCGTGGCGACCAGGTGGTCCGCGGTGATGTTGATCCGGTAGCCCGCGCGGGTCTTCAGCTCGAAGACGAGCTTGGTGCCGGTCGGGAAGATCTTGTCAACCGGGTGCGGCTGGCCATCGGCTCCAATAACGTTGGCCTTCGAGCCGACCAAGGCGTCAATCCGGCGCCAACCCTGATCGGTCGCCACCAATGTGTCACCGGTCACGCACGGGTTACTGGCGTTGATGGGCGCCGTGTTGGCGCTGGTGTGCCAGCGGTTCACCGTGTCGTGGTACTGGATCCCCGGGTCGCCGCAGATCCAGGCTGCCTGGGCCATCTTGTTGAGCAGGTATCGGGCCTTGACCGTGTCCATTGGCCGGCCATCGACCACCGCGTGGGTGGTCCAGTCGGCGTCCTGCTCGACCGCCTCCATGTAGGCATCGGTCACGCGGACGGAGTTGTTGGAGTTCTGGAAGAAGACCGAGTCGTAGGCCTCGCCCCCGTTGAAGTTGCCGTCATAGCCGGCGTCGATGAGGGCCCAGGCCTTCTTCTCTTCCTTCATCTTGCAGTCGATGAACTCCTCGACGTCGGGGTGGTCGACGTTGAGGATCACCATCTTGGCCGCGCGCCGGGTCTTGCCCCCGGACTTGATGACCCCCGCGAAGGCGTCGAAGCCCTTCATGAAGCTGACCGGGCCGGAGGCACTGCCCCCACCGCGGAGGCCTTCCCGCCTGGAGCGCAGGGTGGACAAGTTGCTGCCCGTTCCGCTGCCGAACTTGAAGAGCATGCCCTCGGTGTGGGCCAGGGTCAGGATGGAGTCCATGGTGTCGTCGACGCTGTTGATGAAGCAGGCGCTGCACTGCGGATGGGCGTCGATGCCCACGTTGAACCAGACCGGGGAGTTGAAGGCCGCCCGCTGCTTGAGCAGGATGTCGGTCAGCTCGGCGTGGAAGGTGTCGGCGTCTTCGGGGCTGGCGAAGTAGGCGTCCGCGCGGCCCCATCCGGTGATGGTGTCGGCCACCCGGCCGATCATCTGCTTGACCGATGTCTCGCGCTCCGGCGTGCCCAGGGTGCCGCGGAAGTACTTGGACGCGACCACGTTGGTGGCCAGCGCGGACCAGCTCTTGGGGAACTCGAGGCCCTTCTGCTCGAACACGACCTCGCCGTGCTCGTTGGTGATGGTCGCTTCGCGCGAGTCCCACTCGACCGTGTCGTAGGGGTCCACCCCGGGGCGCGTGAAGCGGCGCTCGACGCTGATCCCGCGCCAGGTGGGCTGCTCGCCCGACTCTAGCTGGTGGTAGCCGGCGGCCTTGCCCTTTTCGGCCTTGGCCTGACCCTGCCCTGCGGCCTTGCCTGGCCCGGTCGCCCTGGCCTGGCCCGGTCCTGTGGCCTTGGCTGCCCCCTTGTGCCCGTTGCCATTTCCGTTGGTCTTGGACGGGACGGGGGCTGCGCTGCGTGCCATGGGTCCGGTGCCTCCTGGTGGTCGGATGGGTGTCGGTTGTAGGACGGGCGGACCTCTCGGAGGAGTTGGGAGAGGTCCGCCCCGCTCGATTCGGGAGGCGCCGCGAACCGGTCCGGTCGCTACGTCTCAGTGGCCTTGAAGTCTACTCCTCGGCTAAGGCCAGGTCAAGGGAAAATCACAAGATGTAGTGGTGGGTCTTCGAGACTGCCCCTACATCCTGCGTAACCGCCGAAACCGATGTGGACGGCCTGTGGACCGTCTGTGTGCGGTCTGTGGACAGCTGTCAGGGCTGGGTCAGTATCCGAGATAAGGCTGACCGATGTATGACAACGGCCCTCGGGGTCGGAGGTCTCGCGTTGGACGCCGGGCAGAGCCCTGGATTGGACGCGAGTCGGGCCCGAGGGGTAGGCTAGGGGCGGTGACCGGGCGCCACTTCCTGGGGTGGTCCGTCGTGGCGGCGCTGCTCTGGGTCCCCAGCTGCGGGCCGGCGCCTGGGCAAAGCACGGAGGCATCGAGCCACATGAGCAGCGTCATCACTCAGCTCAGACTCACCAGTTCCGCATTCGCCGACGGCGAGGCGATCCCCAGCAAGTACACCTGCGATGGCGACAACGTCTCGCCCCCGCTGACCTGGGGGCCGGCGCCGGAGAGCACCGCGGCATGGGTCATCATCGCCGAGGACATCGATGCGCGCCTCTGGGTGCACTGGCTTGTCGTCAACCTTCCCGCCGACGTGATCTCACTCCCGGAAGGCGCCTCCGGCAGCATGCCTGAGGGGGCCGTGGAGGGCGGCACCGACTTCGGTCCGGCCACGTGGGGTGGTCCGTGCCCGCCGTCCGGGGAGCATCGGTACGTCTTCACCGTGTATGCGCTGGCGGAGCCGTTGGTGCTCGGGGCGGAGCTTGCCACGACCCAGATCCGGGCCGACATGTACGGGAAGGTCCTGGCCGAGGCGAAGCTGACCGGGACGTATCAGCGCAAGGCCTAGGCCGGCGCCTAGGCCGGCTGTTAGGGGGTGGCCGGCTGTTGGGTGGCTGGCTTGGTGGCGCGGATGATGGCGGAGTACATGCCGGGCGCCGCGTCGTGGGTGGGCGTGACGGAGACATCGGTCAGGCCGACCTCGCGCAGCCCATCGGCGAACTCCGAGACCGATAACGCGCCGGCGATGCAGCCGGCGTAGGAGCCGCGTTCCGCCCGCTGGTCGGGGGCGAGTGCGTCGTCGGCCACGATGTCGGTGATGCCGATCCGGCCACCGGGGCGCAGGACACGGGCCACCTCCCGGAAGACGGCCGGCTTGTCGGCGGCCAGGTTGACGACGCAGTTGCTGATCACGACGTCGATCGACGCGGCGGGCAGCGGGATGGCCTCGATGTGGCCCTTCAGGAACTCCACGTTGGTGGCATTCGCCTCGGCCGCGTTGCGCTGGGCGAGGGCCAGCATCTCATCGGTCATGTCCAGGCCGAACGCGCGACCGGTGGGGCCGACGCGCTTGGCCGACAGCAGGACGTCGATCCCGCCGCCCGAGCCCAGGTCCAGGACTCGCTCCCCGGGGTTGAGGTCGGCGACCGCGATCGGGTTGCCGCAGCCGAGGGAGGCGAGCACGGCCGCATCGGGCAGATCCGCTCGCTCCAGGTCCGAGTAGAACGTGACGGAAGCCAGGTTGTCCGTGCAGCCGGCGTCCCCACAGCATCCGTCGCCGCAGCACGAAGCCTTGGTGCCCTGGTCGAGGACCTCGAGGGCGGCCTTGGCGTAATGGTCACGCACCATCTCGTGGATCTGGTTGGTCATCGGTTCTCCTTCGGGGTCGGTTGCTACGCGAGCCGGACGAGGCCGGCCAGGGAGGTGCCGATCCCTGCCCAGCGGCGGGCGAAATCGGGCGCCAGCTCGTAGTAGATGTAGGTGCCGCGCCGTTCGGTGGTGACGACGCCGGCCTCGCGGAGCACCTTCAGGTGGTGACTGACGGTCGGCTGGCTGACGGTGCAGCACTCGGTGAAGTCGCACGCGCACACCGATCCGGGAGTGGAGGCGAGTTGTCGAAGGATCGACAACCGTACGGGGTCGGCAATTGCCTGGAGGAGCTCGACGTCGGGATCGGTGGACTTCACTCTGGCAGTATATAGATCATTGTCAATATATGCGGAACCGAGCGGCTTCAGGTCCGCCCGAAGGGGTGGCCTAGGGGACGAGGTAGGTGGTCACGGCCGACTGGGCGGCCACGAACGCGCCCAGGGCCGTGGCGCGGATGACCTGGATCCTTGTGTAGTAGGTCTGGCCGCTCACCCAGTCTGGCCCGGTTGGGAGCACGACCACCCCGTCGCTCTGCGTCGAGCCGACCCAGATGTATGGATCGCCGTTCAGATAACTCGGATCCGTGTTCCAGGTCGAGGCCACCAGCTTGTAGTACGTGAAGCACCCGGCCGGCCCGGCGTAGGGTGTCCACGAGAATTGGGTATCGGCGCCATTGGGGCCGACGCTGAACGGGTCCAGCGACGCCATCGGCTTGGCCTGGGCTGAGCCGACCGCGGATGCGCCGATGACCTGGTCGTTCACGTCGAAGGCCATGGCCCGGTAGTAGTACGTCGTGAACGGCGTCCCCGTGGCGTCCACCGCTGACAGCTTGGTGAAGTCCGTGGTGTACGTGCCACCGAAGTCCACCGCGCCACCCTGGGGCGGATACGCGAGCGGGATGTTGTTGGTCGTGTTGCGCAGGGTCGTGTAGTGGTTGAACCCGGCGCCGGTGTACTTCGACCACTGGATGACGACGCCGCCGTCACATGACTTCAGGGACAGGGCGAGGGTCGCCGGTCCGGGAGGCGTGGGCGTAGGCGCCGGGGGTGGCGGAGGTGGCGCCGGCGGGGGCGTGGGTGGCGCTGGCGTGGGGGTTGGGGCCGCGGTCGGGGGTGGCGTGACCACCGGCACGATGTGGTCGGCGTCGTCCGAGGACTCGGGGAACCAGGTCGCAGGCGGGCCGTCCGTGGGATCCGGCTTGTGGGTTGCAGCCGTCGGGGGCTCGGAGGAATCGGGTGCGCCGAGATTCAGCTGGGTGGCACCGACCACCGCCACCGCGAACAGCAGGGCGGCCACGGAGACCGGCACCACGCGGGCCAGGCGCTGCCCAAGGCCGAAAGGCCACATCGGTGCTCGCTGGGTCTCGAGCCTGGCGACCAGGCGCTCGCGCAGCTCGGCGGCGAACAGCGGGTCGGGGCGTCCACCGCCTGCCGATACGCGGGCCTGGCGTCCAGAATCGCTCAGCTGCTGCTCCAGGCCACGGTCCGAGAAACCGCGGTCCGAGAAGCCGCGATCCGAGAAGCCGCGATCCGAGGCGAGGTTGCGGTCGGAGGAGCCGCGGTCCACGCCGCGGTCGTCAAAGCCACGGTCGTCGAAGCGGTTGCGGTCCTTAGGCGACATCGGTCTGCTCCGTCAACAGCACGCCGCGAAGGGCCGCCAGGGCGCGATGCAGGCGCACCGCGAACGTCCCCGGGGAGCACCCCAGGACCGCGCTGGCTTCGGCCGGGTCGAGGTCGTCGTAGTAGCGCAGGGTCAGCACCCGCCGATGCCGCTCCGGCAGCTGGGCCAGGGCTCGCTGCAGCTCGTCGCGCTCCATGGTGGTGGCCCATGCCTCGGCGGCCGCGGGCTCGTCGGCACGATCGATCCAGGCCGGGCGCCCGGTGGCCGTCCCATCCAGGGCCAGCAGGCGCGACGTTCGCCGCACGTGGTCCACGCAGGCGTTGGCAGCCACGCGGTACAGCCAGCCGCCGAACGTCTCGTTCCGGAACGTGCCACGGCGCAGCGTTTCGAGACCCTTCTCGAAGGCGGTGGCGGTCAGATCCTCGGCCACGCTGCGCTCTCCAATCCGTCGGTAGATGAACCCATAGATCCGGGGGAGGTAGAAGTCGTAGAGCTCCACGAAGGCGGCGGTGTCCGGCGGCCGTCCAGCAGCCCGAGCCACGAGCTCGCGCTCGAGCTCGTTGGGCAATCGGCTGGGTGCGCGTCGGTCATGGTCCATGCGTTGCCGCATCGTGGGGGGAAGGACGGGGCGGGGCCATCGCCCTCGGGTACTACCGGGTACCGATGACCCAGTCGCCATGCGTGGCCCCGCCTCGTCAACATCGGTCCCCTACGGGATGGTCACCGTCAGCACGGGAGTCATCCCGAGCGGGTACCAGCCCGATCCGTCGTTGGCCATGCTCAGCACCCGGTAGTGCCAGGTTTGGCCGGACGACACGGCTCCGTCCACGAGGCTGGTCACGGACGGGTCACCGATGGCGGCGATCAGCTCCGTGCCCTCGTTGAGCGGGTACTTGGGGTCGGTGTTGGTCTGCGACCGCACGACCTTGTAGACGCCGAATCCTTCGGAGGTGCACTGCTCCCAGGTCAGGTGGACCTGCCCGTCGATGACCTCGGCGGAAAATCCCATCTGGTAGACCGGGGGGTGGGTCGGCTTCACTGCGCACGCCACGTAGGCAGTGGCCACGTTGCTGACGGCGAGGGTGGCGTATCCCGTATCGCCACTCATGACCGCGAACACGCGGTAGTACCAGTTCGTGTTGCACGGCGGGAAGTCCTTGACCAGCGTGGCCCAGCGGTCGCCGACGGCGGCGACCAGCGAGTCGCCAGCACCGGTTGGCCAGGTCACCTCGGCGTCCGACGAGCGGACCACCTTGTAGTAGGCGAAGCCGTCGCCCTCGAACACCGACCACGTGAGCTTGACCTTGGCATCGAAGGTCTCGAGGCTGAGTGCCAGGCCGGTCACGGTCGCGGGCGGGGCAGGCGGAGCTGGAGGGGGCTTGGGGGGCTCGACTTGCTGAGGCTTGGGCGTCGGGTCCGGCTTGGGGGTCTGGTTCGGCCGGCTGTGATCCGGCTCGTCCTTGTCCTCGTGGTAGGTGGTCGCCGGCTTGTGGTTGCCGCCGCCGTTCTGGCCGTCGTTGTGGCCGTCGGAGGGTTGGCTGCCCTGCTGCGCGGTCGCATTTCCGCCCTGGGACGGCGCGACGGCGTCGATCATGCCTGACCCAAACGCCAGCGCCCCGGCGAACAGGAGCGCCCCGATGGCGCTCGGCAGCGACACGCCGAGGCGGGTGGTAATGGTGGGTCGTTCCCGGTCCGAAACCTGGCTCATGTCTGCTCTCCCTGATCTGGGTGGATGAGTGCTGGGCGGCCACGGCCGGGTCCTGCAATCGACCGCAGCCGCCCGAATGAACATCCACAAAACGCAGAAACAGGCCCGGGATTACAGCTCCGATGGGAACCGGGGCCAGATCAGCGGTGTAGGGAGGACGACGGAACCTGTATCTGAGGCTGTCCTCGTGTCTCGACTGACGCTGTCCTTTATCGCCGCCATCCTGCTCGTGCTCGCGACCGCAGGCGCCGCGCTCGCCAAGTGCCCTCCCGGGTCGACCGAGGAGCAATGCCAGGGCGTGGTCGCCAACATCGACATGACCGGGACCCTGCGGGCCGGCACCTCGACCGAGGTCGGCTTCTGGATCCACGAAGGTGGGGAGCCGGTCCGCGTCGCCAGCGTGAACCTCATCTTCGCCCGTGTCGCCGACGCGACGGTTCTCCGCTTCGAGGCGACGCCGAGCGGACCGGACGGTCGATACGCAGCACAGGTCCAGCTCCCCGCCGGGGGCAGCTGGACGATGGCGCTCGAGGGCCGCGCGCTGGAGGGCTACACGTTCAGCTTGCCGCTGGAAACGATTCGAGTGACCGACCTCCCGGCGGCGTCGGCCGACAACGGTTCGCCAACTCCCGCCGGTCCATACCCGATCCCGACCTGGGGCTGGGCGGCGCTGGTGGCCACTCTCCTGGCGGTGATCGTCGGGACGGCACTGATGGGGCGGCGATGGACCGCAGCCGCCTGACGCGGCGCTCGTCGCCGCTGGCTCAAGGCTCGCCCGCGGCCTCCTGGAGGTCGCGGGCGAGCATGTCGTCGAGGGTCTCCCGGCGGCGGCTGAGCGACAGCTCTCCGTGGTCGAGCACCGCCTCCGCGGGACGCGGTCGACCGTTGTAGTCCGATGCCATGGCGGCGCCGTAGGCGCCGGCTTGACCGATGGCGAGGAGCGCACCCGTTCCGGTAAGTGCGAGATCAGCCGCCGATAACCAGCGGCCGATATCGTGGGCCACGATGTCGCCGGCCTCGCAGACCGGCCCGGCGAGGTGAACGGTGGCGGGGCCCGCCCCTGGGACCGCTGCGAGCGCCTGTCCCGGCTCGAGCAGCGTCACCGGGTGGTCCGCGCCGTACAGGACCGGCCGAATCAGCTCGGCCATCCCGGCATCGGCCACCAGGTAGGTGAGCTTGGCCTCGGGGCGGGGCTGGACGCGGACCACCCGGGTCACGAGCCATCCCGCGTCGGCCACCAGACTGCGTCCGGGCTCCAGGATCAGGCGCGTGGAGTCGGGCAGATGGGAGCGCACCGCCTCGGCGAGGGCGGCCACGGACAACCCGATTCCTGCTCCCCCACCCAGGTTGACGCGTTCCGCGCCCGCGCGGCCGGCCGCCTCGGCCAGGCGCTCTGCAAGGACAGCGTACGTTCCGGGATCATCGATCGCCGACCCGACATGCGCGCCCACGCTCTCGACCCGGCGGCCGGCCGCGCGGCATCGGTCCAGGGCCGTGTCCAGATCGGTCCACGCGATGCCGAATTTGCTGTCCGCCGCGCCGGTGGCCAGGTGGGCGTGCGTGTCCGGCGCCAGGCCCGGGTTGAGCCGCAGGCCGATGCGTGGGGCATCGACGCTGAGCAGGGCTTCCAGCTCCTCCAGCGACTCGGCGTTCAGCAGAGCGCCGGCCTCGACGCCAGCCGCGTGATCGGCATCGGTCTTGCCCACCCCGTTCATCACCAGCCGCTCCGGCGGGCAGCCCGCGCGCTGGGCGAGCGCCAGCTCGACCGCCGTCACGACCTCGCACCCGGCGCCCTCGGCCACGAGGCGCGCCAGGAGCCGCGGGTCGGGGTTGGCCTTCACCGCGTAGGCGATCAGCGCGCGGGGAAAAGCGGCGCGGTACTCGGCGAGATGGTCCGCCGCGGCGTCGAGGTCGGTGACGTACAGCGGCGTGCCCCAGCGGCCCGCTGCGTCCCGCAGCTGCTCCCCAGTGAGCGTCAGGCGCGCTGCTCCGCGTCGACGGGGATGGCCCGTGCAGCTGGAGGGGTAGCCTCAGATGGCGCGACTGCTTGGGCCAGCGCCACACGGTAGCGCTCCACGAATTGCGCCCCGCCGCCCTCGGCGAGGACCACCGCCGCATCGGTTCCAGCCTGGCGCGCATCGGGGAACATCGCCCCGAGGTAGGCCTCGAACTGGAGGGCAGCCAGCGACCCGTAGAGGACGTGGCCCAGCGGTTCGTATCCCGCCATGGCGGCCCGGAAGCCGGCTCGGGCGTCGTCCCACCGGCCGTCTGAAACCGCGACCACGGCGGCCACCTGGTGGCGGGCGGCTTCGATCAGGTGGGTCGAGGCTCCGGCGTCCATGACGGCCTGGAGGTCCCTGACCCGGGCAGGGTCAGCGGCGCCCACCACGGCGATCGCAATGATGGGCACGGTGGCCTCGTCGTTGGGTCCGGATGCGGCCGCAAGAGCCAACTCGAGTGCCTTCGCGACCTCGCCAAGCGCGATGTAGACCAGCGCCATGAAGGCCTGCTTGGTGCCGAATGCATGGGTGTCGACCCCCGAGCTGAGCTCGTCGGCCTGGGCGAGCTCTGCCTCCGCCGCGGACCCATCGCCGAGGAATGCGTGGCGAATGGCCGAGCTGAGGAGGTACCAGGTCCCGCGGAACGAATCGAGCTCCATGGCCCCGACCTCGGCCAGGGCGGCGTCGCACTCGGGCCAGTTGCCGGCGTCCCGGGCGGCGTCGGCAAGGGAGAGCAGCATCTGGGCGAGGAACCGTGCGTCGCCGCCGCGGCGGGCCAGCTCCGCGGTCTCCTTGCACAGCCCCGCGAGCTCGTCGAGGGTGATATCGCCGGCCAGGACGGTGAGTAGGTTGTTCCGGGCGCGGACCATGGTCGGGATGTGACCGGACACGTCGGCAAGCGCGACGGCGCCGCGGAGAGTGGCCACCGCCTCGTCCGGTCGTGCCTGGAGCGCGGTCCCGCGGGTCACGAGGATGTCGGCCGTGAGTCGCGGCAGGCGCCGCGGGCCAATGGCGGCCAGGGCCTGGTCGGCCGTGGTGACGGCCTCTTCACGCCGCGCGGTGAGCATGTAGGCTCGCGCCAGCTCCCCCATGGCCGCGGCCCAGCCCGGTGCGTCCCGGGGCGTGACGGCAAGGGCGCCCTCCAGGGCGGCGATCGACTCGGAGCCACGACCCAGCATCAGCCCCGACCGCGCCGAGAGCACGGTGGCCCGCAGCACGCCGTCCTCATCGCCCGCCGAGCGGTAGAGCTCGATCGCCTGGGCCGCGTGCCGGACCGCGGCGTCACTGTTGAGCGACGCCGACGATTCCGCTGCTCGCTCAAAGAGGGCGGCCTGCTCCCCGGGATCGCTGGTGACGGTCACCGCCTCTTCGAGGTACTGGACCGCGCTGGCATGGGAATGGAGCGCAGCCGCCCGTTCGGCCGCTCCGCGAAGGGCGATGCGGGCCTGCGCGCCGAGCGCATCGGCCTCGGGACCCTCGGGCGTGGCCCGGTAGGCCTCGACGTAGTGGCTGGCCAGGACCCCCGCCAACTCGTCGTCCCCCAGCGACTCCATGTGGCGCGCGACGGCCAGGTGCTTCGAGCGGCGATCCTTCTTCGCTAGCGAGTCAAAGGCGATCTCGCGGACGACGGCCTGAAGGAACCGATATTGCCCGCGCTCTGGTGACCGCGGGTCGTCGTCGCGAAGCAGCAGCTCGCGTTTCACGAGGCGGCCGAGCGCGGATTCGAGGTCGGTCGCATCGCGGCCGGTCATGCCCACCAGCCCGGCCAGGGTAAAGCTCTGGCCCAGCACGGCGGCATCGGTCAGGAGGGCGCGATCGGCCGGGTCGTTGGCGTCCAGCCGCGCGGCCACCAGGGCCCGAAGCGATTCAGGCACCTGGAGGCCGGTCAGCGGCGCGGCCAGGACGTACGCGTCCCCTTCGGCGCGGAGCCCGCCGGTATCAAGGAGCATGCGAACCGTCTCAACCGCGTACAGCGGGACGCCCTCGGACCGATCCGCAATGGCCTTCGTAGCGTC
>Ga0326597_10010863_pt1 | contig 12107 bp, 10 predicted proteins | sample RVTome_12_FD_203789 | JGI IMG/M metagenome (GOLD analysis project Ga0326597, IMG submission 203789) | Soil microbial communities from uranium-contaminated site in the Upper Colorado River Basin, Wyoming, United States - RVT100D185 | ecosystem: Environmental > Terrestrial > Soil > Contaminated >... | reverse complement strand
CCACTCCCGCCGATTCCATCCCCGATGTCGACCCCAACGTGCTCGCGCTGGACACCGAAGCCACTGCGACGGTGCTGGGCATCGGCCTCAGCTACTCGAATCTCGGCCGGCGCACCGGCGGGCGGGGCATGCCGGTGGACGCGGGGTGGTCCTACGAGCGAGTGGTGAGCACCACCGGGGGACGGGTGGCCGACCGGCACACGGTGCGGGCGCGGTTCCGGGTTTATTTCGGTCTGTTTTGATGCCCCTGACCCGGGGGGAAACGCCCCGGGCCCCGGGCCCCGTCGCCCCGGGCCCCGTGTGCCCCCGTTGCCCCCGTTGCCCCGGGCCCCCGTGCCCGGGGCGCTACCGGGTCGTCTTCGCTTCCCTCCTTAGGAGGGCCTGGGCGTGGCGTCGTGCCGCGTCGCCCTCGGTATCGCCCAGCATCCGCGCGATCTCGTTGACCCGATCCTCGCCATGGATCAATTGCACGTCGCTGGTCGCGATGCCCGCGCGCGCCTCCTTGGACACCACGAGGTGCCGGTCGGCCCGGGCGGCGATCTGCGGGAGATGGGTGATGACCAGCACCTGATGCCGCTCCGCCACCTCGGCGAGGGCCAGCCCGACCTGGGCTCCGATCTCGCCGCCGATGCCCTGATCGACCTCATCGAACACCAGCGTCGCGATGGCGTCGTGCTGGACCAGCACCACCTTGAGCGCGAGCATGAGACGGGACAGCTCGCCGCCCGAGGCGGCCCGCGCGAGCGGCTTGGCCTCGATCCCGGCATTGAGCTGCACCGAGAACTGCACCGCTTCCTGCCCCTGCGGACCGGGTTCCGGCAGCGGGCTCAAGGCCACGCTGAGCGTGCCGCCTGGAAGCCCGAGACGCGGAAGCAGTCGGTTGACCCCGCGGGCCAGGCGCTCGCCCGCCGCCTGGCGCCTCTCACTGAGTGCACCCGCAGCCGCCTGAAGGGCCGCCTCCGCCGCCGCCCGGCGGGCGGCCAGCACCCGGAGATCGACATCGGCGGTGTCGAGAAGATCGAGCTCCGCCGCGGCCGTTCTCCCGGCCTCGAGGATCGCCTCGACGGTGGCGCCGTATTTGTGGCTGAGCCGAAAAATGAGATCGCGGCGGCGCTCGACTTCGGCCAGCCGGGCGGGATCCTCTTGCACATCGCCGGCGTAGCTGGCGGCCAGCCGCGCGACCTCGGCAAGATTCGCGTACGCGGTATCGAGCATCTCGCGCCACCCGGCGGCGGCGGGATCGATCTTCTCCAGCGCGCCCAGCGCGCGGTCGGCCGCCGCCAGCGCGGTCAGCGCGTTCCCTTCCCCGATCTCCAGCGCCTCCGCGATCCGTTCCGCGAGCTTGGCCAGGGTCCCGGCCTGCCCCAGTCGGCGGGCCTCGAGCTGCAGCGCCTCCTCCTCACCCGGCCGGAGCCCGGCGTGCCCGATCTCCTGCGCCACATGACGGAGATAATCGGCGCGGCGGCGAACGTCGTCGCGACGGCGCAGGAGGGCCGTCTCTTCCTCCCGCAGCTCCGCGAGGGTCGTGTGCGCGCCCGCCACCGCGGCGCGCTCCCCGTCGGCGCGGGCAAAGGCGTCGAGCATGTCTCGCTGGGAGTCGGCGTGCATGAGCGATTGGGTGTCGTGCTGGCCATGCAGGTCGACCAGCAGCGCGCCGAGCTGGGCGAGCACCGCCGCAGTCGTGGGGCTCCCGTTCACCCAGGCGCGGGACCGCCCCTCGGTCGAGACCTCGCGCCGCACCACCACCCGTCCCTCCTCGACGTCGAGTCCCAGGGTCTCGATCCGCCGCTTGGCGGAGGACTCGATCCCCTCGAAGGCGCCCTCCACGACGGCCTTTCCCGTGCCGGGCCGCACCAGATCGCTGGCGGCGCGCTCGCCCAACAGCAGCGCGAGCGCATCGACCAGCATCGACTTGCCGGCCCCGGTCTCGCCGGTGAGCACGTTGAGGCCGGGGCCAAGGGAAAGGCTCACATCCGCGACGGTGGCGAGGTCGCGGACCCGCAGCTCCCGGATCACGGAATCTCGCCCCGGCCGTGGAGGTCGCCCCAGTGGAGCTTCTGCCGCATCCGCTCGAAGTACCCGTCGGTGTCCAGCCGGATGAGGCAGACCCGATGATCGGCCCGGCACACCTCGACCCGCTCGCCCGGGGCCAGCGTGGTTCCGGTCTGGCCGTCGAACGAAACCAGCAAATCGTCGGACCAGCCGGCCATCGGCTCGATCACGATATGAAAGCTCGCCGGCACCACCAGCGGCCGCACGGCAAGGGTGTGGGCGGCGATCGGAGTCACCACCATGGCCTCCACCCCGGGCACCACGATGGGGCCACCGGCGCTCAGACTGTACGCGGTGGATCCGGTGGGGGTGGCGACGATGATCCCGTCGGCGCTGTAGGGTCCGACGTTTTCGCCCTCGATGAGGACGTTGACCCGGACCACCCGGGCCACCCCTCCCTTGTGCACGGCGATGTCGTTCACTGCCATCTGTCCCGCCCGGCAGCCGCCGTGGTCGTCGCAGATCTCGGCGTGCAGAACCTGCCGCCGCTCGATGGTGTACCGGCCCGTGACCAGCGCGTCGAGCGCGGGGTCCAGGGTATCGCGGGTGGCGGTGGTGAGGAAGCCGACCCGGCCGAGATTCACGCCCAGGATCGGGGTCTCACGGGTGCCAGGGAGACGGGCGCCGCGCAGCAGGGTGCCGTCGCCGCCAAAGGTGAGGAGCGCGTCGAGCGACACCCCCTCCAGCGAGGGGATGTCGCGGTTCCAGAACGGCTCCAGGCGCTCCTCGCCGTAGAGATCGATCCCCCGGGAGGGCGCCCCCATGGCCACCTGCTCCAGCACCGCCTTGAGGTCGCGGTACCGCGGATTGCCCACCACGCCGACCTTCATCGCGCCTCGAGGCTCTCCTCCTGCTGGAGCGAGGTGATCCGTCGCGCGATTCCCGCGGGGGTGAGCCCGAACAGCTCGAGCTGTTCTCCCCGCGGGGCCTGCTCGATCAGCCGATCCGGCACGCCCAGCGCCACCACCCGAACCTCGGGGTGGGTGGTCTGCAACGTCTCGGCGAGATACGCCCCGAAGCCGTTGACGATAGTGCCCTCCTCCACCGTCACCAGGATCGCATGCTCCTGCAACAGCGATTCCAGCATCGCCAGGTCCAGGGGCTTGAGGAAGCGGCAGTTGATCACCGCGCAGTCGATGCCGTCGGCCGCGAGCAGCTCCGCGGCCGCGACCGCGGGCAGCACCATAGTGCCCACCGCGAGGATGGCCCCGTCCTTGCCGCGCCGGAGGACCTCCCACGTGCCGTAGGGAACCGCCGGAATCTCGCCGGCGGGGCGCGGATCGGCCGGTGCCTTGTCGCGCGGGTACCTGGTGCAGAAGGGTCCGTCGTGCGCCAGCGCCGTGCGCAGCAGGCCCACCAGCTCATCGCCGTCCTTGGGCGCGGTTACGGTCATGCCCGGCACCGCCAGCATGTAGGCGATGTCGTACAGCCCCATGTGGGTCTGGCCGTCCTCGCCCACCAGGCCGGCGCGATCCAGGCAGAAGGTCACCGGCAGCCGCTGCACGGCGATGTCGTGGATGACGTTGTCGTAGGCCCGCTGAAGAAAGGTGCTGTAGATCGCCACCACGGGACGGATCCCCTGGGTCGCGAGTCCACCGGCGAAGGTGACGGCGTGCCCCTCCGCGATGCCCACGTCGAAGAACCGCTCCGGATACTTCTTCTGGAAGACGGCGGTGCCGGTGCCCGACGGCATGGCGGCGGTGATGGTGACCAGCTGGGGATGCTCTCCGGCGAGCGCGGTGAGCCCCTCGCCGAAGACCTGGGTCCAGGTCGGCGGACCGCCCGCCTTCTTGCGGGCCTCGCCGGTGACCGGATCGTAGGCCGCGAGCCCGTGCCACTTCTCCTGGTTCGATTCGGCGAAGGCGAAGCCCTTCCCCTTCTGCGTCATCACGTGCAGCACCCGGGGTCCGGTCATCTCCCGCACGAAGCGCAGCGTGTCGCACAACTTGGGCAGGTCATGGCCGTCGATCGGCCCGAAGTACCTGAAGCCCAGCTCCTCGAACAGCATGCCGGGCGAGAACAGGTTCTTGACGCTCTCCTCCACGTTCTTGGCGAAATCCACCACCCCGTCGCCGAACACGCCGCCCAGCGCGAGCGTCAGTCCCTTGATCTTCTCCCGCAGCCGGTTGGTGCGGGGATCGGCGACGATCCGGCCCAGCGTCTTGCTGATGGCGCCCACGTTGGGCGAGATGGACATCCCGTTGTCGTTCACGATCAGGATGATGTCCCGGTCGGAATGACCGGCGTTGTTCATCCCCTCGTAGGAGAGCCCGCAGGTGAGCGCGCCGTCGCCCACGACGGCGGCGACCTTGTAGGTGGCCCCCTGCAGGTCCCGGGCGGTCGCCATCCCCAGGGCGGCCGACATGGCGGTGCCGGCGTGGCCGGCCCCGAAGTGATCGTGCCGGCTCTCGCTGCGCTTGAGGAAACCGGAGATACCGTCCCGCTGCCGCAGGGTGGGGAACGGCCCGTCCCGGCCGGTGAGGAGCTTCCAGGCATACGCCTGATGGCCCACGTCCCAGACGATCTTGTCCCGCGGCGAATCGAACTCGTAGAGCAACGCGATGCTCAGCTCGACCACCCCGAGACTGGCGCCGATGTGCCCGCCGGTCAGCGAGCAGCACTCGATCAGGCGATCGCGGATCTCCTGCGCCAGCCCGGGGAGCTGGTCCCGGCGCAGGCGCTTGAGGTCGGATGGCTCGCGGATGCTGGACAGTAGGGTCATGGCTGATTGGTTGTTGGTGCCAGACCGGGCCGATCCTTCGCTGCGCTCAGGATGACAGAAACCGGAGGCTGGGCTTCCCGCGGTCGTCGAGGTCACGAACTCCTCGTCACAATATACTCCGCCAACGCGGCCAGTGCCCCCGACGGAATGGCGGCCGAGTCGAGGTGCTGTACGGCGCTCCGCGCCAGCCGCCGCGCCTCGCGGCGGGCGCCCTCGACGCCGAGCAGCCGCACATAGGTCGATTTGGCCAACTGAGCATCGCGCCCCGCCGGCTTGCCCAGCTCCTCGCTCGTGCCGGTGGCGTCGAGGACGTCATCCGCGACCTGAAACGCCAGCCCGATGTCCTCGCCAAACGCGGTGAGCGCGGCGACCTCGCCCTCGCCCGCCTGGGCAGCCAGCGCACCCAGGGCGCAGGCCGCCCGGATGAGCGCTCCGGTCTTGCCCCGGTGTACCCGGGTGAGCTCGGGCAGCGCCAGCGTCCGGCGCTCGGCCTCCAGGTCGAGCCACTGGCCGCCCACCATGCCTTCGATGCCGCCGGCCTGAAACAGCTCCCCGGCCATGCGGCCCAGCGCCTTCGGAGACAGGCCCAGCGCCGCGCACGCCTCCGCCAGCACCCGTGCCGCGATCGGCACCAGCAGGAAGCCGGCCCGCGTGGCGGTAGGCACGTCGAACCGGCGATGGGCGGTCGGACGGCCGCGCCGGAGATCGTCATCGTCCATGCAGGGGAGGTCATCGTGCACCAGCGAATAGGCGTGCACCGTTTCCACCGCCGCCGCCACTCCCACGATGGCGGGGCACGACCCGCCCACCGAGCGGTAGGCCGCGAGCAGCAGCGCCGCCCTCACCCGCTTGCCGGGAGTCCGGAGGGCGTAGGCCAGCGCCTGGCCGTCCCGCCCGCCCATTTCCCGCTCCAAGCGATCGGCCCATCCGTCGAGCATCCGGTCGGTCTGGTCGCGCGCCTCCGCGAGAAGCTCGCTCGCCGCCGCCGGCGCCGCCTCAGTCATCGAGGTCGGTCATCCGGAGATCGCCTTTGGCCTCCTCCAGCACGCTCTGCACCGTCAGCTCGGCCGTGGTGAGCCGCTCGCGCGCCGCCCGCAGGCGGCGCACGCCGTCCTCGAATAGCGCCAGCGCGGCGTCGAGGTCCACATCGTCCGCTTCCAGCTGGCGGACGATCTCCTCCAGCCGCGCCAGCTCCTCCGCGATGGTGCTCATACCGGCTCCACCCGGGCCCCGACGTCGCCGTCGGCCACCCGCAGCCGGAACGGTTCACCGGGCACGAACTCCGCCCGCCGCTTGAGCACCCGGCCGTGGGAGCCGACCGGCACGGCATAGCCTCGATCGAGAATGCCGAGCGGGCTGAGTGCGTCGAGCTGGGCGCCGAGCCGGTCGAGCAGCCGGCGGCGGCGCTCGACCGCCGATTGGACCCCGGCCTGCAGCCGGTCGCCGGTGCGCGCCAGTCGCTCGGCGGCGAGCCGGGTCCGGCCGCTCAGGCCGGAGGCAAGGCGCCCGGCCCAGTCGTCCAGTTGCCGGGCGACTTCCCGCCGGTCGGGACAGGCCATCTCGGCGGCTGCGGAAGGCGTGGCGGCGCGCGCATCGGCGACCCAGTCGGTGAGCGAGACGTCGGTCTCGTGGCCCACCGCCGAAATGGTGGGAACCCGGACCTCCGCGAGCGCCCGGCAGACCACCTCGCTGTTGAACGCCGCCAGGTCCTCGCGCCCCCCGCCGCCGCGTCCCACGATGCAGAGATCGACCGACGGGATCCGGTTCACCAGGCGGAGCGCCCGGGCCAGCGTCTCCACCGCGCCGTCGCCCTGGACCCGGGCGTTGACCACCAGCAGGCGGGCGCAGGGCCAGCGCTTCCGGATCACGGTGACGATGTCGCGGATGGCGGCGCCGTCGGTGCTGGTGACGACCGCGATGGTGTCGGCGTAGTGGGGAAGCCGGCGCTTCCGCGCGGCATCGAAGAGGCCGTCCTGCTCCAGCCGGGCCTTGACCCGTTCCAGCTCCCGTTGCTGCTGCCCAACGGCGGCGGTCGGAATGATCCGGGTCACCTGCAGCTGGAATTCGCCCTTGGCCTCGTAGAGCCCGGGCCGGGCCAGGACGAACACCTCGGTGCCGTCCTCGGGCGGTGGGCCCGCGCGCTGGGCGTACATCCGCCACATGGTGCACTTCACTCTGCACGAGGCATCCCGCAGATCGAAGTACCAGTGGCCGCTGGACCACACCTTCACCGCGACCACTTCGCCCCGCACCCAGAGGGCCGGGACGCTCTCGATCAGCCGCTTGACCGAGGTGGCGAGCTGGGTGACGGACCAGACTTCGTCGGAAGGACCGATCCCGCCGAAGGGAAGGGAGAGAGACATGAGGTCACGCGCCCGCCTGTTGCATGGCCTGGAGCGTGTTCTGCAGCAGCATCGCGATGGTCATGGGGCCGACGCCGCCGGGGACCGGCGTGATGGCCCCGGCGATCTCGGCCACCGGCGCGTAGGCCACGTCGCCCACCAGGTGGTAGCCCTTGGGACGGGACGGATCGTCCACCCGGTTGATTCCCACGTCGATGACCACGGCGCCGGGGCGAACCATGTCGGCGGTCACGAATCCGGGCTTGCCGATCGCGGCGATGAGGATGTCGGCCGACCGGGTGACGGCCGGAAGGTCGCGGGTGCGGGAGTGACAGACCGTGACCGTCGCGTCACCCCCGGGGCCCTGCTGGATCAGCAGGTTGGCCATGGGCCGGCCGACGATGTTGGAGCGGCCCACCACCACGGCGTGGGCGCCCTTGGTCTCGATGCCCGATCGGATCAGCATCTGCTGCACCCCGTAGGGCGTCGCCGGACGGAAGGCGGTCCGGTCCCCGATCACCAGCTTCCCCACGTTGACCGGGTGGAAGCCATCCACGTCCTTGGCCGGATCGATCCGGCGGAGCACCTGCTCGCCGTTGATGTGCTTGGGGACCGGGAGCTGCACCAGGATGCCGTGAATGGCGGGGTCGGCGTTGAGCCGCTCCACCGTCGCCAGCAACTCGGCCTCGGAGGTCCCGGCGGGAAGCCGGACGGTCTCCGAGTGCATCCCGGCTTCCTCGCACGCCCTTCCCTTGGACCGCACGTACACCGCGCTCGCCGGATCTTCGCCCACCAGCACGGCGGCGAGCCCCGGCACCCGGCCCGCCTGCCGCAGCCGGGCGACCTCCGCGCCCACCTCGGCGCGGATGGTCCGGGCCAGCGCCACTCCATCGAGAATCCGCGCGCTCATCGGGCGTAGTCCACGGCTCGGGTCTCCCGGATTACCACGACCTTGATCTGGCCCGGATACTGCAACTCGCCCTCGATCTTCCGGGCGATGCTTTCGGAGAGCGCGGCGGCGGCCGCGTCGTCGATCCGCTCCGGCGTCACCACCACCCGCACCTCGCGTCCCGCCTGGATCACGTTGCTTTTCTCCACCCCGGGGAACCCGTTGGCGATCTCCTCCAGGCGGGTGAGTCGCTTGACGTAGGTCTCGAAGGCCTCGCGCCGAGCCCCGGGCCGCGATCCGCTGATGGCGTCGGCGGCCTGCACCAGCACCGACTCCGCCGTCTCATGCGGCACGTCGTCGTGGTGGGCCTGGATGCAATTGATGACGGCGGTGCTCTCGCCGTAGCGGCGGGCCACCTCCACGCCCAGCTCGACGTGGGTCCCTTCGTTGTCGTGGGTGAGGACCTTGCCGATGTCATGCAGCAGACCGCCCCGCTTGGCCAGCGTGGCGTCCAGGTGCAGCTCGGCGGCCATCATGCCGGCCAGCCAGGCCACTTCCTTCGAGTGGTCATAGATGTTCTGCCCGTAGGAGGTGCGGTAGCGCATGCGCCCGATCAGCGCGATCAACTCGGGATGCAGCCCGTGGATCCCGGTGTCGTAGGCCGCCTGTTCGCCCAGCTCGACCAGCTGGGCTTCCAGCTCCTTCCGCATCTTGACGACAATCTCCTCGATCCGGCCGGGGTGAATCCGCCCGTCCTGGATCAGGGCGTCGAGCGAGCGCCGCGCCACCTCCCTGCGGATGGGATCGAAGCAGGAGATGATGACCGTATCGGGGGTATCGTCGATGATCACGTCCACCCCGGTCACCGTCTCGAACGCCCGGATGTTCCGCCCCTCGCGGCCGATGATCCGGCCTTTCATCTCGTCGTTGGGGAGCGTCACGGCGGAGACCGTCGTCTCCGCGGTGTGCTCCGCCGCCAGCCGCTGGACCGCCATCGCGATGATCCGGCGGGCGTCCCGGTCGGCTCCCCGGCGGGCCTGCTCCTTGATGTCTCGCACCAGGGCGGCGGCCTGACCTCGCGCCTCGTCTTCCACCCGCTGGAGGAGCTCGCGGCGGGCGTCCTCGGTGGTGAGCCCGGCGACCCGCTCGAGTTTCTGCCGCTGCTCCAGCGCCAGCCGGTCGGCCTCCCCTTCCCGCGTGCCCAGCGCCTGCTCCCGCTGCGCGATGGCCGCTTCCCGTTTCTCGAACGCCTGTTCCCGGCTGTCCAGCTCCTCCAGCTTCCGGGCCTGGGCCTGGCTCCCCTCTTCCGCCCGTCGCTCCAGCCGTTCCCACTCGTCCCGGCGGCGCTGGATCTCGCGGTCGAGCTCCTCCCGCATCTTCTGGGACTCGACCCGGGCGGAGGCCATCAACTCCGACTTGGCGGCTTCGCAGTCGCGGGCCGCCTCCGCCCTGATGCGCTCCGCCTGGGCCCGGGCCACCGCCAGCACCCCGGTCTCGGCTCGGCGCTGGCCGCGGGCGTAGAGGAGGAGGCCGAACAGGGCAACGACAAACCCGGCAGCCACCCCTGCGAGGATCGGCAGGAGGAGGGACTGGGGCATCGAGATCTCCGTTTACGAAGCGGCCGAGCGGGCGCCCCGCTTGGCCGGCGGAAGGAGCCGGGCGAATTCGTCGGTCATGGCGCCGAGCCGGGTGGCGATCTCCCGGTCGCCCCGGCGGCCCTGAAACAGCTCGTCGGTGATGGCCAGCGCCGCCAAAATCGCGGCCTTGTGGGTTTCCACCATGGGGAGCGAGTCGCGCACCCGCTTGAGCGCGGCATCCAGATACGCCGCGACCTCGCGGGTGTATTCCGGCGGCAGCTCGGAGCGCACCGTGTACTCTTCGCCTCCGATGGTGACCCGGACGGCGTTCTTGGCGGTCGTCACGCGGCGGTCCCTCCACTGTGTTCTTCGAGGAACGCGAGGCGGGACGCGAGCATCCGCAGCCGCTCTCTGGTCGCGTCGATCCGCCGGCGCAAGGCGAGGTTCTCGGTCTCCAGGTCGACCACCCGTTGGCGAGCCTCCTTCAACGCCGGTCCCGCCGCCACGCCGCCGAGCGCCTTGGCGTCCTGCAGCTCCGCCTCTGCCTTGAGGCTGCGCCGGCGCCATCCGGCCAGCTCCTCGCCCACGGCGTCGAGAACTCGCTCCAACTGCTCCAAGGCGGCCCGATCGGGGCGTTCATAGGCATATTCCACCGTCAACCTCCAGCGCGGGGTACGGCCGCGTCCCGCCGTTGGATTCCCAATTCGCCCGCGAGCGCGGCGAGCAGCCGCGTTTCCATGTCGTCGACCTCGGCATCTCGCAGCGTGCGGTCCGTGGCCCGGAAGGTGAGTCGGAACGCGACGCTCCGGGTGCCGCCGGGCAGCTCGGGCCCGCGGTAGTCGCTCTCGATGTCCACCCGCTCCAGCACCGCCCCACCCACCCGGTGGACCAGCGTCTCCACCTGCTCCGCGCTCACTCCTTCGGGCAGGAGCAGAGCGAACACTCGATGGGAGGATGGCGTGGTGGGCAGCGGCCGGAAGGGCGCCGCGCGACGCGGCGACGAGTCCACCACCAGCTCGAACCCGAACAGGGGAGCCGCCCAGGGCGGCGCATCGGCCTCGAGTGGGCCCGCCTGGCCCACCACGCCCCCCCCCCGATCCCGGACAACCCAAGCGTTCCCTTCAACTTGTATCGCGGCCCCGGGAATTGCCAGAGCCGCGGCGGCTTCAAACGTGCCCTTGAGATCCCAGATATCGAGCCATGCCTCGCCGGAGTCGCTCCAGTGCTGCGGGGTCCGCTGCCCGGTCATCACTCCGGCCAGCCGTCGCTCCTCCAGCGGGCGTTGACCCGGCGGCGCCGCGGTGAAGGTGGTGCCGATCTCGAACAGCCTGACGTCGGCCACCCGGTGCGCCCAGTTGGCCTCGACCAATCGCACCAGGCCGGGGAGGAGGCGGCGCCGGAGGTATCCGTCGGTGGCGGAAAGCGGGTTCAGCAGCCGGATGCTGCCGGGGCCGTCGGCGGGTCCCATCGGAACGCTCACGACCTCGAACAACCCCAGCGCAGCCATGCCCCGGCGGACGCCCGAGGTGACCTCCTCGATCGGCGCATCGGGCAGCGTGCCCACCCGGAAGCGGCGAAGATCGGAAGGAAAGGCGTCGTACCCGTGGAGCCGAGCGATCTCCTCGATCAGATCGATCTCCCCGGTGAGGTCGGGCCGCCACCCGGGGACCTCCACCACCATCCGCCCGTCTTCCGGTTTGGAGGCCACCACCGCGCCGATGACAACGAGGTGCTGCTCCAGCACGCGCCACGGAAGCTCGACCCCCAGGACCTGAGCGACCCGAGCCGGCCGGAGCACGATTCGGGGCGGATTCCCCGGCTCGGGCCAGAGGTCGAGCGGAGCCTGGGCCAGAGTGCCCCCCGCGGTCGCCAGCACGATCTCGACGCAGCGCCGCAGGGCATCCGCACCACCCCACCGATCGATCCCCCGCTCGAACCGGTAGCTCGCCTCGGTGCTCAACCCCAGGGCGCGCCGGGTGTTGCGGATGCGGCCCGGGTGCCAGCAGGCACCCTCCAGCAACACCTCCCGCGTCTCCTGACTCACTTCCGTGCCCGCTCCGCCCATGAGGCCCGCCAAGCCGATCACCCCGGTCCCGTCGGCAATGGCGATCATATCGGGAGTGAGAGTGCGCTCCTCGTCGTCGAGCGTCACCAAGCGCTCTCCCGCACGGGCCCGGCGCACCACCAGGTGGCTCCCGGCCAGCCGGGCGGCATCGTAGGCGTGCATCGGCTGATTGAGCTCGAACATCACGTAGTTGGTGGCGTCGACCACGTTATTGATCGAGCGGACGCCGACCGCCTCGAGCCGCCGCCTGAGCCACTCCGGCGAGGGCCCCACCGCCGCGCCCCGGATAAGTGCGGCGTGGAACCGGGGACAGGAGTCGGGATCTTCAATGGTGACCCGAATCCCGCCGACCTCGCCGGTGGTGGCCGCCCGCCGCGGGGGAGGAATGTCGGCGGCACCGGCGCCCAACGGGGGAATCCTCGGCAACCGGAAGGGGGTCCCGTAGGCGGCCGCCAACTCG
>Ga0326597_10010862_pt1 | contig 12108 bp, 5 predicted proteins | sample RVTome_12_FD_203789 | JGI IMG/M metagenome (GOLD analysis project Ga0326597, IMG submission 203789) | Soil microbial communities from uranium-contaminated site in the Upper Colorado River Basin, Wyoming, United States - RVT100D185 | ecosystem: Environmental > Terrestrial > Soil > Contaminated >... | reverse complement strand
CGGAGGACATTATCACCGACCTTTCAAAAATCAGGGAGCTCAAGGTTGTTTCCCGCACCGACGTTCTTCCGCTTCGCAACAAAGAGGTGAACACCCGGCACGTTGGTGAAACCCTGCGCGTGAATTATATCCTCGAGGGAAGTATACGCAAAGCACAAAATAAAATGCGTATCACGGCTCAGCTCATAGATGTTCAAACGGGTTTTCACGTCTGGGCTGATCGCTTCGACCGTCTTGTTGAGGATATTTTTGAGGTTCAGACGGAAGTTTCTCACAAAATCGCGGAAGCGCTAAAAATATCTCTTACTGAATCGGAAAAACAGTCGCTTGCCAAAAAGCCCACTGGCGACCTCCGGGCATACGATTTTTACATGAGGGGCAGAGAATTTCTCTACCGGCGCGGAAAAAAGAATAACCAAGCGGCGATCCAGATGTTCGAGAATGCCTTATCTTTGGATGCGAACTTTGCCGCTGCGTACGCTGCGCTGGCAGAAGCCTACTCATATATGTACAGCTGGTATGACGGTGACAAAAAGTGGTTGAGAAAGACAATCGAGGTGAGTCAAAGAGCTCTCGCTATTGATCCGTCCTCCATCGAGGCACAATTTGGCATTGGGACTGTCTATTTTCATCAAAAACGATTTGACGAAGCAAAAGAAGCGTGGGAAAACGTTATCCAAAAGAATACCGATTTTTATGATGCGTATCGTTGGTTGGGAATTGCATCAGACATCACTGGAGACTATGATGCCGCGCTGCGCTACTATGAGCAATGTGCCCGACTGAAACCATACAGTGAGGAACCATTGATGCATTTTTACATGACCTATCTGAGAAAGGGTGACCCAAAAGCTGCGAACCAGGCTAGAGAGAAGATGCTTGAAGTTGGCGAGCGAAAACTGAAAGTCAATCCTGATGACGCCATAACATTAAGTCGAATGTCGAGTGTCTATGCAAATGACCGAGAGAAGGCATACGCTGCGCTGAAGAGGGTGCTCGAGATCGATCCTACCGATGGGCTTGCCCAATACAATTGTGCTTGTACCTACGCCGTATTAGGAGACAAGAAAGAAGCACTGAGGTGTCTAAGAAATGCCTTTCAAAGTGGCTATAAGAATGTAAGCGAATGGGTAAAGAGTGATCCGGAACTAGTTTCCCTTCATAAGGACCCGGAGTTTGAAGCGCTCGTCGCTGAGATGGTGGGGATATGATAGGTCAGACGATTTCGCACTATAGGATTCTGGAAAAATTGGGCGAGGGTGGAATGGGAGTCGTCTACAAGGCCGAAGACACGAAGCTCAGGCGCACCGTCGCGTTGAAGTTCCTCCCGTCTCATCTTTCAGCTTCCGAACAGGACAAAGCCCGGTTCATTCAGGAAGCCCAGTCCGCCTCTGCGTTGAATCATCCCAACGTCTGCACCATCCACGATATCCAGGAGCACGACGGCCAAATGTTCATCGTCATGGAATGTGTGGAAGGGAAAACGCTTCGGCACATCATCCAATCCGCTATTCCAAATCTGCAATCCGCAATCGCATATGCAATTCAAATCGGCGACGCTCTGCACGAAGCCCACGGTAAGGGTGTCGTGCACCGGGATGTGAAGGCCGAGAACATCATGGTCAATACCAAGAACCAGATCAAGGTTATGGACTTCGGCCTTGCCAAGCTGAAAGGCTCGCTGAAACTTACCCGGACGTCAAGCACGGTCGGTACGCTGGCCTACATGTCGCCGGAACAGATCCAGGGAGGTGAGGTCGATGCCCGCTCCGACATCTTTTCCTTCGGCGTTGTGCTGTTCGAAATGCTCACCGGACATATGCCATTTCGCGGCGAACATGAAGCTGCCATGATGTATTCCATCCTCAATGAAGACGCGGAACAGCTCACAAAGTACTTGCCCGATGCCTCACCGGAGCTCTTGCACATTCTTGGCCGTGCCCTCGAGAAGGACCCGGAGGACCGATACCAGTCGGTACATGACATGGTCATCGACTTGCGGCGATTGAAGAAGGAATCAACCAGGGTTTCTCGCACCGCTCTTTCAACTCTGCCTGTTCCGGATCGTCCAGGTCAACCTGTTCCCGAACCGCCGGCTGCGCCGCCTCCCGCTCAACCTTCGAACAGAAAATGGATGGTCATAGGTGGTGCATCATTGCTTGTCGGAGCTCTTGCTGTCGTGGGATACCTCATGCTCTCGACAGATGCTGATTCGGGCGAACGACTCCCGATAGCCGTTGCGGATTTTGTCAACCAAACCAAGGAAGAGGAATTGGACGGCCTTTCCGGCATGCTGATCACTTCGATGGAGCAATCAAAGCGTCTTGCTGTGGTGACGAGATCACGCATGTTCGATATCCTCAAGATGATGGGGAGGGAGGAAACAGAACGGATTGACGAGCAGCTCGGCAAGGAGATTTGTCGCCAGGCAAACATCGGCGCCCTCGTGACGGCATCGATACGGAAGTTCGGAAAGCTCTACACGATCGATCTCAAAGTGGTTGATCCGCTCAAGAATGAATACATCTTCACTGCGAAGGAGGAGGCGGAGGGGCAGGAGAGCATCCCCTCCATGTTGGACAAACTTTCGGAGAAAACAAGAATCGGCCTCAAAGAGAAAGTCTCCGAAGTGACTGCAGCCCAAAAACAGATTGCGAGCGTTACCACCACCAACCTCGAAGCATATAAGCACTATTTTGAGGGTGAGCAACTCATCAACCGATTGAAGATGGATGACGCCGAGAAAGCGCTAAGGAAAGCTGTAGACCTCGACTCAACATTCGGTCTTGCCTGGTACCGGCTGGCCTATGTTCTCAACTGGTCCCGTGGCGATGGCGGAAGCAGGGCGAACCAGGCACTCGATAAGGCGACGCTCCTGATGGACCGCATGCCGGATCGGGAACAATATCTCATCCGGGCATTGAAGGCCGAGCAAGGGGAAGGATTTGCGCGGGGTGTTCAGATACTCCGTGAGATGGAGAAACTCTACCCCGACGACAAGGAGATGATGTACAATATCGGCGACTGGTCATACCATGCAAGGGATCTCACCACTGCGGCAACGTACCTGGAAAAGGTGCTGCAGGCTGATCCCTCATTCGAGCGGGCACTGCAACATCTCGTGTGGACGTATCGTGACCAGGGCCGGTATGAGAAGGGATTGGATGCCGCAAAACGGTATGTCAGTGCTTCCGGGTCGGGTGGATCCTATCAGCTTCTCGGACAAATGTATGAGTTCCTCGGCCAGTACGAGACAGGTCTGAACGCAATGGTTTCAGCGCGCGAGCTTCACCCGACAAACCATGAAATTACGGGGTCCATTGCCCGCCTGTACCGGTTCCTTGGTCAAGGCGACAAGGCGGAGGCAGAATTGAAGTCCCTCGTCCAAGACAGCAAAGATCTCAGCGGCAAACGGGTAGGTTATGGTGCGCTGGTGAACTATTACTCATATCATGGCAGGTTTCGGGATGCGCTTCGCGCGATCGACGCACGGATTGAAGAATCGTGGAAGGCACACGACACTGCACTTGCTGCAGGTGACTACGCCGTAAAAGCCATCCTGTTCGTGGAAGCTTGGAATGACGTCGGCAGGGGTTGGAAGGAGATGGAGAAGTCGTTTCCCTTCCAGGGGAAAATCAGAAGCCAGAACTACTGGGGAGTCCGGTCATTGCTCTACGTCTATCACGGTGATCACGCGGCTGCGGATACCCTCTTCAGGGATTTCACATGGTGGCATCAAGCCCTGCGTTCGCTTCGGCACAGTTTGCAAAACGACTGTGCGAAGGCGGAACTCCTGCTGGACAGCACAGTACGTTCCTCGCCATCACCCGGGCTCGTTGAACTGAACATACTGCTTCCTCTTGTGGAGTGTCAACTGAGGGCAGGAATGTATGATAAGGCTCTTGCCTCGACAACCCGGATGAGAAATCTGAGGGATGCGGCCTTGACGATCCAGCATGTCAAGACGTTTCTCCTCGCCGGCAGGGCCCACGAGGGGAAGGGTGAGCGCAAGCTCGCTGTCGAAAACTACGAACGGTTTCTGGATATCTGGAAGGATGCAGACAAGGACCTGCCTGACTACATCGATGCGAAGGCGCGTCTGGGAAAGCTGAAGGCAGTGGCGAGTAAGTGATTCACATGGTCGGTCCCTTGTCGCCGCATGAGTAATCAACCTGGGCGGCCGTGACCGGCAGAAACGACCTGAGTACGTCAAAACCAACATCACACATCAAGATTCACATGTACTACCACAAAGGAGCAGATCACGCATTATGATCGGACAGACAATATCGCACTATGAGATTCTCGAGAAACTGGGAGAAGGTGGTATGGGCGTCGTGTATAAGGCCCAAGATACCAAGCTCGACAGGATGGTTGCGCTGAAGTTTCTACCGCCTCACCTCTCTGCTTCAGAGGCGGATAAGGCACGGTTCATACAGGAAGCCAAGGCCGCGTCGGCAATGAACCATCCCAACATCTGCACGATCTACTCCATTGATGAACATGATGGCCAACTGTTCATTGCCATGGAGTTCGTCGATGGACAGACGCTTCGCGAGAAGAGGGCAACGACGTCGATGAAGCAAGCAATCGATATCGGCATCCAGATCGCAGACGGACTGGCAGCAGCGCATGAAAAAGGCATCGTCCACCGCGACATCAAGCCTGAAAACATCATGGTCCGCAAGGACGGGATTGTACAGATCATGGACTTCGGACTTGCGAAGCTGCGCGGAGTGTCGAGGTTGACAAAAGAAGGAAGTACGGTTGGAACAGCAGGGTACATGTCGCCCGAGCAAGTACAGGGGCAGGATGCAGATCATCGCTCCGATATCTTTTCGCTTGGAGTGTTGCTCTACGAACTGTTTACTGGTCAGCCCCCGTTCTGTGGCGAACATGAAACGGCGATCATGTATGAAATCGTCAATGTCGATGCAACACCGATGTCTGTCGTCAAGCCCGAGATCGAACCAGCGATCGATGGAATTGTGCTGGAATGTCTCGTGAAGGAACCGGCGGAGCGGTACCAGAGTGTTGCCGAAGTTGCGAAGGAGCTGAGGCGCTTCAAGCGCGAGTCGAGCCGGTCCAGGGCAACTCGCACAATGGCGACGCGACAGTTCGAGAAGCCAACGGGCGCGGAGAACATTCCGGCCGTTGGACCAGAGCAGTCAACCAGACGATTCTTCTGGCCTGCTCTTTCTGTCGTGTTGGCAATAGCGGTTCTCTTGTTTGCGTGGAGCCCATGGCACAACACCGAAAGGGGCACGAATCCCGTCATGCGTTTCCCGATTAACCTTCCACTGACCGCACCGCTCGTTGGTGGAGCGTCAACAGTCGCAATCTCCCCCGATGGGAAATATTTTGTGTATCTCGCGTTATCTTCCGGCAATTCAAAACTCTTCCTCAGACCCATCGATCAATTTTCAGCGCAACCGATGGCGGGTACCGACGGGGCAAACGATCCTTTCTTCTCCCCCGATGGTCAATGGGTGGCCTTCTTCGCCAATGGAAGGTTGAAGAAGGTCTCGATTTTCGGGGGCCCCCCGCAGGATGTGTGCACTGTCCCCGGCTTCATGCGCGGTGGCTGGTGGAGTTCGGATAATTCCATCTGGTTCGGTCATCTTAACAGCGTTGTGTACCGTGTTCCCTCCAATGGGGGAACTCAGGCAGAAGCGACGGTCATGGATACCTCTCATGGCGAGATTAGCCACAGATTCCCCCAGCCACTTCCGGATGGCAAGACCGTTATCTTCACAGTGAAGTACAATAATATCACGTCGTTCGATGACGCCGTAATTGTGGCGGAGAATACTGATACACATGAGAGAAAGATCCTCATCAGGGGTGGGTCATTTGCTCGTTATGTGCCTACCGGCCATATCCTGTACGCTCGAGGCTCCTCAATCTATGCGGTACCGTTCGATCCGATTGCAATAGAGACAAAAGGTCCCCCGTTACCTGTCGAAGAAGGTGGGATGCTCAATCCTCTTTCGGGCGATGCCAATTACAGTGTTTCTCTTTCTGGAACCCTTGTGTATGCTCCTCTCGGATCATTCTCCGGCTTGGACGCATCACTCATGTGGATTGATAGGCAGGGAAAAATACAACCTCTGCTTGATACGAGCCGGGCATACGGCTTTGGGAATCTCTCGCCCGATGGTCAGAAGCTTGCCATGACAATCCGTGCAGCGAACGATGACATTTGGGTGTACCAGCTAAATCGGGGAACGCTGACGCGGATTACGTTCGGCGGCGGCAACAGTGATTATCCTGTTTGGACGCCTGATGGTAAGCGCGTTGTGTATGTTTCTGAGCGGGGAAAATCAATCAAATTGTTCTCGAAACCATGGGACGGAAGTGGTGTGGAAGAGGCGCTGGGTGAATCATTGGATCTGGACCCAATATCCTGGGAGTCATTGTCCCCGGATGGCAAAATGGTCGCCTTTGGCCAACATGGTGATATTTGGATAATGCCATTAGGCGATGTTAAGAGGCCGGAAAAGTTTATCGCAACGCCTGCAACAGAAATTAATCCATCATTCTCGCCCGATGGACATTGGCTCTCGTACATCTCAAATGAATCAGGCCAGAACGAAATATACGTTGTGCCTTTCCCGCATCGAGGTGGTAAATATCAAGTCTCCACGAGTGGAGCGTTCTATTCTCGCTGGCAGCCTGATGGAAAGACATTACTGTATCTTTCCGGGAGCCAGGTTATGGAAGTGGATGTCCGGCTTTCGCCATCGTTTGATTTCTCTCCTCCTAGAAAGATTATCAACCTTCCACAAACATGGAACGGCTTCTGGGACGTCAGCTCTGACGGGAAGAGATTTGTTGTGGGAGCCGTGAGGTCTGGACATGTCCAGCCCTCACAGGTGAATGTTGTTGTGGGATGGTTCGACGAATTGAAGAAGAAGTTTGCCAACGCAAAATAGGTTGTGAGGACAAGAATGATCGGACAGACAATTTCGCATTATAAGGTACTCGAAAAGCTCGGCGAGGGTGGCATGGGTGTGGTCTATAAAGCCCAGGACACGAAGCTTGACCGGCTCGTGGCGCTTAAATTCCTCCCTCATCACCTGACAACGAGTGAAGCCGACCAGGCGCGGTTCATACAGGAAGCAAAAGCAGCGGCACTCCTCAACCACCCGAATGTCTGCACCATCTACGACATCAAGGAAGAAGAGGGAAAGCAATTTATCGTGATGGAATATGTAGACGGAAAAACCCTCCGCCGCATCATTCAATCCCAAGTCCCGAATCTCCCATCATCAATCCAATATGCCATCCAGGTCGGCGAGGCATTGCACGAGGCCCACACCAACGGCATCGTCCATCGTGACATCAAGTGCGAAAACATCATGATCAATTCGAAAAATCAGATCAAGGTGATGGATTTCGGGCTGGCCAAACTGAAGGGGTCGCTCAAACTCACAAAGACATCCAGCACCGTCGGCACCCTGGCCTACATGGCGCCGGAGCAGATTCAAGGCGGAGAGATTGATGCCCGCTCGGATATCTTCTCGTTTGGTGTTGTGCTCTTCGAAATGCTGACGGGCAAGTTGCCATTCCGCGGTGAACACGATGCTGCAGTGATGTATTCCATCCTGAACGAAGAGCCCGAACCACTCACGAAGTATCTCCCGGAAGCTGGTTCCGAACTTCTCCACATTCTCAACCGGGCGTTGGAAAAGGATCCCAGAGACCGATACCAGACTGTCAACGACATGGTGATTGACCTTCGGAGAACGAAGAAAGATACCGGCAGGGTTTCGCGCAGGACACTGACGCAGATTCCAATCCCTGAACCGACAACATCGTCAGAGGTGCGACCCGATTCAACTTCATCCGAACGCGCTTCCGGGCACAAGAACATGCGTCTCGTTCTGATTACTGCCGGTATTGTGCTTGTTGTTGCAGCGCTCTTGCTCATGCAGCCGTGGAAATGGAACCGTGAAAATGCCGGGCAGAAGACCCTGGCAGTGCTTCCATTCGAGAACCTCGGCGACGCGGGGAAAGAGTATTTTGCCGATGGTATTACGGACGAGATCACCAGCAGGTTGTCGCGCCTTTCGGGACTTGGTGTCATTGCGAGGTCCAGCGCCAAGGAGTACAAGAAGTCCGCGAAGACAGTGAAACAGATTGGAGAGGAGCTCGGTGTCAGCTACATTCTCATGGGTACGGTTCGCTGGTCCGGCAGTGGTGAGCAACGCGTGCGCGTGAATCCGGAGTTGATCAATGTCAATACCACCCTTCAGACATGGTCGCAGGCATTCGAGGCCACATTCTCCGACGCCTTTACCATTCAAAGTGATGTTGCAGCGGAAGTTGCACGCGCCCTGGACCTTGAACTCCTTCAACGTGAAAAGGAGAACCTCGGAAAGAAACTGACCGACAACCCCCAGGCCTATGATTACTATCTCAAGGGTCTTGAATACGAGTATCGCAGCATTGAACGGGTCCATTTTGAGTCGCAAATACGGCTGTATGAACAGGCAATCGCGGCTGATCCCGCCTTTGCGGCCGCGTATGCAAAGGTGTCGAGCGCCCACTCCATGATGTACTGGATGTACTACGACAGAACTGAAGGCCGCGTGACGAAAGCAAAGGAAGCCGCCGAACGAGCCATCGAGCTCGACCCCCACCTTGCCGACGCGCATGCCGCCATGGGCTGGCACTACTACCAGGGAAGACTGGACTATGAGAGTGCTCTGAAGGAATTCGATCTCGCGCTGCAGTATCAACCGAACAATGCCGATGTGCACCAGGGAATCGCCTCAGTCAGGAGAAGACAGGGGAGAATGAACGATGCGATTGAATCCTACAAGAAGGCGTTTGCGGCGAACCCACGATCCCCGGAGATCATCCGTCAAATGGGCGAGACCTTCACTCTGGCCCGACGCTACGAAGAAGCGGACGCTGCATATGACCGGACCGTACTCATCTCTCCTGACAACGAATTCGTTCCTGCGAACAAAGCACTCAACATTCTTCTCTGGACCGGCGATCTGGAACGGGCAAACAAGGTGCTCGCGGAAGCAACAAGCATCAACCGGAGACCGTCAACCATTGTCCTCTTCGCGAAGGTGAGGGTCAATTGGTACCGCGGGGACAAGAACGCTGCAGACGCGGCCCTCAAGGAATTAAGTTCGATGGGTGCTGTTGACAACCAGTTCTTCTACATGCCCGTTTCTCTCGTTCAGGCGAGAATCGAACAGACCATTGGAGATCCTTCACGGTCCCCACAATTGTTTGACGAAGCGCGCAAGCAGATTGAATCCCTCGTCGCAATGACACCCGAAGATGGGCGTTTCCACAGCGCTCTCGGTCTTACTTACGCAGGCCTTGGACGCAAGGATGACGCAATTCGGGAGGCAGAGAAGGGAGTCGAACTTCTTCCGGCGGAAAAAGAAGCCTGGCGCGGAAGCTACCGGCTGATCTCACTGGCGACGGTGTACACCATGGTCGGGGAACATGAAAAGGCGCTCGACGTTCTGGAGCGGCTCGTTTCGATTCCGGCAGACTTTTCCAGACAACTCCTGAAGTTAGATCCCACCTGGCAGTCGCTAAAGGACAACAGAAGGTTTCTGGCCCTGGTGAGAGGAGACTAGAGCCGAATGGCTGGCTAATATCGTATCGCACTATCAGGTCATGGACTCAGGCTTGGTCAAACTCAATGGTCTTGTGGACCAGACAATTCTGCATTTCTGCGTTTAGCTCTTGAAATAATCTGATATTCAGTAGGCAAAGGCTTCACCCGAGTATTCCGGACGCTTGCGTTGGTTCAAATGCTGTATCTGCTCAACCTCTTTCCTTCACGAACGGGTCACCGACTCGTTGTAACAAGATAAGTCCTGCAACAAAAAAAAGCCCGACAGTGACAACTGCCAACCGCTGGCTTCCTGTTGCCCATGAAAGCAATCCGAAGATAAATGTTCCGATGACCGCCGAGGCCTTTCCGCAGAACCCATCGTAGAACCCAAAGAACTCTGCTTCCCTGTCTGCCGGGGTGAGGAGCGCCATCAAGGTGCGACTTGCTGACTGCGAACCCCCCAACGATGCGCCGGCAACGATGCCGATGATATAGAAGACAGTTTTTGACTCAACGAAGTACGCCCCGACCACAACAGCGATCCAGCAGAGTAGCGTGACGGTGATCGTCTTCTTCGGGCCCACCTTGTCGGTCATCGTTCCCACAATCAGCGAGCCGACGATTGCCGAGGCCTGAACAATGGCAAAGAGGATGAGGATCTCCTGGAGCGAGAAATTCAACGACTCCTTGGCGAAAATTGATGCGAAGGAGATCACCGTCAGAATACCATCGTTGTATATGAAGAAAGCAAGAAGAAACCGGGCGATGTTGGAGTACGATCGAACGTGTGTTATGGTGTTCCTCACGCGTTCGAAGCCGGCTTTTACGTACGAGACCTTGCTCGTGGGTGCATCTCTTCTGTCCTGAAGGAAGAGGAACAACGGCATCGCAAACACCAGGAACATTGCAGCAGCAATGACGAAACTGAGTCGGACGTTCGAGAGATTCCCCGGGGAGAATCCATCAGCGTATAGCGGAATGGCGATCATCAACGATACTAGGGAGCCGACGTACCCCATCGCGAAGCCGTAGCCCGAGATACGGCCTGACGTGTGTTTGCTCGCGAGCTGCGGAAGGAATGCGTTGTAGAACACGATCCCTCCCTCAAATCCAACATTTGCAATGACAAAGAGTACGGTTCCAAGGAGGATCATTTCCGGGCCGACGATGTATAACATCGCCGTACAAACGACGCTGGCCAGAGTAAAGAAGACCAAGAACCTCTTGCGGTTGTGTGCGAAGTCGCTTGCGGCTCCCAGGATCGGGGCAACGAGTGCGGTCAGCAGCATCGAGATGCTGACTGCAAGTCCCCAGTAGAAATCACCGCGCCCTGCGCCGCCTACGACGATCTCCTTGAAATAAAGCGAGTACCCGACTGCAACGATGAGGACGGAGAATGAGGTGTTGGCGAAATCGAACAGGGTCCAGATGAAAATCTGACTTCGTGATGCGGTACCGCGTTCGGTAACCGCAGGCGGGGAGACTTGAAGGGACATTATGCTTGGGGCTTTTTCCTCGCAGGCAGTTTGTTGACTCTCGGGGCTGATCCCTCGAAGAGGCCACGACCGGCCTTCTGCAGCTCTCCGCCTGTCCGCATATCGTCAAGGACGGCATCCAGCACCCCGTTCACGAACTGCCCGCTCTTCTCTGTGCTGAAGAGCTTGGCCAGCTCGATTGCCTCGTTCATCGTGACCTTTGGCGGAATGTCTTTGAAGTACTTCAGCTCCGTAATGGCCATACGGAGAATCAGCCGGTCGAGCAGAGCGATCCTCTCGAAGTCCCAGTTTGTCACCTTGCCCTTAATGATCTTATCCACCTCCGTGGCATGGTTGATTGTCTCGACCACCAGCTGTTTGGCGAACTCGTGCGCATCTCTGTTTTCTTTGAAGCCGGTGACGTTGTGCCTGATGACGTGCTCGGCGGCATCGCCGGTCAGCTCGTGCGCGTAAAGGGCCTGCACTACCTTCTCTCTGATGATTCTTCGTCTCACAAGGGTTCCGATCTCCGGAGTCACCCGTCACCACGTGACTCTCTCTGTGTTGGTTTCTTGTTTCTTTTCTCTGCCATCAAATGGCCGAGTCATGATCAGTCGGTCGCTAAGCGACCGGCACCATCAGCCAGGCTTGCCAAAACCTCCGCCACTGAGTGGATCGATGTCGAAGAGTTGGGCAACCCGTTCGTCGGGACGAGATGACCATCTACCGCTTTCCGAAATCGTTCTCGCCAAGCCTGCCGGTGAATTGCGACTTGCCCGCGTAGAGCGATTTGATGCGCCCAATCGCGTTGATGCGTTCCTCGGCAAGACGGTTTGAGGCTTCGTACGTTGGCACCTTGTCACGTTTGGCGATCGCGTATATTCTCAGCATGGTATCATAGATGCCTTCCGCCTGCTTCAGTGCCCGTTCCTGTGAGTAGCCCTCGAGTTCGTTGTATACATTAATCAGTCCGCCCGCATTGATCGCATAGTCGGGCGCGTACATGATCCCTCGCTCGATCAGCATCTGGCCGTGCTTTGC
>Ga0326597_10010861_pt1 | contig 12109 bp, 13 predicted proteins | sample RVTome_12_FD_203789 | JGI IMG/M metagenome (GOLD analysis project Ga0326597, IMG submission 203789) | Soil microbial communities from uranium-contaminated site in the Upper Colorado River Basin, Wyoming, United States - RVT100D185 | ecosystem: Environmental > Terrestrial > Soil > Contaminated >... | reverse complement strand
AGCCTCGAGCGCGACGGACGACCAGTGGCGCGCGACTTGCGGTGGGGGGTGTATGTCACGTTCGCCGCCGACAGCGAGTACGTGAAGCGCTGCTTCAACGAGTACGGGCTCGCCACCGACGACACCGGAAATTACGCCGCGATCTACAAGCCGTATCACTTGATCGGGCTCGAGCTGGGGATCTCGGTCGCGGCCGCCGGTTTGCGGCGCGAGCCGACCGGCGCTCCCACCGGATTTCGCGGCGACGTGGTCGCCGTGGCAAAGCGCGAGCTCAAGGCCGGCGAAACGCTGGATGGCGAAGGCGGCTACACCGTGTGGGGGCGCCTGATGCCGGCGCGCGACTCCCTGACCTGCGGGGGGCTGCCGATCGGCCTGGCCGATGGCGTCAGGCTCGTCCGCGCGGTCAGGAAAGGCGACACGGTCACCGCGCGCGACGTCGCCATGCCGGAAACGGAGGCGGCGCGCGTCCGCCTCGAGATGGCAACGGCGTTCGCCGCCGAGTGGGGCCTGGAACGGCCCGCGCCGCCTCAATATTGACATCCCCACCGTGTTGTCCCGACAATGCGGCCAATGCAGCGACGGGATTTCATCAAGATTTGCGCGGCCGGGGCGGCGGTCAGCGCAAACGATCTCTTCGCCGCGCAAGACCTCAAGCCGCGCTTTTACTCGCGCACTCTCCTCACCGACGAAGGCGGCCGGCCGCTCCGGGCCGCGAGCCTGCTCGCCGGCCGCAATTACATCTTTCACTACCCGTTCGAGAGCACGCCCTGCTTCCTGCTCAATCTCGGCAAACCGACGGTGCGCGGCGTGCAGCTGAAGACCGAGGACGGATCCGCCTACGAGTGGGCCGGCGGCGTCGGTCCCAACCAGGCGATCGTCGGGTATTCGGCGATCTGCGCGCACCGCATGAGCTACCCGACGCCGCAGATCAGCTTCATCAGCTACCGCGAGAAATCGACCGCCTCCGGGACCATGCGCGCGAACACCATCCATTGCTGCTCGGAGCACAGCGAGTACGACCCGGCGGCGGGGGCGAAAGTCGTGGGCGGCCCGGCGCCGCAGCCGCTCGCCGCGGTCCTGCTCGAGCACGATGCGCGCACCGACGCCCTGCACGCGACGGGCACCCTGGGCGGCGAAATGTTCAACGCATTCTTCGCCAAGTTCGAGTTCAAGCTTGCGCTGGATTACGGCAACGGCAGGACGCGCCAGCAGGTCGCAGTCCGCACGGTGGTGACGGACCTGCAGAAATTCTGCAAGCAGCAGGTTCGCTGCTAGCAGGCAGCTGAAAAACACTCGTCGCTCCCGCGGAGGCGGGAGCCCAGGAAGCGGGCTGCAAACCGAATCAATGGCTTACTGGATTCCCGCCTACGCGGGAATGACGCAGCTGAAGTTCACTGCCGGGGCCCATGCGTTGCCAGCACCCCCGGAAAGCAGGATAGTATTGCCACCGCTCATTACCATCAATCAACCCGGGAGGAGAACATGAAGAAGCGCGTATTGGCCATGGCCTGCAGTGTGGCGTTCGTTACAGGCTGCGCCATGATGGAGGGAAAGGAGCCGACCGCAAGCGCCACGCTCGAGCCGCGCAGCGGGTCGAGCGTGCGCGGGACCGTCACCTTCGCCCAGGTCGGCGATCTCGTGCGCGTCAGCGGGAACATCACCGGGCACAGCAAGGGGCCCAAGGGATTCCACATCCACGAGAAGGGTGATTGCAGCGATCACGGCTCCATGAGCACCGGCGGTCACTTCAATCCCACGAAGAGCAAGCACGGCGGCCCCTATGGCGATGTCAAGCATGCGGGCGACCTCGGTAACCTCAACGTCAACGCCGCCGGCGAAGCCAAGTTCAACTTCGTGGTGGGCAATATCTCGGTCAGCCGCGACCAGCCGAACGGCATCATCGGCCGCGCGGTGATCGTCCACGCGGCAGCGGACGATCTCAAGACCGATCCCACCGGCAACGCCGGCGGGCGCGTCGCCTGCGGCGTGATCAAGTAGCACGCCCAATGTCCTCCTCCCCCTTGCGGGGGAGGATCCCTTCCCCCGCAAGGGGGAAGGAAGCTTCGGCACCAGTCGTCTCGCTCCAGCACGCCGGCGATTCTGCCCGCGGGACGTACAATTCCCGCAATGATCCCGTGGCTGGGCCCCGGGGACCCGTTTCCCCCGGTCGAGCGCGCGCTCGAGGAACCGAACGGCCTGCTCGCGGCCGGGGCCGATCTGTCGGTGGCGAGGCTCCTCGATGCCTATGCGAGCGGGATCTTTCCCTGGTACAGCGCGGGCCAGCCGGTGCTGTGGTGGAGCCCCGATCCGCGCATGGTGCTCGTTCCCGCCGAGTTGAAGATTCCGCGCTCGCTCAAGAAGCGCCTCGCCCGGCGCGACTACGAGGTCCGCGCCGACACCGCGTTCGAGGAAGTGATACGCGCGTGCGCCGCGCCGCGCCGCGGCCAGGACGGAACCTGGATCACGGAGGACATGGTCGATGCCTACCTGCGGCTGCACCGCGCCGGGCACGCGCATTCGGTCGAGACCTGGATCGCCGGCAGGCTCGCCGGAGGCCTCTACGGGGTTGAACTCGGCCGCATGTTCTACGGCGAGTCCATGTTCGCGCGCGAGCCCGACGCATCCAAGATCGCGCTCGCGACCCTCGCGCGGCAGCTCGCGCACCGCGATTGCGGCATCATCGACTGCCAGATGACGACCGCGTTGCTCGCCCGTTTCGGCGCGCGCGAGATTCCGCGCCCCGAATTTGTACGAAAGCTCGCAGAATTGGTAAACTACCCGCGGACGGGAGGAATGTGGCGCCTCGACGATGACTTATTTGAATGAGTTCCCGCTGTCGGTGCTGCAGTTCTACGCGACTGCGCCCTACCCGTGCAGCTACCTGCCCGAGCGCATGGCGCGTTCGCAGGTCGCCACGCCGAGCCACCTCATCGACGGCCCGGTGTACTCGGAGCTCGTGCGGGCGGGCTTCCGCCGCAGCGGCGCCTTCACCTACCGCCCCTACTGCGACCATTGCCGCGCATGCGTGCCGGTGCGTGTCCTCGCGCAGGCGTTCCAGCCGTCGCGCACGCAGCGCCGCACGCACCGGCGCCACGGGACGCTCAAGGCCGAGATGCTCGACCTCAAGTACAGCGCCGAGCACTACGCGCTGTATCTGCGCTACCAGTCGCGGCGGCACTCGGGCGGCGGCATGGACCAGGACAGCCGCGAGCAGTACCGCCACTTCCTCCTGCAAAGCAACGTCGAATCGCGGCTGATCGAGTTCCGCGAGCACGGCGCGCTGCGCATGGTTTCGATCGTCGACCGGCTGCAGGACGGGCTGTCCTCGGTCTACACCTTCTTCGACCCCGACGTGAGCGGCGCGAGCTTCGGCACCTTCAACATCCTGTGGCAGATCGAGCTCTGCCGCACCCTCGACCTGCCCTACCTCTACTTGGGCTACTGGATCGCGCAGAGCCGCAAGATGACCTACAAGATCGAATTCCAGCCGATGCAGGGCCTCGTCAACGGCCGCTGGCAGGCGGTCAGTCCGAGGCAGAAATAGGCGGCGCCGCGGTGCGCGCCTCGGTCCAGCGCCGCACGAGGTTGAAGCCCACGGCGAGCAGCGTCGGCCCGAGGAAGATTCCGACGAAGCCGAACGCCAGCACGCCGCCGAACACCCCCAGCAGCACCAGCATGAACGGCATCGCCGCGCCGCGGCTGATCAGCAGCGGCTTGACGAAGTTGTCGATGCTGCTGATCACGAAGAATCCCCACAGGATCATGAAGACGGCCCATCCCGCCTGGTCGTAATAGGCGAGCCATACCGCGGCGCCCCCCCAGATCAGCGCCGGGCCGGCCGGGATGATCGACAGAATGAAGGTAAGCGAAGCGAGCATGACCGAACCCGGCACACCGGCGATGAGAAATCCGATGAGGGCCGCCAGCCCCTGCGCCAACCCGGTTCCGACGATGCCGTATACCACGCCGTTGATGGTGCCGCCGACGACTGCCAGCAGGTTCTCCGTGAGGTGCCCGGCGACGCGGCTCAACGCGTTGCGCAGCGCCTCGACCAGCGCCGCGCCGTCGCGGAAGAAGAAATACGCGATGAAGGCGATTAACGTGAACTGGAGCACACCCTCGGCGATGATGAGACCGGTCTTCACGAGGACGTCCCGCGCGGGCTGCGAATAGCGCTTGAGCGTTTCGCCCAGCTTGTCCCGGCTCTCGGCGTATTCGCGCCAGGAAGCATCGAGCTGTTCGCCAACGAGCGGGATGCGGGCGACCCATTCCGGTGGGCCGGGCAGCCCGCGCGCAAACAGCTCGCGCGCGTTCTCCAGGAGAAGCGGCACGTCGTCGCGAAAGCTCAGCGCGATCAAGGCCAGCGGGACCACCAGCACGAGCAGGATGAGCAGCGTCATGACAAGCGCGGCGAGCCAGCGCCACCCGCCCGTGTGGCGCTCGATGAAGCGATAGACCGGCCAAGTGGAAAAGCACAGGATCGCGGCCGCGAGCAGCGCGCCGAGGAACGGTTGCAGGACCAGCAGGCAGCCCACCAGCAGCAGCACGATGGCGGAGATCTGCACGATCTGCTCGACGCGTTTTTCCGTGACCAAAGTTTCGCTCCTTGCCTGCGCGTTCTAGCACGCGGCAGTTGGCCGGTCAAATAATCGGCGCGGGCCATCAGGCTCCCGGCAATCAGCAATCCGCTTGCGTTTTTCTGCCGCTTCCGGTCGGCCGCTGAAAGCTGGCAGCCAACCGCTCGCGCTAGAATGGCGCCATGTACTCGCTGGTTCGTCCGCTGCTGTTCTGCCTCGAGCCCGAAACGGCCCATCGCTGCACGCTGAACGCGATGCGGCAGCTCGACCGGCTCGGGCTCGCCCCCGCGCCCGCCCGCGCACCGGCGGCCTGCGAGCGCACCGTCATGGGCATCCGCTTTCCCAATCCGGTGGGGCTCGCCGCCGGCCTCGACAAGAACGGCGAGTATATCGACGCGCTGGCGCGGCTCGGCTTCGGCTTCATCGAGATCGGCACCGTCACACCCCGCCCCCAGCCGGGCAACCCGCGCCCGCGCATGTTCCGCATCCGCGCCGCGCGCGCCGTCATCAACCGCATGGGATTCAACAACGACGGCGTGGACCGCGTGCTGGAGAACGTGCAACGGGCGCGCTACCGGGGCGTGCTCGGCATCAACATCGGCAAGAATTTCGACACGCCGCTCGAGCGCGCCGCCGACGACTACGTCACCTGCCTGCGCAAGGTCTATCCCTTCGCAAGCTACGTGACGGTGAACATTTCCTCGCCCAACACCGAGCGCCTGCGGCGGCTGCAGGGCGCGGGCGCGCTCGACGCGCTGCTCTCGGTGCTCACAGCCGAGCGGCGCGTGCTCGCCGCAAAGCACGGCAGGACCGTCCCGCTGGCGCTCAAGATCGCGCCCGACCTCGATCGTCCTCAGGTTGAGACGATCGCCGCTTTGCTGCGCAAGCATGCCCTCGACGCCGTGATCGCCACCAATACCACGGTGACACGCGAGGGCACCGCGGGGCTTCCGCACGAGCACGAGGCGGGCGGGCTGTCGGGGGCGCCGCTGACGGCCCGCGCCACGTCCGTGGTGCGCCAGCTCGCCCAGGTGCTGGCCGGGAAGCTGCCGGTCATCGGCGTGGGCGGCATCATGACGGCTCCCGATGCCCGCGAGAAGGTCGCCGCCGGCGCGAGCCTGGTCCAGCTCTATACCGGCCTCATCTATCGCGGCCCGGCGCTGGTGCGCGAGTGCATTGCCGCGCTCTGCGGAAAATGATCCAAGTCACGGTCAAGGCCTCGCCGGTCGCGGTCATAGATGAAGAGGCGTGCATAGGCTGCACGCTGTGCATCGCCGCGTGCCCGGTGGACGCCATCGTCGGAGCGGCGCGGCTCATGCATACGGTGATCGCGGCGGAATGCACCGGCTGCAGGCTGTGCGTGCCGCCGTGCCCGGTGGACTGCATCACGATGGTCGAAACCGCGGACTTCTGGACCCACGAGGAGCGCCTGAGGCGGGCCGGTCAGTACCGGCGGCGCACCCGGGCGAGAACGGCGCGGCTCGATCGCGAGCGCGCGGCGCAACTCGCGCCGCGCGCCGACAAGGCCGCGCAGCGCAGAAAGCAGGAGACGGTCGAGCGCGTCGTCGAGCGCGCCCGCCAGCGCCTCCGCAATCGTTGACAACCTGGACGACTAACGGCCGAAGATGCCGCGGAGGAGGCCGCCCGCGTCGAGGCCTCCGCCGGAAGCGTCACCGGAAGGTAGCGTGGTCCCGCCTTCCTCTTGCTGAAGCGCGCGCGCGCCTTCCGCGGGCGCCGGCTTCGCCGCGGCCGGCGGCGGCGTTTTGGGATCCACCTGGCGGATCGCAAGTTCCTTGCCGGCCGGCAACGCGGCCACGCGCGGCTCGAGCACTTCGCCCAATTGCGTCAGGCGCTCGCCGGCCGCCGGGTGCGTCTTGAACAGCAGCGCGAGCGACGCATCGTCCGCCGACCTTGCCGCAAGCAGGTGCAGGACCTCGACCAGGCCGTACGGACTGTAGCCGGCGCGTGCCGCGAGCACGACGCCGATCCGGTCCGCCTCGAACTCCGCGCCCTTGTCGAGGCCGCGCGCCAGCACTTCCGCGCCGGTGCCGATCAGGTTATTGACGAGCAGGCCGCGATCGCTCCGTTGGGCGGCCCGCGCGCCGGCGGAAACGAGGGCGCTCTGCTGCATGACCTTGATGTGGTGGCGCTGCACGATATGGCCGATCTCGTGCGCCAGCACGCCCGCGAGCTGCGACTCGCTGTCGAGCATCTCGTAGAGCCCGCGCGTGACCAGCACGTAGCCCCCGGGCGCGGCAAACGCGTTGACCGAGGAAGTATCGAGCACGCCGAAATGCCACGGCAGGTCGGGGCGCTCGGTCTGCATCGCGATCCAGCGCCCGACGCGATTGACGTAAGCCTGCAGCTCGGGGTCGGCGACCAGGGGCGCGGCCCCCAGTGTGCGCCCCGCCACCTCGCGGCCCACCGCGATCTCCTCGGGCTCGTCCAGGCCGGTGGCGGCCGTCCTCAGGTCCCTGCCGACGTCGAAGATGCGGCCGAGATCGATCGCGGCCGCGGGGCCGGAGAGCGCGGCCATCAGCGCGGCGGCGGCCCAATGCCACCGAATCGGCCCGCGCACAATCCGGAGAATTCCCGAGAGACGTCCACTCATTTTTTTGCGTCCATGTATTCGACACTCACCGGCGCGAGGCCGGAGGCCCGCGCCTTCTGCTCGGCCGCCTCCTTCGTCGCGGCGTAACCTTCGAGCAGCTTCATCTGATCGGCGTTGAAGCTCGCCCCCTTCAGGTCCTCCTCGTCGATGCCGCGTATGCCGATCGTGCTGGTAACGCTCACGTTGCGGCGCGGGCCCAACAGCCGTCCCGCGGTGGTGGTCGCGCCCGTACTACCCGCACTCGAGGGCTGGCTCTGAAATCGCACGTTGAAGGAGAACAGCCAGCCGGTGCCGTCCGGCGTCTTGAGATTGAGCCACGCGCCCTGCTTGCCGACCACTTCCCCGGTGGCGCCGAGCTTCAACCTGGTCACCTGGGGCGCATCGAGCCGCGGCTCGGCATAGAGGGGCGAATCGCGCTCGAGCGTGACCTGCTGAGCTGCCGCCGGCGCGCCGGCCAGCAATAGTGCAGCCAGCAGGAAGCGACATGCCTGGAGCGCGTGGTCTCTTGAACTCATTTTGGCGGGAAGCGCTGCGTCGCCTGTCCCGAAAACGCTCTGCGCAATGGACTGATTATAATGAGCCGCTTCCGCGTCCGCCAACGCTAAAGCGCTTCCGGCTAACCCGGGGCTTACTGCGGCCGCCCTCCGGAAGACCGGCGCATGAATCCTGACAAAATCCGCCGCATATTCACCGTGTTGCACGCCGCCAACCCCGCGCCGCGCAGCGAGCTCGTCTATGCGTCACCCTTCCAGCTCCTGGTGTCGGTGGTGCTATCCGCGCAGGCGACCGACAAGAGCGTAAACCTCGCCACCCCCGCCCTCTTCCAGACGGCGGGACGCCCCGAGGCCATGCTCAAGCTCGGCCGCAAGGGGCTCGAGCGCCACATCCGGCGCATCGGGCTCTACCGGACCAAGGCGAAGAACCTGATCGCGGCGTGCCGGCTGCTGGTGAAGGAGCACGGCGGTGATGTGCCGCGCACGCGCGAGGCGCTGGAGCGGCTGCCCGGCGTGGGCCGCAAGACCGCGAACGTGATCCTCAACACCGCCTTCGGCGAGCCCACGATCGCCGTGGACACGCACATCTTCCGCGTCGCGAACCGCACCGGCATCGCGCCCGGCAAGGACGTGCGGGCGGTGGAGACGCGGCTGCTCAAAGTCGTGCCCGAGGAGTTCAAGCCCGACGCGCACCACTGGCTGATCCTGCACGGCCGTTACGTGTGCAAGGCACGCACGCCCGACTGTCCGAAGTGCCTGATTCGCGATCATTGCGAATACCGACACAAGACGGCGTGATGCGCGATGCGTTCTTGAGAATGGGAAGGCTGTTGAAGACCCGCGTCACTCCCGCCTTCGCGGGAATGACAATGCTCAAACCCGGTGCGTTATTCAGCGACCTGCTAGTACTTGGTGGCGAGCCCCCTCTGGCTCGAGTAATACGCCGCCCGATCGGCCATGTCCTGATCGGACAGGTCCGCGGCCAGGTCGCCTTCGGCCGCCAGTGCGAGCGTTGCGACGGCGAGCGCGGCGCAAGTGACGATTGCAGTAGCCCGATGGCAATTCTACATTGACCGGATTTCTTGCCCCCGGGAATGTGCGCGCGATTAAACCCAAAAACCACGCGCCTGTAGCGCGCATTGCCAGCACGGCGCGCGCTGCCGGATAATGCGATCATTCGTCTGCAATCACCCCGTGATGTGACGCCGGTCCCTTCCGCTGCGGCCGCCCACCGCTTCCGCGGCCTGCTCCCCTTTCTGCGCTGGTGGCCCGGCGTCAGCCGGGAAACGTTGCGGGCCGATGCCATTGCCGGGTTCATCGGCGCCATCATCGTCCTGCCCCAAGGCATCGCATTCGCCACGCTTGCGGGCCTGCCGCCGCAATACGGGCTCTATGCCGCGATGGTGCCGGCAATCGTCGCCGCGCTGTTCGGCTCGTCGTGGCATCTCGTCTCCGGGCCGACGAACGTGATCTCGATTTTCCTTTTCGCGAGCCTCGCCCCGCTTGCGGAGCCCGGCAGCGACGAGTACATCCGGCTCGCGCTCACGCTCACCTTCCTGGTTGGCCTGATGCAGCTCGCGATGGGACTCGCGCGCATGGGCGCGCTCGTCAACTTCATCTCGCACACGGTGGTAATCGGTTTCACCGCCGGTGCGGCCTGCCTGATTTTCGCCTCCCAGATCCGGCATTTCTTCGGCGTCGACATACCGTCGGGCAGCTCCTTCACCACGACCTGGCACGAATTCGCCAGCGCGCTCGGCGATGTCAACCCGTACGTGACGGGCGTCGGGACGATCACGCTGCTGGCGGGCATCCTCTGCCGCAGGCTTGCGCCCCGGTTCCCCTACATGATCATCGCAATGATCGCAGGCAGCGCCACCGCCGCGGCGCTCGAAATTGCCTTGGGCGAGGCGACGACCGGCATTGCCATGGTCGGCACGCTCCCGGCGACGCTGCCGGTGCTGTCCGCGCCGGATCTGACTTCCGAAGCCGTCCGCAATACCCTGCCTGCCGCCCTGGCGGTGACGATACTTGCGCTCACCGAGGCGGTGTCAATTGCACGCGCCATCGCGGTGAAGTCCGGACAACGCCTGGATGGCAGCCAGGAATTCATCGGCCAGGGACTGTCAAACGTGGCGGGCAGCTTCTTCTCGGCCTACGCTTCGAGCGGCTCCTTCAACCGCAGCGGGGTCAACCACGAGGCGGGCGCCCGCACGCCGCTCGCGGCGGTGTTCGCGGCGCTCCTGCTCGCGCCAATACTGTTCGTGGTGGCGCCCCTGATCGCGCACCTGCCGCTCACGGTCATGGCGGCGATCCTGTTCCTGGTCGCCTATGGATTGATCGACATCCGTTACATCGCCCGGGTGCTCAGGTCGAGCCGGCAGGAAAGCGCGGTGATGGCGGTCACCTTCCTCGCCGCGCTGTTCGCCAGCCTCGAGTTCGCGATTTACGCCGGCGTGCTGTTGTCGCTGATGCTCTATCTCACGCGCACGTCGCGCCCGCTGGTGCTCGACGTCAAGCCCGATCCCGCGCCGGACAGCTATCATTTCACCGCCGACAGCGGCCTGCCCGATTGTCCACAGCTCAAGATGTTGCGCGTGAACGGGTCGCTATTCTTCGGCGCCGTAGATCACGTGCAGCGCAGCCTGGAGCAGATTGACGAGCTCGATCCCGGGCAGAAGCACCTGTTGATCATGGCCAGCGGCATCAACTTCGTCGACCTCGGGGGCGCGGAGATGCTCGCGCGCGAGGCGCGCCGGCGCCGCAGCATGGGGGGAGGGCTGTACTTCTACCGGATGAAGGATGCGGTGCGGGAGTCACTCGCGCGCAGCGGCCACCTGGACGATATCGGCGAAGCAAACCTGTTCCCCGTCAAGAGCCGCCCGGTCGCGGAGATCTACCGCAGGCTCGACAGCGAGATCTGTCGAACCTGCAGGGTCCGTATTTTCCGGGACTGTCACATCGCCCTGCCCAACGGCGAGCCGGTCAAGCCTTCCTGACGGACGGGTGACGCCGCGCGGCTGGCTCAGTCCGGAGCCTGCTCCCTGAGCGACATTGCTCCCGTGCGGTGGCCGCGCAGCATGGCGGCGATGATGATGATTCCGCCGGTGCACAACGCGAGCAGCAGGAAAGCAAAGCTCGCGATCTGGAGCCATTCCATCGTGCGCGGCGCAATGTCCAGCTGGCCAAGCTCCGCAAGGTAGACGGGAATCGCGAGGCCGCGACTGACTACAACGATCAGCATGATGGCAGCCATCACGACCTTGATCATGAACGGCTTGACATAGGTCGTGCCAATCACTCCGAGCTGGATGCCGAACAGCGAGCCCGCGAGCAATATCATGGCGAGCCGGATATCCACCAGGCCGTGCAGCGCATACTTGATCGTGCCGCCGAACCCCATCACGAACGCGATCACCAGCTCGGTCGCGCTCGCTACGAGTCCCGGCGCGCCCAGCACGTACATCATGCCCGGGACGCCGATGAACCCGCCGACCGCGATGGTTGACGCCAGCAGGCCGGTCGCGAAGCCGAGCGGCAGCGTGAACAGGGCCGACACCCGGACGTTCGCCGTCCTGAAATGCATCATGGTTCCCGGAATCTCGACCGATTGCGCCCAGCGCGCAAGCCGCGAGAGCCGGTCCTCCTCGTCGGAGCGGCCCGAACGGTAAACCGTGACCGCGTCGTGCAGGACGAAGCCGGCGACCACCGTGAGCACGATGACGAAGGCAAGGCTCACGTACAGGTTCGAGCCCGGCTCGCCAAAATTCTCTCTGACCTGGTACTGGATGTCGGCCCCGAGCCACACGCCCAGCGTCGCGGAGGCCGCCATCACCAGCCCGAGCTTGACGTCCACGTGACCGAACTTGTTGCGCTGGTAGGCGCCCACCAGCGCCTTGGGGAACTTGTGGCAGAGATTGCTCGCCACCGCGACAACGCCGGGCACCCCCATGCTCATCATGGCCGGCGTCAGCACGAAAGCGCCGCCCGATCCGATGAACCCGCTCACCAGTCCGCCGACGAATCCGATCGCGAGCAAGGCCAGCACGTCGCCGTACTGCAGATCGACGAACTGGATCAGCGGCGGGTCCATCGCCTAGGTCTTCCTGCCCCGGATGCCCAGGACTTCCCAGAAATACGCGGTGAACGCACCGTGCGCAAAGGAGAACACGAACGCGGCAATGACCGGCAGCGCTGGATACCAGCCATCGGTACGCGTGAAGGCCGCCAGGATCTCGCGTTCGTACAGGAAAAGCAGAAGATAAAGCGAGCCGGAGACGATGCCTGACGCAATCAATCGTGGATACGGTTTCGAGCGTCTCACGCCATTCGGCCTCAGCGCGAATCATAGCAAATGCGCGGCGGCCGCACTCCCGCGCCGCTATAATTAGCGATCATCCGCCATGGCCAACCGGCTCACCAAAATT
>Ga0326597_10010860_pt1 | contig 12109 bp, 8 predicted proteins | sample RVTome_12_FD_203789 | JGI IMG/M metagenome (GOLD analysis project Ga0326597, IMG submission 203789) | Soil microbial communities from uranium-contaminated site in the Upper Colorado River Basin, Wyoming, United States - RVT100D185 | ecosystem: Environmental > Terrestrial > Soil > Contaminated >... | reverse complement strand
TACCACGTCATCTTCGGTGGCGGGCCCTCCTACGCGCCACATCCTTCCAACGCGGCCGTGGCCCTCGTGGCCTACGGCGCGAGCTTCGTGCTCGAGGGACCCAAGGGCCCGCGCACGGTGGCCGCGAGCGACTTCTTCGTCCTGCCCGCCAAGGACCCCCTGCGCGAGAGCACGCTCGAGCCGGGCGAGGTCCTGACCGAGATCCACGTGCCCGCGGCGGCGGGCACGAAGGCCGTCTACGACGAGGTCCGCGAGCGCGCGGCCTTCGACTGGCCGCTCGTCTCCATGGCGGCGGTGCTCAAGGCGGAAGGCGGCGTCGTGAAGGAAGCCCGCGTGGTGCTGGGGGCGGTAGCGCCCATTCCCTGGCGCGCCCCGAAGGTCGAGCAGGCTCTCGTCGGCAAGGCCCTCGACGAGAAGGCGGCGGTAGCCGCGGCCCGCGCGTCCATCGTCGGCGCCGCCCCTCTCTCCGACAACGGCTACAAGGTCAGCCTGCTGCAGACCCTCGTACGGCGGACCGTTCTCTCTCTCGCGTGAGGCCCGATATGGAAACGACTGCCCGCGACGCCTCGACCGAGGCCATGGTCTGCCGGGAGCTGCGCACGCGTATGTACTACGTCATGGGTCACGACCACGAAGACCTGCGCGTGGCCTCCCCCAACGCCCAGTACTGGTGCGCCCGCACCATGACCGTGCTCGGCCCCGACGACGTCTACTGCAGCCCCGGCAACTGCCAGGCCCACCGCGGCTGCTTCGACCCGAAGGAGTAGAGCCGGACCGTCGTCCTCAGGCCAGCGGGTTGACGTCGGGCACGATCATCGCCCGGGCTTGCGTTGGGCCTCCTCGGCCCCAAGCTCGTCGACCAGCTGATTCAAGCGGTTCTGGTCGATACCGGGCTTGAAGCCGAAGTCGTGTGGCTGAACCTCGAAGCGGTGCGGCCGCGGCTATGCCCACCATTCCCAGGCCGCGCCATGCCGACATCATGATGCTTGTGTCTATTCATGTCGAGATGTGAGGCTTTGATCCAATGACGTGGAGCACAAGACATCCCCTTGAATCCATCCAACGATTCAGATTGCAGGCCCCTCGCATTCGCCACTGATCCCTTAAATCGGGCAGTTGGTCCCAGTCAGGTCTGGCACGCGTCGTGGAGCCTACGTCGTGCATCACGGTGCCACATCCAGGTCGCTGTTTTTGCCGGGCTGAGGCACCTAACAGAAGCTTCTGTTCAAAGGAGTGAATTCAATGAGAAGGCTCCTCGGACTGGCGCTCGCCCTCGCACTGGGTTCGGCGTCAGGGGCCTGGGCCCAGATCTCGACGGGTGGCGTCTACGGCAAGGTCACCGACGAGTCGGGTGCGGCCATGCCCGGCGCGACAATCTCCCTCAAGGGGGAGAACATTCGTCCCACCACTACCGTCTCCGGCAGCCAGGGCGAGTTCCGTTTCGTGAACCTCGACCCGGGCACCTACACTCTGGCCGTCAGCCTGGTCGGCTTCGGAAGCGTCACCCGCAACGTGATCGTGACGACCGGCGTCAAGGTCGACCTCGACTTCTCGCTCAAGGTGGCGGCGGTCGAAGAGAGCATCACGGTCACCGCGGAAACGCCCGTGGTCGAGACCAAGAAGTTCGGCACGGGCACGACGATGAACCGTGACGAGCTCAACAAGATCCCGAACTCCCGCGATCCCTGGGCCTTCATGCGCAACGTCCCCGGGGTGCAGGTGGACCGGGTCAACCAGGCGGGCACCGAGAGCGGCCAGCAGTCGGGCTTCGTGGGCAAGGGCTCACCCTCGACCGACGCCATGTGGGTGCTCGACGGCGTCGTCATCACCGACCCCGCGGCGGTGGGCGCCAGCCCCACCTACTTCGACTTCGACGCCTTCGACGAGGTCGCCATCACCACCGGTGGGGCGGACGTGCGGGTGGCCACGGGCGGGGTGGGCATCAACCTCGTGACCAAGCGCGGCACCAACACCTTCCACGGCGGGGTGAGCGGCTTCTATGCCGCCGACGGCCTCGAGGCCTCCAACCTGCCGAGCGAGCTCGAGGGTGACCCCCGGCTGCGGGGCAGCGACAAGGCGGACCACGCCGAGCAGATCGCGGAGTACGGCATCGACCTCGGCGGTCCCATCATCAAGGATCGTCTGTGGTTCTGGGGCTCCTACGGCAAGCAAGACCTGCGCATCCAGCGCCTGACCCAGACCAGGGACAAGACCGTCCTCAAGGACTACAACGCCAAGCTGAACCTCCAGGTCTCCTCGGCGAACATGTTCTCGGCCTACTGGTTCCTGGGCGAGAAGATCAAGCTCGGCCGCGCCAACAACCGTGGCCTCGGCACCGAGGAGGCCTCGCATACGCGCGACCAGGGCGGGATCTACGAGGACGACAGCAACTACCCTCACGGCTTCCTCAAGATCGAGGACAACCACGTGTTCAGCCCGAGTTTCATGCTGAACGTGAAGGCCTCCCACTACAACAGCGGTTTCGGCCTCGTGCCCGTGGGCGGGCTCGGAACGGACGAAGGCATCAACGCCGTCACCTCGGTGGCCTATGGCTCGTCCAAGCAGTTCCAGTCCGTGCGGCCCCAGGACACGATCAACCTGGACGCCAGCTACTTCCGGGGCAGCCACGAGCTGAAGTTCGGCTTCGCGTACCGCCGCGCCTCCACCGCCAGCTCGAGCCTCATCCCCGGAACCGGAATCGAGGCCCGGACGGAAACGGCGCGCGGCAAGATCGCCCGCATCCAGCGGGAGACCCGCTTCGAATACAAGGGCAGCTACCACGCCCTTTACCTCCAGGACACGTTCACCTCGGGTCGCTTGACCCTGCAGGGCGGCGTGCGCTGGGACCTCCAGAGGGCCGAGAACGCGGCGTCCACGGCCACCGGCAACCCGCTCTTCCCGGAAATCCTCCCCGATCTCTCTTATGACGGAGCCGGTACCAAGATCTCGTGGAGCGACATCTCGCCGCGTGTGGGCTTCACCTACGCGCTGAACGAGTCGCGCAAGACCCTGTTGCGGGGCAACTTCTCGATCTTCACCCAGCAGCTCGCCATGCCCGACGTGACCGCGGTCAATCCCATCGGCGGCGTCGCCCAGGTCGACTACCGCTGGAACGACCTGAACAACGACGGCTTCGTTTCCAGCCGGGACGAGGTCAATCTCGCGGCGGGAGCGCTCGGAGTCCCGGTGAACGCCACCCTCTCCACGGTCAACCAGATCGACGAGAACTACACGGCTCCCCGCGACCTCGAGCTGTTGGCGGGGATCGAGCACGAGCTGGCGCCGAACTTCGCGGTGGGTGCGACCTACACCTACCGGAGGACGACGCGGACCCCGTACTCCCCCTACATCGGCCTGAACAACACCGACTGGGTCCCCTGCGATTCCGTGTCCAGCAACGGCTTCACCGGGCCGTGCCAGGACGTGGGCCCCGTGAACTCGGCCGCCCTCGACGCGAACGGCTTCGGCCGCATCGCCACCAACCGTCCGGACTATCACCGCAGCTACAGCGGCCTCGAGCTGACCGCGGTCAAGCGGCTGTCGAACCGCTGGATGGGCCGCGTGGGCTTCGGCTACAACAACTGGACGGAGTCCTTCGATGGCACGGGCGGAATCCAGAACCCGCTGCCCACCCTCTACGACGACTACGGCTACTCGTCCTGGGGCTCGACCATCCTGAGCGACGCCAAGAAGAGCGGGGGCCAGGTCGGCTACTACAGCTCCGGGTCAGGCACGGTCTACTGGATGCCCTCGAAGTGGCAGCTCTCGGCCAACGCCCTCTACCAGATCGGCAGGGGCTTCGAGGTCGCCGGCAACGTGTACGCCCGCCAGGGCTACATCCGCCCGATCAACCTCAGCGTGAACAACACGTTCGCGGACACCGTCCTGGCCGTGGACATCGGCGACCAGCGTCTGCCGACCATATGGAACGTGGACCTGCGGCTGGCCTGGAACGGGAGCATCGGCGGGAGGTCGACCCTCGGCTTCTCGGCCGACGTCTTCAACGCGTTCAACTCCTCGACCGTGCTGAGGCAGGTCGACAGCGCCGACTCCGCGAGCTTCAACCAGATCTCCCAGATCTTGAACCCGCTCCTGGTCCGCTTCGGAATGAGGCTGACCTTCTAGTCTCGGCGACGTAGACTCTTGGGCGCGGCCTCCGGAGGCTCCGGAGGCCGCGCCTTTCTCGTTATGCACAGGCCAAAGCACCGTGTCCTCGCCTTCCTGGTCGTCGCCGTCGTCGCGGCGGCCTGCGGTGTCCCGCGTTCCGATTCCCACCCCGCGGTGGGCCGGTCCGTCATCCTCATCTCGATCGACACTCTTCGTGCCGACCGCTTGCCCGCGTACGGCTACAAGTCGGTCGTCACTCCCCACATCGATGCCCTCCGCCGCGAGTCCGTCCTCTTCGAGAACGCCTATACTCACTGCCCCCTCACGTTGCCCGCGCACACCTCGCTGTTCACGGGCCTGCTTCCCCCTGTGCACGGTGTCCGGAACAACATCGGCTACCGGCTGGACCCGAAGCACGCGACCCTGGCCGGCCTGCTCAAGGCGCGCGGCTACGCGACCGGCGCGGCCCTCTCCGCGTACGTCCTGCGCCGGACGACCGGCCTCGACGCCGGCTTCGATTTCTACGCGGACGTCGTCACCGCCGCCGGAGCCAAGGCGGTAGGCGATGTGCAGCGCCCGGGTTTGGAGACAGTGCGGATCGCCCTCGACTGGGCGCGCAGCGTGCGCGACCGTCCCTTCCTTCTTTTCGTTCATCTCTTCGAGCCGCACTCGCCCTACGCCCCACCGGAGCCCTACCGGAGTCGCTACGGGGCGACTTACGACGGCGAGGTCGCCGCCACCGACGCGGCCGTGGGCGCGCTCGTCGCGGGCCTACGCGAGCTCGGGGTCTACGACAACTCGATCGTCGTTCTCCTGTCGGACCACGGAGAGGGGCTGGGCGACCACGGCGAGGCCGAGCATGGGATCCTGCTCTACCGGGAAATGCTGCAGGTGCCGCTTCTCCTCCGTCTCCCGGGTGGTGAGAGAGGGGGAACCCGGGACGCGGGGGTAGCTGGCCTCCGCGACGTTGTTCCCACACTCGCTTCGTTCTTGGGCCTGCCGGTCCCGGCGGAGGCCCGAGGCCGCGATTTGCTGGCCTCAGCCAGGCCTACGGTAGTCTCCATTTACAGCGAGACCTACTACCCGCGCATTCACCTGGGCTGGAGCGAGCTGCACTCCCTGGTCGACTCCCGCTACCACCTCATCGAGGGCCCGCGGCCGGAGCTCTACGACGTCGTCCGCGACCCCGCCGAGCGGGAGGACCTGGCGAAGGCACGGGAGTCCCTCGCGCGCTCCATGGCGGCCGCCTTGCAAAGCAACGTCACGGGGTTCGAGGCTCCCGCCGACGCGACGGCCGAGGAGCGCGAGCGGCTCGCGAGCCTCGGCTACCTGACGGGCGGCGGCGCCCCGGTCGCGGCGGGCGCGAGCCTGCCCAACCCGCGGGACCAGATCGGGAGCTACGAGCAGATGCGAGCGGCCTTCGCCCTCGTGGCGAAGGGGCAGGATGCGGAGGCGCTGCGCGCCTTCGACCAGCTACTGAAGGCGAGCCCGGGACTCGTCGACGCCCACGCGGAGCGGGCGGCCACTCTGGGACGCCTGGGGCGCTACCGCGAGGCGGAGAAGGCCTACGAGAAGGCCATCGCGCTGGCGCCGGCCCTGGCCCCGTCGCTCTCCCTCACCCTCGGCCGCGTTCACCTCGAGATGGGCCGGCTGGCCCAGGCCGCGGCGGCGGCGAAGCGAGCCGTCGAAGCGGAGCCGGGGCCGGCCCACGAGCTCCTCTCGAGCATCGCGCTCGCAGCCGGCCGTCTCGACGAAGCCGAGCGCGAGGCGAGGCTCGTGACGAGTGACGCGGGAGCTCAGGCACGCGCGGCCGTCGTTCTCGCCGAGGTCACTGCCCGCCGCGGCCGCCCGGCCGAGGCGCTCGAGCTTCTGGATCGGATACGCCGCGATGACGACTCCCAGGGGCTCGGACCCATCCCCTACCTCGAGTTCGTCCGCGGCGACCTCCTGGCTCGCCTCGACCGCCGCGCCGAGGCGGAGGCCGCCTTCCGAGCGGAGATCGCGGCCTTCCCCACCCACGCCCGGGCCTACGCGAGCCTGGCCATCGTCAAAGCACTCCAGGGACGGCCTCTCGCGGAGAGTCGCGAGCTCCTCGAGCAGATGCACCGGGCGCGGCCGGGAGAAGGGTCGGCCCTGCTCGCGGCCAAGGCGCTCGATTTCATCGGTGACGCCGCCGGCGCCGAAGCGTGGCGCCGGCGCGCGCGCAGCTAGGGCAAGGAGAGGACACGATGTCCAAGCGATGGCTGGTCCCGACCCTGGCCCTGCTCATGCTCCCGGCCGGAGTTTCGCTCGCGCGAAGTGAAGGCCGCGCCTCCGGCGCCGGTGTGCAAGCCCCCCCGACCCCCGAGTTCTCTTCCGCCATCACTGTCGTGTCCTTGCCCGTCTTCGTGACGGACAAGGGCGGCCGTTCAGTCGAGGGACTGAAGCAGGATGACTTCGTCGTCGAGGACGAGGGCAAGCCGGTGGAGATCGTCGGCTTCCGGAACATCGACGCTGGTGACCCCGAGGCCGCGGAGGCGCTCAAGGACTCTCCCGCCGCCCGCCGCCACTTCATGCTCCTCTTCGACCTCTCCTTCACGAGCATCGACGGCCTGGTGCGCTCGCGCGGCGCCGCCATAGAGTTCGTGACGAAGCAGCTTCGGGTCCTGGATTTTGCTTCCGTGGCGACGTTCTCGGCCAACCACGGCCTCCAGTTCCTGGTGGGCTTCACCTCCGACAAGGAGCAGCTCACGCAGGCCATCAAGACCCTGGGCGTCGTGCAGCTCGATCGCCAGGCCGATCCCCTCGGGCTTGCCTACGATCTGCGCGAGCTGGGGGCCACCGCCGCCGATACGCTCCCCCAGGAGGGTGGGGATGGCGGGACGTTCCGCGACCTCCTCGTCCGCTTCCGCGCCGCGGAGGAGGCCCACTACCGTGAGCGCGTCCTGAGCCTCGTGGATTCCCTCGGTCAGCTCGGCCGGCTGCTCGATTCCCTGCAGGGACGCAAGCAGGTGCTGTTCCTCTCCAGCGGCTTCGACGACACGGTCCTCCTGGGCTCCGGGGGTCTGCAGGCTTCCGTGGGGGGCACTCGCGCTTTCGAGGATTCCGAGGCGATCGTGCGTGGCCGGCCCTGGGAAGTGTCGTCCAACAAGCGCTTCGGCGACTCCGGCGTGAGGCATGAGCTGGTGCGGGCGCTCCAGGGCTTCGCGGCCTCCGACGCGGTCATCCACACCGTGGACCTGGGCGGGCTCCGGACCGCGGGGGACGTGCGCCAGCAGGCGGTCGATCCCGACCGGCGCGGCGGCCGGGAGTCCCTGTCCGAGGTCGCGGACCTCTCGGGCGGCCGTTTCTACCGGAACACCAACGACCTCACCCCGGTCTTCACGGAGATCGCCGAGCTGAGCCGCCACTACTACCTTCTCGCCTTCGAGCCGCGTGATCCCAGGGGGCCCGGCCGGTTCCACAAGCTCCGGGTGCGTCTCAAGCCGAAGGGGCTCCAGACCTCGCATCGCTCCGGCTACTTCGAGCGGGCCCCGAACGAGCAGAAGACGGCCCTCGCCCGCCGCTTCGGGGTCGCGGAGATCGTGACCAAGGGCATCGAGCGGGACGATCTGTCCGTGAGCGTGCTCGCCCTCCCCTACCGACCCGCAGGCGCCGACATCATCCTGCCCGTCGTGCTGGAGTTGGACGGACCTTCCCTGCTCGGCCAGCAGGACGCGCCACTCGAGCTCGAGATCTACGGCTACGCTTTCGACGAGGCCGGCACCGTGCGGGACACCGCGGCGCAGTTTTCGCGGGTGGATCCCCAACGCGCGTCCAGACGCCTGCGCGAGGGCGGCCTCCAGTGCCACATCACCTTCCGGCTCAAGCCCGGCCTCTACAATCTGCGTTTCCTCGTGCAGGACACGCGGTCGGGGCGGATCGGCTCCAAGTGGCTCGAGGTCAGCGTGCCCACCTTCAACGCCCAGGAGGTGTTCCTCTCGCCCCCCTTGTTCATGGACGCCCCCGACCGCTGGGTGGTCCTGCAGGTGCAGTCGCGCGCCAGCCAGGGCCTTTCCGAAGAGCCCTTCAAGGCCGGCGAGACCTTCACCCCGAAGGTCGAGCCCCAGCTCGTGAACGGACAGGAGCAGCGCGTCTGCGTCCTCGCCTTCGACGCGGCGCGACGCTACGACCCCGGGGCCTCGTTCGAGATCGAGCCTCGGCTGCTGGACGGCGCCGGCCGCTCCGTTTCCGTGGGCCCGGTCGCCCTCTCGCAGGCCATCACGGGCGACGACGGCCTGAGGCGGTACGTTCTCACCTTCACTCCCGACGGCTTGCGGCCTGGTCCCTACACCTTCCGGGTCGGCCTGCGCGATCCCTCGTCGGGACGCGTGAGCGAGGCTTATCAGTCGGTGCGCGTGGAGTAGGACCTCCGGTAGGGGCGGCAGGGCTACATCCGTCCCATCAACGCGCCTTTCTCGTTGCCAGTGGGTGCGGTGGCGCCAGGCTACAGGAGCTTGAAGAGCTCGCTCTTCCGGAGAGCTCGGTCGAAGGTCGCGGTCGCGTCACACCCCGCCCTCCGGTTGCACTGGCCGAGCACGTAGTCTGCGAAATCTCCTTGGCCGGAGGTGTAGGCATCCAAGGCCAACCTGAGGAGGTCTCGATCTTCGACCGAGAACTGAGCGGCTTCGAGGATCCTCGAGACGGCGTCGGCTACGCTTTCCTTCCTGAACTCGTACGCTCCGCGGAGAACCCACACCACCTCGCAAAGGACGACCACGTCGATGTGGAGCCGCTCTCCCTGGCCGACGGCGCCGTCGATCAGGGCGTTGGCCTTCCGAGCCTGGTTCGGCTCGTCCTGGGTCAGATAGCGGACGAGAACGTTCGTGTCGAGGCCATTCATCGGTCCGGCCGGCCCTGACGTGCGATCGCGGCGTTCATCTCCTCGAGGCTCACTGGCTTTCGGCCGGGTCGACGAAGAAGCCCCTTGAGCTCACGGACGTCGCGCACGGCGGGTCGAACGACGACCCGGCCTTCCGCTTCGAGGATGAAGTCGAGGCGGTCCCCCGCGCCGATCTTCAGAGCGTGCCGGATCGATCGGGGAATGGTGACCTGCCCTTTGGTGGTGACCGTCGCCCGGGGCATTGGGCCCTCCTTACTTCTAGTAAGGATACTCTCTTCGGAGGAGGACGGCCACCTCCTGTGTTTCGTGCTTACCGAAAGCGAGGATCGGCGGGGTAGCGTGATCGGGCCCTGCCCGTCCACGCGAGCGCTGCCTCTCGATCCCCGAGGACGCCTAGAGTACGCACCACTGTCCAGTAGGTCTCGGCGGTGGGCGCCTTCTCTGCGGCCACCAGCCCGGTGATGGCCAGGCGCGCCGCTTCGTCGCGTCCCTGTGACCGGTAAAGCATGGCGAGGCCGATCCGCGCCTCGGCCGAGGCGGGAAGCGCCTCGAGCTCGGCCTGGAACTCCCGTTCTGCTTCGGCCTCTCGGCCCAGACGGGCCAGGCAGTCGCCCCTCTGGAAGTGGAGGCTTCGGATGATCGTCCCCTTGGTGCCCGAGCTCGCGGCCGCGGCCTTCGCGAAAGCGAGGACGGCCTCCTCGCACCGGCCTTGTAGCCGCGCCACCGCTCCCAGGATGAAGTGGCTCATCACGCGCTGGGGGTCGACGGCGAGGCTGCGGCGCGCGTAGGCCACGGCGTCGGTCGGACGGCGCGCGTCCATCAGGAGCTGGGCCAGGATCTCGAAGCCGCGGCCCGGCTCCTTCCCCGCCGCGACCTCCGCGTGTTTGACCGCGAGATCCGTCTTCCCGTCGAAGGCGTAGAGCCGGGCCAGGGCCATGTGGGTGTCGGGGCGCAGGGGATCGATCTCGAGCACCTTCTCGAACGCCGCGAAGCTCTCCCGGTCGCGCCCGAGCCGGACCAGGCAGAGAGCGATCGACTCCCAGGCGTCCGTCATGAGGGGGTTGGAGGCAACCACCTTGCGAAGCTGCTCGACGGCCTCCGCGTCGCGGCCCTCGCGCCGGAGAGCGAGCCCGCGCTTCAGCTCCTCGTAGGCCCCGATCTTGTCCTTGGGGTCCGCGAGCTCGCCGCCCGGTGGATTCGCCAGGGCGCCCGAGCCCACGTAGCCGAGGGCCTGCAGCTTCTCCCGCGTCTCGGCGTCGACCGCCTCCGGGGCGGTCACTCCTCCCTTCACACCCCGGAGCCACGCCGTCATGGAGGCGACGGCCTGGGGTCGCTCGGAGGCGCGGTTGACCTTCTCGCTCGGGTCCCGCTGCCGGTCGTAGAGCTCGGGGCGCGGGGCCTCGATGAAGCGGAAGCGGGCCTCGGTGGCGGAGTAGAGATCGTTCCAGCCGAAGTGGTAGCGCGGGTAGAGCGTCTCCGAGTACACGGTGCGCGCGCCCGCGTTCCCCGAGGCGAGAGCACCTCGCAGCGAGATGCCGTCCATGCCGTCCACGGGCAGGCCCGCGAGGTCGAGGAGGGTCGCGGGCAGGTCGACCTGGGCCACGGGACCCGCGACCCGTGTCCCTGCCCGCACTCCTCCGGGCAGGCGGAGCACCAGGGGCACGTGCACGGCCTCCCTATACAAGAAGATGCCGTGCTCCTCCTCGCCGTGGTCGCGGAGGCCCTCGCCGTGGTCCGAGGTCACGGCCAGGATCAGCTTGTCGTAGAGGCCCGCCGTGCGCAGCCCCGAAAGCAGACGGCCGAGATACTCGTCCGCGTGGCTCACGTCTCCGTCGTAGGGACTGGGGAGATCGCGGAAGCGCTCCGGCGGCGACCAGGGCGAGTGGGGCTCGTAAAGGTGGACGAAGGCGAAGAAGCGCTTCGGGCCCTGGGCGGCCACGAACCGCAGCACGCTCTCCACCGCCACCGCCCCGTCACGTTGGAGCGCCCCCAACGACTGCGAGGACACGTCGACCACCAGGGCGTCGTCGTAGCTGTCGAAGCCGCGGGCGATGCCGGTGGCGGACCGCAGCACGTAGGCGGACACGGCGCCCCCGGTCGAAGCGCCCTTCTCCTTGAAGCGCTCGGCCAGCGTCCGGTGGGCCTCCCCCAGCCGGAAGCCCACGTTGTCACGCACCGCGTGCTTCGGGGGCAGCAGGCCCGTGAGCATCGAGGCGTGGGCGGGAAGGGTCAGGGGCACGTGGCTGATCACGTCGTCGAACACGATCCCCTCGCGCCCGAGGCGGTCGAGATGGGGTGTGCGTCCCCGGGCGTAGCCGTAGAGGGGAAGACGGTCGGCGCGCAGGGTGTCGATGGAAACGAGCACCACGCTGGCTTCCGGCCAGGTCCTGACCTCGCCCCTCGAGCACGCGGTCGCGAGCAGCGGTGCCATCACCGCGGCCCGCCGAAGCCACTGCACCGTGGGCCGCCAGGCCACGCGCCCCTTCAGGGTGCGGGCTCCAGCCAGGCCGCAGCGACGTCCACGACCCCCTCCCCGACGACCCGCAGGCGCACGAAGTTGCGCCCCGCCACGAGATGCAGAGCCGGCACGTCGAAGGTGCAGTCCTGGAACGCGGGGAGGAGGTCGCACGAGCCGACCACCTGGCCGTTCACGACCACCCGGCCGCGCACCGAAGCAAGCGATCGCCAGCGTCCTCCGACGACGTAGGGCGCGGCCTGGTGCAGGGGGGCCACGAGGCCGGCAGCCAGGCGAGGAGGGCGCCCGGGAGCGAGAACAGCGACCCCACCGCGCGGTCCACGGCGGAGACGGCTCCGCGTCCCATCTCCTCGAAGGACACCGGATCAGAGTATGAGAGGACACCGCTCTTGTACTGGGCCGCGACCAGGAGATTGAAGCCGACGAAGGCGAGGACCACGAGGCTCGGGAGGGCCAGCGGGTGGCGTCGCGAGAGCTCCGCCCCCCGGGCCACCGCGAGGGCCAGGCCGAGGCCGGCCCAGCCGTAGAGCAGGCTTCCCACCGCCACGGCATCGCGGTAGAGCGGGTTCCACCCGTCGGCGGGCTGGCCCCGTAGGCGCGTGACGAGATCGGCCACCGCGTAGAAGGGCGCCCACAGGATCGCGGGGCCGAGGGGATGCACGTTT
>Ga0326597_10010859_pt1 | contig 12110 bp, 6 predicted proteins | sample RVTome_12_FD_203789 | JGI IMG/M metagenome (GOLD analysis project Ga0326597, IMG submission 203789) | Soil microbial communities from uranium-contaminated site in the Upper Colorado River Basin, Wyoming, United States - RVT100D185 | ecosystem: Environmental > Terrestrial > Soil > Contaminated >... | reverse complement strand
GAGGCCGCGAATTAAAGCGAGCACGTTGGAATGCGCGGCAGTAGAAAGAGCATAGAAGAATGCTGGCCAGGGTAATGGCTACGGGCGGAGGTGCTCGACACGCTGCGACGGCATTACTGAAGAGATCGAAATCGTCTGCCGCGTAGCGGCTTACTTGAACAATCGGATGGAGCGGCCTGGGCACAACAGGGAGCCGCCACGGCCAGCGCCCGCCGCTCAGCCGAAGCGTTGAACTAACCCGCTGCGCGGGGGAAGCATTGTCGGTGAAGTGATCCGAAGTGAAACCCACATTACAAGCGATCTTTCGAGAGAGTTTCGGGACCTTCTCTCGCACCCACCGATTGCCTCAGCGCCATCGTAGAGCCGCTCAAGCGATCATCGAGTGTCGGACCCTAGCGCCTGAAATATGGAACAAACAGTTCTTTGATGTTCTAAGTTGACTTGTTTAGGGATCTCGGCAATGCCGGGAAAAATCTACCGCTATCTTGCCTGCGATCACGCGCGCCTTGAGGGATTACTTCAGAGGGCTGCGGCGGGCTTGCGGCGCTGTTGGTGCCGACGCCGACACGGTCAATTGTCGCGGTCATCCGCGCGATTCTTAAAGCCCCCAACCCCATCGAAGACGGTTCGGACGGCCTCTATGCTCAGTGCGAGCAATTGTCAGGAGCTGAAGCCGACCGGATACTAGCTCAACTCCAAGCTGCTCCAGAAGTGAAGGTCGCGCCGCATGTTGAAATCGCTCAGGTGCTCGCGGTGACGCGGAACAGGTCGCGCAAATAAGGCCCTTATCGGACCGCTCCAAGAAATACCATCGCTACTCCGAGGACCCAGAATCAGAGAGGCTCAAGATGCTTCCGTCCCTGGCGCTTGATGGCCTCGACGAGAAAAAAACTGATCGCCCCGGCCGTGAAGCAAACCGCCAGATCGTCCGGGTGCAAGGCGGTAAAGCGGAAGAGTTTTGACAGCGACGGAATATAGAGGACCGCCGCCAGAAATCCCAAGCCTCCCCCTACGACCCACCAGAACGCCGGATTCGCCGAGCGCCAAGGGAGAAGGAGCCGGCGCGACCAGGATCGGTTGGCGGAGATCAAACCGAGCATGCCAAGCACCAGAGTGGAAAATGTCAGCGCCCGGGCGTCGTCGGCGCCCTGGCCGCGGTAGAGCGCGACGCCAAAGACCAGCAGAACAATCGCCAGCACGGCGCCGCCCTGCAGCAGGCTGAAGAGAATATCGCGCCCGCTCAAGAGTGGCGTGTCGGGTTCACGCGGCGGTTTTTGCATGATGTTCGCCTCCGCCGGTTCCGCTTCAAAGGCGATGGAGCAGGCCGGGTCGATGATCAATTCGAGAAAAACGATGTGCACCGGCGTCAGCACCAGCGGCCAGTTGAGGATCAGCGGCACCAGCGCGAGTCCTGCGATCGGCACGTGGATGGCGAAGATAAAAGCCATGGCCTTTTGTAGATTGTCGAAAATCCGCCGCCCCGAACCGACCGCCTCCACGATGGTGGCGAAGTCGTCATCGAGCAGAACCAGCGAGGCCGCTTCGCGGGCGACGTCGGTGCCGCGTCCCCCCATCGCGATACCGATATGGGCGGCTTTCAGCGCCGGCGCGTCATTGACGCCGTCGCCGGTCATCGCCACGATCTCGCCGTTGGCTTTGAATGCCTCCACTAGATTGAGCTTTTGCTCCGGCAACACCCGGGCGAAAATATTGGTGTTCGCAATGCGGCGGCGCAACTCCCCCTCGTGCAGCACCGCCAGTTCAGGACCGGTCAAAATGCCTCCGTTCGCCGCGAGGCCGATCGCTCGGCCGACGGCCTGCGCGGTGGACGGATAGTCTCCGGTGATCATCACGACTTTGATTCCCGCCTGAGCACATTCTTTGATTGCCGCCGGCACGGCCGGCCGCACGGGGTCGGCCAGACCGATAAGCCCGAGAAAATCAAAATCGAAATCATGCTGAGTCGGCGGCCAGGCGTCGCCCGCAAACTGTGATCGGGCCACCCCCAATACGCGCAGGCCGTCCCGCGCCATGGCATCGACTTGGGCGGAGAGCTCTTGCATCTGCTGTGAATCAAAATGGCACAGGTCGGCGACGGCTTCGGGCGCTCCCTTGGTTGCGATCATGTGCTCGTCGCCTTGCGTGGTGTGCCAGACGTGAGAGAGGGCGAGCAGTTCCGGAGAAATCGAGTACTCGTGAGCGAGCGTCCAGTTTTCAAACCTCGCTCCATGATCGAGATAACGGTCGCCCAGCGCTTTGAAGGCTTTCTCCATGGGATCGAAGGGGTCGGTTTCGCTGGCGAGAACCGAATAGCGCACTAGCCTGTGAAACTTTTGCGGCAGGGGCTGGTCGGTTTGGCCGTCCACGTCATAGCTGTCGGCGCCGACGCAAAGGCGCTTGACGGTCATGCGATTGAGCGTCAGCGTCCCGGTCTTATCCGCGCACAGAACGGTCGCCGAGCCGAGGGCTTCGATGGCCGCCATGCGCCGGGTCAGCACCCTTTTCTGTGACATGCGCCAGGCGCCCAGGGCCAAGAAAACCGTGAGGACGACGGGAATCTCTTCTGGCAGGAGCGCCATGGCCAGCGCAACGCCGGCCAGAAAACCATTGATCCAGCTTCCTCTCGTCAGGCCGTAGAGCACCACGGCCAGGGCGCAGACCGAGAGTCCCACGGCGGCGAAATTACGGATCAGATAGCCGGCCTTCCTTTGGAGGTAAGTCTGGTCGGTTTCCACCGACTGGAGCGCCTTGCCGATGCGGCCCATTTCCGTGCGCGCGCCCGTCGCGACTACACGGGCGACCCCGCGTCCTTGGACCAACATGGTGCCGGCGAAGATAAACGGTAGGTCGTCGCCGCCCGGACGAGCGATCTCTTGAACGCCGTCCCGGACAGCCTTGCGCACGGGAACGGATTCTCCGCTGAGCAAGGACTCGTCCACCATCAGGTCGTTGCACGAAAGCAGCACGGCGTCCGCCGGGACCCGGTCGCCTTCGGTGATGATGAGGCAATCGTCGCGCACGACCTCCCGCCCGGCGACGCGTTTCTGCTCGCCGTCGCGGATCACCAGCGCCCGCGGGCTCGACAGATCGCGCAAGGCCTCGAGCGCCCGTTCGGTCTTTCTCTCCTGAAAGATGGTGATGCCCATGATAACCACGATCCAGAAGGCCAGGACCATTGCTTCGCGAACGTCGCCGAGGATCAAGTAAATGACGGCGGCGATGATTAGCAGAAGGAACATCGGCTCGCGCACGACGCTCAGGGCGATATCGATGGTGCGGCGGCGCGTCGATGCATAGAGCTCGTTATAGCCGTCTTCGCGCAATCGCGCCTCGACATCGGCGCTTGAAAGCCCCTGGATGGGTTCCACTCCAGCGGGTTTTTCTTGGACGCGGTTCATGCTCTAACGTGGCAGCCGATGCGCCTGAGCCTGTACAAAAGTGGCGATGCAGTCGGCGAGGTCGGGGCGGCTGATTTCCTCCAGATCGTAACGGACGCGGCAATAAGGTTTAGCAAAAGGAATGAGACGAGCCAAGTCCACTGGAGTTGCCACGACGATACTATCGCAGGGCGTCGTGTTGATGGTCGCTGCCAGGTCTTCGAGTTGGGCGGGGGAATAGCCCATCGCCGGCAGCGCTTTGCCGACCCACGGGAAGCGTTTGAAGGTCCCGGCCAAGCTGCCTGTTGCGCCGGGTCTCGGATCGACGATCTCGGCGGCGCCATGCTTTTGCGCCGCAATCGTTCCCGAACCGTAGCCTATCTCTCCGTGCGTGAGCGTCGGGCCGTCTTCGATCACCAGAACTCGGTTGCCGCGTATGAGATCGGGCTTGTCCACCGTTATATTCGAGCGCGCCTGAATGACCGTTGCGTTTGGGTTGACCGCGGCGATGTTGGCCATGACCTGTTGTACGCCGCTGACGGGTGCAGAATCCATCTTATTCACAATCAGTACCTGCGCGCGGCGAAAGTTCGTTTCACCGGGATGGTAGAGCAGCTCATGGCCCGCGCGGTGCGGGTCGAGCAGTACCACTTCCAGGTCGGACTTGAAGAAGGGCCAGTCGTTGTTGCCGCCGTCCCAAAGGACAACGTCCGATTCCTTTTCGGCCTCGGTGAGGATACGCCCGTAATCGACGCCAGCGTAAACTACGACACCCTCGTTGATATGCTGCTCGTACTCCTCGCGCTCTTCGATGGTGCATTCTTGCCGGTCGCAATCTTGCACCGACGCGAAGCGCTGCACCGCTTGCCGCGCGAGATCGCCGTAGGGCATCGGATGGCGCACGACAACGGGGCGCAGTTCGCGCGCGATCAGAATTGCCGCGATGCGCCGCACCACGGAATCCTTGCCGCACCCCGTGCGCACGGCGCACACGGAAATCACCGGCTGCGATGAAGCGAGAAAGCTTCGCTCCGGCCCGATCAGGCGAAAATCAGCACCAGCGGCTAGGACGCGCGAGGCAATATGCATGAGGGTAAGGTGTGAGACATCGCTGTAGGCGAAGATCACCTGAGTGATTTTGTTTTCGCGTATCAGCTCTTCGAGCTTTTCTTCCGGGTAGATAGCGATGCCGTCGGGGTAGCGCGGGCCGCTTAGCTCGGTTGGATACCGGCGTGCGGCGATGCCGGGAATCTGTGCGGCGGTAAAAGCGATCACCTCGCAGGCGGGATCGTCGCGGAAACAAACGTTGAAAGTATGGAAGTCCCTCCCGGCCGCTCCCAAGATCAGGACACGTTCCCGATTAGCCTTCTCCGTGACGTTGTCGTTGATCAATCTTACCCTCCTGCCCATCGCGCCTAATCTCGGGGTGGTATAATCAGCAATATTTATGCCCCCAATCGAAGTCTGAAATGGCTCGCCAGGCTGCCAGCCGAGGGAATCTCAAGGACGACTGTTTCCCGCCGTTGGGGTATTGGAGCGCCGAAATTTGTCAGCCTTGCGAACCCCCAAAAGCGGAGTTTCTAACCGGCGTGAAATAATACCGTCGAATCGGCTCCCGCCGCGAATGGCACGGACCGTGCTTTTTCAAGCGGACATCGGGGACATGGCCGCGGACGATGTTTAAGTATATTATCACCGCTTAGGTGTCATCCCAGCGGAGGGTCATGGGGCATGACCCTCCGCTGGTTAAGTTGGATGGATGCACTTGAGTTCCAAATAGGCAATCAAGGGCACCGGGCCATCGCTTACTTTGCGCTATTTCGACCCGAGGATTGAACTATGAATATCCTATTAATCGAGGCGATCCTGGACAGGTACGTGGCCCAGGTTCAAAGGAGAAAAAAGGATTGGCGTCCGGCCGAGATCGAAGTACTACTGCTGAAGCTGAGAGAAGAGGTCTTGGATTGCCTTAGGTAATCCATTGCGCAACAAGGAGCAAATCGATTTCGGACAAAGAGCTGCTCCCGCAGCTTTCATTGAGACAAACCGAGAGGAGAGAAGCACATGCCGGTTAAGCGAATCCTTTGGGCGAGCGACGGATCAAAGGAGTCGGATAATGCACTGCGGTGGGCGAAGATGTTCGCCACTCGGTTTGATGCAAGAGTGACCGCCCTGAACGTTCTCGAGACCCTGAATCTTGACACTTTAGAGGTGGCTGATGATTTAGAAAGAGAAATTTCGCGCATCGACTCTGCAATAAAGAAGAAGCAAACGAAGCGGCTCACGCATGTCAGAACTGTCCTTGAGAAACAGGGAATCAAAGCGGAGATACGGATTGCGACAGGAGTTCCACATCAAGAGATCATCAAAGTTGTTCAGAGTCGTGCCATTGATCTGATTGCTATGGGGAAAAGGGGTCTCAATCTTTGGGGCAGAATGCTGCTTGGGAGCACGACGAACAGAGTGCTCCGAGAAGCGCACGTACCGGTTCTAACCGTGAGGCCGGCCGCGAGAAAACTGTCTGTGAGGAAAATTCTCGTTCCCGTCAGTTTTTCTCCTGGGGATTCGGCGTCTTTGGAGTGGGCATTAGAATTAGCGAGGAAGTTCGGCGCCGCGCTTTTTCTCCTGCATGTCATCGAGGTTCACAAGTCTTACAATGGGGTGACAGGGGGGTTCATGGGTAGGCTGCGTGATTCTGCGACCCGGCAATTGCAGGCCATGCTAGACGCCGTCCCAAGTCGGAAGCTGAAAGGAGTCACCCTGACGCCGAAAGTAAAGGCGTTCCCTCGGGCATGGTCCGGCATCGTTGATTTTGTTCGTCAGGAAGGGATCGACATAATCGTTATGAGCACGCACGCGAGAAAAGGCGCGCCAAGGTTTTTTTTAGGGAGCGTGGCAGAAAGTGTCACCAAAGAAGCTCTCTGTCCCGTCATTACCGTCACGCCTCAAGCAGTCGCAACGTGACAACTGGATAGGGGTGAGCTGCCCCGGGGCTGACGGTTACCTTACGAAGAGGCAAAGTTCAGGTGATCACCGAGGACCTCTCTACGATCCAACGTTGGTGAAATCAATGTACACGGCACTTGCAGGGTCACAAGGTTTGTCAAGAAGCTTAACAACCATGTGGCCCAAGACCTTGTCGAGTCAGGAGATCTAAGGAACACAACGATTATGGTCTTCAAGGCAAAGACGCTCTTGAAAATAAGGCAAGAGACCGGTCTAGGGTGCCCAACTAGCCCTCATTCCTTTTGAATCAGATAATGATCCTGGATGTGCGCCAGGATCTCCGCGCGATCGGGTGTCGCACCCGCCGGTGTGGTACGCTCCAATTTGCGTAGCCCTCTGGCCAGCTGTTGGTCGCCGATAACCTCGGCAACCCAACGGGAAAAGTCACCGGCAATTAGATGATGGCGTAGAGAAACAACTGGCACTGATTGGATGGCTTGATGGAACTCGATCATGTTACGAGCCGTCATCGGATCACCCCCGTTAATGAAACGAAACGCTTTATCATCCGGCAGATGCGTATCCGTGTACTTGCGAGCGTGATGGGCATGGCGCGTGATACGTTTCGCCGGAGTAAATATTTGCCAAGGGGTGTCCGGTGAATTCATTAACAAGCGTCCCGCGCGCGGCGGTTCCAGGGCGTCGAGGGCGTCGTGCGCTGGCATGTCGACGTGATCGTGTGCTTGCAGAATCTTGGTCACGAAGTAGCGCTCTTCTTCGACTTTGGTGCTGGTTAAGATATGCGCGCCGATTGCGCCGTAGACCTCGTTGGCCAACAAACTAGGGCGGTAGGTCACGAGGCAAAAGCTGCCGGTCGGGCTACTAAGGTATTTCAAACAAGGGCTTTGCGCCTGAAAGAAGTAATGCGCCTCGTCGATCACTACCCAATGTGGAACCCCCGCGCTGTCTCGCACTTGTTGAATAGCCGCCAGCAACTGGTTGACGTAATTCAACTGCTCTCCTGGCGCTAAAGATGAGAGTGTGAGAATGATGTCTAGAGGTTCGCTGGCGAGAAACCGCGCTGCAGCTACCGGTGGGGGCAAAGCCAAGTCGTGCCCAAAGGTCACGACTTTGGGTCGCTGCCCCATCTGCGCATAATCGCCTTCAGGGTCGATGATACAGATCTGATAGCCTGCCTCAATAAGCTGCTCAGAAAGCAGACCGGCAATCCAGGACTTGCCTGAGCGCGGGTCTCCGCTGATGCCGATGTTGGTACCCGAATTTGGCAGAGTCACTTCGACCCCCTCGCTGGTTTTTCCGAGCAACACCGCACGTCGCCTCGGCGTCGGAACGACTCCGCGACGCTCCAGTATCGTGCCAATGTAAGACGAAACTCCGGCGCCGCCCGGCTGCGAAATCCGGTCATCAGCAAGAGAAAAAACCGCTGGAACCGAGCCACGAGCTGCCACACCCATCTCTGCTTCCGTCAGCATCGGGATATCGTTCTCAGCGTCACCGAAAGCAATCAGATTGCGCTCAGATCTACCCAGCTCTTCGAGCGCGCGGCGCATTCCCACCGCCTTGTTGATCCCGCTGGGGAGAACCATCAGAGCCGCGCGGTTGAAAATCAACTGACCGTCGAGGCCAAATCGCCGAATCAATTCTAGCAGTTTGTAAGCGTGCTGTTCCCACGTCCCTACGATGACCGCACCCGTGTGAAACGGCACACCCTGGGCACGCAACTCTCCGAGAAAATGCTCTGGAGGTGGGTCACCGATCAGAATCGTGCGACCGATGCTACAAAGATGAATCACCGCGCCATTTTCGGCCACCACCGCATCGAACGGTGAAAGATCTTCGCAGGCCCTTTGCACATCCTCCAAAACGCGACCCGTAACCAGTAAGGTAACGATCCCTTGCGTTCGCGCCGCCGCCAACGCGGCATAGACTTCAGGTGCAGGATGACCGTTCGTCGCGCCGGTCCCATCAAAGTCGCACGCAATTACTCTGCAATACACTTTGTGCTGTCCTCGGACTGCTTGGCCGATTCAGGCAGCCCACTTCTTGTCTGCTTTGGTGAGCAAAACAACTTGCGGGTTTACCCGCTCCGCAAACTCTTCAGTTTTCATTGCCATTCCCTGTCCACTACGCTTGGTTTTGTTTTTCACGAGTAATGGGCAAGAGCCGTGCCAGCTTGTAAGTTAAGTTCTATGCCATGCTATGCGCCCCAAATTCACATTGTTGAAAAAAAATTCCCCCCGCAATCGCAAACTTGCGATGAACAAGGCTGGTCCAAAGGCGCGATCACAAGCATTCCAGTACGCACAAGCCTTTACCAGGGTTCGGCGGTACAACTCGCTTCTTGCCACAGCGTGGAAGGGCAGGGGGACGGAACGTTTAGCCGCTCCTTAACGGTCAAGCCCACGGACTATACGCAGCTCCAAAAAAAGAACCAAAGAGTCTTTCCGCTGGAAAAAGTGATCGCTTCGATCGACGGCAAGACCATAATCGCCGCCCATGGTGAGTCGAAGGTGCCGGTCCGGGGGGAGATTTTTGAAAAAGCTGCCCCCGCAGGTGCTTCGACTGCAAAGGTTAAGGCGATCGTCGAGTACCTGCCCACGATCCAACGTTGAACCGATTTCCCTCTGTTGAGTCCGTTGCCAGCCTTTTAGATAGAGAATCATTATGGCGATAACATTGGTCTAATCACCTTATCTTCCCTACGTGCATCCTGTCCCTCGGGGCACGCCGACCCGGGTAAGGCCCGGCGGATACGGCGCCTCGATTTGAGGGCGACCTGCATACTCCCTGGCTTACGACCCTTATGAATGTATTTCAGCGCACCGCCCCAAGACTTTATCGATCTTTTCAACCAATCCTGAAGGCTATCGGGACGCCCGATGAACAGCGCGTGCTTGAAGCGGTTTATCATGAATCGAGTCCAATTAACTTTTCCACAGCGATTCTCGAAGCTCTTCCTTTCGAATGTCGGCAAGACCTTTTAGTTCTGCCGGTGCACGGTGTGACCTGGAGCGACTGGGGGTCAGCGGATCGCTTACTAACGAGCCTGAGAAAAATCGCTCAGCTGGAAAATGAGTGAGCATGGCATGAAGTTGCACGGGAAGGGTTCTTTGATATTCAGCGGGGAGAGGAAACCGGCAGAAACAACTAAACCCTCAACGTATTAAAAAACCAGGGATCCGCAGGAGAGGCAAGAACGGTGTCCGTCAGGGTGGCTAACTCTTCTTGTTTTGAACGAGATGCTCGCGCATACGGGGCGACGAAGGCGCGTGCATTCGAAAGGTGTTGAAGCGCATCTTGTGCTAACTCCCTGGAGATTTTCTAGCAGCTGCCCCATGTTTCAAGCTGGCTTGGGGCGATCGATATGCGCTCGGAGGAAACGAGCCAAGACTTCGGCCAGATCGGGGTGACTGATTTCTTCGAGATCGTAACGCACGCGACAGTAAGGCTTGGGAAGCGGAATCAAGCGAGCAAGGTCCACCGGAGTCGCCACGACGATGCTGTCGCAGGGAGTGGCGTCGACGGTCGCGCTCAAGTCGTCGAGCTGGGCGGCGGAATATCCCATCGCCGGCAGCGCCTTGCCGACCCAGGGAAAGTTTGTGAAAGTTTCGATCAAGCTGCCCCTCGCGGCGGGTCTCGGATCGACGACCTCAGCGGCGCCGTGTTTTTGCGCGGCGATTGTTCCCGAACCATAGCCCATCTCGCCGTGCGTGAGCGTCGGGCCGTCTTCGATCACCAGAACTCGTTTGCCGCGTATGAGATCGGGATTGTCCACCGTTATATTCGAGCGCGCCTGAATGACGATCGCCTGGGGATTGACCGCCGCGACGTTTGCCATGACTTCTCGGACTCCGCCGACCGGCGCGGAGTCCAGCTTATTGACGATCAATACCCGGGCGCGGCGAAAGTTGGTTTCGCCGGGATGGTAGCGCAGCTCATGGCCGGCGCGGTGCGGGTCGAGCAGAACGAGTTCCAGGTCGGGCTTAAGAAACGGCCAGTCGTTGTTACCGCCGTCCCAAAGAATCACGTCGGCTTCTCTTTCCGCGTCAGCGAGGACGCGCGCGTAATCGACGCCGGCGTAAACTACAACCCCCTCCCTGATATGTTGTTCGTACTCCTCGCGTTCTTCAATCGTGCACTCTTGCCGGTCACAGTCTTCAATGGAAGCGAAGCGTTGCACCGCCTGCCGTTCGAGATCGCCGTAGGGCATCGGATGACGCACCACGACCGGGCGTATTCCGCCTGCGATCAGAATTGCCGCGATCCGCCGCACCACGGAATCCTTGCCACAGCCGGTGCGCACGGCGCACACGGAGATCACGGGCCGCGATGAAGAGAGAAAGCTCCGCTCCGGCCCGATCAGGCAAAAGTCGGCGCCGCCGGCGAGGGCGCGGGAGGCGAGATGCATGAGCGACAAATGAGACACGTCGCTGTAGGCGAAGACCGCTTGGGTTATTCTCTCATCGCGGATCAAGGAATCGAGTTTTTCTTCGGGGTAGATCGGGATGCCGCCGGGATAGCGGGAACCGCTCAGGGACGGCGGGTAGCGGCGATTTTCGATGCCCGGAATTTGCGCGGCCGTAAAGGCGACCACCTCGTAGTCTGGATCGTCGCGAAAACAGACGTTGAAAGTATGGAAGTCTCTGCCTGCCGCTCCCATGATCAGGACGCGTTCCCGTTGGGCAGGGGTTTTTGCTGCGTCGATTGCCGTTGCCATTCGAGCGCCTGGTACCTTTGCGAGAGTCTCCTGCAAATCACCGAGCAAGATATATGCCCTTGCCGGCGGCGAAATAGCCCCGGAGCATCACGCCGAGCCTGGGGCGACAGGGAAAAACTTCGCGGCATTGGGATTTCGGCTCTCTTGGTTTCTCAGCCGTGCGAAGTTGCCGGATAAATATTTTTGCACTTGCGGGTAAAGACGCATGGGTAAGCAATGACGGCGAGTGGCACAAACTGTGCGTTTTAAGTTGAGCGAAAGCGAGGCTTGCGGCCAGGGTCTGCGTCGAGCGGCGGCTATAAAAAGGTGATCAATGGTTATGTCTAACCAGCGACCCATCGCTTATTTCTCCATGGAGATCGGTCTAGAAGCCAGTATGCCCACCTACAGCGGCGGGCTCGGCGTCCTTGCCGGAGACACGACCCGCGCCGCCGCCGATCTCAAGCTTCCGATGGTCGGGATGAGCTTGCTTCATCGCAAAGGCTACTTCTACCAACGTCTGGATACTCGCGGGCATCAGCTCGAAGAGCCCGTGCATTGGGTGGTCAGTGATTTTCTCGTCGAAATGCCCCAGCGCGCGTCGGTGACGATCGAAAACCGCGAAGTTGCGCTCCGCGCTTGGAGATATAACGTAGCCGGGCCCGGAGAGTTTTCCGTGCCGGTGTATTTCTTGGATGCCGATTTGCCCGAAAACTCCGATTGGGACAGGACCCTGACTCATTATCTTTACGGCGGCGATCAACGCTACCGGTTGGCGCAGGAGGTCATTCTCGGTATCGGCGGCGTGAGAATGCTGCGCGCCTTGGGGCACCAGGCCGTCGAGCGCTATCACATGAATGAAGGCCACTCGAGCCTTCTGGCGCTCGAACTCTTGGATGAAGAGGCCGCGCGGGCGGGCCGGCAAACACCGATCCGTGAAGACATCGAAGCGGTGAGACAAAAGTGCGTCTTCACGACGCACACGCCGGTGGCGGCCGGGCATGATCAGTTTCCAATTAGCCTCGTTAATCAGATAGTCGGCAGGCACGAAGTCGAAGAGATGCGGGACG
>Ga0326597_10010858_pt1 | contig 12111 bp, 11 predicted proteins | sample RVTome_12_FD_203789 | JGI IMG/M metagenome (GOLD analysis project Ga0326597, IMG submission 203789) | Soil microbial communities from uranium-contaminated site in the Upper Colorado River Basin, Wyoming, United States - RVT100D185 | ecosystem: Environmental > Terrestrial > Soil > Contaminated >... | reverse complement strand
AGCTGGCCGCAGGCCACCGGCAGCGTGAGGTCGTAGGTACCTGCAACGGTCAGGCCGTGCACGACGGCCGCCCGCCGATCGAGCGGCAAGAGGTCGCTCAGCTCGACGCCGGTGATGGTCGTGGTGAGGCTCACCGCGCCGGTCGACGTTGAGAACGTCCCGAGGTCCTGTGCCACGCCACCGTAGTCACTCGGTCCTTCTTCGAACTCGACGAGGCCGTTGGCGTTCGCGTCCGCGGCGGGCGTTGGGCACTTCGACATCTGGACACCCGATGCGCCCGCATTCGAGACCCCGTCACCCTGTCCATGGATGTGACGCAGGTGATCCTGCGCGGGCTCGAGGCCGGTCGCTTCCAGCGTGACGGTGAGCGTGTTCCCGATCTGTGTCACCCAAATGGTGCCGTTGACGCCCGAGCCGTTCATCTCGTGCAGCTGGGCCCTGAACGTAGTGCCCGACCGCGCGATCGCAAGAGACGGGATCGCGAGGACGACGAGCAGGGCGAGCGGAATGGCAAAACGACGCATGCTTCTCTCCTCTTCTGTGCTCGAGCCGCACAGAATCATACGACGAACGTGACGTGGAGCCTTTTCGCCCGGTCGTGCAGGGACATCTCGGGCGCGCCGCATGTGCGCTGCGGCCGGAATCTGGTTCGCCGTCGCGGTCGTTGTCGCCGCATTCGACCGAGCCGGGAAGCCCCTCGCGATCGCCGGCGCGCGAACGCGGATTCACGACTTGATTGCCTGTCAGGCGCACCACCTGAGCATGTGCTTGACGTAGAGATCCGGTCGAGTGCCGTGCTGCCGAGTGTGGGGAGCGAACATGAGCTGCGCAGCTAGCTGCGCGATGGCAGCCTCAGTTCACGCGCGGTCCAGCCTCGTCTTGTGTTCCAGCGCGGTCAGGATGAGCTCGAGACCGTAGACGACCTCGCCATCGAAGCTGAATGCGGAGCCGAGGGAGCGATCTGTGACCTCCGCGAGATGCGGGCAGTCGCCTCCGATGTCGGACTCGAGTCCGGGACCGGCCGACGCGGCCGTCTCCGCCGACCCACTGCGCGAGAGGTTGGTCTCCTGCACGACGTGTCCATACACGTAGGAGTCGAGCAGCCGGAAGGCGTGGGCGGTGTCGTCGACCGAGAATCCCGCCGATCGCAGAATGCCGAGAATCGCGTCGAGACAGCGGGACGCCCTCGGTGCGCAGGAAGGCCAGCAGGTCGACGGCTCCCGGTAGCGGGCGACGTTCGGGCAACAGCTCGCGGAACAGGAGTCCGTGTCTCCGCTGGATCGATTCTGCCTCGTCGTCGCTCAGCGGACGACCGGCCTCGCGAGCGACGGCGCGCGTGAAGAGACCACCGCTCATGCCGCTTCGACGGTGGATGCGCCAGCCATCGATCGGCAAACCTGCTTCTGCAAGGGCTCGTTGCCACGCGAAGACGTGGGCGTAGACCGTGTCGACAAGCGTCCCGTCGAGGTCGAAGATCAGTGCTCGCATCGACATTGCTCCCAGCGGGTTGCGAGAAACCCGGGGCTGCATGTGGCGTGCGGTCCGATCCCGGAAGGTGCGGAGCGCGCGCGTAGAAGCGCTTGGAGCCATGAGGCCAAGTCAAGCACGCGCTCCGGATGTGATGCACTCATGTACTGATCTCCCTTTTCAGCCGGTCACGCCGCGCGAGCTGCGAGCGCGGCGCGATCGGATCGCGCCGGATCCGGAGGCGGCGGAGGAGCTGGGCGTTGGCTGCCACGATGAGCGTCGAGGCGCTCATCGCGATGGCGCCAACCGCCATCGGGAGGTCGATGCCCCACGGAACGAGGAGGCCCGCAGCGACAGGGATCGCGACAACGTTGTAGCCCGTTGCCCACACGAGGTTCTGGACCATCTTGCGGTAAGTGGCGCGCGACAGCTCGATCGCGGCCACGACGTCGCGGGGGTCGCTTCGGACCAGGACGATGCCCGCCGATTCGATCGCGACGTCGGTCCCCGCACCGATCGCGATCCCGACATCCGCCATCGCCAGCGCAGGCGCGTCGTTGACTCCATCCCCCACGAACGCGACCTTGTGGCCGGCTTCCTGGAAGCGCCCGACGGCTGCGACCTTCTCCACCGGCAGCACCTGGGCGACGACCTCGTCGATCCCGAGGCGCCGCGCGACCGAGTCCGCGACCGCCTGGCTGTCGCCGGTGATCATCACCACCCGCAGACCGGGTGCGTGCAGGTCGCGGATCACCTCGAACGATTCGGGGCGGATTTCGTCCTCGAGGGCGATCGCACCCCCGATCCGCCCATCGAAGACGACGTGCAGCGCCGTCCTCCCGTCACGCGCCCACGCCTCGGCTGCGGGGATCGGCTCGAGCCCGAGCTCGGCGAGGAGCCGCGGGCCGCCGACCGCGACCTGACGATCGCCGACTCGAGCTCGGGCACCGCGACCCGCGAGGCTCTCGAAGTCGGACGCCGCCTGCGGGTCGATCCCCCGGCGTTGCGCTTCGGTGACGATCGCCTTCGCGAGCGGATGCTCGGAGTCGGCCTCCACCGACGCCGCCAGGCGGAGGAGGTCGGTCTCATCTCCCTCCGTCGCCACCAGGTCGGCCACGACCGGCCGACCCTCCGTAAGCGTCCCGGTCTTGTCGAAGATGACGACCTGCACCTCGCGAGCCCGCTCGAGGGCGATCCGGTTCTTCACCAGCAGACCGTTCCGGGCGCCGATCGACGTGGAGATCGCGATCACGAGCGGGATCGCCAGACCGAGCGCGTGTGGGCAGGCGATGACGAGGACCGTGGCGGCCCGCACGAGAGCACGTTCGGAATCGCCCTGCAGCCACCAGAAACCGAGCGTGACCGCGCCCGCCGCGATCGCGATGTAGAACAGGATCGCCGCCGCGCGGTCAGCGAGGGCCTGCGCCCGTGACGCCGACGCCTGTGCCGCCTCGACCAGTCGCATGATCCCCGACAGGGCCGTCTCCTCGCCCACCGCGTCGACCCGGACCCGCAGGCTGCCGCCGGCCGCGACCGCGCCCGCGATCACCTTGGCGCCAGGCCCCTTCGGGACGGGCTTCGACTCCCCCGTGATCAGCGACTCGTCCACGTCGGCCTCCCCGTCGGCGACCACGCCGTCGGCCGGCACCCGGACTCCGGGCCGGACGAGCACGACATCACCGACGCGGACCCTAGACAGCGGGACCGTCTCGATCGCGCCGTCGGTGACACGCTCCGCCGAGTCCGGGAGGAGCTCTGCAAGTGCTGTGAGCGCTCCACGCGCCTGGGCGACCGAGCGCATCTCGAGCCAGTGGCCGAGGAGCATGATCGTGATCAGAGTGGCGAGCTCCCACCAGATCTCGATCTCGAACAGGCCCAGGGTGCCCGCCCAGGACGTTATGAAGGCGACGACGATCGCGAGGGAGATGAGGGTCATCATTCCGGGCGCTCGGTCGGCCAGCTCGCCACGCGCGCCCCGAATGAAAACCAGGCCGCCGTAGAGGAAGACGATCGTCCCGAGGATCGCCGCCGCGTACTCGTCGCCTGCGAACGGCGGGAGCGAGTAGCCGAGCCACTTCTGAATGTCGTGGCTGAGCAGGACGACCGGGATCGTCAGCGCCAGCGACAGCCAGAACTTGTCGCGGAACATCGCCACCGAGTGGCCGGCGTGTCGGTCATGGGCCGCACCGATGGTGTGGTCGTGGTGCCCGCCAGGGGCGTGGTTCGCATGCTCGCCCGTGCCGTGATGGGCGTGGTCGCCGGGACGCGCTTCGCCGGCTGCTTCCTCGAGGTGCTCGCTGCGCTCCTCGAGGTCGTGCTCGTGTTCTTGGCGCTTCATGCCCACTCCAGTTTGCATCGTTCACCGATTACGGCCACGCGATGATCGCCCACGACCATCAGATCTGCTCCGCAGCCGAGCGTGCTGCCGGCGGCCCTTCCTTGCCGGCAGCGTCATGCGCGGGCTGCGTGATTGCTGCCGACGTGACCAGGGCGATCACGACGAGTCCATCGCCGAATGACGAGCAGCGCCGAAGCGACTTGTGCCCACGCGACGATCGCGAAGAACACGCCTTCGGCTCCGTCCGCTGTGAATAGCTCGGAGATGATCGCGAGGTAGCTCGGTGCAGCGCCTACGGATAGGCCTGCCGCCAGCCACGTTGCGTAGTCGGCGAACTCGACGGGTCGTTCGGTGAACCGGCCCATCCTCGCTAGGACAGCGATCCCGATCGCGACGAGGCCGACGAACCACAGCAGCAGGGCCGCGCCAAGCGTGATGGCGTCGTGTTCCGAATGCATTCCAGCGGTTATGGCGTCCTTTTCGCCCTGCGTCGCGGCGAGGATGAGGAGGGCGGCCCAGACACCTCGCTGTCCCCATCCGTGATCCCGCCGAGCTGCGCTGCTTCTTGCTCGACCGAGCGTCGGCTGACGAGTTCGGCCACCCATTCGCGTAACCGGCCGAGGTGCTCCGAGAAGTGGTCACCCCCTGACTTGCGGATCCACCACGCAGCCTCCTCCGATGGGTCGCGCAATTCGAACCACTCGTCGATCATGCGGCTGCGACTGGCATTCGCCTGGACCCATGCCACGTACCAGGGCTGGCCGCTCATCGCGTCGAGGAGCTCGACGTTCAGGGCCTCAAAGTCGATGTCGTGGCCCTCGTACGTCCCAGCCCTAATTCGCTGGAATTGGACTCCCGCTTCGGCCAGCCACGTCCCGAGATGGGCGACGACGTCGCGCACGCTCCAATCCGGACCTCGGTAGTAGCCAGGCTCGAGACATTCATCAGGTGTGAGGCTACGGACGAGGTCGACGAACTCGTACCATCCCCGGCGCTCGGCCTCGACCTCGGCCGTATGGGCGGCGCCAGGCTGGAAGGCGCTCGATCGCTCCCGCCGTCTCATCGCTGGCCGTCGCGGACGGCGAACTCGCCCTCGATGGGCAGCCCGGCGTCCTCCCAGTCCAGCAGCCCACCGGCGTAGCGCCGGACGTTTCGGTAGCCGCGGCGGACGAGATCGCGATAGAGCGCGACGCTCGAGAGGCAGTCGACGTTCGAGCAGTACACGACGACCTCGTCGTCGGAACGAACGGCCGCGAAGAGACCCTCCGGCGTGTCGAAGTGAAGGGAGCCCGGGATGTGCTTGGCCTCGAACGCCCAGCCGTTGAGGGCCATGATCAGCTTGAACGGCTCCCCGAGATCGAGCTTCTGTCTCAGCTCCTCGCGGGTGATCGTCTCGATCGGCTTGCTGCCGAGGGCCGCACTGGGTCGGGGCTGGTCGCTGTAGGTCATCAAGGTCTCGCCGGCGGTCCTTTGGATCCGCGTCTACGGGGTGTCCTCGGCATCGACGAGCGGCTGTTCGACGAGATGCGCGGAGAGGAACCAGACTTCAAGCTCGTGGCGGCGCAGGACGTCGCCAACCAGCACGTCATTGCTCCCCCAGTCTCCGTTGCGTCCCGTCCGGTCGATCGCTGCTCGCACCTTGCCGACGATCTCCTCGTGCGCCTCGAGCAGGCGGCTGATCATGACCGGGACTTCTTCGGCGCCGTCGGGCGGCCGGTCGATCGTCGTCAGCTCGGCGGCATGGCGCGCGTCGCCAACCGCGATCCCGCCGAGACTCTGGATGCGCTCGGCGAGGACGTCGGCGATCTCAAGCTGTTCCGAGGCATGCTTGTCGAAGAGCAGGTGGAGTTGGTAGAAGGTGGGCCCGGCGACGAGCCAGTGGGATTTCTTGTAGAGCGCATACAGGATGCTCGTATCGGCCAGGATCCGGTTCAGTAACTGGGCGCTCTCGATCCGAGCCCGCGCGGAAAGCGCGATCGGAAGGAGGCGAACGCTTCCGAAGCGCTGCACCTCCGGGCCATGCTGAGCGAGGTGGGGCTGGGATGAGGCCTTCGGTTTTGCCATCATGGTGGTTCATCTCCTCCAGGCGTGATCCGGACTGTGGCGATGCCGTCCGGGTCGGCGGCGTGGACCTCTGCGTTGTTGCCCATAACGAGGATGGGGGGCCGATGAACGGGCGTCGTCAGTGCCAGCGGCCAATCCAGGTTCCTGCCAGCGGAACCACGCGATTTCCGGCTGACTGCAATGCCGCGCCCACGGGGACCTGTAACGCTTCTACGTGAGCCGGCTGCTCATCGTGATTTGGCAACCCACAGGCGGCGAATGGCGGCTAACTGGAAGGGCTGCCTGGGCCCCACATGCTGAGGCCGTGAGATTGCGCTGCTTGATCGTGGACGACAGCCATGAGTTCCTCGACGCCGCCCGGCGGCTCCTCCGGCAGCAGGGCGTGGAGGTCGCAGGTGTCGCGTCCACTGGCGACGAAGTCGTCCGCCTCGCACGTGAGCTGAGGCCCGACGTGACGCTGATCGACATCGACCTTAGCGGCGAGGACGGCTTCGCGGTGGCGAGACGGCTCGCCGAGGTCGAAGGTCACGGCGGGAAGCTCATTTTCATCTCCACTCATGCCGAAGATGAGTTCGCGGAGCTCGTCGAGTCGAGCCCCGGGATCGGGTTCGTTTCGAAGTCGTCGCTGTCTGCCGCGGCGATCGACCAGGTCATTCGTCGACGCCCGTAGGCGATGGGGTAGGCAGGTAGACGTCGCGTCGTACGCTGGAACTGAACATCCTCAATCTCTCACACGCCGTTCGGAGGGACGGATGACGCGACCGGTCGAAAGGAGCGAGGCGGCGCTCGCCGGACCCCGCGCGCGGGTCGTCGTGGCGGATGACGACACCCTGTTTCGAGAGGGCCTCGCGAGCCTGCTCGAACGGTCCGGCCTGGAGGTGGTCGGCCAAGCCGCCGATGCGGGTCAACTGCTCACGATCGTCCGCGAGCAACGCCCCGACCTCGTGATCCTCGACATCCGGATGCCGCCGACCAACACAACAGAAGGATTGGTGGCTGCTCGGGAGATCCGCGAGGAACTCCCCGATACCGCCGTTGTAGTGCTGTCCGCCCACATGGAGGTGGAGGAGGCATCCGACCTGATCGCGAGCGGCTGGCGGACGGGCTATCTGCTCAAGAGCCGTGTGACCGACCTCGACGAGTTCATCGAGACGCTGGGGCGCATCATCAAGGGAGCGGCCGTCGTTGACCCCAGCCTCGTGCGGGAGCTGGTCGCAGCCCGCCGCGCGCACGACCCGCTCGACGCCCTGTCACCTCGCGAGCGTGAAGTCCTTGCATTGATGGCCGAGGGCAGGTCGAATGTCGGGATCGCGCATGAGATCTGGGTTACTGAGGGAACCGTCGAAAAGCACGTACGAAGCATCCTGATGAAGCTCGATGTCTCTGAGACGACGGACGACCATCGGCGCGTCCTCGCCGTACTCACGTTCCTCGAGCACCGCTGATCAGAGCGCCGCGTCTCCCCGTGGAGCGCCATCATCGGGATCCCAAGTGCCGGGTTCAAACAGCGTCCGCAAGAAGACGAGATGACTCACCTCACGCGCCGTCCAGGGCTCCGTTACGATCGGGATCCCGGCCATGATCGCGGTGAGATTCCCCGCCTCCGCCGACGCGAAGCCGCGTGCGACGAGGAGCCGGTACGCGGAGCGTGGTGACGGCCGGCTCACCGAGGCCGGGGGAGCGGTCGCTGCGGTCAGGGTGGTCACATTCGAGGTCGTCATTGCAACGACCACGATCGCGGCAGGCCCGTGGCTGTCATTGCGACCAGCGACCAAATCGGGGTTAGGCCAGCCTGTGAGTCCCATTTGGGGATACCTGCAATCGACTGCCGTCCGCTTTGCGCATCCGGAGACCGGAGGTATGCTGCGACCGTATCAAGTCGCATCGTCGCGCTGATCTCCGGCAGGTGAAGAGCGTCACGCCCCGGAATTGGCGCAAGGGCGTGCCGTGGTTCTACAGACTTTCGCCACACAGGACCTGCTCCTTGCCGAGGAGCATGCCGCGCTCCGCCGGCTGGCGATCCTCGTGGCCAGGCAGGCATCTCCGGACGAAGTCTTCACAGCGGTCACAGAGGAGGTCGGCTCGGTCCTCGAGGCTGACTTCGCCGCGATGCTCACCTTCGCCGACGACCGGGCCGTAACCGTGATCGCCAGCTGGAGCGCGGCCGGTCCGGGACCGCCGATCGGGACGCGACTGGCACTTGACGGTGACAGCGTCGCCGTCCGCATCAACGAGACGGGCGCGCCCGCCCGAATGGACAGCTATGCGGATGTCGATGGCGAGACCGCTCGGTTCGCGCGCGACCTGGGCGTGGGCTCGACGGTCGGCGCGCCGGTCCTCGTTGACGGGAAGCTCTGGGGCGCGCTGCTCGCCGCAACCCGGGGGCGGGAACCGCTGCCCGAGACGGCAGAAGCACGTCTCGCGGCCTTCACGGAGCTCGTGTCCACGACGATCTCGAACGCCGAGGCCAGGCACGAGCTGCACCGGGTTGGGGCGGAGCAGGAGGCACTCCAAAAGGCGGCCGTGATGGTCGCCTCGGGTGCCTCGCCGACCGAGGTATTCGCGGTGATCACGGAGTCGGCCGCCGAGGTATTCGGCGCCCCCTTCGCCAGCCTCATTCGCGTTGGCGCCGGCGAGAGAGCGACCATGGTTGCCGGCTGCGTCGCGTGCGGCGCGTACGTGGGAACGACCTGGGCCGTCCCGGCAGGCGATCCCGGGATCACCAGAGCGGTCCTCGACTCGTCCCGACCGTCGCGAGTAGAGGACCACAGCCGGGTCCATGGCCCCGTGGGTGAAGCGGCTCGGGCGCTCGATCTTGGTTCCGTCGCCGGAGCCCCGGTTATCGTCGACGGCTCCATCTGGGGCGTGCTCGCCGTCGGTGTTGCGCGGACTGGGCCTCCACTGGCGCCGGACGCGGTCGAGCGCGTGGCCAACTTCGCGGAGCTGGTCTCGACCGCGATCGGAAACAGCGAGGCCCACGACCAGGTTCGCCGCCTCCTCGACGAACAGGCGGCACTGCGGCGGGTCGCGACGCTCGTTGCACGGGGCGTGAGCCCCGCCGAGGTCTTCGCGGCGGTCACCGACGAGGTGGGAGACCTCTTCGGCTCCGAGGCCGCGATCGCGCGGTTCGAGCCTGACGGATCCGCGAGGGTGGTCGTCGGGCTGACAAAAGGCATCCCGGACGTATCGATCGGCGATCGCTGGAACCTCGAGAACCTCCTGGCGTCGAGCGCGGTCTACCGCACCGGTCGCCCCGCGCGAAACGACCATACCGGGCACCTTGACGCCTCAGGCCCGATCGCCGAGAACCTCCGCCGGATGGACTTCGTCTCGACCGTTGCCGCCCCAGTCGTCGTCGAGGGCCATCTCTGGGGCCTGATGACAGTCTCGGACAGACATGAACCCCTGCCGTCCGACACAGAGGAGCGCGTCGCGAGGTTTACCGAGCTGGTGGCCACCGCGATCGCGAACGCCGAAAGCCGCGCCGAACTCGCCGCCTCCGAGGCGAGGAAGAGCGCCGTGCTTGAGTTCGCTCTCGACTGCATCATCACGATCGACGGCGACGGCAAGATCACGGAGTTCAATCCGGCAGCCGAGGCGACGTTCGGCTATCGCCGGGAAGATGTCCTCGGCAAGTACATGGCGGAGCTCATCATCCCGCCGACGCTCCGCGAGCAGCATTACCGCGGGCTGGCGCGATACCGCGAAACAGGCGAGGGGGCACTGTTACGAAACCCGCTCGAGCTTCGGGGCCTGCGTTCGGACGGTACCGAGTTTCCCGTCGAACTGAGCGTCACGCCGGTCACCGTGGGCGATCTTGTGACGTTCACCGGCCATGTCCGCGACGTCACCGACCGGAAGCGGGCCGAGGAGGAGATAGCCAGGCTCCTCTCAGGTGAGCGGGCAGCGAGATCCGAGGCGGAGGCCGCACGAGAGCGCGCGCAAGATCTCGCGAGAGAACAGGCCGCCTTGCGTCGTGTTGCCGTGCTCGTCGCCGAGGGGGCGAGTGCCAACGAGCTCTTTGCCGCCGTCGCCCACGAGGTCGCATCCGTGGTCGGCGTTCCGGTCGTCGGCGTGTGTCGCTATGAGGCCGACAGAACGTTCACCATGCTTGGCATTGCCGGCGAGATGACCTTCACCGTCGGCAGTCGCTGGCCCGTCGACGAGGAGGGGCTGGCGGGAATGATCCTCGCTGCCGGTCGTCCAGCCCGAAAGGACGACTACACGACGATGCCGGGCCCGCTCGGCGCCGCCGTCCGAGACGACCGGATGGTCGCAACCGTGGGCGTCCCGATCGTCGTCGACGGCGTCATCTGGGGATTCATAGTCATCGCCGGTAGACCGGATGAAGCGATCCCTCCTGACACCGAGCAGCGACTTGCGCGCTTCACCGAGCTCGTCGCGACGGCGGTCTCGAACGCGACCATGCGCGGCGAGCTAGTCGCCTCACGCGCGCGCGTCCTCGCCGCCGCTGACGACGCGCGACGTCGCATCGAACGCGACCTCCACGATGGTGCACAACAACGACTCGTGACCCTCGCCGTCGAGCTCCGGAATATCGAAGCACGGGTACCGTCGGGGCAGGACGAATTGCGGGCGGAGGTCAGCCGCCTGGCCGGAGGCATGGTCACCGCTCTTGACGAGCTCCGCGAGATGTCGCATGGCATCCACCCGGCCAACCTCAGTAAGGCCGGTCTCTCGGCAGCCCTGAGGACGCTGCGTCGCCGCTCGGCGATTCCCGTGGAGCTCGACGTCCGTGTCAAGCGACGGCTTGCCGGTTACCTGGAGATCGCCGCGTACTACATCGTCTCTGAAGCGCTGACCAATGCGTCGAAGTATTCGAGAGCGGTGCGGGTGTGGGTCGACGTTGGCGTGGAGGATGGAGTACTTCACGTCTCGATCCGCGATGACGGCGTGGGCGGAGCGGATCCCCGCCACGGCTCGGGGCTCATCGGCCTGAGGGATCGGGTCGAGGCATTGGGAGGAACGATCGAGATCGAAAGTCCTCCGGGAAGTGGAACGCGGATCCACGTCGTCATCCCAATTCCCGCCGATCATCCGATCGACTCGCCGAGGCCACCGACAGGCTCGTAGGCCTCTTCGAAGGCCGTCCGAGCGGCGTTGCGGAGTGCCTGGAGCAGCGTTCGGCTCGAATTGATCGGCGCGCCCGCTCCCGATCTGCGGAAGGGCTAGACGCATCCCGCTCGACGCTACCTGCTGGCAGGTAGCCTGGTCCTGCAGCGACCCGGTAATCCTGATGGAGGCTCGCCACGCAGACAGTGGCGCAGCTTGCCATCACCCTGAGACACGACGCGCGTCACTAGGCCGTCCGGCAAAACCTCGGGCGAAGCGCGCGCCGACAATGCCACCTGGAGCTGGCCTGATGACGATCTCGCGGGGATTTCAGGGAAGGCGTCGCCCCACCGTCGCTCTCCGGACACGGCCACGTCGAAGTTATTGGGAAGGGTGAAGGCGACCACGATGGACACGACGCGGGCGCGCGAGCTCGTGGCTCTGGAGAGCCGCCGCATCGAGGCGACCCTCACCGAGCTCGCCGACGACCTGGCGATGGACGCGGAGCTGGAGGTTCAGCAGACCGGCGACGACGACGCGGGCAATGGGCTCGCGACGGAGATGACGGAGCGTGCCCTGCAGAGCGACTACTTGCTCCGTTTGGCGGCCGTCGAACGTGCCGAAGCGCGCATCGCGGCCGGGACGTTCGGGCGGTCGGTAGAAACAGGTGCACTGATCCCCGACCAGCGCCTCGACGCCAACCCACTCGCCGAACGAACGGTCGAGGACCAGCGTCGCTTCGAGGCAGAGTCGGCATCGGCTGATCAGCCGATGCCGCTCCGTCTAGCCTGGCTCGACTGTGTTTGTGCGCCGGGATGGCCGGCTCAACGCCATCGCCGGCGACGCGACCGGCGTCGAGATCACCCACACGTTCACCCGATCGGCGCCGGATGGGTGGACGGGGCGGACCGGGCGCCTGGACCGCCACGCGCTCGACGAGCTCGCGTGGGCACCGTCCGAGCGCCCGCTGGCCTACGTTTGCGGCCCGACCGGGCTCGTCGAGGCGGTCGCATCGACGCTCCTGGAGCTCGGCCATGATCCGGCCCGCGTCCTGACCAAGCGCTTCGGTCCGACAGGAGGATGAACGACATGACCGATGCAACGCACGTGGACGGCAACGCGCTCGGCGGCCTGCTGATCGAGGTCTTCGGACGCGAGATGACCGATGC
>Ga0326597_10010857_pt1 | contig 12112 bp, 8 predicted proteins | sample RVTome_12_FD_203789 | JGI IMG/M metagenome (GOLD analysis project Ga0326597, IMG submission 203789) | Soil microbial communities from uranium-contaminated site in the Upper Colorado River Basin, Wyoming, United States - RVT100D185 | ecosystem: Environmental > Terrestrial > Soil > Contaminated >... | reverse complement strand
AATGCTGGTCAAGGTTCGCGCCGCGCTGGGGGAAAAGCTGGTCGGCTTATACGCCGACATCCCGGCGCATACCCCTTACGAATGCGTGCAGGAGGCGACCGCCAGGTTGAGATCACTGGGCGCGGATGCGGTGATAAGCGTGGGCGGCGGCAGCGCCATCGATTGCGGCAAGGGCATAGCCCTTCTGTTCGCCACCGGCGGCGTGTTCGAGCCCTACGTCATCGATTTCACCCGCAAGGGCATGCAACGCGCACCCATGCCCGCAACCGGATTGGTCCACATCGCGGTGCCGACCACGGCCGGCTCTGCCAGCGACGTAATGCCTACCGCCGGCATCCGCGATGCCAAGGCCGGCAAGAAGATGCTGTTCTGGGATGAACGCATGGTGCCCGACGCGACCGTGCTCGACCCGGAAATGGCCGTCTTTGCCGGACCGCAGTTGAGCGCGGCCACCGGCATGACGGCGATGGCGCGTGCCATCGAGTGCCTCTATTCGGCGCATCGCCAGCCGATCTCGACCGGCCTCGCGTTGCACAGCGCACGCCTGTTGTGCAAGGCCCTGCCGCGTTCGATCGCCGCGCCGCTCGATCTGCAAGCGCGCGCCGATTGCCAGATGGCGGCGATCATGTCGGGCACCGCCTCGATCAACGCCATGGTCTCGGTCGTGCACGCCATCGGCCACATCGTCGGCGGCCGCTATGGCCTGCAGCACGGAGTCTCCCATTCAATCCTGCTCGCGCCGGCCATGCGCCGCATGCTCCCCGCCATCGGCCAGGACCAGTTCTACGTGCTCGAAGCGATGGACGGCACATCCGACGCGCACTCTGCCGATGCAGCCGGCCGGCGCGCCGCCGATCTGCTTCAGGCGTTGGTCGCTAGACTGCCGCTGCCGCGGCGCTTGCGCGAGTTGGGAATAAAGGAGGCGGAGCTGCCGGCCATCGCCGCCGCCACGGCGGGCGATTACATGCTCGCCAATGCGCCGCGTCCGATGTCCACAGGCGACATCGAGAGCCTGCTGCGCGAAGCGTTTTAATATCGGCCATGGCAAACGGCGCTACTTCGGCAGAGCGCCTGGCTGCATGGAGCGCCGCGGTGCAATGGCGTGACATCCCCGAGGACCAGCGCTCGCTCGTCGGTCTGCGCGTGCTCGACACCGTGGGCCTGGTGCTGGCGGGAGACCCGACGCAGGCCGCCCGTGCCGCTTTCGCGATCGGCCGCAGGCAGGGAGGCACCGCGGAAAGCACCCTGTTCCTGCGCGGCGAACGCACCGCCGCCGCCACGGCAGCGCTGGTGCACGGCACGGTCGCGCATTGCAGGGATTTCGACGACACCTTTCTCGACTCGGTCGTGCATCCGGGCTCAACGGTCATCGCCGCGGCGCTCGCCGTGGGCGAGGCCGAGCGCCGCGCCGACGAGGAGATCGCGACCGCGATCCTGGTCGGATACGAAGTGGCCGCGCGGATCGGCGCGGCCGCCGGCCGCCGTTTCCACGCGCGCGGCTTGCACGCCACCGGCGTCGTCGGACCGCTTGCCGCGGCGCTCGTTGCCGCGCGCCTGTATCGCCTGTCGGCAGCGGCGGCAGCGGACGCCCTGGGTCTGGCTGCCAGCATGTCCGGCGGCCTCATGGCCTTCGTGGATGACGGCGCCTGGTCGAAATGGCTGCACGCCGGCTGGTCGGCGCACGGCGGCATCGTCGCCGCGCAACTTGCGGGGCAGGGGTTCCGCGGCCCGCGTGGCGTGCTTGACGGCCGGCACAACCTGTTTTCGGCCTTCATCGATGCGCCCGCCCCCGGAGCGGACGCATTGTGCGGCGACCTGGGGCGCCGCTGGCAGGGCGGGGCGGCCCATTTCAAATATTATCCCTGCGCGCACGTCATTCAGCCTTACCTCGACGCGGCGATCGCACTGCGCCTGCGCCACCGGCTTTTGCCCGATTTGATCGAGTGCGTGACCTGCGCCATCGCCCCCTGGGCAGTGCCGATCGTGTGCGCGCCGCGCGCACGGAAATTGCACCCGGCCAACGACATGGATGCGATCGCGAGCCTGCCCTATCAGGTCGCCGTCGCTCTGGCCGACGGCCGGGTCGATCTGGACGCACTCGGCCCCGTGTGCCGTTCCCGTGCCCAGATCCTTGCTCTGGCAACCCGAATCGAGCACGCGGCGGATGAATCGCTGGGTCAGGGCTTTGACGGCTCCATCGCGGTGCGGCTCAGATCGGGCGAGGTGCTGCAAAGTTCTGTCGTCTGCGCGCCTCCGGACCGCGGCAAGCTCATTGCCAAGTTTCGCGCCAACGCTGGACGGGCCCTGGACGATGCGAGGACGGCGTTGGCTGAAGAGGCGGTTCTCGGGGGCCCCCTGCCAAGGTTCGGCGAACTGGTCAAAACGCTGGCAAATGACGTATAAAGTGCCTGTTGGGTACAGGGCAGCCGTGCCGCTGCGTTCCTATTTCTAGAGGAGTGATGAGGATGAGGAAATTTCTTGTTTCAGCCGCTGCAATCGCAACCGTGCTCTGTGCCGCCCCGGCGAACGCCGAAGAATCCATGCGCGCCGTGAGCTTCATACCGAAGAATCACCCGGTCATGGTGCAAGCCAATGTATGGGTCAAGACGATCAACGAAACGCTGCCGGGCAAGCTCAAGATCAATTATGTGGGCGGCTCGGAAGTGATCGGGCGCTACCAGCAGCAGAACGCACTGAGAACCGGAGTGGTCGACATGACCCTGTCGACGGTTGCCGACTTCCAGGACCAGATTCCCGAGGTGAGCACTTTCACGCTCTCGAGGATCAGCCCGGCCGAGGAGCGCAAGTCCGGCTTCTACGACATGATGGTCAAGAGCTTCGAGAAGGTGAATGCGCGTTACATCGGGCGCGTGCAGTATGGCGACTTCTACATGTGGACGAAGAAGAAGCCCGCCAACCTGGCCGATCTGAAAGGCCTGAAAATGCGCACCGGCTCGCTCTACGACAAGTTCATGCGCGAGCTTGGCATGGTTCCGGTTACGATCAATGCGCCGGAGGTCTATACAGCGCTCGAAGGGGGCACTGTGGACGGACTCGGCTGGCCGGTCTTCGGCGTGCGCAAGCTCGGCTGGACCCGGCAGGTGAAGTACGTGATCGATCTTCCGTTCTACGGCGCGAGCAACGTGGTCGCACTCATGAATCTGGACCGATGGAAAAAACTTCCGCCCGACGTGCGCGAACTCGTCATCGCCACGACGGCGAAATTCGAGCCCAGGATGGTGAAGTATTTCCAGGACGCGCAGCAGAAGGAGTGGGAGACGCTCGACAAGGCCGTGACGCGCGTCAAGTTCTCCGAGTCCGAGAACAAGAAGTACCTGGACACCGGATACGAAGTCGAATGGAAGGCGATCGCAAAGCGCGTGTCGCCGGAGATGCTGGCGCAGTTGCGCAAGCTAAGCGGTAACTGATGCTGCGTGGCGGGGCGGGCATGCTGCGCTGGCTGGCCGCCTGCGAGAACGCGCTGGTCGCGCTGGGCACGGGAGTACTTCTGTTCATCGCGCTGGCGGTCTGCGCGGAGGTGCTGCTGCGCTACGGCTTCAGCAGCCCCATTGCCTGGGTGGTCGAAGTCAGCGAATACGCATTGCTCTGGATCACGTTCCTGGGCGCTTCATGGGTCCTGCGCAACGGCGGGCATGTGCGTGTGGACCTCATGTTGCAGTTTATGTCGCCCGCCGCGTTGCGATTCTGCGGCCTTTTGTCTTCTGCCTCGGGCGCGCTGACCTCGCTGGTGCTGATCGTATTCGGCACGAACGTGACCCTGACCGCGATGGAACGCGGCTTGTTCAAGCCTACACCCATCGAGATTCCGACCTGGATCGTCGTGGCCGTGATTCCGGTTGGCGGCCTGTTGCTGTTTTTGCGCTTCCTCTGCATGTTCGTCGAGTACTACACGCGCAAGCGCGACTTCGGCGCCGAGGCCGGCCACTGAGGACCATGCGCCTTGGAATGGTATTGGGTTCTCGGCATCATCTTCGGCGCCTTCATGGTGCTGATGGCGCTCGGCCTGCCGATCGCCTTCGCCTTCATGGCGATCAACGCCGTGTGCGCCTACATCTTCTGGAACGGTGCTGCCGGCCTCGACCAACTCATACTTTCGATTTCGGATTCGGTCACCCATTTCACGATCGTGAGCGTGCCGCTGTTCGTGCTCATGGGCGAGGTGATGTTCCGCTCCGGCATCGCCGTCAAGATGATGGACGCGCTCGATTCGTGGTTCGGCAGAATCCCGGGGCGCCTGGCGCTCCTCTCGGTGACGGGGGGGACGGTATTCGCGGGGCTGACCGGCTCGGGCTCCGCCGCCACGGCCATGCTCGGGAAACTGCTCGTGCCCGACATGCAGAGGCGCGGCTACCATCCTTCCATGACCATGGGGCCGGTCATGGCCTCGGGCGGGCTTGCAATCATGATTCCGCCCTCGGCGCTGGGCGTTCTGCTCGCGGCGCTGGGCCAGTTCTCGGTCGGCGATTTCCTCATCGCGATTATCGTGCCCGGACTTATGATGGCGATTGCCTACGCGGCCTATATCATCGGGCGCTGCAGCGTGCAGGCGCATCTCGCGCCGCGCTACGCGGTCAAAGCTGTGCCGATCGCCCGCCGGCTCAAGCTCACTGTCATCTACATCTTTCCGCTGTTTTTCATCATGTTCCTGGTGGTCGGGCTGATCTTCCTCGGTGTGGCGACCCCCACCGAATCGGCCGCGCTGGGCGCGCTGGGGACTTTTCTGCTTGCCTGGGTATACGGCGGCCTGAGCTGGGACATGTTCAGACAGTCGATGCTGTCGTCGCTGCGCATCACGGTGATGCTGCTGATGATCCTCACCGGCTCCACGGCGTTCTCGCAAATCCTCGCTTTCACGGGGGCAACGACCGGTCTGGCGGAAATCGCCACCGCCGCGCAGGGCACCCTGGGGCCCATGACTGTCGTCGTGATCATGCAGGTCATACTGCTGCTCATGGGCATGTTCATGGAGCCGCTATCCATCATGATGCTGACGGTCCCGATCTACTTCCCGGTGATCAGGGAATTTGGCTATGATGAAATCTGGTTCGGTGCCATCATGCTGCTAAATATGGAGATGGCGACGATTTCGCCGCCGTTCGGTTTCAATCTCTTCGTGATGAAAGGCGTGGCGCCTGCGGGGACGACGATGGGCCAGATATACGCCGCCAGCATTCCGTTTCTGCTCCTCGATCTCATGGTCCTGGGCCTGCTGCTCGCTTTTCCCGGGCTCGTACTCTGGGTTCCGGGCCGCAATTGACTGACTCGTCGTTCCCGGTTGCCGAAACGCTTTGCCCGGTCGTGGCCAACGATTGGGTGAACGACGCCTACAAGCACCTGATCCTCGACGCCGCGCACGGCGCCGCCCGCGCCGAACCCGGGCAGTTCTTCCATCTGCTGTGCCCGTCGATCGGCGACAACGTACCCTTTTATCGCCGGCCGATGAGCATTTATCGCATCGACAGGGCGCAGGCGCGCCTCGAATTCCTCTACAAGATCGTCGGCCGCGGCACGACCACGCTTGCCGCCCTTGTACCGGGACAGGAACTGAACCTATTCGGCCCGCTGGGGCGGCGGTTCGATTTCGGCACGCACTGCCGCCACATCGTGCAGGTGGCGCGCGGAGTGGGTCTGGCCACACTGGCGCCGGTCGCCGAGGCCGCGGGCAAGCTGGGCATACGGACCACGGCGATCCTGAGCGCGCGCAGCCCGCAGCACCTCATGTCGGTCGACTATCTGCGCTCCATGGGCGCTGACGTAATTCCGGTGACCGATAGCGAGGGCACGAGCGATATCGACGCTGTCGAACGCACGGTTCGCCGCCTCATCGAGAAAGAGGGCGGGGACTTCCTGGTCACCTGCGGTTCAAACCGCTTGCTGCAACTGTTGCAGCGCCTGGGCCGCGAATACGGCATTGCCGGCGAGGTTGCGCTGGAGCAGCATATGGGCTGCGGAATCGGCATGTGCTTCGCCTGCGTGCGCGAATTCCGTACACCCGAGGGCGGCATCACGTACCGGCGCGTCTGCTGGGAAGGGCCGGTCTTCGATATTCAGGAGGCGGTGTCATGGTAGAACGCAAGCTAGACTCGACCGTAGACCCGATCGTGGACATGCGCGTGCGCATCGGCGCAATCGAGTTGAAGAATCCCGTTATGCCGGGGTCGGGCACCATGGGCGAGGGGCTCGCCCGGGTCATGGATCTGAACCGAATCGGCGCGATCGTCACCAAGACGATAACGCCCGACAAACGCGAGGGTTGCGTGCCGCCGCGCATGCTGGAGTACAAGGACGGCTCGCTCATGGCGATCGGCATCCCGTGCAAGGGACCCGATCATTACATCGAGGAAATCCTGCCGCATTACCGCGCGTACGATACGCCGCTCGTGTGCAGCATCTCGGCGCCGAGCGTGGAGGCGTTCGGAAAGCTCGCCGCGAAACTGAGCGTTGCGGGCGTATCGGTGATCGAAGCGAACATCTCGTGCCCGAACCTGGAAGCCGATGGCAGGGCCTTCGGCATGGATGCCGAGGCGAGCGCGAAAGTCATACGGCGCCTGAAGGAAATGAGCAACCGGCCGGTGTGGGCCAAACTCACCCCCAACGTGACCGACATCGCGGCCGTGGCGCAGGCCGTCGAAGCTGCGGGCGCGGACGCGATCACCTGCGCCAACGGAATGCTCGGCATGGCGGTGGATGTGGACAATTTCCAGCCGGCCCTGGGCAACATCACCGGCGGCATGACCGGCCCCTGCATGAAACCGATCATCCTGCGCATGGCCTGGCAAGTCGCAAGAGCCGTCAAGATCCCTGTCATCGGCAGCGGCGGTATGGTCACCGCCAACGATGCGCTCGAATACCTGATGGTGGGCTGCAGCGCGGTGCAGATCGGGACCATCAATTTCGTGCGACCCACGGCGATGCTGGCGGTGATCGACGGTATCGAGGCTTTCTGCCGCCGCAAGGGGCTGGGCGCCGTGCGCGAATTGACAGGCGCGATGCGCCCACGGCGCAATTTCCAGGAACAGCAGGTGGCGTAGCACGATGAGATACCGCGTCGCCGTCGACGTCGGCGGCACTTTCACCGATGCCGTGCTGACCGACAGCAGCGGCAAGCGCCTGGTCGCGATAAAAGTGCCCACCACCCCCGCCAACCGCGCCGACGGGGTGATGAACGGCGTGCAGGCGCTCGCCAAGGCGGCCGGCGTCGACCTGGGCGACATCGAGGAGGTGGTGCACGGGTCCACCACCGGCACCAACGCGCTCATCGAACGCACGGGCGCCAAAGTCGGATTCCTCACCACGGCGGGGTTTCGCGACCTGCTCGAAATCGGGCGCGTCATGCGGCCGCACGAAGGCATGTACGACTTCACCGTCGATCGTCCTGCCCCGCTCGTGCCGCGGCACCGCTGTCTGGAGGCAGTCGAGCGGCTCGATGCGGCCGGAGCGGTTCTGGTGCCGCTGGACGAGGCCTCGGTGCACGCGGCCGCGGACGTCTTCGAGCGCGAAGGTGTGGAGGCGATCGCCATCTGCTTCCTGTTCTCGTTCCTCAATTCGGCCCATGAAAAGCGCGCCGCGGCGCTACTCGCGCAGCGCTTTCCCAAGCTCCTCATCAGTATTTCGAGCGACGTGAGTCCCGAGTATCGGGAATACGAGCGCGCGAACACCACGGTCATGAACGCCTATCTGGCGCCGGTGATGGGCAAGTATCTTGCGCGGCTCGAGGCGCGTATCCGGGCCGAACTCGGCAACGCGCGCCTGTCCATCATCCAGGCCAACGGCGGATCCACTTCTGTCGGGCACGCGCGCCGTCTGGCCGTTAGCACCGTGAATTCCGGACCGGCGGGCGGCGTGGTGGCGGCGGCGTTTTACGGGCGGCGCAACAAGCGGCCGCGCATCGTATCGGTGGACATGGGTGGCACGTCGTTCGACATCGGACTGGTCGAAGGCGGCGTCTCGCGGGTGACGACCGAGGGCGCGTTTCAGGGCCTGCCGGTCAAGATTCCGTTGATCGACCTGCATATCATCGGCGCGGGCGGTGGCTCGATCGCCTGGATCGACCGCGGCGGCGCACTCAATGTCGGGCCGCAGTCGTCCGCCGCGGAGCCCGGCCCGGCATGCTACGGCCGCGGCGGCGTAGAGCCGACCGTGACCGACGCCAATGTCGTGCTCGGGCGCCTGAATCCGGACAATTTCAACGCCGGCCAGATAGCGCTCGACCGAGACGCCGCGCGCCGCGCGCTGGGCGCGATTGCCGGCAAGCTGGGCACCAGCGTCGAAGCAGCGGCGCTGGGTATCATTCGCGTCGTCAACGCCAACATGATCAAGGGCATCGCCAGCGTGACGATCCAACGGGGCATAGACCTGCGCGATTTCTCGCTGTTGTCCTTCGGCGGCGCCGGCGGCGTACACGCAGTGGATATCGCGCGCGAACTGGGCATGGCGGAGGCCGTGATTCCCCCGCTGCCGGGCACCTTCTCGGCCATCGGCCTGCTGGTCACCGAAATGCGCCACGATTATGTGAGTGCGCTCGGCGGCCTCGTGGCAGACAAGGCTCCTCTGGCGCAACTCGAACGGCGCTTCAGGAAGATGGAAAGCATCGGTCGCCGCGAGCTGGCCGCGCAGGACTATACCTCCGATCGCATCCGTCTCACGCGCATGGCCGATCTGAAAGTGCTCGGCCAGACCTATGAACTGTTGCTCCCTTTACCCGTGCAAGGACGGGCCCTCGACAAGGCGGGCATGAAGGCGTTGCTGGATGCGTTCGGCAGGCTTTACCGGTCGCGCTATGCGTTCTTCCATGAAGGCGAGCCGATCGAGATCGTCAATCTGCGCGTCAGCGCCGAGGGCCTTAACGCACCGGTGAGCCTTTCGCGAACGGCGAAAGTGAAGCCTGACCCGGCGCCTGCGCGCCGCGCCCGGCGCCCGGTCTATTTCGAGGGGCGCGGCTTTGTGAGCGCGGCAATCTACGAGCGAGAAGCACTGCGCCATGGCATGCGGGTCCAAGGGCCGGCGGTGGTGGAGGAGACGACTTCGGCCACGCTGATCCCGCCGGAGCATACCGCCGAGGTAGGCGGCGACCGCGGCCTGTACGTGGCGCTCTCGGCAGGAAAGGAGAAACGGCGATGAGCGATCTGGTGACCATGCAGGTGATCCGCTACGCGCTGGAGCAGGTCGCCGACGAGATGGGCTACACCCTGGTTCGCACCGGGCGCTCGACCATTATCACCGAGATCAAGGACATCTCCTGCGTCATCACCGATGCCAAGGGACAGACGGTGGCGCAGGCGCATCACACGCCCAGTTTGCTGGCCGGCTTCGAGATCACGATGCGTGTGCTGGTCGAGGCATACAAGCCCGCGGACCTGGCCCCCGGCGACGTGATCATCACCAACGATCCCTACACCGGCGGCCAGCACATCATGGACCTCTACGCCATCGCGCCCGCCTTCTTCAAAGGCGAGTTGATCGGTTTCGTCGGCAACATTACGCACCATTCCGATCTGGGCGGCGTCGCCGCCGGCGGCGTGGCCGGCGGCATCCGCGAAATCTACCTCGAAGGACTACGCCTGCCGTTCGTGAAGATCATGAAGCGCGGCGTCGAGGACAAGGAGATCTTCGGCATCATCGCCAATCAGATCCGCATGCCCGAGGTTACGTTGGGCGACATCCGCGCGCAGATCAGCTCCCTGATGGTCGGCGCCGAGCGGCTGGGCCGGCTCTACACGCGCTACGGCAAGCAGACCCTGCAGCGCGCCTGCCGGAATCTGCTCGATTATTCCGAAAGGCGCATGCGCCAGGGGATCAAGGATTTGCCGGACGGCTGCGTCGAAGCCGAGGATTTCATCGATGACGACGGCATCCATGAGCGGCCGATCCGGATCAAGGTCAGGCTTACGATCCAGGGCGATCGCGCCATCGTCGATCTTACCGAAAGCGATCCCCAGGCAGAGGGGAACACCAATTCGACCCTTGCCAACACCCATGCGGCGATTTACTACGTGATGATCTCGGTGGTCGATCCGCACGCGCCGCCCAATTCGGGCTGCTACCGCCCGATTCAGGTGCTGACCCGGCCCGGCACCATCGTGCATCCGTTGCCGCCGGGCGCGGTCGCCGCGCGCACCAACGCCTCGCAGAAGATCGCCGAGGCGATGTTCGTGGCGCTGTCCAAGATCGTCCCCGAGCGTGTCACCGCCGGCTCGCACGGGCAAATCACCACCTGCGCCTTCAGCGGCATCGATCCCCGTACCGGCAGGAGGTTCATCTTCACCGACATCCAGGGCGGCGGCAACGGCGCGCGCCCGAAACAGGATGGCGCCGACGGCCAGGACAGCCATCTGCCGCGTTTCATGAATACGCCCGTGGAAGCCGCCGAACTGCGCTACCCGGTACGCATCGACCGCTATGAATTCATCGCCGATTCGGGCGGTGCCGGCAGAACCCGTGGCAGTCTCGCGCTGCGCCGCGATGTGCGCGTTCTGTCCGAGCGCGTGAGCTTCGCCCGCTATTCGGACCGGCACAAATTCGCGCCGCAGGGTCTGTTCGGCGGCAAGCCGGGGGGCAAGGGCGCGTTGATCCTCAATCCCGGCGAACCCGGGGAGCGGCGCTTGAAGTCCAAGGGTTTGGACACGCTCGAAAAGGGCGACGTGATACGCATGGAGCTGCCGGGCGCGGGCGGTTACGGCGACCCGCGCCTGCGAGGGTTCGATGCCATCGACCTTGACCTCAAGGACGGGAAAGTCACGCCCGCTGCCGCGGAGCGCGATTACGAGGTCGTGGTGGATCGGCTCCAACTTGCCATCGACCGCGAAGCCACCGGGCGCATGCGCGCCCGGACGCGCACCGCCAGCGGGTAGATTCGGTCGATCAGCGAGGACGAATCCCGAGCGCGCTCGCTCGGGATTCGTCCTGGCTAGATCGCACCCGCGGTGCGCAGTTCGGCCACGTCCTCGGCGCTCATGCCGAGCATGCTTTGCAGTATCTCGTCGGTGTGCTGGCCCAGCGTGGGCGGCGGGAGTTCATGCACGATCGGCGTGCCGGAAAATTTCATCGGACTGCCCGCGACGGTGATCTCCCCGGCAAGCGCGTGGCGCAGCTTCACTTTCATGCCACGCGCCTCGGCCTGCGGCTCCGCATACGCCTGGGCCAGCGTGTTGATCGGCCCGCAGGGGACACCGGCCGCTTCGAGCGCGCCCACCCAGTCCGCCGTGGTTCGTTGGCGGAATATTTCGGCGAGCAGAGGCACGAGACGGTTCCGATTCCTGACGCGGTCGCCGTTTTTCGCAAACCGAGGATCCCGCGCGTGCGCCTCGCAGCCCGCGACCGCGCAGAACTTGCCGAACAGGTTGTCGTTGCCGCACGCAAGAATCATCGCGCCGTCGGCGGTGTTGAACACCTGATAGGGCACAATGGTCGGGTGGGCGTTGCCGATGCGCTGCGGGTTCTCGCCGGTGGCAAGATAGGTCTGACCTTGATTGGCGAGCAGCGCGAGGCAGGAATCGAACAGCGCGACATCCACGTGCTGCCCCTGGCCGGTCTGGGCCTGACGGGCGAGTGCCGCGCAAATCGCAATGCTTGCGTACATCCCCGCAAAAATGTCGATCACCGGCACCCCTGCGCGCATCGGCCCGCCGCCGGGGGCGTCGTCGGGCTCGCCGGTAATGCTCATCAATCCGCCCATGCCCTGCGCCATGAAATCGTAGCCCGGGCGCTCTCGGTAGGGTCCGGTCTGCCCGAAACCCGTGACCGAGCAGTACACCAGGCGCGGATTCACGGCCGCAAGGTCCTTGTAGCCCAGGCCGTAGCGATCCAGATCGCCCACTTTGTAGTTCTCGATCAGCACCTCGCATTGGGCCGCAAGCTCGCGCACCACGCGTTGCCCTTCGGGACGGGTCAGGTTCACCGTAATCGATTTCTTGCCGCGGTTCGCCGACATGAAATAGACCGATTCGGTGCTGTCGTGACCGGCGGAATCTTGCGCCCAGGGCGGGCCGAATGCGCGCGAATCGTCGCCCGCCTTGGGACGCTCGACCTTGATCACTTCGGCGCCCAGGTCGGCGAGATTCTGCCCGGCCCAGGGGCCGGCGAGCACACGGGA
>Ga0326597_10010856_pt1 | contig 12112 bp, 9 predicted proteins | sample RVTome_12_FD_203789 | JGI IMG/M metagenome (GOLD analysis project Ga0326597, IMG submission 203789) | Soil microbial communities from uranium-contaminated site in the Upper Colorado River Basin, Wyoming, United States - RVT100D185 | ecosystem: Environmental > Terrestrial > Soil > Contaminated >... | reverse complement strand
GTCGAGACGGCCTGGGCCTGGAGCGGCCGTTGGACCGAGGGCTCGATCGATTCCTGGGGGCGAAAGATCAAGAACAAGGCGGCGGCCGGAGCCGGAGCCGAGGCCAACCTCACTTTCGAAGGTACAGGTGTGGCGATCGTGGGCGACTGCTCCCAGGAAGGCGGCCGGGCCGACGTCTACCTCGACGGAACGAAGGCGGGCGAGATCGACGCCTGGATCCCGGAGCGAACCCACGACAACGACTATTGGCACGTGACCGGCCTTCCGCCCGGAAAGCACACGGTTCGGATCGTGACCCGTGCCGACGCCGATGCCCGATCGAAGGGCAAGAAGCTCCAAATCGACTGGGCCGTGGTCTACGGCGCGGCCGTACCGTAGCCGCGTCGCCTTCCGGGAGAATCACTCCTCCTCGCCGGGGAGGCGTGACCCGAAGCTGAAGAAGAGCGTGCCCCAGCAGAAGAGGGCGAGCGCTCCGAGCAGACGCCTCTACTTGAGCTCCTTTACGTGAAGGTTGCGAAACTGCACGAGTGCGGGCGGGCTCACCCATTGCCCGTCCTTCCAGTCTCCGTGGTGCTGCAGACCGATCGGTCCCCGGGGAGGGACCCCCGGGAGCTGCGCGTTCTCGAGGACGGTCTGCCCGTTGAGGACCACCGTGAGCCGGTCGCCCTTGAGGGTGATCTCGAAGGTGTTCCACTGGCCGATGTCATGGTCGGCGTTGGTCCTGGGCGTCACTCCGGCCCGGATGGCCGGGGGCAGGCCGGCATCCATCCGGTAGCCGTAGACCTCGCCCGACCCGACCGGCCAGCCCCAGATGTTCACCTGCGCCTTCGACGTCCCGCGGAGGTAGATCCCGGAGTCGGAGTCCGGCACCGCCATCCGCACGTCCTTGCCGTCGGGGCCCTTCTTGTGGGTGCCGTCCGGCTTGATGATGGGCACGCCGGGGTTCACGTAGGGCGTCTCCTTGATGCGCCAGTCCACGCGCACGACGAAGTCGCCGTACTCCTTGGCCGTCCAGAGGCTCTTGTCTCCCGCGGCCTCGCTGCGCGCGTCGTAGTCGATGACGCCGTCCACGATCCTCCAGTGGCCGTTGTCCCCCTCGGGCACCTTGAAGCCCGAGAAATCGCGCCCGTTGAAGAGGGCGTCGAAGCCCGCGGGCGGCGGGGCCTGCGCGACCGCGGGAACTGTGAAGAGCCCCAGGGCGAATGCCGCCAGGGCTCGGAACGACGGGGTCTTCATGGACAAGGTCGTCCTCCTCAAGGCTTCCAGGCGCCCCGCGCCACCGCGGGGACGAAAGTGTCGAGCCCTTCCGGCCGCCAGGCCACCACCCGTTCCTGTTCGGCGCTCAGGTAGGCGGCCATCAGCAGCTCCGTGACCGCAAGGCCCGCCTCGAAGCCCAGCTCCGGCTGCCGGCCGTCGAGGAACTGCTGGCTGAAGTGCCGGTTCTCCCCCTCGTAGCCGTACTCCGCGGCTTCGTTGCCGACCACGGGCATGAGGCCCTGCTCCGCGTTCTGCTTCTCCACGAGGTCTTCGCCCGATTCGCCCTTGACCTTGCGGCTCAGGAAGAGCTTGCCCCCCGCGTCGAGCGAGCTCTGGGAGAAGGAGTATTCGGGACCGAGCAGCTCCATGGTCAGTCGGAGCCCGGCCCCTACGAAGCTCCAGGAGGTCGTGGCCTCGGCGATGACGGTCTGGCCGTTCTCGGCCTCGTAGGTCACGGTGGCGCGGGCGAAGTCCTCGGAGGGCCGGCGCGCGTAGTCGACGTCGCTGCCCATGGTTTCGCGCAACACCTTCGCGTACTCGGGCTGCGACCACTTCAGGGAGGCGATCTCAGCCGAGACCTTCTTCACCTGGAGACTCGAGCGCGGCGCGCCCGGCTTCGTCAGGAGGAAGCGGCCCACCTCCAGGCTGTGGCACATCATGTCGTTCAGCACACCCCCGCCCTGCAGCTCGCCCTGCCAGAACCAGGGCATGTGGGGACCGCTGTGCTCCTCCGCGGCGCGCGCCAGGTAGGGACGACCCGAGAGCGCGGCCCCCCGGGCCCAGGCGATCGCGCGGCCCCGCTCGAGGCCGGGTGAGAAGAGCTGGTCCTCGAGGTAGCCGTGAAGCACGCCCGCCTTCTTCACGAGCTCCACCATCCGCTTCGCTTCGGCCACGTTGCGCGCGAGGGGCTTCTCGCAAGCGATGCCCACCAGCTCCGCCCCCGCCGCGCGCGCGGCCAGGATCTCCTCCATGTTCTCGATGCGCTTGTGGTTGGGGCCGCAGATCCAGATCGCATCGATCTCGGGTGCTCTCACCATCTCGGTGAGGGACGCATAGGCCTTCGCCTCCCCCACCCGCAACCGGCGCGCGAGGGCCGCTGTGTCCTCCGCGTGCGTGCGGTTCGGGCTCCAGATTCCCCGCACATCCGCATCGCGCACCGCCTGCCACGATTGCACGTGGAAGCGCGTGATGAAGCCGCTGCCCACGAAGCCCACCCCCAGACGCTTGGCCATCCAGCCTCCTCCGCCGGGCATCCTAGTGACGGGGCGACCGCCAGGCAAGACGCAGGGCCCCCAGGGCGAGCCAGATCCCGCCGATCACCTTGGCTGAAGCTCAGCGCGAGGCGATCACCGAGTCTCGGGTGATGTGCCGCAGGGCGGGCGTCCCGCAGGTGCGCATGACGGTCTCGAGCTCGGCCCGCAGCAGGCGCAGCACGACCTCGACGCCCTCCTGGCCGAAGGCGGCGAGCCCCCACAGGTAGGGCCGGCCGATGCCCACCGCGCGGGCGCCGAGGGCGAGGGCCTTGAAGATGTCGGTGCCCCGCCGAAAGCCGCTGTCCACGAGCACGGGAAGCCGCCCCGCGACCGCCTCGAGCACCTCGGGCAGGCAGTCGATGGCGGACCGCCCGCTCTCCTCGGAACGGCCCCCGTGGTTCGAGACGATGACGGCATCGGCCCCGTGCTCCACCGCGAGCGCCGCGTCCTCTCGCGTCACGATGCCCTTGAGGACGAGCTTCATCGACGTGCTGTCCTTCAGGCGCTTCGCGAAATCCCACGTCATCCCCGGCACCACCGAGTCCGTCACGCCGGCCAGGTCGAGGCCGTCGAACATCGGCTTGCGGCGGACGTAGGCCGCGAAGCTCTGGTCGGGGTGACAGGCCGCGCACGACCGCGAGTCGAGCCGGCTGAAGCGTCGCGAGGTATCGCGGTTTGTCCCCAGGGGAAGGTCTACGGTCAGGACGAGGGCCGGGCAGCCCGCCGCTTCCGCCCGCTTCACGAGGCTCTGGGTGATGCGCCACTCCGCGGTGGGATAGAGCTGCTGGAAGACCGGCTCGCCGCGAGCCGCGATCACGGCCTCGACGGCGCTCGTCCCTTCGCTCGACAGCATCATGAGCTGCCGCTCCTCGCGCGCGGCGCGCGCCACCGCCAACTCGCCTTCTGGATGGAAGGCCTTCTGGCTGGCCGCGGGGCACAGGAAGAGGGGGAGCTCGAGACGGCGGCCGAAGAGCTCGGTCGTCGTGTCCAGGCGGCTCACGTCCACGAGGTGGCGGGCGCGGAGGGCCAGGCGATCGAAGCCCTCCCGGTTTGCCCGCACCGTGCGATCGTCGTCGACACCGGTGGCGAGGTAGCCGTAGTGGGCGGGGGGCAGCTTCTGACGGGCCACCGCCTCAAAGTCGAAGACGCTGATCGCGTCCTTCGCCGCCCCGATCGGCCTCTCTCCGAGCGCCTCGAGCAGGCGCGCCGGCGTGGATGAAGGCTCCTGGGCCAAGGCGCGGAGCGCCGAGAGGATCGGGCTCGCGGCGAGGTATTGGATGAAGACACGGCGTCCCGCGGACTGCCCTCGTTCGCGTGGCATCACCACCCCTTGGGCGCGAAGTATGCCCCGTTCGGCCGGAAACTTACCTGGCTCCCCTGGCTTGGCCGGGTCTTCGCGCCGCTCACGCCCGCCGGCCTGACCGTATAATCCCCGCCCGTGCCCCCACTCCTCGGACGCTTCCTGCGCTCGCCGCAGGCCGGCCTCGTCCTGGTGATCCTTCTCCTGGGCACGTTGCTCACGCTCTTCGCGGGCACGCACCCCGACCGGGTGAACGGACAGCCCGTCAACAACTTCCTCAACTCCTATACCCTCATCCAGACCGCGACGGACGCCAGCTTCTTCGCGATCATGGCGGTGGGGGCCACGATCGTGATCATCTCCGCGGGGATCGACCTGTCGGTGGGCTCCGTCTACGCTCTCGCCGGCGTGAGCATGGCCCTATTCCTGAGGGCCCATCCGCCCGGGAGCGGCGCCGCCACCGTGTTCGTCGGGCTGCTCCTCTGCGTCGGGATCGGTCTTCTCTGCGGCGCCATGAACGGCGCGATGGTGGTGGGCCTGCGCGTCCACCCCTTCATCATCACCCTCGGCACCATGTGGATCTTCCGCGGCGTGGCCTTCGTGGCCAGCAAGGCGGAGTCCATCCTCGTGCCCGACGCCCTCACCCGCGTGGCCAAGGCCTCGCTCGGCCTGGCCCAGGCCCTCTACCCCGTGCCCCTGCTGGCCATGCTGGTGGTGATGGCGGTCGGCTCCGTGTACCTGACTCGCACCCTCATGGGCCGCCACGTCTTCGCCATCGGGGGCAACGTCGAGGCCAGCCGCTTCTCGGGCCTCCACCTGCCGCGCATCACGATGGGCGTGTACCTCGTCTCCGGCCTCACCGCGGGCCTCGCCGCTTTCCTGGGGGCGAGCTTCTACGGCTCCGCCTCCTGCGTGGACGCCACGGGGTACGAGCTCTACGTCATCGCCTCCGCGGTGGTGGGGGGGGCGAGCCTCACCGGGGGCAAGGGCAGCGCCGTCTCCGCTCTGCTCGGGGCCGTGCTCATCGTCCTCATCCGCCAAAGCATCCGCACTTTGCACTTCGACCAGAACTACGAATGGATCATCATTGGCTGCGCGACCATCATCGCGGTGGTGCTCGACCAGTGGTCGAGCCGAATGACGGCGCGCCGCCTGGCCCGGGCCGCCGGGGCCTGACGCCCCGAAGGAGTCTTTATGAAGAAGATCGCCATCCCCCTCGTGGTCCTCGCCGTCGCGGTCGTCGGATGCCAGCCCCGGAGCGAGCCCGGCGCGCCCGCCGGGGGGGGTGCCATTCGCTTCAAGATCGCCATGATCGCCAAGAGCTCGACCAACCCCGTCTTCCTCTCCGCGCGCTCGGGGGCGGAGGCGGCGGCCCGCGAGCTGTCGCAGAAGCACGGTCTCGCCATCGAGATCGCCTGGCTCACCCCGCCCCAGGAGGACGGGCAGATCCAGGCCCAGCGCATCGCCCAGGCGGTGAACGAGGGGGCGAACGCAGTCCTCCTCTCCAGCTCCGACGCGGGCAAGGTCACGGGAGCCGTCAACGACGCGGTGGCCCGGGGGGTGCCCGTCATGACCTTCGACAGCGACGCTCCCGACTCCCAGCGCTTCGCCTTCTACGGGGTGGACGACCTGGAGACCGGCAAGAAGGTGATGGCCGAGCTGGCCCCCCTCATGGGTGGCAAGGGCAAGATCGGCATCCTGGCCGGCAACCAGAACGCCCCCAACCTGAGGCGCCGCGTGGACGGCGTGAAGGAGGAGGCGGCGAAGCACCCGGGCATCTCGATCGTCGGCGTCTTCAACCACATCGAGACTCCCCAGGACGCGGCCGCCGAGGTGGTCCGGGTCGGCAACGCCTATCCCGAGATCCAGGGCTGGGCCATGGTGGGCGGCTGGCCGCTCTTCACGAAGACGCTCCTCACCGACCTGAACCCGGAGAAGCTGAAGATCGTCGCCGTGGACGCCCTGCCCGCCCAGCTTCCCTACGTGGAAAAGGGCCTGGCCCCCGTGCTCCTCGCCCAGCCCACCTACCTCTGGGGCTACGTCGGCGTCGAGACCATCATCAAGAAGGTGCACCTGAAGCAGGACGTGCCCGCGCGCATCCCCATGGAGCTCGTCCACGTGAGCAAGGAAAACCTGGGGACGTGGGCACGCCAGCTCAAGGACTGGGGCTTCACGGACGTGCCGGAGGAATATCTGAAGCTGGAGAAGTGACGGCAATCGTCAGGTTCGAGCGGGTCGGGAAGCGCTTCCCGGGTGTCGTCGCCCTGGAGGGCGTGTCCTTCGACGTGGCCGCGGGGAGCTGCCACGCCCTCTGCGGAGAGAACGGCGCGGGCAAGAGCACGCTCGGCAAGATCCTGGCCGGCGTGCAGAAGCCGGACGAGGGCCACGTCCTCCTGGACGGCCGCCCCGTGCGCTTCGACCATCCCGGCGACGCCCTCGCCGCCGGGATCGGCATGGTCCACCAGGAGCTGGCCTTCTGCGAGAACCTCACGGTGGCGGAGAACCTCTGCCTCGGCTCCCTGCCCGCGCGCGCGGGCTTCGTCTCCTTCGCGGAGACAAAGCACCGGGCCCGGGCCATGCTCGCCGACATCGCCCCCGAGATCGACGTGAAGGCGCTGGTGGGCGAGCTGACGGTCAGCCAGCAGCAGATGGTGCAGATCGCGGCCGCGGTGGGCCAGGGCGCCCGGGTCATCGTGTTCGACGAGCCCACGAGCAGCCTCACCCGCCACGAGACCACCCGCCTTTACGAGCTGATCCGTCGCCTCCAGGCCCGCGGCGTGACCGCGATCTACGTCTCCCACCGCATGGAGGAGATCTTCGACCTCTGCGACACGATCACCGTGCTCCGCGACGGCCGCCACGTGGAGACGCGGCCCGCGAAGGAGATGACGGAGGCCAGCCTCGTGGCCAGCATGATCGGGCGACCCCTCGACGAGTACTTCCCGGCCCACCTCGAGTCGCCCGTCGGCGACGAGCGCCTGCGCGTGGAGTCGCTCTCGAGCCCCGGCCGATTCAAGGACGTGTCCCTCACGCTGGGCGCGGGCGAAGTGGTGGGCCTCGCCGGCCTCGTCGGCTCGGGACGCTCGGAGCTGGCCCAGGCCCTCTTCGGTCTCGACGCCCGGGCCACCGGAAAAGTCACGCTCGGCGGCTCTCCGCTGCCGCTCGGCGACCCGCGGCTGGCCCTCGCCCGCGGCCTCGGCTACGTGCCGGAGGACCGCAAGAAGCAGGGCCTCGTCCTCGGCCTCTCCGTGGTCGAGAACACGACCCTCCCCATCCTGAAGCGCCTCGCCCGCCTGACCTTCGTCGACCGCAAGGCGGAGCGGGCCCTGGCCCGGGAGCACGGCGAGAAGCTCCGCATCAAGGCCCCCAGCCTCGACGCCGTGGTCGCGGGCCTCTCCGGCGGCAACCAGCAGAAGGTCGTGCTCGCCAAGTGGCTGGCCGCGCGCTGCCGCGTCCTCATCCTCGACGAGCCCACGCGCGGCGTCGACGTGGGCGCCAAGGCCGAGATCCACGCCCTCGTCGACAAGCTGGCCACCGAGGGGAACGCGATCCTGCTCATCTCCAGCGAGCTGCCGGAGATCATCCGGCTCTCCACGCGGGTGCTCGTCCTGCGGGAAGGCCGCCTCGTGGGCGAGCTGCAACGGGCCGAGGTCACGCAGGACGCGCTTCTCCGACTCATGGCCGGCCTCCCCGGCGCGGGCACAGGCCCGGCGCGGACCGCCGAGGCCTGACTCGGCTCCGATGCGGGTGGCGATGCGGCCTCGGCGTCGGCTCGCCATAGCGCGCCTGTTCTTCATCCCGGTGCTGGTCCTCGGAGTAGGCTTGGGCGTGGGCGTCAACCTCAGCCTCGGCGCCGGAGCGAGCCCTTCCGACGATCCCCTCCTCGCCCTCCACCGCGACTTCTGGGCCTTCAGGATCGCCCAGCAGCCCATGAGCCGCGACGACATCCCGCGGGTCGAGCGACCCGCGAGCTGGGTGCCCCGATGGTCGAGCACCGACGTCGCCGGCTTCCGCGAGCGGCTCGCGGACTTCGAGCGTCGGTACTCAGCGCTCGAGAAACCGACGGGCCCCCACGCACGCCGGGTGGATCACCAGCTCGTGGGGGCCATGATCGCCCGCGTCCGTTGGGAGATGGAGGTCACCGAGGGATACCGGCGCAGCCCGCAGTTCTACCTGGACCAGACCCTGGGCGCCCTCGTGGACGCGCTCCTGCCTCCACCGCCGTTCGGCCGACAGCGGAGCGCCGACGTCCTGGCCCGACTCTCGGCCTTTCCCCGCGCCCTCGAGGAAGGGAAGACCAACCTCGACGACGCACGCGCGCCCTTTGCCCGTCTCGCCCTGGCCGACCTCGAAGGCATCGGGCCGCGGCTGCGCGCGGCCATGGCCGACCTCCGCCCCCGGCTCGAGGCTTCGGCCGGCCGCGATCTCGCTCGCGTCACCGACGAAGCCGTCCGGGCCCTCGAGGCCTTCCAGGCCTGGCTGAAGGCCCGTCTGCCCGCCCTGGGCACGGCCACCGCGGTGGGCCGCGAAGGTTACCAGTGGTTCCTTGAGAACGTCGCCCTCGTGCCCTTCACTCCCGAAGAGCTCCTCGCCATGGGACGCCAGGAGTGGGAGCGCGCGGTCTCCTTCGAGTCGCTCGAGAAGGCCCGCAACCGAGGGCTGCCCGAGATGCCGCTCTTCAAGGACCAGGCGGCGCAGGCCGCCGCGGAGGCGGCCGCCGAAAGCACCGTGCGGCGGTTCCTGGCCGAGAAAGGGCTGCTCACCATCCCCGAGCACATGCCCCACTACGTCTACCGGTCCGTGCCCGGCTACCTGCGGCACCTCGCGGGCTTCGGAGAGTGGTCCGAGTTCACGTCACCCACGCGTCTCACCGAGGACTCGACCCGCTATATCCCCGAGCCGGGGCCGGGCCTCGGTTACTTCTCCTCGTCGATGGCCAAGGACCCCCGTCCCATCATCGTGCACGAGGGAGTGCCCGGGCACTTCGCCCAGCTGTGGCTCTCCTGGAACCACGAGAACGAGATCCGGCGCCGCTACACCGACTCCGGTCCCAGCGAGGGCATCGGCTTCTACGCCGAAGAGATGCTGCTCCAGGCCGGGCTTTTCGACGACGCCCCGAAGACTCGAGAGGTCCTCTACAACTTCATGCGGCTGCGGGCCCTGCGGGTGGAGGTGGATGTGAAGCTCGCCACCGGCACGTTCACGATCGACGAGGCCGCCGACTACCTCACCCGCACCGTGCCCATGGACGCACGGACCGCCGGCGAGGAGGCCGCGCTCTTCGCCTCCACCCCCGGCCAGGCCATCACCTACCAGATCGGCAAGCTGCAGGCCCTGCGCTTCCTCGCCGAGGCGCGTCGCACCCAGGGCGACGCGTTCGACCTGCGTGCCTTCCACGACTTCGTCTGGAAGAACGGCAACGTCCCCATCGCGCTGCAGCAGGCGGAGTACCTTTCGTCCGTGCCCTGACTCGAGGCGGTCCACCCCTTCGACGCATCGACTCATGCGTGAGCTCGCGGCCAGGGCGTCGGAGGGGCGAGGTCCTTTCACCACCCGAGGAAGCCCATGGCCTGCATCCAGTTGGAGCAGAGCCGGGGCCACGCGGAAGCGGCCGGATCGCCCGGCGCCATCCCGATGCCGTGTGGCCCCTTGGCGAAGATGTGCAGCTCCGCGGGCACCCCGGCCCGACGAAGGGCCCTGTAGAAGAGGATGCTGTTCTCGGGCACGACCCCGGTGTCTTCGCTGGTGTGCCAGAGGAAGGTCGGCGGCGTCTGCGCCGTGACCTGCGTCTCGTTGCTCAGCGACTCCACGAGAGCGGGGTCGGCGTCCTCGTCGAGCAGGTTCTCGCGGGATCCCGAATGCGAAATTCCCGGCTTGAGCGTGATCACGGGATAGCACAGCACGAGAAAGTCGGGCCGCGACCCCAGCCGCTCCACGGGATCGGCGGCCGCAGCATCACCCGCATCGAAGTGCGTCCCCGCGGTGGCGGTCAGGTGCCCACCCGCGGAGAAGCCCAGCAGGCCCACGCGTGACGGGTCGACACCCCAGTCCACGGCGCGCGCCCTCACGAGGCGGAGGGCCCGCTGCGCGTCCTGCAGCGGAGCAGGGTGGTGGTACCGGGGCCCGAGACGGTACTGCAGGACGAAAGCGGAGACGCCCAGGCCGTTCAGCCAGTCCGCCACCTGCTTGCCCTCGTGGTCGGAGGCCACGACGCGGTACCCGCCGCCGGGACAGACGACGACCGCGGCCCCGTTGGCCTCGCCCTTGGGCGCGCGGTAGATCGTAATCTTCGGCCGGTCGAGCGGCTCGTCGCCGACCGCACCCGGCGCGCGCTCGGGCCAGAGATAGACGAACTCGCGATCGCCGTGGGCGGTGTCGAGCGCGTCGATCTTGTAGGTCGTGGTTCCGGCCTCCCGGGGCAACTGGGCGGTGGCGAGCGCGGCCGTGAGGGTGAGGCCCCCGAGGTGGAGCGCCACCGAGAGCAGGAAGGGCGCCGAGGGCGCCCTCACTTCGGCTCTTCCCCCGCGTACTCCACTTGCAGGCTGTTGCCCTTGTACTCCATCTCCTGGTGGATGCCGATCTTCGAGGTGTAGTAGGCGTAGGCCGTCCGCCCCTTGACCCACTTGAACGCCTTCTCCGCGGGCGTCTTCGGGTCGCTCTCGCCGGCCGCGGCCTTGGTGAGCACGGCCTCCCGGTCCGCGGCCGAGGCAAGGGCGAAGCCCTGGCCCTTCATCTCCCGACAGAGCCCGTCGAGCGCGGCCAGGGAGTCGCGCGCCGTCTTCCTTTCTTCGGCCCAGTCGGGCATCTTCGGGTCTTTCTGAGCGAGCTGCGCATCTACGAAAGCCGTCACCCCCGCGGCCCGCGCACCCGGGGAATGCTCGTCGGCCGGGAGGATGGTCTCGCTGAGGGCGTCGAAGAGCGCCATCTCCGCCGCCGAGAAGAAGCGGCCGCCATTCGCCGCCGCCGCGGCCTCCCCGGACAGGACGGGACGCGCTAGGGCCGCCCCCGCCGCCAGCTTCAGGATCTCGCGCCGGTCGAGCTTCACAGCTCCCCCCTCTTCATCTGGTCCGCCAGGTGCTCGGACGAGCGCCAGGCCAGGGCCAGGATCGTCCAGGTCGGGTTCTGGCAGGACGCGCTCACGTGGCTGCTGCCGTCCACCACCAGCAGGTTCTTCACGTCGTGCGACTGCTGGAACGAGTTGAGCACCGAGGTCTTCGGGTCGTCGCCCATGCGTGCGGTGCCGAGCTCGTGGATGGACCAGCCCTCGGTGAGCACGGTGTGGTCGGCTCCCAGCACCTCGATCCCCGCCTCCTCGAAGATCTCGCGGGCGGTCGCGACCATGTCCTCGCACATCTTCTTCTCGTTGTCGCCGAACTCGTAGTGGAAGCGGAGGACGGGGATGCCCCACCGGTCCTTCACCACGGGGTCGAGGTCCACGTGGCTCTCGTACCGCGGCAGCACCTCCCCGAAGCCGCCCATGTCGATGACCGCACCCGCGAGCTGCCGGACCTCCTTCTTCCACGAGGAGCCGAAACCCGGCACGTCGGCCGCCGAGTTGATCATCTTGGCGCCGCTGCCGCCCTCGAACCCGTAGCCGCGGAGGAAGCCCTTCTGCCTGTCCTTCAGGTTTCGGTAGCGCGGGATGTAGAAGCCGCCCGGCCGCCCGTCGTCGAGCGTGCGGGGCTTGCCCACGAGGTCCTTCACCAGACCCCCGATTCCCGGGCCCATGACGTGCTCGCAGAAGTTGTGGCCCAGGTGGCCGCTGGAGTTCCCGAGACCGTTCGGGTGCGCCGCGGCGCGTGAGAGCAGGAGAAGGCGAGTGGACTCGAGGGTGGAGGCGCCCAGGACCACCGCCTTGGCCTTCGCTTCGAAGGTGCGGCCGCTCTCGCTGTCGACGAAGACGACCCCGCGGGCCCTTCCCGTCGCGGTGTCCATGGTCACCTCGCGCACGGTCGCGTTCGTGCGCAGGGTCAGGCGGCCCGTGTCCAGGGCCGGGTAGATGAGGCCGGTGGGTGAATCGAACGCCGCGTGGATGTCGCAGCCGCCCGCGCGGCGGCTGCACGCGCCCCGGCCGAAACACTTGCTCCGGTACTTGTTGTGCTTCAGCCCGTCGGTGGTGACCCCCGCCCGGTAGGGGGTGAGCACGCGGCCGCTCTTCTTCAGCGACTCGCGCAGCCGGACCTCCGCCGCGTTCAGCCGGGTCGTGCGCTGAAAGAGGCTGTCCGGCAGGTAGTCGAGCCCCTCGGCGTGGCCGGAGATGCCGAGGTAGAGGTCCACCTTGTCGTAGTACGGCCGCAGGTCG
>Ga0326597_10010855_pt1 | contig 12112 bp, 11 predicted proteins | sample RVTome_12_FD_203789 | JGI IMG/M metagenome (GOLD analysis project Ga0326597, IMG submission 203789) | Soil microbial communities from uranium-contaminated site in the Upper Colorado River Basin, Wyoming, United States - RVT100D185 | ecosystem: Environmental > Terrestrial > Soil > Contaminated >... | reverse complement strand
GGCCGAGAAAATCAAAATCGGCGACGGCCTCGACGAAAGCGTCGAGATGGGGCCGCTGATCAATCAGTCGGCGCGCGCAAAGGTTTTGCGCTACATCGAGATCGGCAAACAGGAGGGCGCGCGGCTGTGCACCGGCGGCGCGATTCACGACGCCGGCGCGTGCGCCAACGGCTACTTTTTCCAGCCGACGATTTTCAATCGGGTGGCGCCCGACATGCGCATCGCCCAGGAAGAGATTTTCGGCCCGGTGCTTTCGATCATTGAAATCAAAAGTTTCGAAGAAGCCATCGCAGTACTCAACGGCACGGCTTACGGACTGTCCAGCTCGATTTACACCAACGACGTGGCGCGGGCGTTTCGCGCCATGCGCGACATCGAAGCGGGGATCACCTACATCAACGGCCCGACGATTGGCGCTGAAGTGCATCTGCCGTTCGGCGGCGTCAAGGACACTGGCAACGGCCACCGTGAAGCGGGCACGACGGTATACGATATTTTTACCGAGTGGAAATCGATCTACGTCGACTATTCAGGTAGACTGCAGAAGGCGCAGATTGACAACGCGGAATAGATGCTGGTTTCGGGTTTCATGTTCCGGGTTTCGAGTTCTGGAAATCCGGTTAACCCGAAACTCTAAACTCGAAACCCGAAACAGGGGAGTTCATGAAGGTACCGAATATCAAAACACCTTTGCCCGGCCCCAAAGCCCAAGCGATCGTCGAGCGCGATAAGAAGGTCACCGCGCCCGCATACGGTCGAGTTTATCCTTTGGTCGTCAAGGAAGGGCGCGGTTGCGTCATCGAAGATGTCGACGGCAATCTGTTTCTCGACTTCATGGCCGGCATCGCCGTGGCCAACACGGGCCACGCCCATCCGAGGGTGGTCAAAGCGATCGAAGAGCAGGCGCGCAAGTTTTTGCATATTTGCGGCAGTGATTTTTACTACGAGCCGATGGCGGAGCTGGCCGAGAAGCTGGCGCGATTGGCTCCCGGTAAAGGCGGTAAAAAAGTTTTTTTCACTAACTCCGGCACGGAAACCGTGGAGGCGGCTTTCAAGTTGGCGCGCTATCACACCAAGCGCCAGCATGTGATCGCGTTCTACGGCGCGTTTCATGGCCGGACTATGGGATCGCTTTCGCTCACCGCCAGCCGGTCCTCCCATAGGGCTCATTTTGGCCCGCTGATTCCCGGCGTGCATCATGTGCCCTACGGTTTCTGCCACCGTTGTCCGTATCAATTGCAATACGGCAGCTGCGGCATCGAGTGCGTGAGCGTCTTGGAAAAGGTCGTTTTTCGCCACGACGTGCGCCCCGAAGAAGTCGCCGCGATCTTTGTCGAACCGGTGCTCGGGGAAGGCGGTTACATCGTGCCGCCAAAGGAGTATTTGCCGATGCTCCAGGAGCTTTGCCGGAAACACGGTATTCTCTTGATTGCTGACGAAATCCAGTCGGGCTTTGGCCGCACCGGCAAGATGTTTGCCTGCGAACATTGGGGTATCGAGCCGGATATTTTGTGCTTGGCAAAGGGCATTGCCAGCGGCATGCCGCTCGGCGCCATGATCGCGCGCGACGAGATCAGCAGCTGGCCGCACGGCAGCCATGGCAGCACCTACGGCGGCAATCCGGTTGCTTGCGCCGCCGCGCTGGCGACGATTAAGCTTCTGGAAGAAGGCTTGGTTGCTCGTTCAGCTAAAGTCGGCGCGATTCTCAAAGATCAATTGACCCAGCTCCAGCAACACCACCCCGCGATCGGCGATGTGCGCGGCTTGGGACTGATGATCGGCGTCGATTTCGAGGACGGCGCGCGTCGGCCGGACGGCAATTTGCGCGACCGCGTGATGCAACGTTGCTTTGAGAAAGGTTTGTTGCTGCTCGGCTGCGGCGAGAGCACGCTGCGTTTTTGCCCGCCCTTGATTGTGACGGAAACAGAAGTGGCGACGGCGGTGGAGATCTTTAGACGGGCGATCGATGCGGCAAAGTAAGGTTTGCCGACTATTGCAACTTGGATTTTAATTCCTCGACCAGCTGTGCCAGCTCGCTGTCCTCCGGATGGATGCTGAGCGAGCCGTTAAACTCCTCAATCGCTTTCTGAAGCATGCCCTTGGTCAAATAGACTCGGCCCAAATTGATATAGGGGAAATGGCGTGGCTCGTAGCGTTTGGCGTTTTTGGCGCGCTCGAGCCAGGGGATCGCGTCATCGAGCTTTTGTTGCTGCATTAAATAAACGCCAATGTCATTGTAGGGGTTGCCGAACTCAGGATCGAGGCGAATGGCGATCTCGCAATGCGCAATGGCGTCGTCCAGGCGGCCTTTGTAACTGTAAGCCCAGCCCAAGTAGGTGTGCGCATCGGCGGTGGGATAGAGCGCGATGGATTCCTTATACAAGCGGATCGCCAGGTCTAACTCTTGCGCCATCTGATGCTGCATCGCCTGGCCGATCAGTTCGACCGCCCGTTCTTGGTCTTTGTTGGTACCCATGATCGCTTCGCTCGGATTATTCTCTTACGTTATCGCTTTGCCTTCAAGCGTTTTCGTCAGACCCCCCAGGCACCGCTGAGCTGAATATTGGCGCCATTAACATAGCGCGCTGCGTCGGACAATAGGTAGCGCACCGCGCCGACCGCGTCGTCGACGCTGCCGACGTAGCCCGCTGGGATTAATTTCACCATCTTGTCGAGCTCGCCCGGTGGCGCGCTGCCGGAATCGATGAATCCGGGAGAGACGCAGTTCATCGTGATGCCGTCCGGCGCAATCGATTTAGCGAATGAGCGCGACAACGCTAACAAGCCGACCTTGGCAATGTAGTGCGCCGTCAGCTGCGGCTGGGCGATCAACTGCTCGGCGTTGGCCATGCTGAAGCTGACGATGCGGCCCCATTGCTGGGCTTTCATCACCGGGATGACCGCTTGAGTCAAATAGAATACCGGGTGCAGGTTATTATCGAACATCGAGTGCCAGCCGTCGTTGGTTTCTTTGAGCAACGAAACCCGATGATAAGGGCCGGCGCCGTTGATCAGGGCGTCGATGCGGCCGTACTCTTGGCGCACTCGCTCAATCAAATTTACGGCGGCCACCGACTTGGATACGTCGCATTCGAGCGCGATGCCTTTGCTGCCCTTTTGCCGCACCCCCTCCATGACGTCAGCGGCTGCTTGCGCGCTAGTTCGATAGCAGATCGCGAGGTGCCAGCCTTGCGACGCCAAATCCAAGGCGACGGCGCGGCCAATGCCTTTGGCGCCGCCGGTGATGAGTGCAACTTTGTTGGTCATGTTATATCATCGAAGCAAGTCGGGAAGTCAGTACTCAGAAGTCAGAAGTTAGTGCTCAATCTGACTCCAGAATACTGAGTTCTGGCTCCTGGATTCCTTTATCGTTGCCGTCGATCCATGGGCGAAACTTCTCGTACAGTTCTTTCAGCTTCGCTTGGTAATGCTCCACGTTCTCGTCCGGCTTCTCGGCGTCCCATTCGGACGCGAGCTTGGCATTCGCGCTGATTTTTACTTTTGCTTTGGCGCCGGTGACGTAATAAGAAACCTGATCGCCCGGTTGGTACGGCCGCTCGGCTTTGAGCGCGAGCTCATAGGGTGCCGCGGCGTTGCGTTTTTTGGCTTTGACTTTGGCCTGGTAGTTTTCCAGTGAGTCCTGCAAGGTCTCGTTCTTGGCGAGCCAGGAAATATCTCGGCGATGTTTGGCGATGTCGTCGGCGTAGCGATCATAAAGCTCGGCGATCTTTGCTTTTTCCCCCTTGAGCAGGAGCAAGAGCATCTCTTCGAGCCACTCGCGCTGGAACAATTCCAGGCCGCGCGAACGCAGGCCGGAGCCCTTGATGCGCAGCCGGCCTTGCTCGTCGAGCAGCGCGTAGTTTTTCATCTTATAGCTGAACATCGCCGGGTAGCGGCCGTCGAGCTCAAGCTCGATGCCTTTGGGTAGAATGCCGCCCAAGTCGGCGATCAGTTTTTCTTCATCCGCCGGCAGCTTCACGCTATCGGGCGGCACGAAGTAGATCCCATCGGTGTCGACTTCGATGATCTTGGCGCCCTTGTCCTTAAGCCAGGCGACCGCGGACTGGATCAGCTCGCGGCCCTTCGCCGTCACCTGGTTGGCGGCGTCAAAATCGTTGAAGTGCGCCATGGAGAAACCGAGGTAGCCGTAAAACGAGTTGATGAGAATTTTAAACGTCGATTGCAGCGCATTGAAATAGATTCTGCTGTCATCTTCCTTGGCGTCGCGCGCGAGATCCTTGGCATTGACCCGGAAGGTGCGCAGGTCGCGGAGCAGGCCGGGAAAGACGCCAAGCTGATCTTTCTTCGGCAGATATTGATAGACCAGCATGATCGACGGATAGAGCGATGTCACGTCGCAGTGAAGCACCCGATGGGCGGCGCCCTGAAATTCCATGTCGGTAAAGCCACCGACGACATCGCGTCCGACATCCGGATAGGGTAGGGCATGACGTTGGTATAGGTACTCGCGCAGGAACAACGCGTCTATCTTGGTCGCGTTGCCGCGCAGCGGAATGTTTTGATAGCTGAAAGGAAAGATCTGCGCCTCGACGAAATAACTCGGTGAAAGAATCGCCGAGATCGCCCGGGTTTCGCGCACGTCGTCCAGGGCGTAGCGAAACAAGGTGTCCGGGTCATGATCGAAATACCAACTGGTTTTGTCGCCCGGCACGTAGGTGCGGTCGGCGCCGGCGATGCCGAAATGGCGCGCGATGTCTTTAAGGCCGAAGCTTTCCAATTCCCGCGTCGCGACGTCATAGTGCTGCGCGAGAATCCAGGTGTCGATGATGTGGCGACCGAAGATTTCGTATTTTCGATAGGTAATCGTCCGCTCCGCCATCTGCATGCGCGAGGCGTGGCCGGTCATAGGCGAGCCGTCGCGGCCGAAGTTTAACACCACTTTGTGGCGCTTGGCGCGCGCTTCGATATACTCCAGGTCGAAGCGAAACAGATTGTGGCCTTCGATGACATCGGGATCACGCTGGTGAATTTCTTTAACCAGCTCGCGCAGCATCTCCGCTTCTGTGAACTCCTTGCCGGAGATCAGTCTTTCCCAGCCCGTGGAATCCGACAGCGCGATGGCGGTGATGCGGTCGGTCTCGCGGGCCGGGTTGGGAAATGAAAAGCCCGCTTGGCAGTAGGTCTCGATGTCGAGCTGCATGCGCTTCAATTCGCGAAAGGTCATGCCGAGGAAATGGGTTTTGCCCGAGAGCAGAAAAAACTGCTGCAGCGGATCGCTAAAATACCAGTAGGGCGCATCGCCGGCGGACGGCGTCTTGCCGGTTTTCTTCTGCAGATGGGATTTGGCATCATCGAGTTGTTTAAGATTCGGAAATAACGCGAGTCGGTTAAACGCGCCGCTGCCGGCGAGTTTTTCGATCTTGGCCTCGCCTTGCCAGCCCGCAAGTGGTTCATCGCCTTCCAATAGCATGAGCGGTTGAAACGGCAGGATTTTTATTTGGGTTGCTTCGCCGTCACGCGAGAAAAGTTTAACACTATCGTCGCTGGCGATTTCACAGGCGATCAGACCGGGAGTGGCGTCGTGGCCGAACAGCACTTCGTTTTTTTGAAACAGCGGTAGCAGATGGTGCTTTTGCTCGTTCATATCTGATGCCGGCACTATAGCAAACCAAGTTGTGAACTCCTAGCCGCATGCTTGAAACGATTGTACAGTTTTAGCAGCGGCGCCAATAATGTCTCCGTGGTTTTTTTTCACTAGAGCGACGGGCGGGCGATGTGCTACATTATAGCCCTATGGATGCCCTTAGTTTCACCGAGCGCCCGGCGTTGCGGAGTCCGATTTTGCTGCTCGCGTTTGCCGGTTGGAGCGACGCCGGGGCGGCGGCGACCACGGCGGTGCGTTATCTCGCCGACCAGTTGACTAGTAAGAAGTTCGCCACCATCGATCCCGAAGAGTTTTATGATTTTTACCGGCAGCGCCCGGTGGTGCGCATCAACGACAGCAAGATTCGCGAGATTCATTGGCCGTCTTACGATTTCTATACCGGGCCGGGGATGGGGTTGGACAAGGATTATGTTCTCGGCATCGGCGCCGAGCCGCATCTACGCTGGCGCACCTTCAGTGAAACGATGTTGCGCTTCGTCCGCGAGTGCCAGATCGAGATGGTGGTGACTTTGGGCGCATACCTCGACGAAGTGCTTTATACGCGGCCAGTGCCGCTCACCGGCTTTTCCACCGATCCCAAACTGATGGACGAGCTGGAACTGTCGCCGTCGCGCTATCAAGGGCCGACCGGCATTGTCGGCGTCTTGACCGATGCTTGCCGCGAGGCGGGGATTCCCCATCTCAGCTTGTGGGCATCGCTGCCGCACTACCTCTCAGTTTCACCTAATCCGCGCGGCACGCTGGCGCTGCTGCTGCGCTTGAACCAGTGGCTCGCCCTGCGTGTCGATACCAGCCCTCTGGAGCGCGCCGCCGCCGACTTCCAGGCCCAGATCAACGAAGCGGTCAGTGCCGATCCCAAACTCTCCGCTTTCGTGCGCGATCTTAAGAAACGCGAATTCGAACAGTGAAGCTTTCCGTCCTGGTGCCGGTCTACAACGAAGAGCGCACCTTGGCCGAGGTGGTGCGCCGGGTCTGCGCCTTTCCGATGGCCAAGGAGATCATACTTGTCGACGACGGTTCAAAAGACCGCAGCCGCGAGATTCTCACGCGCCTGCAAGAAGAAAATCAGCGCGCCAACGATCCGCTCAATCAGGTCAGGACATTTTTTCAACCGCAGAACCAGGGCAAAGGCGCCGCCCTCAAGACCGCGCTCAGCCATGTCACTGGCGACATCGTGTTGGTTCAGGACGCCGATTTGGAATATGACCCGGCGGATTATCCGGCGTTGTTAGAGCCGATCCAAAAAGGCCAGGCCGATGTTGTCTACGGCTCGCGTTTTGCCGGCGGTGGTGCCCACCGCGTGCTGTTTTTCTGGCATTCGGTGGGCAATCGCGGCCTGACACTGTTGTCGAACATGTTGTCCAATTTAAATCTTTCCGACATGGAAGTCGGTTATAAAGTTTTCCGCGCCGAAGTTCTAAAAGGCATCGAGCTCAAATCGCAGCGCTTCGGCTTCGAGCCGGAGATCACCATCAAGCTCGCCAAAAAGGGCTGCCGTTTCTACGAAGTGCCGATCTCCTATCACGGCCGCACCTATGAGGAAGGCAAAAAGATCACCTGGAAGGACGGCGTGGCGGCGCTGTATTTTATGATAAGGTTCAAGTTCTCTGATTGAGCCGTTGCGGTAAAAAGAAAGGGCGCAGCATGCTGTGCCCCTACAGGTTCTGCCATAATTCTCAGTTGTTAGCCTCTGGCTCCCTCATTCCACAGCTCGTCCATGTAATCTCGCAGTGCTTCTTTGAGCGAGAACTTTGGCGTGTAGCCTAACTCCACTTTGGACACGCTGATGTCCATCGGTATGCTTCTACTTTTATCCGCAGTCGTTGAACCGCTGACTTTGACCTCGACCTTGGGGGCGACTTTGCGCACGACCTGCGCTAACTCATCGGCGTTGTGTACTACGCCGGTGCCGGCATTGTAGGTGCGCTGCTTGGGATTTTGCGCTTGGCAAGCGAGGAACAGCGCCCGGCCGACATCTTTGCCGTAGACATATTCGTTGGGACCGTAGGTTTTCGCGTCAATCGTGATCGGTTCGCCTTTGATCATCGCCAAAGCCAGATCGCGCATGACTTTGCCGACGGTGGAGCCGCCCACGTAAAAACCCCGGCCGAAAACTCCGGCCGGGCGGATGATGATCGTATCGAGGCCGTATTGTTCGGTGTAGGAATGGACCAGATGCTCGGAGCAGAGCTTGGTCACCGTGTAGAGATTGTGGCCGCCGATAGGGTCGCGTTCGCGGATGACGCCGCCGGTTATCTTCGATCTATCGTAAACGCCAAAGGTGCTGACATAAACCACTCGGCGCAACTTTCTCAATCGCGCGGACTCGAGAATATTGATGGTGCCGAGAATATTATTGGTCGCGCCGGTGTAAGAGTTTTCTTGCACGCGCCCACCGATTAATCCCGCGGTATGGACCATGGTGTCGACGTTGAATTTTTCCAGCGCCGTTAGCAGAGCCGGCAAGTCGAGCATGTTGGCGGCGACGATGTCCGCTCGGTCTTTGCCGACGACTTTCGCCAGGTAGTCGCGGTTCGGCGACAGATCGAAGAGCACGACTTTATGACCGGCGTCGACCATATGCCGAGCCGCGTGCGAGCCGATGAGTCCGGCGCCGGTGATGAGAATGTTCATGATGGGTTCCTCCTCAGTTCAAATGAAAGGCTACATTAGGTTGGCGCTGCCGAGCTGTCAAACCTAGCGAGCGGGAAGCGAGGCGGGCTGCTTTTTTAGCATGTTGGCAAGGGTGCTCTTAGGACAACGTGAGGGACTGACGATATTGATGAATTCGCCGTCGGCGACTTCTATCGAGTCGAGAAGCGGCCCCGCAGACGGCAATCGAAAATCACTGAATGACTTTGGTCGCCCGGAAGAGCACCGACTGCGGAATCGTCAAGCCAATCTGATTCGCTGTCTTGAGATTGATCACGAAGTCGAACTTCATCGGCTGCTCGACCGGCAGGTCGGCAGGCTTGGCACCCTTCAGGATTCTGTCCACGTAATATGCGACGCGCTTGTGACTGTCCGCGAGGTCCGCCGCGTCGGACATGAGGCCGCCGGCTTCTACAGCTTCTCCGCTGAAGTACATCGACGGTAACCGGCTCTTTAACGCCAAGCCCGCGATCCGTTTTTGATTAGCAAATATTAGTGGGCCCGAGGGGAGCACATAGAGTCCACCCGGACGCTGCTTGTTTAGCGCAACGAACAGAAGCCCCGGGGCCCGATCGAGCTTCCTCTCCGCATATCGATACTCACTGGCGATGTTCTGTCCTTCGATGAAGCCACGCTCGCGCAGAGCCAGCCCGATTGCTTGAAAAAGGGTGGACTCAGTAGCTGGCTCGTTTGCTGATAGATACCCTATCAGAGGGATCTTCTTCGGCTGCTGCGCGTGGGCTAGAGAAGCAGTAGTCAGAAAAAAAGTTGCCAGTCGCCGGATGGCGGCTCTTCTGTTCATCTTTCCGAATCCTTCCTTGACCGAGATTGATGCGGTTCCCTTCGGTCACCACATCCTACAGACTAAATTTCTTCCGGCGCCAATCTAAACAAAATCCGAAATCCGAATATCGAAATTCGAAACAAATCGGGCTAAAATAAATCGTAAATCCGAAAAATTCTAAACTTGAAATCCGAATCAGAGTTATTTTGAACATTTTGTTTTTGGGTCATTTGAATTTGTTTCGGTCCGCGGGGCAGCTTTCGTGCTTCGGATTTCGGATTTTCATTTTGCCTTTTTACTTTTGCCAAATCTGATCACCTTATCCGCCCGGATTAAAACTCAGGGCGGAACCCTCAGGCCGATCTGCTTGGCGGGCTACTTGATTCCCAGTTCCTGATTCACTTCCCGTTGCAAACTGAAATCGACGATCTTCGCCGCTGGCGCCGGCTCCTTAAGTTTTAGCACTTTGGCGTCGGCGCGGAGAAAGTCTTCGACTTCTTTGTCGGTCGCAAGACCGTTGGTCGTGAATGCCGGGAGAGCGAGCTTGTACGACTCCAGCGCCACGGAGATATCGACGTTAGGGCGACTTTCAATTCCTCGATAACCCACTTGACGATCTACGCCACCTGCCATATATCTCTGGCTTGCGCCGCTTTTTGTGGATTCTTTGCGATTAAAAATCTGTAGAATAAAGGAGCAAACATGGGCAGACCAAAAGCAATCGAATGGCCCGAGAAAGCCAATATTTGTGTGACCTTCATTGTCCCGTGGGAAGTTTGGCCGGAAAATTTTGCCAGCCATGAATCGCTGCAGCGCCAAGGGGGCGCGACGATCCCACCGCCGAAGGCGGTCTTTAAACAGAACATGGCGCTGATCACCGAGCGAGAATACGGCGACCGGGCCGGCATCTGGAGAATCTCCGATCTCTTCGACCGCCATAATCTCAAGGTGACCTTTTTGATGAACGGCTTGAAGGTGGAGCAGTTCGCGGCGGAATGCAAAGAATTCAAGGCCAAGGGCCATGAGTTTTCTTCCGAAAGCTACGAGCATGAATACTCCTTCATGTACACCAAAGAGCAGGAGCGCGAATCGATCCAGAAAACGGTGGCGGCCTTTGAAAAGGTTCTGGGGCAAAAACCGACGGGTTATCTGTCGCCGGGACATGCTTCGACGCCGAACACGCTGGAGCTGGTCGCCGAGGCCGGCTTCGTTTGGTGGGCGGATCCACTCAACAGCGATAATCCCTATATCGTCGAGGCGCGCGGGAAAAAAGTCGTCGTGGTTCCCTACAACGTGCCGGGCTGCAACGACTACTCCACTTATGGCACCGGGCGAACGCCGCGCGATCTGTTACAGATCATGAAGGACCAGTTCGATTACCTTTACTGGGAAGGCGAACAAGGGGCGCCGAAATACTTTGCCTTCAATCTCCACCCGTTTGTCTCGGGAGTTCCGTTCCGCACCAAGATCATCGACGAGTTCATCCAATACGCCAAAGGCTTTCCCAAAGTGTGGTTCGCCCGGCGCATCGAAATCGCCGAGTGGTGGCTGCAAAAAGGCTACTCATGAGAAAACCTTTCGAGTTTCGGGTTTTGAGTTTCGAGTTAACTCCGAACCCGAAACAAGGGCGGCGATTCACGGAGCACGGGGAATGTCTTTTTGGCCATCCGCAAGTCGCCGCGCTGTGGTAAGAAATCCGGTGTGGGCGACCATCCGATGCTGCGGACGGACGCTCATGCCTTTGATATTCCAAAAGCGCATCAACGACTCGGATGTCTCGATGCAGGCAAAGCGCTTGTCGTCGCGCAGGGCATCGACCAAACTTTTCACCTGAATCACCGTTGGCAGATAGCAAAGGAATATGCCGCCTGGGCGCAAAGCTTTCCATGCCGGCTCGATGACATGCCAGGGCTCGGGCAAATCTAAAATGACCCGGTCGACATTAGTTTCGGCGAGCGCCGCGGCGACATCGCCGAGAGTGACACGCCAATTTGGCGTCGGCCCAAAGTAGCGGCTGACATTTTTCTGCGCTAGCTCGGCGAAATCTTCGCGAACTTCGTAAGAATAAAGCAGCCCCTCGTTGCCGATGGCGCGTAGCAACGCCATGCTGAGTGCACCGGCGCCGACGCCGGCTTCGACCACGCGCGCGCCGGGAAACAGATCCGCCCAGATCAATATCGGTCCGAGGTCTTTAGGATAAATCACTTGCGCGGTGCGCGGTAAATTGGGGATCAACTGCGGCAGGGTCGGCCGGAAAACCAAGAACGGCTCGTTGTACGATGACTTAACGACGCTGCCTTCGTCGTGGCCGATGATATCGGCGGCGGCAATCTTGCCGCCACGAATGGCAATGGGCCGCCGCTGGTCGAGCCGAGCGAGATATTCGCGGTCCTTGCGATCGAGCAACACGACCGGCTCGTCGGCTTGAAACGGGCCTTGGCGATAGCGAGAGTTCATGGTGCGGTGAGTACGAGGGCGATTATTTTGTCATTGACCACGCGGCTCGCAACGGACAGCCTTTCAATTCGGTATCCCAATGGGGCGAGCATCCCCTTTGCGATATTCTAATCAGCGCCGGGCCCAACATCCCGGCGGCGAAGTGGCTTCGTTTATTTAACGGTTAAGTGGCCGAGGCCTTGGCGCTTAAGTTCGTCGACCAGTTCGCGCACCTCTTGAGAACGATTGAGATCACCGACCAGCAGGGCGTCCGGCGTGTCGACGATGACCGCGTTGTCAATTCCCAGCAGCACGACCAAACGCTCCGGGGAGTGAATCAGGCAATTCTTCGCGCCGAGCTGGAGCCAGCGGCCATTGCCGGCGTTGCCGTGGGCGTCTTTGTCCATCATGCGATGAACCGCGGCCCAACTGCCGACGTCGCTCCAACCGAAGTCGGCTTCGACGGTCAGGACTTGGCCGTCGGCGCCAGCCTTTTCCAGGACGGCGTAGTCAATCGAAAGGCTCGGCATTTTCTTATACTCGCGGGCGATGACGGCGCGTAGCCTTGGGTGCGGATTTGCCAGCGATTTGCCGTTGGAAGCTTGTGCAATCGC
>Ga0326597_10010854_pt1 | contig 12113 bp, 10 predicted proteins | sample RVTome_12_FD_203789 | JGI IMG/M metagenome (GOLD analysis project Ga0326597, IMG submission 203789) | Soil microbial communities from uranium-contaminated site in the Upper Colorado River Basin, Wyoming, United States - RVT100D185 | ecosystem: Environmental > Terrestrial > Soil > Contaminated >... | reverse complement strand
CGGCCGCGCGCCTTGACTTCGTACATCGCGCCGTCTGCGTGCTCCACCAGACGGCCCGCGTCGTGGCCGTCGCGCGGGTAGAAGCTCGCGCCCACGCTCAGCGTAATGCGGCACTCGCGGCCGCGCACCAGGTAAGGCTCGCTGCACATGGCCAGCAGTTTCGACGCAATGCGTGCGGCGGCTTGCGGGTCCGCGACGCCGTCAAGAATGGCGACGAATTCATCGCCGCCCCAGCGTGCCAGGGTGTCGCTGGCCCGGACCGCCTGCGCCAGACGTGCCGCGACTTCGCGCAACAACTCGTCACCGCTTTCGTGCCCGAGCGTGTCGTTGATGCGCTTGAAGTGATCGATGTCGATATAGAGCAAGGCGAACGGCGTGCGGTTCCGCTGCCCGACCGCCAGCGCATGCGCCAGCCGGTCAGTGAACAGGTTGCGGTTCGGCAGCCCGGTCAGGGCATCGTAAAATGCGAGCCGGTGCAACGTTTCCTGCCGCGCTTCGTCGCCCCCGTACTGCAGGAAGTGGACGTAGTGGGTTATGCCGCCGGCATCGTCGCGCAGCGGATAGACCGCATGCAGGGCATCGAGCATCATCCCGGCGCTGCCGGGCATGTGCACCGTATCGCGGTCGTCGGGCCCTTGCCCCGGCTCGTCCTGTCCGCTTGAAGCGCGTTCTGCTTCGTAGCGGGCAAAGGGCAGCACTATCGGTTCGCCGCTGCGCACGCCCAGCATTTTGTACAGGTAGCGATTGGCATACTCAACGGTGCCATCCGGCCGGGTGATCGCCACGCCCGCCGCGATACGCTCCATGTTCCCGAGAAAGTCTTGCTTATGCCATGCCATGTTGGGGATTGCGCCTCCGGTATCGCAGATGCCCGGCGCGCAGCGGTCTAGGCCGATGAGTGCGTCATATGCTACTATCGGTTACTACTAAACGCAACTATCAGTAGCCTATTGCCGTCATGCTTGGTGGTAGTGTTCCCCGGCATGACGCTCGCCGATGAGAAACAGGGCTTCAGCAAACGACTCAAGGAAGCGATACGCAGGGCGCGCCTCAATCTGAGCAGCCCGACGCTCATCGCGCGCGAATTCAATCTTCGATATCACGGCGACCCGGTTTCCACGCAGGCGGTACGAAAATGGCTGTCGGGAAAAGCGCTGCCTGCGCAGGACAAAATCCGCGCCCTGGGATTGTGGCTGGATGTTTCGGCGCACTGGTTGCGCTTCGGCGAGGTCGACCGGAAGGAGGAACGCCAGGTGCGGCAGGATGCGAACGCCTACCGGGTTGACCATGGCTGGCCGTCAAGGAAGTTCGAGCTCCTGAATGACACTCACAAGCGCATGGTGGTGGAGATGATCCACGCGCTGTTGCGGCTCGAGGGCAAGCAGTAGTAACGCGGGATTGTTCGCGATTGACGTCGCCCGCGCTGCGGCCGCCGGGAGGATCTCGCGCAAGGCGGGGACCTTGCGCGCCCGGTGCGGTAAAACAACCTGTTTCTACAGGTTCTGCCCGTCACCACTTGAGCAGTATGGGTCGCGGGCCGAGGGCTTCCCCGATGCGGTCGGCGACCTGCCGGGCCTCGGCCTGGCTGGCATAGGGACCGGCGTGCACCCGATACAGACCGCCGCGTGGCAGCACGTGCAAACGCGCGGCGAGCCACGCCATCTGCAGTTTGAGCCGGGCAAGCTGGCTATCGGCGTTTTCCCGTGATCTGAAAGCACCGAACTGGACGTAGACGCCGCTGGCTGCGGGCGGCTCACTCCCGGCCGTCGCCGTGGGCGGCGTCGCCGGTTGCGCTTCCGGCGGCGGCAACGGCAGCGCAGCCGGCGCAGATCCAGCCGCCGCGATGCGCGGTGAGGCGTCACGCGCGGGCGGTGCCGTCGGAATATCGGCCGCGGCTACTCCCGCCGGCGGCGGGTCGCCCGGAAGAATGCTCTCGACTTCCACCGTCGCGCTACCGCCGGCGAGCAGCCCCAGCTTGTGGGCCGCCGTATATGACAAATCGATCACGCGGTTGCCGATGAACGGCCCGCGGTCGTTGATGCGCACCACGATGGACCTGCCGTTGGCAAGATTGGTAACGCGGGCGTAGCTCGGGATCGGCAGCGTCGTGTGGGCGGCGGTCATGGCGTACATATCGTAGATTTCGCCGGACGAAGTCTGCTTGCCGTGGTAGCGGCGGCCGTACCAGGTGGCCGTGCCGCGCGCCTTGTAGCGTGCCAGTGCCGTCATCGGCGTGTAGTCGCGTCCCATCACGGTGTAGGGTCGGCTCGCGCCGCGATGGATCGGCTCCAGTTTCGGCACCGCGTCAGGAATGCCGTCGAGATTCGAAGGGGGGGTCTCGCCGGGACCGTCGTCGAGATAATAGCCGCCGCCGCGCGTCGTCTGCGCCTCTTTTTCCATGGTGGGCGGAAGGGGCGCCTCGCGCCGGGAGGGGGTCCCGCAGGCGGAGAGCGTTAACGCCATGATGAGCGCGATGACGCAGCGACGAGTGGCGAGTGACGAGTGATGAGATGGGTTGCTCTTCCTCCGGACGTTAGTCAATGCCACTATTCGCTCTGCACTCTGCACTCTGCGTTCCTCACCGCTTACGTCTGCACGAGCTTTCTGTGCGTCTGGATGCTCATGAGGATACCAAAACCGAGGCAGATCGTAACCAGGGAAGTCCCGCCGTAGCTCACCAGCGGCAGGGGCACGCCGACCACCGGCAGGATGCCGCTCACCATGCCCATGTTGACGAAAGCATAGGTAAAGAAAGTAAGCGTGATCGCGCCGGCGAGGAGGCGGGCAAAAAGCGTCTGGGCATTGGCGGTGATGACCATGCCGCGCGCGATGATCAGCAGGAACAGCAGCACCAGCAACAGATTTCCAATGAGACCGAACTCCTCCGAGTAGACGGCGAAAATGAAATCCGTGGTGCGCTCGGGAATGAAATCGAGGTGGGTCTGGGTACCGTGCAACCAGCCCTTGCCGGTGAGTCCGCCCGAGCCGAGCGCAATCGTCGACTGGATGATGTGATAGCCGGCCCCGAGCGGGTCCTGCATGGGATCGAGCAGGGTGAGGATGCGCTGGCGCTGGTAGTCGTGCAGCACCGACCACACGAACGGCAGGCTCGCCATGGCAGCGACGGCGATGCCGCCGATGATCCGCCACGACAGTCCGGCCAGAAACAGAACGTAACAGCCGCTGGCGAAGATCAGCACCGCGGTGCCGAGATCGGGTTGCCGGGCGATGAGCGCCACCGGTATCACCAGAAGCACCGCGGCCGCGAGATAGCTGCCGATCTTCAGCGTCGCCTCGTAGCGGTGAAAGTACCACGCGAGCATGAGCGGCACGGCGATCTTCATGAACTCTGAAGGCTGGATGCGGGTGATGCCGAGGCTCAGCCAGCGCCGCGCGCCTTTGGCCTCCACCCCGATATGCGGGATTGCAACGAGGATCAATAGCGTCAGTCCTATCAAATATGCCGGCAGCGACAACCGCATCAGATAGTGCGGCGGGATGTTGGCCAACAGCCACATCACGGCGAGCGCCACCAGCATGTTCATGAGCTGACTGCCGACCCGCGGCAGACTCGCGTTGGATGCGCTGAAGAGCACGATCAGTCCGGTGGCCATCAGCAGCAGCACCGCGCCCAGCAACAGCCCGTCCAGGTGGGCCGTGAAGAGATGCCAGATGCGCCTAATCAGGTGTGGCATCGTCGTCGTCTTTGACCGGCTTCACTTCCTTGCCGAGCAGATAGTAGTCGAACACCTCGCGCGCGATCGGGGCCGCCGCGCGCGCGCCGAATCCCGAGTTTTCCACGATGACGGCGAGCGCAATCGTGGGCCTGTCGGCGGGTGCGTAGGCGATGAACAGCGCGTGGTCCCGAAACCGCTCCTGCACCCGGCTCTCGACATACTTCTCGCCCGGCTTGATTCCGATCACCTGCGCGGTGCCGGTCTTGCCGGCGCTCACGTACGGGGCGCCGGCAAACGCGCGGCGCCCGGTGCCTTCCTTGTTGACGCCGATCAGCGCCTGCTTGATTACCGCGAGATGCTCCGGTTTCACGTCGAGCTTGCGCACCGGTTTGGGTTCGATGAACGTGCGCTCACGCGTGCGCACGTCCTCGACGTAGTTGACGATGTGCGGCCGGAACATGACGCCGTCGCTGGCGATCGTGGCGGTCGCCGCGGCGATCTGCAGCGGGGTGTAGGAGTTGTAGCCCTGGCCGATGCCGATGCTGATCGTCTCCCCCGCGTACCACCTTTGCTGCTCGGGTTTGCGGAAGCGCTTCTTCTTCCACTCCTGGGAAGGCAGGACGCCTTCGGCTTCGCCCGGGACATCGATGCCGCTGCGGATGCCGAAACCGAGCTGGCCCATGAAGCGGGATATCGCGTCGATGCCGAGATCGTTCGCCAGCACGTAATAGTAGGTGTCGCACGAGACCACGATCGACTTGTGCATGTCGACCATGCCGTGACCGCCGACCTTGTCGTCGCGGAACTGGTGATTGCCGAACATGAAGTAGCCGGGATCGGAAATCGCCTGTTGGGGCGTGCGCTTGCCGTAGGTGAGGGCGGCGAGCGCCATGAAGGGCTTGAACGTGGAACCCGGCGAATAGGTGCCGGCGAGCGCCCGGTTCACCATCGGGCGGTCGGGCGAGTTATTGAGTTCGGCCCAGTTCTGCGGATCGATGCCGTCGACGAAAAGGTTCGGATCGAAGCCCGGCTTGCTGACGAATGCCAGCACGCCGCCCGTTTCCGGTTCGATCGCGACCAGCGCGCCGCGCCGGTCGCCGAATGCGCGGTAGACGACTTCCTGGAGGCCGGCATCGAGATTGAGCACGAGATTGTTGCCCGAGACCGGCGCGGTCCGCGCGAGCGTGCGCACCGCGCGCCCCCCGGAATCGACCTCGACCTGTTCGACGCCCGTCGTGCCGTGCAGGGAGCGCTCATAACTGAGTTCGAGCCCGGTCTTGCCGATATAGTCCGTGCCGCGGTAGTTGGCGAGCAGCTCATTTGCTTCGAGTTGGTCGAGTTCGCGCTGGTTGATGCGGCCGATGTGACCCACGACGTGCGAGAACAGGTCGCCCTGAGGATACTGGCGGAAGAGACGCGCCTTCACGTCGACTCCCGGAAAGCGATAGCGGTTGGCGGCGAAGCGGGCGATCTCATCGTCCGAAAGGCGCGTGCGGATCGGCAGGCTGTCGAAGCGCCTGCTCTCCTCCAGCAATTTCTTGAAGCGCCGGCGGTCCTTGGGCGTAATGTCGACGAGCTCACCGAGTTCGTCGATCACCGCCTCGAGATTCGTCACCCGGCTCGGCGTGATCTCCAGCGTATAGGCCGAATAATTATGGGCGAGGACGACGCCCTTACGGTCGACGATGACGCCGCGGTTCGGGGCAATCGGCACGATCGAAATGCGATTGGCCTCGGCGAGCGTGTTGTAGTGGGCATGCATGACCGACTGCAGATAAAAGAACCGCAGAAACAGCAGCGCGAACAGCAGCAGCACAAGCCCGGCCATGATCGCGAGACGCGCACGAAAGTGCCGGATTTCCAGCTCCGCATTCCGGAACTCGATGCCCGAATTGATCGAAAATTCAGACATGGTCTGGATCCGTCCGCGGCCGCTGCGGCAGTCTGAGCAGGATAGATAGCGCCGGCCACAGCGCCCCACCGACGAAGCTGCTGAGAAAATACGGGTAACCGGGGAAGTCGGCGCCCGCAAGCATCCGGATCAGCAGCACGATCACGTCGTTCAGCAGCAGCAGCGGAATGACGTGCAGCACCTGGGGCGTGATCGCGAACCGTTGCATGCGACGATGCAGCACGATCCCGGCGTAGGCGAGGATGCTGTAAGCGAGCGCGTGCTGGCCAAAGAAGCTGCCGTCGGCGACGTCCATCAGCAGGCCCAGCAGCCACGCCGCGGTAAAGCCGATCTTGCGCGGCTGGTCGATGCACCAGTAGAGCACGACGAGCGCGACGAAGTCGGGTCGCACCCACAGCCACCAGCCGGACCACGGCAGCAGATTGACGAACAGCGCGACGACCAGCGTGGCGAGGATGAAGGCGGGCTTGATCGGCAGCAGAATGACCTGCGGCGCCATGGTGCGCGATTGCATCAGCCCGCCTTCCGGGAGCGCTTGGCGCGCAGGGGCTTTTCCTCTGCAGCCGGCCGCTCCGGCAGATCGCGTTCCACCGTGACGATGAGCACCTGGGTGTTCTTGTTCACGCCGGCGAGCGGCGTGCAGGCAATGCGGGCGAACGGGTAACTGGCATTGCGCTCGACGTTCGACACCTCGGCGACCGGCAGTCCCGCCGGGTAGACGCCGTCGATGCCGGATGTAACGAGCCGGTCGCCGTTCTGAAAGTCGGCGTTAAGCGGGACGAAACGCAGCTCGAGTGTGCTTGCGTTGCCGGTGCCGGCAAGCACCGCGCGCAGTCCGTTGCGCACGTTGAGCACGGGCACGAGCTGGTCCTTGTCCGTGATCAGCGTCACTTCCGACAGCCACTGATACGCGCGCGTCACCTGCCCGATGACGCCGATCTGATCGATCACCGGCTGGCCGCCCCGCACTTCATGCTGCAGGCCCTTGTCCACCACGATCTTGTGCGAGAACGGATCGCGCGCCGCATATAACACTTCCGCGAGCGCCGCCTTCGTGTGAGTGCGCTCGCGCGCCGCGAGCAGTCCGCGCATATGAACGTTCTCGGCCTGCAGTGATTTCAACTGCTGCAGAAGCTGCGCACTCGCGAGATTCTCCTGCCGCAGCCGCGCGTTCTCCTCACGCAGCGCAGAATGGGTAACGAAGAATTCGCCGGCGCGGCGCGCGATATCGGCCGGAGCCGCTGCAATGCGCTGCAGCGGGTAGACGATCACCGCCGCGATCTGGCGCAGGACCTCGAGATACTGGAAGCGCGCATCCGCGACGAGCAGCACGAGCGAGAGCGTCGAGAAAATCAGCAGGCGGGCAAGCGGGGTGGGACCAGTCTTGAAGAACGGCGGCGGCGAGTGTTCCATCTAGGCGTGAAGCGTGGAGCGCCAGGCGTGAGGAACCGGACCGCGCATACCCGAGCTGCGCTTCATCCCTCGCGCCTTACCTCTGGTTCAGTCGTAGGTGAAAATACCAACCAGCCGCTCCATCTTTTCGAGCGCCTTACCGCAGCCGCGCACGACACAGGTGAGCGGATCCTCGCCGATGATCACCGGCAGCCCGGTCTCTTCCATCAACAGCCGGTCGATATCGCGCAGGAGTGCCCCCCCGCCCGTGATCACCATGCCCTTCTCGGCGATATCGGCGGCGAGTTCGGGCGGCGTCTGTTCGAGCGCGGACTTGACGGCCGAGACGATGCTGTTCAACGGGTCGGTGAGCGCTTCCAGGATCTCGTTGCTCGAAATCGTGAAGCTCCGTGGAATGCCCTCGGCGAGATTGCGGCCCTTGACTTCCTTCTCGCGCACTTCCGAACCCGGGAACGCGGAGCCGATGTCTTTCTTGATCTGCTCGGCCGTGGTTTCGCCGATCAGCATGCCGTAGTTGCGCCGGATGTAGTTGATGATCGCTTCGTCGAATTTATCGCCCCCGACGCGCACCGAACCCTTGTAGACGAGCCCGCCGAGCGCGATGACGCCGACTTCCGTGGTGCCACCGCCGATGTCGACCACCATCGAGCCGGTCGCTTCGCCCACTGGGAGGTCGGCGCCGATCGCCGCTGCCATCGGCTCCTCGATCAGGTAGACGCGGCTCGCGCCAGCGCCAATCGCCGATTCGCGGATCGCGCGGCGCTCGACCTGCGTGGAGCCGCACGGCACGCAGATGATGATGCGTGGACTCGGCTTGAACAAGCGCGAATTGTGTACTTTCTTGATGAAATGCTTGACCATCTGTTCGGTGACGGTAAAGTCGGCGATCACACCGTCTTTCATCGGCCGGATCGCGGTGATGTTGCCGGGCGTGCGGCCGAGCATGGCCTTGGCGGCGCTGCCGACTTCCTGGATCACTTTCTTGCCGTTGGGACCGCCTTCCTGGCGGATCGCTACTACCGACGGTTCGTCGAGCACGATGCCCTTGCCGCGCACGTAAATCAGCGTATTGGACGTGCCGAGATCGATGGCGAGGTCGTCGTTGAAGTAGCTGCTTAAAAAACCGAACATTAGGCGTTCCGGGTCATGTAAATTCTGCGGTGCGTTGGGCGCTTATGATACCCTATGCAGCTTCGATTTTTAAGCGCTTTTCCGTCATTTATGGCGCTTGGGCTGGACGATGTCAAACGCGTGGCACAACTCGCGCGCATCGAAATTTCGGATGCGGGCGCGGAGCTTGTTCTCCGCGATCTCGTCAGGATTTTTGGCCTGATCGAGCAGATGCAGGCGGTGGACGTGAGCGGCATCGAGCCGATGGCTCACGGTCAGGACATCGTCCTGCGGTTGCGGGAGGACGTGGTCACCGAGTCGGACCAGCATGCCCTGTTCCAGTCGGTGGCGCCACAGGTCGAGGCTGGCCTCTATCTGGTACCGAAGGTCATTGAGTGAGGCGTGACGCGCGGGCTCGGGCAACACATTCCCTTCTGCGCTCACTGTCCGGCACGCTTGCATGCACAACGCCACCGTTAACAGCCTGTCCGCGGCGCTCGCCGCGAAGACCCTCTCCAGCGTCGAGGCAACCCGGCATTTTCTCAGCCGGATCAAGGTATTAAATGAAAAATACCGGTGCTTCATCACGGTCGATGAGGAGCAGAGCCTGGCGCAGGCGCGGGCGGCCGATCGGCTTCGTGCCGCGGGGCGGGCGCAGCCGCTGACCGGCGTGCCGATCGCGCAGAAAGATATCTTCTGCGCCAAAGGCTGGCTCACCACCTGCGGCTCGAAGATGCTTTCCGACTTCGTTTCGCCGTATGACGCGCACGTAGTGGAACGGCTCAATGCCGTCGGCGCGGTCAATATCGGCAAGACGAATATGGACGAGTTCGCCATGGGTTCTTCCAGCGAAACCTCGTTTTATGGGCCGGTGAAAAACCCTTGGAATACCGCGGCGGTGCCCGGCGGCAGCTCGGGCGGTTCAGCCGCCGCGGTCGCGGCGCGGCTGACGCCGGGGGCCATCGGCACGGACACCGGCGGCTCGATCCGCCAGCCGGCGGCGTTGACCGGCATCGCGGGGCTCAAGCCCAGCTACGGCGTGGTGTCGCGCTACGGCATGATCGCCTTTGCTTCGAGCCTCGACCAGGGCGGTCCGATGGCGCGGACGGCCGACGACCTTGCCCTCCTGCTCAATGTGATGGCCGGTCACGATGCGCGCGATTCCACGAGCCTCGACCGCCCCGCCGAGGATTACACGCGCGAGCTTACCCGCTCGCTCGCGGGCTTGCGCATCGGACTGCCGCGGGAGTTTTTTGCCGCGGGCGTGGCGCCGGACGTCGCAAAGGCGGTCGAAGAGGCGGTACGGCAGTTCCGTCAGCTCGGCTGCGAAACGGTCGAAATCACGCTGCCCAACATGGGACTTTCCGTGCCGGTGTATTACGTGCTCGCGCCGGCGGAGGCCTCGAGCAATCTCGCGCGGTTCGACGGCGTGCGCTATGGGCATCGTGCCTCCGGTTACGCGGATCTCGCGGATATGTACAGGAAGACCCGCGCCGAGGGCTTCGGCGAAGAAGTGAAGCGCCGCATCCTGATCGGCACCTACGTGCTGTCCCACGGCTACTACGATGCCTACTACCTGCGCGCGCAGAAATTGCGCCGGCGGATTGCCGGCGATTTCGTCGAAGCGTTCCGCAAGTGCGACGTGATCATGGGACCGACCAGTCCCACGACCGCGTTCCGGATCGGCGAGCGGGCCGGTGATCCGGTCCAGATGTATCTTTCCGACATCTACACCATCGCGGTCAATCTCGCGGGCCTGCCGGGCATGTCGATTCCCTGCGGTTTCGATGGCGGCGGGCTGCCGGTGGGGCTGCAGATCATCGGCAACTATTTCCAGGAAGCGAGAATGCTCAACGTGGCGCACCAGTATCAGCTCGCGACCGACTGGCACGACCGCGCCCCACCGGGGATTGAACTTCAATGAACCGCAAAGACGCAAAGGCGCAAAGGCAACGCAAAGGAAAGCAAATGGCAAATGAAGAAGACAGAGAAAGGAAACTGCAGTGGCTTCAGCCGAATATCGTTCCTATCTTGTTTTGTTCTTCTTTGCGTACCCTTTGCGCCTTCGCGCCTTTGCGGTGGAGGTTTAGGTTTTGCGCATGAAATGGGAAACGGTCATCGGGATTGAGACCCACGCGCAGCTCTCGACGCGCTCGAAGATCTTCTCGGGCGCACCGACCGCCTTCGGCGCCGCGCCCAACACCCAGGCCTGCGGCGTCGATATCGCGCTGCCCGGCGTGCTGCCGGTGCTCAATCGCGGTGCGGTCGAACGCGCGATCCGCTTCGGGCTCGCCGTCGGCGCCAAAGTCAACCGGCGCTCGGTCTTCGCGCGCAAGAATTACTTCTATCCGGATCTGCCCAAGGGCTACCAGATCAGCCAGTACGAAATTCCGATCGTCGCCGGCGGATTGGTCGCCATACAGCTCGACGGCGCCGAAAAGCGCGTGCGGCTGACGCGCGCGCATCTCGAGGAGGACGCCGGGAAATCGTTGCACGAGGATTTCCACGGCGCATCCGGTATCGATCTGAATCGTGCCGGAACCCCGCTCCTCGAGATCGTCTCCGAGCCGGACATGCGATCGGCGCAGGAAGCGGTGGCGTACGCGAAAGTGCTGCACGCCCTGGTGCGCTGGATCGACATCTGCGACGGCAACATGCAGGAAGGCTCGTTTCGCTGCGATGCCAACGTCTCGGTGCGCCCGCTGGGGTCGGAAGCGCTCGGCACCCGCTGCGAGATCAAGAACCTCAACTCGTTCCGTTTTCTCGAGCGCGCCATCGAGTACGAGGTGCGGCGCCAGATCGGCGTCATTGAAGACGGCGGTGCGATCGTGCAGGAGACGCGGCTCTACGATCCGGAGCGGGACGAGACCCGCCCGCTCCGCACCAAGGAGGACGCGCACGATTACCGCTACTTTCCCGACCCCGATCTGCTGCCGCTCGAGGTGAGCGACGAGTGGGTGGACGAGGTGAAAGCGGCGCTGCCGGAGCTGCCACGGGCCAAACGTGAGCGCTTCGTCACGCAATTCGGCTTGAGCGCCTATGATGCTGGCGTTCTGACGGCGGGCCGGGAAGTCGCCGACTACTTCGAGACGGCGGTGTCGGATGCGGACGCCACGACGATCAAGCAGTGTGCGAACTGGATTGCGGGCAATCTGAGCGCCCGTCTCAACGAGGAGGGCCTGGACATCGCCCAGAGCAGGATCGTCAGCACGCAGCTGCGTGGTCTGGTCGACCGTATCGTCGATGGCACCATTTCAGGCAAGATCGCCAAGGACGTTTTTGAGGCAATGTGGGCCGGGGAAGAGGACGCCGATTCGGTCATTGCGGCGCGCGGGCTGAAGCAGATCTCCGACAGCGGCGAGATCGAGCGAATCGTGGACGGTGTGATTGCGGCCAACCCGCAGCAGGCGGCGGATTACCGTGGCGGGAAGGAGAAGGCCTTCAATTCGCTGGTCGGCCAGGTGATGAAGGCGACCAAGGGCAAAGCCAATCCGCAACAGGTCAATGAAATTTTGAAGCGCAAACTCTCCTAGTGTCATGAATCACAAATTCGTATCACAATTCACGATCGTCATGCCGGCGGACGCCGGCATCCAGTGCGCAAAAAACGTTCTGGATTCCGGGTCGCAGGCGGCACTGCGGCCTTTGCCCGGAATGACGGAAATAACGCTGCGAATTTGTGACTCGGTACACTAGCGTGCCGTCATGCCGGAGCGGGCTCTTGACCCCGGAATGACGAGTGGTTGATACGCGAAAGCTGCACGAACGCGGCGACCCTGGCAGAGGCGCCGCCGGGTCACGCTCAACTATTTCTTTGGTTTCGCCGCAGGCGAAGACGCGGGCGCCGCCGCACTCTGCCCGCCGCCCCTTAATTCCGTAAAGCGCTTCTTCTGCGCGGCGTAGCGCTCCGTGATGCCCGCTTTTTCCTTCTCCTTGGCTGCGATCTCCCGCTCGTATTTTTCCTTTTCCGCCGCGGCGCGCGCCATGTCCTCCTTGGCACC
>Ga0326597_10010853_pt1 | contig 12113 bp, 11 predicted proteins | sample RVTome_12_FD_203789 | JGI IMG/M metagenome (GOLD analysis project Ga0326597, IMG submission 203789) | Soil microbial communities from uranium-contaminated site in the Upper Colorado River Basin, Wyoming, United States - RVT100D185 | ecosystem: Environmental > Terrestrial > Soil > Contaminated >... | reverse complement strand
CCTAGTTGCCTCTCAGCCGCTCCGCTTCCGCCACCCGCTGTAGCGCGATCCCATACGCCGCCGTCCGAAACGCGACCGCTTTTTCCTTGGCGAGGTCCCGCACCGCCGCGTAAGCCTTGGTGATGGTCGCCTTGAGCTCCTTGTTCACCTGCTCGTGCGTCCAGCGGTACTGCTGGAGATTCTGCGCCCATTCGTAGTAGCTGACGGTCACCCCGCCGGCGTTGGCGAGGAAGTCGGGCACCACCGGGATGCCGCGCTCCTCGAGGATCAGGTCCGCAGTGGGCGTGGTGGGCTCGTTCGCCCCTTCGACCACGACCTTGCAGTCGAGCGTGCGGGCGTTGGTCTCCTTCGTGATGACGCCTCCCAGCGCCGCCGGCACGAGCCAGTCGCACGGCACCGCCCACAGCTCTTCGTTGGTGATCCGCTTGCCGCCCTTCCATTCCGCCACGGGCCGGCGCTGCGCCGTGTGAGCGAGGAGGCCGGGGACGTCGAGCCCCTGCTCGTTGTAGATCCCGCCGTCCACATCGCTCACCGCGACGACCTTCGCGCCCGCCTCGGTGACGAGCAGCCGGGCCAGGTGCCCGCCCACGTTGCCGAAGCCCTGGATCACCACGCGGCTGCCCTTCACGGCGATGCCGAAGTCGCGGGCGTACTCCTCCATCACGTACATCACGCCGCGGCCCGTCGCCTCCTCGCGCCCGAGCGAGCCGCCGAGCGACACCGGCTTGCCGGTCACCACCGCCGGCGTGTAGCCCTGGCGGCTCGAGTACTCGTCCAAGATCCAGGCCATCACCTGGGCGTTGGTGTTGACGTCCGGCGCCGGGATGTCGCGGTAGGGGCCGAGCACGATCGCGATGCGTTGCGTGAAGCGGCGCGTCAGCCGCTCCAGCTCGAGCTTCGAGAGCTTTTTCGGGTCGACGGTGACGCCGCCCTTCGCGCCGCCGAAGGGGATGTCCATCAGGGCCGTCTTCCACGTCATGATCGTGGCGAGGCCGAGCACCTCGTCGTGATCCGCCTCGGGGTGGTAGCGGATCCCGCCCTTGCAGGGACCCCGGGCGCCGTTGTGCTGGATGCGATAGCCGGTGAACACCTCGATCCGGCCGTCGTCCATCCGTACCGGCAACTCGACCGTCACCTCGCGGAACGGCGCCAGGAGGATGCGGCGCATGTAGGCCTCGAGGTTGATCAGGTTGGCGGCCCGGTCGAAGTGGGTGTGGGCGATCGCCTTGCCGGACATGGGGGCGCGCGGCGAGGCTCTCTCCGGAGCGTGAGTCAAGTGGGGCGCAGCCGGCGTCCGGCCAGGCGGGCCGCGGGGTGCTGGGCTTCGGACAGGGCGTGCGCCGGGTTGGGCGCGCGCGTGCGGCGCTCGCCGGCGTCGGTCAGGACGCCGATCACGTCGGCACCTCCGACTGCCGCGCCCGCTTCCGATGGGTGCTCGAGGACGAACACGAGACCCGCGCCCTGCTCGGGTACGGCGGCGGCAAACTGCTCCCACAGGCGGTCGCCGGGGAGCGGGAGCATCGCGACGACGAGCGGGACGAGGGCGGGGTCGAACGCCGTGTGGCCGACCAGCGGGGCGCTGAGGCGCTCCGCCAGATCGGTCCACACGGGGAGCGGCGGGCCAAGCGCGATCACTTGCCCGAACTGCCAGCCGGAATCCGCCGCGACTTCGGCGAACGTGGCGACGAGGGTCTCGTCCCCCGGCGCCACCGGACCGGCGTCGGGCGCCAGCACCACGGCGCCGGTGTCGGCGAACCACCGCTCCGCCGGGCCCAAGTCCTCCGGTTTGCGAGGCGCGTAGAACGCGTACCGTCGCGTCGCGGCGATCTCGCGCTCCGCATCGGCCCGCTGCTCGGGGTGCTCGGCCGCCTGCGCCGCGCCCTCGAACGCCACCTCCGCCGCCTGATACCGGCCTGCGTCCCGCAGCACGCGGCCGCGCAGCTTCAAGGTCTCGGTGTGGGGCTCGAGCGCGAACGCCCGGTCGAGCGCCAGGAGCGCCCGGTTCTTGTCGCCGAGCCTGTACGCGGCCCAGCCCAGCTCGTGCCATACCAGCGCCAGATCGGGATCGGCCTCGACGGCCCGCTCGAGGGCGGCAAGGGCGTCGGGGTAGCGGCCCAGCTCGACGAGGGCGGCGCCCTCCAGCGTCAAGGCAAAGCCGCTCTCCCCGAATTGCGCCCGCGCCCGCTCGGCCAGCTCGAGCGCCGCGGCGGTGCGGCCGCTCGCGCGCAGCAGCTCAAAATACTCGGCCCAGCAGACCTTGAGATCGGGATGCGACGCCAGCAGGCCCAGGTAGGCGGACTCGGCATCGGCGGTGCGGCCCTCGCGCACCAGCCACCGCGCCCGCGCCATCGCCCGCTCGCTCGGCGCGTCGGGGAACAGGTCGTAGGACGCCGTAGTCCGCATGGGCCTCAAATCTATCCCCCGCTCACTCGCTGGCTAGGCGCGCTCTGCGTCCCTACATTGTGCCCCCATGGATCGAGACCGTCTGTTGCGCGAGCTGAGCGAGTTCCTCCGCATCCCGTCCGTCTCCACGTTGCCGGCGCACGACGACGACTGTCGCGCGGCCGCCGCGTGGGTCGCCGCCGAGCTGCGGCGTCTCGGCTGTCAGAACGTCGAGTTCCTCGGCAGCGAGACCCATCCCGTCGTATGGGGGGTCGGGCCGAACGTCCCGGGCGCGCCCACCCTGCTCATCTACGGTCATTACGACGTGCAACCGCCCGACCCGCTCGGCGAGTGGACGACACCGCCCTTCGAGCCGACCGTCCGCGACGGCCGCCTGTACGCGCGCGGCGCCGCCGACGACAAGGGCCAGGTGTTCTGCCTGCTCAAGGCGATCGAGGCGGCCGGCCGGCCCCCGGTCAACTTCCGGTTTCTCATCGAAGGGGAAGAGGAGTTCGGGTCCAAGGTCTTGTTCGATCTCCTGAAACGCGAGCCGCAGCGCACCAGGGCCGACGTCGTGCTCGTCGCCGACATGTCGTACGTCGCGCCGGGCTGGCCCGCGGTGTACACGATGCTGCGCGGCCTGTGCTACGCCGAGATCACCGTGCGCACCGCCAAGAGCGACCTCCACTCGGGGGAGTACGGCGGCGCCGCCCCCAACGCCCATGAAGAGCTGGCCCGCCTCCTGGGACGCTTGAAGGGGGAGGACGGGCGCATCAACATCCCCGGCCTCTACGCCGCCGTTCAGCGGCCCACCAAGGCGGAGCTGGCGGCGTGGAAGAAGCTGCCGTTCAAGGAGAAGGACTTCCTCACCAAGCGCGTGCAGGCCAAGGCGCTGACGGGGCTCAAGCAGTACTCGGTCCTGGAGCGGCTGTGGGCGCTGCCCACCTTCGAGATCCACGGCATCACGGGGGGGTTCACGGGGCAGGGAGCGAAGACGGTCATTCCGGCGGAGGCCACCGCCAAGGTCAGCTTCCGGCTCGTGCCCAATCAGAAGCTCAAGACGGTGCAGCGGCAGGTCGCGGCGGCGGTGAAGCGATTCGCTCCCAAGCACGTCACGGCGACGGTGCGGTTCCTCCATGGGGCCGACCCGGCCCAAATCAAGCTGAACCATCCGGCGTTCCCGCTGCTCGACCGGGCCTTCAAGGACGTGGTGGGGCGGGGGACGGTGCCGGCGCGGGCGGGGGGATCGATTCCGGTGGTGCCGGCGCTGGGCGCCGGCGGCGCGCCGGTGATCCTGACCGGCATCGGTCTGCCGGACGACCGGCTGCACGCCCCCGACGAGAAGCTCGACCTGAAGCAGTTGTGGGATGGGATCGCGGTGTTCAAACGGTTCTACGAGCTGCTAGGGCGTGGGGCGTAGGTCGTAGGACGCCCCACGCCCTACGTCCCGAACTTCTTGCTCGCGTTCCGAAACCTGTTGATGTCGTGCTGCGTCAGCCCGCGGCCGCCGTAGCGTTCTTCCGTCCGGCCACTTGGTGGTGAGGATCTGCCCGGGGGGGACGCGATCGGAGGGGGCGCTCACGCTCGCTCTGCTGTTCCCAGGCTAAAGCCTTCCTTCAGGATGGGATTCACCTCGAACGCCGCTCCGAACGCGTCGATCACCGCCGCCACCGTTTCCTCCCACAACGTCTGCTTCTCCCTCGTCGCTCCTCGCTCCCGCTCCACGGACGTCATGACGACACCGGGAATGCCACAGGGCACGATCCGGTCGAAGTGCGCGAGATCGGTGGTGACGTTCAAAGCGAAGCCGTGCCACGTGACCCACTGCTTCACGTGGATGCCGATGCTGGCGATCTTGCGGCCCCCCCCCCGGGTCCACACCCCGGTGTAGCCGGGATTCCGCTCGGCGGGGATGCCGAGCATGTCGAGCGCGCCGATTAGCGCCTGCTCGAGGGTGCGCAGGTACCAGTGGAGGTCCTGCTTGTGGCCGGTGAGATCGAGGATGGGGTAACCAACGAGCTGGCCGGGGCCATGAAACGTCACGTCGCCGCCGCGCTCGACCTCGAACACCGCCACGCCGGCGGGGGGGGGCCGCAGCAGATGGGCGGCGTGCGAGTTGCGGCCGAGCGTGACGACGGGCGGGTGCTCGAGCAGGAGGAGGAGGTCGTGCGGGATGCGGCGCTCGATCCGTGCCTGGGCGAGGCTGCGCTGCCACTCCAGCGCCTCCCCGTACGGCACGACGCCCGCCTGCACGACCTCCAGCACGCGGTCCGTCACAGGCCGCTCCCTTTCGTCGCCCAGCGGCTGCCCAGGACCCCGAACGCCACGCTCAGGATCAGCCAGACGGCCATGCCGGCGAGTCCAAAGAAGTGGTCCACCGGCGCGGCGAGAAATCCCACGAGGATCGCGCCCACCGCCGCGAGCACGGCGATCACGCCGCGCTGCCAGATGTTGTCGATCGCGCGGCTGCGCCGCCAGCCGAAGATGGCCGCCAGCGCCACGCCGGCCACCAGCCCTGCGAGCAGGTCGTCGCCGAAGAAGGGATAGTACACGGCGTCCACACGGTCACGCAGGATCGCGACGACGCCTTGCGCGAGGGTGAAAGTGGCTCCGCCCAGGCCGACCCCCGTGGCGAGTGCGCCCAGGCCGATGGCGAGCGGGTCCTTCGCGGCGGCGTCGCTCACATGTGCATTACCCGGCCCAGGGAATCGAGCGCGGCCTCGGCCACCGCCTCCGACATCGTCGGGTGCGCGTGGATCGCTAGATCGACCTCTTCCACCGTGTACTCGTTCTCGCGGGCCACCGCCAGCTCGTGGATGATCTCCGAGGCGTGCCCGCCGACGATGTGCGCGCCGAGAATCTCGCCGTATTTCTTGTCGCGCAGGATCTTCACGAACCCTTCGGTCTCCCCCGTGCCGCGGGCGCGGCCGTTCGCCGAGAAGGGGAACCGCCCCGCGACGTAGTCGAGCTTCCGCTCCTTGCACTGATCCTCGGTGAGTCCGATGCTCGCGACCTCGGGGTGGCAGTAGGTGACGCTCGGCACGTTGTCGTACTTGATGGCGTGCGGCTTCCGGCCGGCGATCAGCTCCGCGACGACGACTCCCTCGCGGCTGCCCTTGTGCGCCAGCATCGGCGGCCCCGCGACGTCGCCGATGGCGTAGTACCCAGGCGCCGTCGTCTGGAGGTTCTTGTCCACTTTGATGAAGCCGCGCTCGGTGACCTGGATGCCGCACTCCGCGAGGCCCACGTTCTCCGTGTTCACCGCGCGGCCCGCCGCCATCAAGACCACCGCCACGGCCACCGCCTTCGTCTCACCGCCCGCCTCGACGTCCAGGGTGACCTTGTCCTTGCCGACCGTCGCCTTCGTCACATTGGCGCCGGCGATCACTTCGATCCCGCGCTTCCTGTAGCTCTTCGCCAGGGCGTCCGAGGCCTCCGCGTCTTCGAGCGGCAGAATGCGGGGCAGGGCCTCGATCAGGGTGATCTTGACCCCGAAGGCGTTGAAGATGTCGGCGAATTCCATCCCCACCGCCCCGGCGCCCACGATCGCGAGCGAGGCCGGCACCTTCTCCATCAGGAGCGCCTCGTCGGAGGAGATCACCGTCGTCTTGTTGATCTCGAGCCCGATCTGCGGAAGGCCCTTCACGCGCGACCCCGTGGCGACTACGACGGCCTTCTTCGCCTCGTAGACGTCGCCGCCGACTTTCACTTTCTTGCCGGGCTGCAGCACGCCGCTGCCCTTCACGACGGTAATTTTGTTCTTCTTCATCAGGAACTCGACGCCCTTCGAGTTCTGCTCGCTCACGCGGCGCGAGCGCTTCATCGCCACGCCGTAGTCGGTCTTCACGCTCGCCGCCTCCACGCCGAAGTCCTTCGCCTCCTTGAGCAGGTTCGCGATGTAGGCGGAATGGAGCAGGGCCTTGGTGGGGATGCAGCCGATGTTCACGCACACCCCGCCGAGCTTGTCCCGCTCGACGACGGCGGCGGTGAGGCCGAGCTGGACGGAGCGGATCGCGGCGACGTAACCCGCCGGCCCGCCGCCGAGAATGATGACATCGAATTGGTTCGCCACGAATGATTCCTAGTTGAATGCCGTGTAGGGGCACGGCATGCCGTGCCCCTACGGTTACAACAACATTGCCAACGGGTTTTCCAGCATCTGCTTCAGCGTCTTCAGGAACTCGGCCCCGGTCGCGCCGTCGATCACGCGATGGTCGCAGCTCATCGTGAGGCGCAGGCGGCGCCGCACTACCACCTGGCCCTCGTGCACGACGGGCTGGGGCGCGATCGTGCCCACGGCGAGGATCGCCGCTTCGGGCGGGTTGATCACAGCCGTGAACTGGTCGATGTCGAGCATGCCGAGGTTCGACACGCTGAACGTCGAGCCGGTGTACTCCTCGGGCTTGAGCCGCCGGTTACGCGCCTTCTGGGCGAGCTCGCGCGCTTCGGCGCCGATCTCGCCGAGGGTCTTCCGGTCCGCGTCCTTGATCACCGGCGTGATCAGGCCGTCCTCCACCGCCACCGCCATCCCGATGTGCACCGCGTTCCAGTAGCGGATGTAGTCGTCCTGGAACCAGGCGTTGCAGGCGCGGTGCTTGGTGAGCGCGAGGGCGATCGCCTTGATCAGGATGTCGTTGAACGAGACCTTCACCTCGAGCGCCTCGCGCGCCTCGGCCGCCCGCTCCATGTCCACTTCGGTGGTGAGGAAGAAGTGGGGAATGGGGCCGAGCGAGGTCGCCAGTCGCTTCGCGATCGTCTTCCGGATCTGGGTGAGCGGCACGTCTTCGAAAGGCGTAAGCGGTGCGCCGTGCGCGGTGAGCGGGACCGCAGGTGCCGGTACAGTGGTCTTCCGGGCTTGCCCAGTGGTAGCGCCTTCGAGGTCGCTCTTCACCACCCGGCCCCCAGGTCCCGATCCCTGCACGAGCTGCAGGTCGACACCCGCGTCTTTCGCCATGCGCTTGGCGAGCGGCGACGCTTTCACGCGCGTGGCATCGGCTGGCGCGGGAGCGGGTTCCGGCGCACCGCGCACCGCGGACGGCGCACTCTTCGCGGCCGGCGGGGCTGCGCTCTCCTCAGCGACGCTCTCCCCAGGCTGGCCGATGTACGCCACCACGTTCCCCACCGGCACCGTGCTCCCCTCGGGCACCAGGACCTTGATCAGCTGGCCGTCCGCCCGGGCGACGAGCTCCATCACCGCCTTGTCGGTCTCCACCTCGGCGAGGGTTTCGCCGGTCTTCACGGCATCGCCTTCGCGCTTCGTCCATTTCACGAGGCGCCCTTCCTCCATCGTCGGCGACAGCGCTTCCATATGGACCTTGGTGGCCATGGCGGAGCTACTCGAGGTAAAGGACGCGCCGCGCCGCGGCCGCGACCTTCTCGGGCGACGCCTTGGCGGCGCGCTCGAGATGCTTGTTGTAGGGCATCGGCACGTCGGCCTGGGTCACGCGCTGCACGGGGGCGTCGAGCTGGTCGAACGCGTCCCGCTGGATGATGTCCACCACCTGGGCGCCGATGCCGGCGTGCGGCCAGCCCTCTTCGACCACGACGGCGCGGTTGGTCTTCACCACGGAAGCCAGAATAGCCGGCTCATCAATCGGGCGCAGCGACCGCAGATCCACGACCTCTGCGGAGACGTTCTGCTCCGCCAGCTGGTCGGCCGCCTTCAGGGCGACCGCCACGGTCTTGGAATGGCAGATCAGCGTCACGTCCGTCCCCTCGCGCTTCACGTCCGCCCGGCCGATCGGCACCAGGTGCTCGCCCTCGGGGACATCGCCCTTCAGGTTGTAGAGCATTTCTCCCTCGAGCACGATCACCGGGTTGTTGTCGCGAATGGCGGACTTGAGCAGGCCCTTGGCGTCCGCCGGGGTCGCGGGCGCGACCACCTTGAGCCCCGGGACGTGGGCGAGCCAGCTCTCCCACGCCTGGGAATGCTGCGACGAGAGCTGGAGCGCGGCCCCGTTCGGACCGCGGAACACGATCGGCATGCGCAGTTGTCCGCCCGACATGTAGAGCATCTTCGCCGCCGCGTTCACGATCTGGTCCAGCGCGAGCAGGGCGAAGTTCCAGGTCATGAACTCGATCACGGGGCGGAGCCCCGCCATCGCGGCCCCGACGCCGATCCCCGCGAACCCCAGCTCGGCGATCGGCGTGTCCACCACGCGCTGGGCCCCGAATTCCTCGAGCAGGCCGCGGCTCACCTTGTAGGCGCCCTGATAGACACCGACTTCCTCGCCCATCAGGAAGACCGTGGGGTCGCGCTGCATCTCCTCGCGCAGCGCCTGGTTCAGGGCATCGCGGTAGGTCAGGGTCGGCATCGCTCAATCCGCCAGCACGTCGGTGTAGAGCTCGGCCGGGTCGGGATCGGGGCTCTCGTCGGCGAACTTCACCGCCTCGTCCACCTCGGCATGGACTGCGGCGTCCAGCGCGTCGAGCCCGGCTTGGTCCATCAGCTTCTCTTCCTTGAGCTTGTCGGCGAGCTGGGAGATCGGATCCTTCTTCTTCTGTTCTTCAACCTCGTCCTTGGTGCGATAGACTCCGTGCAGAGGATCGGACATCGAGTGGCCCATGTAGCGATAGGTGCGGACCTCGAGCAGGGTGGGATGGCCGCCCTTACGCGCCCGGTCCACCGCGCGCCGCGTGGCATCGTGCACGGTGAGGACGTTCATGCCGTCCACGAGCTCCGCCGCCATGTCGTAGCTGCAGGCGTGCTCCGCGACGTCGGTCACCGCGGCGACGCGCTCGAACGCCGTGCCCATCCCGTAGCGGTTGTTCTCGCACAGGAAGATCACGGGCAGCTTCCACACCGAGGCCATGTTCAGCGCCTCGTGGAACGCGCCGATGTTGACCGCCGCCTCGCCGAAATAGCAGACGCAGACCTGATCGCCGCCCTGGTACTTGATCGCGAACGCGATCCCCGTCGCGAGCGGGATGTGGCCCCCCACGATGGCGTGCCCGCCCATGAAGCGCCGGCGGGCGTCGAACAGGTGCATCGAGCCGCCCTTGCCCTTCGAGCAGCCCGTCGCCTTGCCGAACAGCTCCGCCATCACGGCGCCGGGCGGAATGCCGCGCATCAGCGCCTGCCCGTGCTCGCGATAGGAGCAGATGGCATAGTCGTCCTCGCGCAGGGCGGCGAGGCTGCCGACGGCCACCGCCTCCTGCCCGATGGAGAGATGGCAGAAGCCGCCGATCTTGCCCAGCGCGTAGGCCTCCGCCGCCTTTTCCTCGAAACGCCGGATCAGCAGCATCTGCCGCAGCATCCGGACGTGCAGCTCGGATTGCGCGGTCACGCCTTGGCCGCCTCGACCTGCTCCCACGCGTGATAGCTCGAGCGCACGAGCGGACCCGCCTCGACGTGCCGGTACCCCAATGCCATCCCGAACCGCCTCAGCTCCGCGAACTCGTCCGGGGTGTACCAGCGCGCGATCGGCAGATGCTCATCTGATGGACGCAGGTACTGGCCCAGCGTGAGGAGGTCGACCTGCTGGGCGCGCAGGTCCCGCATCGCCCCCAGCAGCTCGTCCCAGTCCTCCCCCAGGCCGCAGATCATCCCCGACTTGGTGAGGAGCGAGGGGTCGAGCTCCTTGGCGCGGCGCAGCAGCTCGAGCGCGCGTGGATAGCGCCCGCCAGGCCGCGCGATGCGATACAGCCGCTCGATCGTCTCGAGATTGTGGTTCAGGATGTCGGGCCGCGCCTCCACCACGATGCGGAGCGCCGTGGCGTTGCCCTTGAAGTCGGGAATCAAAACCTCGATCGACGTCTCGGGGACCCGGCGGCGGATCTCGGTGACGCAGCGCGCGAAGATCTCGGCGCCGCCGGTCGGCAGGTCGTCGCGATCGACGCTCGTGATGACGACGTGGCGCAGCCCCATCTGCGCCACCGCCTCCGCCAGACGGACGGGCTCATCGAGATCGAGCGCGGCCGGCGTGCCGTGCGCAACCGCGCAATACGCGCAATTCCGCGTGCACACGTCGCCCAGGATCATGAAAGTGGCCGCCTTGTGCTCCCAGCATTCCCCGATGTTCGGACAATGCGCTTCCTCACACACGGTGTGGAGCTTCAGGTCGCGCATCATGTGCTTCAGGCCGAGGTAGGTCGGCCCCCCAGGCGCCTTGACCTTGAGCCAGGACGGTTTTCGCTGGGCCTCGGGACCGGGAGGGGCAAGGGGACGGGGAGGGGTGATCTGGACCAGTGGGGCAGCCATAGAATATCGAAGATAGTGACCGCCCGGGGCGTGGGGTAGGCCAAAATTCAACCGGACGGTTGATCGCCAAGGCTCTGCTTCAAGCGCCGGAGTTGTTCTTCCACCTGCTCCGTCATGCTGAGCGTGCCGTCGGCGATCTCGGCGATCTCCTCGGCCTCCCGCCATTGCCGCTCCAGCTCTTCGACCTCGGCGCGCTCGTCCACCGCCATCTCGAGGGCGAGGCGGCGCTCCGGCCGAAGCGAGCGCAGTGTCAGCTCCCGCCGCGCCACGTCCTGCAGCAGCCGGTCCGGGCCGCCCACCTGATCGACCACGCGCGCGGCATCCTCGGCCCGCCGGCGGCCGCTGCGGGTGACGTTCAAGTACGTGAGTCCCTGCCGCAGCACCTGCACCGCGTCGAGCCCGGTGAGCTGCGCCCCCTCCCGGTGGCACTGCGGGCAGCTCAGGACGACGGCGATCTCCGCGTGCGCGTCGGGGACCACGCGCGCGTGCTGGACGTGCCGCGCGCGGAGCTGCATCAGGGCGCCGCAGTGGGCGCAGATCGGCGGCTCGGCGAGCAGCACCTTGCGGTGGCCGACGATCCCGATGTACGCCTGATCGACCAGGCGGTGCAGGTTCCACACGAACACGCCCAGCCCGCCGCCCGCCGCGACGTTCGCCGCGATGCCGAGCCCGATGGCGGCAACGGTCAGCGGAACCACGACCTTCATGCGGTCCCGCTGGCGGGTGCGCAGCCGTTCACCGTAGCGCCAGGTGGCGAGTTCGACGCGCAGCGGTTTTCCCACCTGCACGAGGTCGTAGCGCTGCCACCTGATCAGCATCACCTGGTCCGTGGCGGCGACCATGCGGCTGGCGGCGCCGTGCGCCACGCGGGCGACGGCCTCGATTCGTTCGAGGCGGTCGTCGAGGGGAGTCAGGTTCCACCGGCTGCACCGCGAACAGACGACCCACAGCCGTCCCCGCCATTCGTCGAAGGCGAGCCGCCGCCCGACGCCGAGTCCGGAGGGGCCGCCGTCACCGTCGAATGGCGCGTTGCAAAAGGCGCAGGTGTGAAACATCGGGTGTCAGGTGTCGGCTGTCGGGCGACCCGGTCTGAGGGCGGTGATGTCCACGTCGGTCTCGCCCTTCGTGAGAAGATCTGCAATGATCTCCCCCGTCAGGGCGGCGAGCAGAATCCCATTCCGGCCGTGGCCCGTCGCATACCACAATCCGGTGACCTCGGGATCGGCCCCGAGAATCGGGTGGCCGTCGGGGGTCATGGGGCGCAATCCTGCCCACGTGCGGGTCGGGGGAGTGGCGCCGAGCGTGGGAAGGAGGCGCGCTGCGCCGCCCACGATCTGCGCGATCCCCGCTGCCGTGACGCGGCCGTCGAATCCCACGCGCTCCATCGTGCTTCCCATCAGGGCCTCGTCGCCGCGCGCCAAGACATAGCCGTGATCGCAAAAGAGGATGGCGGGCGGCACACCCGCGGGCCAGGGGGCGGCGGCCATCTGGCCTCGTACCGGCTCGACCGGCAGCGGCCGGGGCAGCCCGT
>Ga0326597_10010852_pt1 | contig 12114 bp, 14 predicted proteins | sample RVTome_12_FD_203789 | JGI IMG/M metagenome (GOLD analysis project Ga0326597, IMG submission 203789) | Soil microbial communities from uranium-contaminated site in the Upper Colorado River Basin, Wyoming, United States - RVT100D185 | ecosystem: Environmental > Terrestrial > Soil > Contaminated >... | reverse complement strand
TAGGTCGTTCCTTAGCTTTAGCGAGGTATCGAAGGCCGCGAGCGCGATGTACTGCGACGCGGCCTACCACCAGACCTTGGCTTCGAGGTCGTCCGGGAGGTCGTCGTACTCGGTTGCCCAGAGGTCCGTGGAGAGGTACTTCCAGCCGCCGTCGGCGAGGAGGAGGAGCATGTTAGCCCGCTCGAAGCGGCCGGCGACGCGCTGGGCGGTGCGGAGGACGGCGCCGGAGGAGATGCCGGCAAACACGCCCTCTTTGTCGAGCAGCTCCTTCGTGGCGGCGAAGGAGTTGCGCGAGTCGACGACGATGCGGCCGTCGAGCACGGTCTCGTCGAGGACGGGCGGGATGAAGCCGTCGTCGAGGCTGCGCAGGCCTTGGACGAGGTCGCCGGGGTGGGGCGCCGCGGCGATCACCTTGACGCTGGGCTTGCGCTCCTTCAAGTAGCGGCCGGTGCCCGTGAGCGTGCCGCCGGTGCCGAGGCCGGCGACGAAGACGTCGACCTCCGGCAGGTCGCGGAGGATCTCGGGGCCGGTGCCTTCGTAATGGGCACGTGGATTGGCGTCGTTGCCGTACTGGTAGAGCATTACGAGGCTGGGGTCGGCCGCCGCGAGCTCCTGCGCCCGCTCGATCGAGCCGTTCGTGCCCTTGAGGCCCTCCGAAAAGACGATCTCGGCGCCGAAGGCGCGGAGCAGGGCGGTCCGCTCAACGCTCACGTTGTCGGGCATGACGACCTTGACCTTGTAGCCCTTGAGCTTGGCCACGAGGGCTATGGAGACGCCCGTGTTGCCGCTGGTCGGCTCGAGGATCGTCGCGCCGGCGGTGAGGCGCCCCTCGCGCTCGGCGTCTTCGATCATCGCTCGGGCGATCCGGTCCTTGACGCTGCCGCTGGGGTTCTGGCCCTCGAGCTTGGCGAAGAAGCGGATCTCCGCCGAGGGGCTGAGGTTCGGCAGCTCGACCACGGGCGTGTTGCCGATCGTGTCGAGAAGGCTGCGATAGAGCATGACCCGGTGGGCCGCTACCATGATGCGCCGCCGGCAAGCGCCGGCAAGATCGACAGCACGTCGCCGTCCTTGACGGGCGTGGCCAGCGACTCGAGGTAGCGAATGTCCTCGTCGTTGATGTAGATGTTGACGAAGCGGTGCAACGAGCCCTCCGGCGACGTGATCTGATCCTTGAAGCCGGGAAAGCGGGCGTTGACGTCCTCGAGGAGCTCGCCGACCGTGCCGCCATCGCTCTGGACGGACTTGGCGCCGAGGACGCTCTGAAGGACCGACGTCACGCGCACCTCGATGCTCACCTTAGGCCTCGTTCCAGGCGGGCGGCGTCCCGCAGAACTCGTCGTAGTCGATCAGCTCCGTGATCGTCGGGTTATCGCCGCAGACGACGCAGTTGGGGTCGCGGCGGACGCGCACCTGGCGCACTTCCATGGAGAGGGCGTCGTAGAGCAGGAGGCGGCCGTTGAGCGGCTCGCCGATCCCGAGGATGATCTTCAGCACCTCCGTCGCCTGGATCGAGCCGATGGTGCCGCAAAGGGCGCCGAGGACGCCGGCTTCGGCGCACGATGGGACGAGTCCCGGCGGTGGCGGCGCCGGGTAGAGGCAGCGGTAGCAGCCCTTCTCCGGCAGGTAGACGGTGGCCTGCCCGTCGAAGAGCAGGATCGAGCCGTCGACGAGCGGCTTCTTGAGGAAGACGCAGGCGTCGTTGACCAGGTAGCGGGCGGCGAAGTTGTCCGCACCGTTAACGACGATGTCGTACTGGGAGATGATCTTGAGCGCGTTCTCGGAGTGGAGCGGCTCTTCATGGGGGACCACTCTGACGTCGGGGTTGTAGGCGGCAATCGTCTCCTCGGCGGAGACGACTTTGCGCTTGCCGATGTCCTCCGTCCGGTGAAGGATCTGGCGCTGCAGGTTCGACAGGTCGACGACGTCGAAGTCGACGAGGCCGAGGGTGCCGACGCCGGCGAGCGCGAGGTAAAGGGCAGCCGGCGAGCCGAGGCCGCCGGCGCCGACGATCAGGACCTTTGCGCCGAAGATCTTCCGCTGGCCGACGCTGCCGACCTGGGACATGATCAGGTGCCGCGAGTAGCGGGTCACCCGCTCGGGCGTGAGGGCGTAGCGAGAGGGGTCGTCGCCGTCCGTGCCGCCGTCGCTGCTTGTCTCGGCGCCGCCGGCAAGCGCGGGTATCACCGCGACCTCGTCGCCCGCCGCGAGCTTGGTGGCGGCGCCGTCCAGGGCGCTGATCTCCTTGTTGTTGACGTAGATATTGATGTGGGCCGGGATGGCGCCCGTGTCGTCGCAGCAGAGGTCGCGGAAGCCGGGGAACTTCACGTCTAGGTTCGAGAGCAGCTCGGCCACGTTGCGGCCTTCGACCTCCACGTGCGTGCGGTTGCCCGTGAAGCTCCGGAACGGCGTCGGTATGTAGACGCTCACGATCGTAGTTCCTCCTCCAGGCGGTTGCTTCACCATACTCTTCACCCTGCTCCCGTTCTAGAGGTTCATGCTCAGGTAGCGCTCGCCCGTGTCCGGCAGCACCGTAACGACTCGTTTGCCCTCGCCGAGGCGGCGGGCGACCTGGAGAGCGGCGTAGACGTTGGCGCCGGCGGAGATGCCGACGAGAAGGCCCTCGCTGCGGGCGATCGCCTTCGCGGTCTCGATCGCCTCTTCGTCTTTGACGGCGATGAGCTCGTCGTAGATCTCGCGGTTGAGGACGCCGGGCACGAAGCTGGCGCCGATCCCCTGGATCGCGTGGAGGCCGGGCTTGCCGCCGGCGAGGACGGGCGATCGGGCCGGCTCGACGGCGACGATGAGGACGTTTGGCAGCCTCTCCTTGAGGACCTCGCCGACGCCGGTGATCGTGCCGCCGGTGCCGACGCCGGCAACGAAGGCGTCGAGGCGCTCCGCCGTGTCGCGGAGGATCTCGATCGCCGTGGTGCGGCGGTGGACCGCCGGGTTGGCGGGATTGTTGAACTGCTGCGGCATGAAGTAGTCGGGGTTGCGGGCCACGAGCTCCTCGGCGGCGAAGACCGCCCCGGTCATCCCCTCGATCGCCGGCGTGAGGATGAGCTGGGCGCCGTAGCGCTGGAGGAGCTTGCGCCGCTCCGGACTCATGTCGTCCGGCATGGTGAGGATGAGCTTGAAGCCCTTGACGGCGGCGACCATCGCCAGGCCGATGCCGGTGTTGCCGCTGGTCGGCTCCACGATCGTCGCTCCCGGCTTGAGGACGCCGCGCTCCTCGGCGTCCTCGATCATCGCCAGGGCGATGCGGTCTTTGACGCTGCCGGCCGGGTTCAACGACTCGAGCTTGGCGACGATCTCGGCGCTGCCCGCCGGCCGCAGGCGGTCGAGCCGGACCAGCGGCGTGTTGCCGATGAGCTCCAGGGCACTGGCGGCGATGTGCTGCTCCGTTCCTATCTGCATGGCTGCCTCTAGATCGCGTAGCGAGCGCTAGCGCCCGCCCGCTCCCTTTCTGCCAGGTCGGCGATCGTTATGGCGTCCAGTATCCGGGTCGTCGCCGCCTGGACCTCGCACCAGACGGGGCGCAGGCTGCAGCTCGCGATCTTCGGGCAGCCGGACGGGTCGTCCAGGCAGCCGATCGGGGCCAGCGAGCCTTCGAGGGCGGTTATCGCCTCGGTCAGGGTCAGGTCGTGCGGATCGCGGATCAAGGCGTGGCCGCCCTGGGGCCCGCGCAGGCTGCGGATCAGGCCGGCCCGGCGCAGCGAGGTGAGCAGCTGATCGAGGTAGGGCTCCGGGATCGACTGGCGGCCGGCGATGACGGCGCTCTGGGTCGGCCCCTCACCGAAGTGGTGGGCGAGCTCGACCAGCGCCCGGACGCCGTAGTCGCCTTTCATGGAGACTCTCATCGGCGCCCCTCGTTCCGCCGTTCGGCCCGGATCAGCATCCCGACAATGTTAAGCGACATCGTCAACAATTATAACATGCTCCCTTCGGCGTCAGATGAACAACAGCGCGAGCGGCGTGGCGCAGAGGCCCACGAGGAGGAGGGCGAGGTTGCGCCGGCTGCTCGAGGCGCGGTGTGCAGCCCAGAGGATCGCGCTCGTGTAAGGGCGATAGAGCACGACGAGAACGAAAAACGAGACGATGGCGCCGCTGACCATCTCCGTGAGGACGATCGTGAAGGCGCCGGGCGAGTCGAGGATCAGGGCCGCGAATAGCGTGTCGGCCCAGGTGGCGATGTTCGCCCCCATGACGTAGGGGACGACGTTCTCCCGCCGCACGTAGCCCTTGAGGGCGAGCGGCACCAGGATCGTCACCGAGAGCGAGACGGAGAGGGTGACGAGGGTGATCAGGCTGCCGAAGGTGAACATCGCGTAGCGCTGCTGCAGCAGCCGCGACAAGGCCTCGATGCGCGGGCTCGGCCCGCTCGAGGCTCGGCAGGGCGCGGTCGAAGAGGGCGAAGCCGGCGACCAGGACGCCGACGCCGCTCAGGAAGACCAGCAGCTCCGGCAGCGCCTCGCTGACGTTATCGACGAGGGGCCCGGTCGCGTAATCGACGAATGAGGTGAGGAAAGGCGGGCTGCTTACCGAAGCACCGTCCGTCCAGCCCTGGTCGAGGATGAGGAGGCCGAGCGGTAGCGCCGGGCCCCAGAGCGTGATCGCCGTCAGCAAAGCGACGACGCCGATGTAGAGGCCGTCGGGGTTGCGCCGCCCCGTGACGTAGGAGACGAAGCCGACGACGAGCACGATCAGCGACGCCCCCAACCGCGTGCCGTTGATCATCGCGAAGGTCTCGGCCGCCGACGTGGCGCCGCCGGCGTACAGGCTCGTCGCCACGGCGGCGGCCGGCGAGCCGCTCATCACGACATAGGAGCCGAGCCAGCCGAAGCCGAGGTGACCGGCGACGCCGTCGATCGAGCCCGCCTCGAGGAGGCCGCGCAGGCCGCCGGCGCCCGTCTTGATCAGCTGCAGGGCAACGACGAACAGCCAGAGCGCGCCGAGGACGAGGATGGCGTGGCGGAGGGCCCGCCATGGCCAGCCGGGGCGAACGGAGGCAAGGAGCGGCTCACTTATGGCCTGTTCTCCGACTTGCGAACTGGGAATAGACGGAGCGTGAGCGGCCGCCTGGATCGAGTCGTTCATGGTCGATCAAGCGTTAGCGCCGGGCGGCGGCGATGAGTATCTTCACGACCTCCGGCCGGCTGAACTCGATCGGCGGCACTTCGCCGCGGGCGAGCATCTCGCGGACGCGCGTCCCGGAGAGGCTGACGTGATCCTCGTCGCCGTGGGGACAGGTCTTTGCCGTGCCCATCGCCGCACAGGCGCGGCAGAAGAAGCTGTTCTCGAAGAACATCGGCTTGATGCCGAGCTCCTCGGGACCAAACTCGCTGAAGATCTGCTGGGCGTCGTAGGTGCCGTAGTAGCTGCCGACGCCGGCGTGGTCGCGCCCGACGATGAAGTGGGAGCAGCCGTAGTTCTTGCGGATGAGGGCGTGGAAGATCGCCTCGCGGGGGCCGGCGTAGCGCATCGCCGCCGGCAGGACGGAGAGGAGGACGCGGTTCGCCGGGTAGTAGTCGGCGAGCAGCGCCTCGTAGCAAGCCATGCGGACGTCGGCGGGGATGTCGTCGCCTTTGGTCGCGCCGACGAGGGGATGGAGGAGGAGGCCGTCGACCGTCTCCAGGGCGCACTTCTGGATGTATTCGTGGGCGCGGTGAACTGGGTTTCGGGTCTGGAAGCCGACGATCGTCCGCCAGCCGCGCTCGGTGAAGGCGGCCCGGGTCGCCTTCGGGTCGCGGCGCTCCGCAAGAAAGTCGTCGTGGCGCGTGCGCTCGAAGAGGCGCACCGGCCCGCCGAGGAGGACGTCTCCCTGCTCGTAGACGGCGGCGACACCGGGGTGGGCGGCCTCGTCCGTCCGATAGACGCGTCGGGCCTCCTCCTGCTTGTCGTAGGGGAAGGACTCCTCGACCTCCATGATCGCCACGGGGGCGCCGCCCTCGTCGGTAAGCGCGATTCGCTTGCCATCGAGCTCGCGCGCCTGCGCCGCCGTCGCCGAGACGGTCACGGGCAGCGACCAGGGCAGGCCGTCGGGGAGATGCATGTCCTCGACCACGCCGGCGTAGGCCGCCCGGCCCATGAAGCCGGTCAGCGGGCTGAAGGCGCCGACGGCGATCATCTCCAGGTCGGAGAGGCTGCGGACGCCGAGGGCGAGCTTCGGGAGGCCCTTGGCCTCCGCCGCCAGAGCTGCGGCTTCGGTGCCGCTCGCCAGCCGGTCGACGAGCGTGCCGCCGTGGGGCGCGATGAGTCCGTCTTCCATGTTAAGGAGCCTCGTTTCCTCTAGTTAGCGGAGCGTTTAGATGCGGGCTGTTGCCGACGGTAGGTAGCCGCGCTCCTCGAGAGCGGCGAGTACCTTTGCGAGGCTCTCTTCCACGGTCTCCTTGTCGGTCTCGACGACGACCTCGGGGTTCAGCGGCTCCTCGTAGGGGTCGGAGACGCCGGTGAAGTTCGCGATCTCACCGCGCAGGGCCTTCTCGTAGAGTCCCTTTACGTCGCGCTTGACGAGGGCGTCGAGCGGGCATTGCACGTAGACCTCGACGAAATCGCCGATCTGGCACCGGACCTCGTCGCGGACGTCGCGATAGGGCGAGATCGCCGAGGCGAGCACGACGACGCCGTTGCGGCTGAGGAGGTGGGAGACGAAGCCGATGCGGAGGATGTTCGTGTCGCGGTCCTCTTTGCTGAAGCCGAGGCCCTTGCTCAGGTTCGTCCGGACGACGTCGCCGTCGAGGGACTCGACTTTGAGGCCGCGCTCTCGCAGCACCGGCGCCAGCGCCTCGGCGATTGTCGTCTTGCCGGCGCCGGAAAGGCCCGTGAACCAGATTGTGAATCCTCTCTCCGTCACTCTTTACCTCCTCGAGTGCTCGTTACGGCGACCGTGCCGCCCTGAATGCCGCACTCCTCTTTGTCGAGCCCGGCCCAGCGACCGGAGCGCGGGTCGTCGCCCGGATTGACGGCCTTCGTGCAGTTGGTGCAGCCGATGCTCGGGTAGCCGCGGTCGTGGAGCTCGTTGTAGGGAACGTCGTTGGCGACGATGTAGGACCAGACCTGGCGCTCGTCCCAGGCGGCGAGCGGGTTGAGCTTGACGAGGTCGAACTTGGCGTCCCACTCGACGATGCCGATCTCCTTGCGGGTCGCCGACTGATCGCGCCGCATGCCGGCGATCCAGGCGCTCTTGCCCGCGAGGGCGCGCTGGTTCGGCTCGACCTTACGCAGCTCGCAGCAGGCGTCGGGGTTGCTGAGCCAGAGCGCTTCGCCGTGACTTGCCGCTTGCGCCGCCGGCGTCAGCAGCGACTTGAAGCCGATGGGCTTGAAGTCGTAGCGCGCCTCGCAGACGTCGCGGAGGTGGTAGGTCTCGGGGAAGAGAAAGTCCGTGTCGAGGTAGAAGACCTCGACCGTGGGGTCGATCGCCTTGACCAGGTCGAGCAGCACCATGCCGCTCGGCCCGCCGAAGCTGCAGGCGAGGGTGAGGCCGGGCTGAAACTCCTGGACGGCCCAACAGAGGACGTCCTGAGGCTCCTTGCCTTCGAGCTCCTCGTTGAGACGCTTGAGGTTGGCTTCGCTGTACTTCCTCTCGCCAGCCATCGTGGCCCCTTCCGTCTTAGTAGATAAAGTGGACAGGCTTTGTCAAGATTAAGCGGGGTGCTCCTTGTCTGTCAACGATCGGCCGCGCAATACAGGGTCAGACAAGATCGGCGTAGGCGCGTCGCGCTGCCGCCGGCCGGTCCGTTATCAGGCCGTCGAGGCCGGCTGTGAGCTTGGCGGGCGTGAGGTCGTAGCGGCTGTGCCAGGAGTAGACGCGGAGGCCGGCGGCGTGGGCGGCCGTGACGAAGTCGCCGTCGATCGCCTGCCAGTGGGCCGAGACTGCGCCGGCGCCGAGCTCGACTGCGCGGTCGAGGAAGCGAGTCTTCGCCGCCGCCGCCGTGACGCCCTTGAGGTAGGCGCACTCGATCGCCGGCGCTCGCCGGACGACGTAACGGACGGCGCGGGCGCTGGTACACCAGATGCGGACTCGGTCGGCAAGGCCGCGGCGCTCGACCTCCCTGAGCAAGGCGCCGGCCGCCCAGGGTGTCTTGAGGTCGACAGCGAGGCCGAGGCCGGCCGGTAGGGCGTCGAGGGCGTCGCTGAGGCTCGGGACGGGCGCGCCGCCATCCCGCAGGCGCTGGCGTCTTATGAGGAAGGCGGGCGTTAGCTCGACCGGCAGGGGAAAGCCGGCCGTGCGGCGCATGAGCCAGTCGTGCATGAGGAAGGGCTCGCCGTCGAGGCTGAGACGGAGGTCGATCTCCACGGCGTCGGCGCCGCTTTCGGCAGCAACGTTAATGCCGGCGAGGCTGTTCTCGGGCGCATCGAGCGGGCAGGTCCGGTGGGCGATGATCGGTGGCGCCTGCATGCGGCTATCGTACACGTGCGCGAGATACGGCCGGCAACGCCTCGCCGTAGCCGTAGCCAGGCTCGACCTTCAGCCGCCCGTCAGTCGAAGCCGGGTCGATGCGGGCGGGTGGGTTTGCCCCCGACTCTGCCGCAGCGTAGGATTCCGGCAGGACGGCGATTCTTGAATCTAGGAGCGGGCGATGACCAGCACAGACCAGGACCTCAGGACAAAGAGCCACGTCCTCCTCGACGGCCCCGACCGAGCGCCGGCGCGGGCGATGCTTCGCGCTACCGGCCTCGACGACGATGACCTCTCGCGGCCATTGATCGGCGTCGCCAACACCTGGATCGAGATCGGCCCCTGCAACTTCCACCTGCGACGCCTCGCGGCAAAGGTCAAGGACGGCATCCGCGCCGCCGGCGCCACGCCGCTCGAGTTCAACACGATAGCCGTCTCGGACGGGATCAGCATGGGCACGGAGGGGATGAAGGCGTCTTTGGTCAGCCGCGAGGTGATCGCCGACTCGATCGAGCTCGTGGCGCGTGGCCACCTCCTCGACGGCGTCGTCGCGATCGCGGCCTGCGACAAGACGATCCCCGGCACGGTGATGGCCCTCGCCCGCCTCGACCTGCCCTCGCTCATGCTCTACGGCGGCTCGATTTACCCAGGGCGCTTCGAGGGCAACGACGTGACGATCCTCGAGGTCTTCGAGGCGGTCGGCGCCTACGCGGCCGGCAAGATGACGGCGGCGCAGCTTCGAGAGCTCGAGGGCGCCGCCTGTCCCGGCCCGGGGGCGTGCGGCGGCCAGTTCACGGCGAACACGATGGCGATGGCGATCGAGTCGCTCGGCATGTCGATGATGGACAGCGCCTCGGTGCCGGCCATGGACCCGAAGAAGGACGCGGTTGCCTTCGAGGCCGGCCGCCAGGCAGTCGAGCTCCTGCGCCGCAACATCCGCCCCAGCGACGTGATCACGCGCGCGGCGCTGGAGAACGCCGTCGCTTCCGTCGCCGCCAGCGGCGGCTCGACCAACGCCGTCCTCCACCTCCTGGCGATCGCCCGCGAGGCCGGCGTGCCCCTCGACATCGATGACTTCGACCGGATCAGCGAGCGCACACCCCTCATCGCCGACCTCAAGCCCGGCGGCCGCTTCGTCGCCAACGATCTCTACGCGGCCGGCGGCGTCCGCGTCGTCGCTCAGCGGCTCCTCGAGGCGGGCATCCTCCATCCCGAGGCCATGACCGTGAGCGGCCGCCGGATTGGCGAGGAGGCGCGCGAGGCGCAGGAGACGCCGGGCCAGGTTGTCGTGCGGCCGCTGAGCGACCCGTTGAAGCCGACGGGCGGCCTCGTCATTCTCAAGGGCAACCTCGCCCCCGAGGGTTGCGTCGTGAAGGTCGCCGGCCACGAGCGGATGCGCCACAGCGGCCCGGCCTGCGTCTTCGAGCGCGAGGAGGACGCCTTCGCCGCCGTCCAGGCGCGCCGGATACGCGAGGGCGACGTCGTCATCATCCGCTACGAGGGGCCGAAGGGCGGCCCCGGTATGCGCGAGATGCTCGGCGTCACGGCAGCCCTGGTCGGCGAAGGCCTCGGCGACAGCGTCGCCCTGCTGACGGACGGCCGCTTCTCCGGCGCCACCCACGGCCTGATGGCCGGCCACGTCGCTCCCGAGGCCGCGGTCGGCGGGCCGATCGCCGCCGTGCGCGAGGGCGATACGATTACCTTTGACGTCGCCCAGCGGCGCCTGGACGTCGAGATCAGCGACGAAGAGCTGGCGCGGCGGCTCGCGGCCTGGACGCCGCCGCCGCCTCACTACACGACTGGCGTCTTCGCGAAGTACGCCCGCCTCGTCTCATCTGCCTCGGAGGGCGCGGTTACGCGCTAGGCGGCGCGTCGGTCTGCCGCGGCTACTCTGGCCGGCTGGTGAGGTCGATGAGCAGGCGGCCGAAAACCGCCCGCGCGACGCTGAGGATGACGGCGGCGGTCAGGACGAGCGCGGCGCTGCCCAGCACGTCCTCCCCCAGCACCAGCCCCAGCACGGTGCCGGCTGCGGCGGGATGCTCGGTGTCGGTCGCGGCCATCGAGAGCATGCTTACGCCCACGGCGACGGCGGCGAAGACGTCGATGACTACCGTCGTGGTCAGGCTCTCGCCGAGGAGGTCGAGCATCCCGGCGAAGGCGAGGCCGATCAGCACTCCGACGAGGTGGCCGCCGACGACACGTCGCGGCCCCGCCATGCTCGAATGCGGCGTCATGAAGATGATGAAGGCGCTGGAGGCGATCGCCGTGATGATCGCCACGTTTGCAAGGCTGTCTTCGACGGCGAGGACCAGGCTCAGCGTAAGCGCGGCGAGTGTCGCTTGGCCGAGGTAGCGCAGCTTCTGGCGGAAGAAGCCGCGGTCCATGACCAGGAGGTTCGCGCCGAGGAGCAGCCTTCTCACTTACTGCAAAAACGCGAGGAGGCTGATGCCGCCATCGACGACGATTGTCTGACCGACGATCATCTCCGACGCCGGCCCGCAGAGGAAGGCGACGACGTTGGCGACGTCCTCAGGCGTGACGTTGCGGCCGGTGGGCATGTTGCGCAGGAGGGCGTCGCCGACGTCGCCTGGCAGGGCGCGGACGCCGCTGGTCTCGGCGACCCAGCCGGGACGGACGCCGTTGACGCGGATGCCGCGCGGCGCCAGCTCGATGGCGAGGTACATGGTCAGCGTGTCGAGGGCGCCCTTGGTGACGCCAACGGCGGCGTAGCGCTCGATGTAGCGCCCGGCGCCGAGGCTGGTGAGGTTGACGACGGCGCCGCCGCCGCGTGCCTCCATGAGGGGCGCCGCTGCCTGGGTCGCGAACCAGGGGCCGAGGACGTTGAGGTCGAAGGTCTGCTTGAGGTGGTTGGGCAGGGAGGCGATGGCGTTGCGTGGCCGCTCGAGGCCGCGGGCGGCGTTGTTGATCAGGATGTCGAGGCCGCCGTGGCTCGCCTCGATCTCGGCGAAGAGGCGGTGGATCTCGTCGGCGCTGCCGAGGTTAGCCTGCATGACGTGGGCGGTGGCGCCGAGCTCGGCCAGCTCGGCGGCGACGGCCTCGGCATCGGCGGCGCGGCGGGCGTAGTTGACGATGACCTCGGCGCCGAGGGAGCCGAGGTTGAGGGCGATGACGCGGCCGATGCTGCGTGACCCGCCGGTGACGAGGGCAACTTTGCCGGCGAAGGGCTTGGCTTCCACGAGGCCATTCTAGTGAAGGGCCGTCCTTGCCGATAGGTGGCTTCGCCACTTGTGGTTAGCTGCCGCCTGCGTACGAGGCCCGTCGCGGAGGGCATGGCGCCTTGGGCGTGCGCATGGCGGCTCGATGCAGCGGGAGGCGGTCGGTCAGGTGGCGATGCGGATGGTGTCGACGTCGCGGCGGAGCTCTAGCCACTGGACGCGGCCGGCGCGGACGGCGTCGCGGACGCGGCGCTCGCGGCTGCTGAGGCTGGAGCGGCCGGTCTTGACTTCGACGAAGAGGACGGAGCGGAGGTCGCCGCCCTCGTCGAGGCCGTCGAAGACGAGGAGGTCGATGGGGCTGCCGAGGAAGCGGGCGTCGCGGGGGTTGTAGGGGAAGTCGACGAGGAAGGGGAGGAGGTGCTCGGTGACTTTGCCGAGGGTTACGTCCTGGCTGCGGCGGACGGCGTCGCGGCGGACCTCGCGCTCGCGGGCGGCGGCGCCGAGGCGGTAGGCGGCGTGGCGGAGGAGGAGGGCGACGATGAG
>Ga0326597_10010851_pt1 | contig 12114 bp, 11 predicted proteins | sample RVTome_12_FD_203789 | JGI IMG/M metagenome (GOLD analysis project Ga0326597, IMG submission 203789) | Soil microbial communities from uranium-contaminated site in the Upper Colorado River Basin, Wyoming, United States - RVT100D185 | ecosystem: Environmental > Terrestrial > Soil > Contaminated >... | reverse complement strand
CCGACACCATCATGACCAGCGGCTTATACCGCGCAAAACAGGTCGGACACATGAATGAACCTGACCAGATCGCCAGAACGCCGCCGCAACCTCTTGCGCAACGGGGGCCGTCCACACATGAATCACGGCTCGCGATTCATGTGAATCACTTTGTCAACAGGACCTAGGTCCCCCAGACTTCACTGTTTCGCACAGAAGAAAATGTCGCCGCTGCCGCGCCATTGCGATCCATTTCCCGGCTCCGCGATGATTATCCCGTTTTATTCTATGACATTAACCCATTCGATCCGGGAACCAGGAAATAAGGTGGTCATCCTGCGGCTCTCTTGTTACCGTTGAACGCTCAATAAAACCAATTCAGAGGAGGCGTTGCAATGCTACGCATGAAACCGCTGGTTATTCTTATTGCCGTCGGCGGGTTGTCGCTCGCCCAGACCGCCGCTGCCCAGGACGCGGTCCGCGTCGGCACATCGAGTGTCGGCAGCGTTTTCTATACCCTTGCAGTGGGCGTGTCGGAGATCATCACCAAGCACGCCAAGGTCAACGCCACCGCAGAGCCGGTTGGCGGATCGGCGGCGAACATGCGCGGCCTTGCCGCCAAGAACATCGAATTTGCCATCGGCAACGCCTTTGCCGCGTTTACCGCCTACAAGGGCACCGACACGTTCAAAAAACCCATCGATCTGCGCTTGGTAGTCCAGGGACAGCCCAGCTACCGCTGGTTCGTGCTGCGCAAGGCCTCGGGCATCAAGCGTGTCGAGGACCTGAAGGGCAAGACCATCGTGGCCAAGCGGCGTGCCCTGCCCGAACTGACCCTGATCATGGATGCTCTCATCAGCGTCACCGGTCTTTCGAAGGGAGACGTCAAGCGGGTAGAAACCACCAACACGGGTCAAGTGCTGCAGGCCCTGAAGGCCGGCAGCATCGACGGCGCGGTGTTTCCGTTCAGCCGCCGCGCGCCTCACGTGCAGGAACCCATGACCGACGGGATGCTGGACTTCCTGTATGTGTCAAAGGACGTGCGCGACGCCATGCTTAAACGGCTTCCCCCGATGATGTGGGACGAGACGTTCAAGCCCGGCGTGTTCAAGGGGCAGGATAAACCCCTGCATCTGATCGGCCTCAACACCTATTTTCTGACCCGGCCGGGCGTGTCCGACGACACGGCCTACAAGGTGGCCAAGGCGATCTACGAAAACACCAAGGAATTTGCCAGCTACCACCGGACCGCGGCGCAATGGAACCTTAAGCGGGCCCTCAAGAACGTGGCGCTGCCCTTCCATAACGGCGTCATCCGCTACTTCAGGGAAAAGGGCGTCTGGACCGCCGCGCTCGACGCTCGGCAGAAAGAACTGCTGAAGCGCTGATTTCCGGCGCAGACGCGGCACGCGGGCACGGCCTTTCGCGGCTCGCGCCCGCGTCCGCTTTACCGCCGGACAGCGCGTAATCCGCGCACTACGCCGCCGACAGGGCACACACATTCCGGACCAGGGCCGTGCCGAAAGTTTCCCGACTGCTGTTCTGGCTCTGCGCCGTTATCGCGATCTACCACCTCGCGCTGGTGGCGCAGCTACCCACCTGGCTCGGCTTCTTCATGCCGACACAGGTGCACAAGGCCGTGAGCCTTTCCGGGGCGCTCATGCTGGTGTTCCTGCTGCTGCCGGCAGCGGGCAGGAGGCATGGCGAGGACACCAGGACGGACGCCAGTTTCCGCCATGTGCCCTGGTACGACTGGCTGCTGCTCGCCTCGGCCCTGACCAGCACCGGCTTCGTGATCATTTTCCACGACAGCATCCTCGATTACGGCGAGTACGGGTTTCTCGACGCCAAGGGCGCCGTCCTGGCCCTGATGCTGGCAGTTCCCATCCTCGAGGCGGTGCGCCGGACCACGGGCTGGGTGCTGCCGGTGATCATCCTGTTCTTCGTGCTCATCACCATTTTCCAGAAATACCTGCCAGGGCTTCTCTACGGGCGCGGCTATCCGCTGCACCGGCTGCTGTACAGCGCCTACGTGGGCGACGCCGGCATCTTCGGCCTGCCGCTCGGCATCGCCGCCAACATCGTGATAGCGTTTCTGATCTTCGGCGCCCTGATGGAAGGCGCCGGCGCCAGCCGCTGGTTCATGGATCTGGCGCTGGCGCTCACCGGTTGGTCGCGGGGCGGGCCGGCGAAGGCCGCGGTGGTGGCAAGCGCCATGTTCGGATCGATCTCGGGCTCGCCGTCGGGCAACGCCGCGACCACCGGCGTCTTCACCATCCCGATGATGAAGGCCATCGGCTACAGCCCGGCCTTTGCCGCCGCAGTCGAGGCGGTCGCCTCGACGGGCGGCATGATCCTGCCGCCCGTGATGGGCGCTATCGCCTTCATCATGGCGGAATGGATCGAGGTGTCCTACGCCTCCATCGTCATCGCCGCAGCGGTGCCGGCGGCGCTTTATTTTCTTATCGTCTTTGTTTCGGTGCACCTTCAGGCGCACAAGGACGGGATCCAGGCGCTGCCCGCCAGTGAGCTGCCGCGGCTGTGGCCCGTGTTCATCGGCGGTTGGTACTACATGATCCCCGTCGCGGCGCTGGTCTATTTCCTCGTCTTCCTGTCCCTGCCGCCGGGCATGGCCGCCATCTACAGCTCCGGTTTCGTGCTCGCGACCAGCTTCCTGTCGCGCGACAGGTCCCGCTGGCTGACACCCCGCCGCATCCTCGACGCCTTCCAGGACGCGGTCAGCCGCTGGGTGACCATCGCCGTCATCACTGCGGCGGTAGGCGTGATGATCGGCGCGCTGGAGCTGAGCGGCGTCGGCATCAAAATCTCGCGCTTCATCGTCGACCTTGCCGGCGGCGACCTGATCCTGACCCTGCTGTTCGTCGGGGTCGTCAGCCTGATCGTCGGCATGGGGCTGGATGCAACCCCCGCCTACATCACCCTGGCAACGCTGATGGCGCCGGCGCTGATACGGCTCGGCGTGCCCGACATGGCGGCGCACCTTTACGTCATCTACTGGGGGCTGGCCTCGTTCTATACGCCGCCCACCTGCATCGCCGTATTCGTCACCTCGGGGATCGCGGGCAGCCGGATCTGGGCGACCGGCTGGGAGGCGGTGCAGCTGGGCATCGCCGCGTTCCTGGTTCCGGTCGCCTTCGTGCTCAACGACGGGCTGCTGCTCAGGGGCAGCCTCGACCATATCCTGCTCGCGGTGATTACCGCGGTGTTCGGGGCGACGGCGCTGGCCAGCGGAATCCGGGGCTACGCATTCGCCGCGCTGAACCCGTTACAGCGGGTGCTGACCGCCTGCGGCGGGCTGTTCCTGATCGCGCCGGGCATCTATTTCCCCGCCGCCGGGCTCGGGCTCACCGTGATCGCCCTTGTACCCCAGGCGCTGGCGCGGCGCCGCCGCCAGCCGGCCGGAACCGGCTGACGGATCGTTACTTTCCTTTCCACACAGGCTTGCGCCGCTCGGCGAAGGCGTCGATGCCTTCCTTGTAGTCCTCGGTGCGGCGCAGCTTCTCGTAGGAATGGCCCTCGATATCCATGGCCACGTGGACGCCCGTGTCGTCGGCCGTGTTCAGCACCCGCTTCAGCGCACGCAGCGCCAGCGGCGCCTTGCCGTTGAGCTCTGCGGCGAGCGCGTCGATACGCCTGGTCAGCGCCTCGCCATCGGCCACCACCTCGGTCACCAGACCCCAGGCGCAGGCTTCCTCGGCGGGCACGCGGCGGCCACGCAGCACCATGTCCTTGGCACGGGTCAGCCCGGCGATTTTTACCACCCGGGCGCTGCCGCCCGAACCGGGCATCTCGCCCAGGTTGATCTCGGGCAGCGCCAGCTCGGTATCCTTCGTGGCGATACGGAAATCGCACGCCATGGCCAGCTCGAACCCGACGCCGAATGCGTACTTTTCAAGCCCGACGATGACCGGCTTGGAGGCGCGCTCGGGCGCGCCGATATTCCAGGCCAGATCCGACATGCCGTCGAAGCGCACCGACGGGAACGCCTTGACGTCTCCGCCCGAGGTGTAGGTTCCGTTGGCACCACGGATGACGATGACGCCAACCTCGTCGTCGTCGTCCATGGCCTCGATGATGGCGCGAATCTGAAAGCGCGCCCTGTAGGAGATAATGTTGAGCGGCGGACGGTCGAGGATTAGATAGCCGACCTTCTTGTCCGCATCCACCTCGACGCGCAGCCCGTCCAGTTCACGCAGCAAACTTGCCCTCTCGTCCGCATAGTTCTTGCTGATCATGCGTTTCCCTTTCCCACATTACCCGGTCACAGGGTCGTATCGTAACCGGGAAGAACGGCAAATTGCCCTTCGCGCAGCAGACGGCGCAGCAGCTTGCCCGAGGCGGATTTGGGCAGCCGCTCGACAAAGACGTATTCGCGCGGCCGCTTGAACCGGGCAAGGACCGAGTTTCGGCAATGCGCATCGAGCGCTCGGGCCGAGGCCTCTGCGTCGGCGGGTTCGACGAATGCCACCACCTTCTGGCCCCAGCGCTCGTCCGCCAGACCGACTACGGCGACCTGGCGCACAAGCCGGCAGTCGGCCAGCGTGTCCTCCACCTCCTCCGGGTGGATGTTTTCGCCGCCCGAGATGATCATGTCGTCGATCCGCCCGCACAGGAACAGTTCCCCATCCTCATCCATGCGGCCCAGGTCACCGGTGAAGTACCAGCCGCTGCGGATGGCGCGTGCGTCGGCGTCGGGGCGCTTCCAGTAGCCAGAAAATGCCTCCGGGCTCCGCATGGAGGCAACCACCTCGCCCACCTCGCCCGGCGGAACGATTTCGTCAGGCGTGACACTACCACCGGCGTCGGCACGGACCACGCGGATCTGCTGGTTGATCCCCGCAATGCCGGCACAGCCCGGCTTGCGCTCCAGATGGTCGCATACGGTGAAGGTGAATATCTCGCTGGAACCGTAGTAGTTGGCGAACACCTCGGGTGCCAGCTTTTCGCGGCAGACGCGCTCCAGCGCCGTGGTCATGGACATGCCGGCATAGGCTACGTTGCGAACCGCCTTCGTATCGAACGCGGCGAAGCGCGGATTGTGCAGCATGTCATGGAACATTGTGGGCACCAGGAACAAGGCGGTGATGCGTTCGTCCTCGATAAGCTTCAGCGCGGCTTCGACGTCGAAGCCGTGCATGCAGACCAGCTTGCCCGACAACATGGCCGAGGCCAGCATGATACGCACCCCCATGGTATGGAACAGCGGCATGACCCCGAGTTGCACCTCGCCGAAGCGGTAGCGCAGATGGGCGATGCACGACGCCGCTGCAGTGCGTTCCGCGCGATGCGAGCGCGGCACGCCCTTGGGCCGCCCGGTGGTGCCCGAGGTGTAGAGCATCAGGCAGATATCGCGTTCGTCGACCCCGACCGGGCCGCCAACCGGCACCGCGCCGGCTAGTTCGGCAAAAGAAGCGCCACCGTCGGCCCCACCGACCGCAATCAGCCGATCCCGATCGAATCCGGTCTTCGCCACCGCGCCTTCCACCGCCGCCGCGGCGTTCCTGTCGACGGCCACCAGCTGCGCCCCGGCATCGGCCATCACATAGGCGATCTCGTCGGCGCTGGCGCGCCAGTTGAATGGCGTGAAGATGGCACCGAGTATCTGGCAGGCCCAGTAGAGCGTCGCCATCTCGTGGCGGTTGGCGAGTACGGCCACCAGATGATCGCCGCGCGTCAGCCCGAGCGAGCACAGCCCGCCCGCGACGCGCAGCACCTCATCGTGCCACGCGCCATAGTTCCGGCGCACATCGCCATCGACGACGGCGTCGGCGTCGGGCATGCGCGTGCAGGCGGCGATGAAGGCGGTGCCCAGGTCCATGGGTCGGCGTCCGGCGGCTCAGACCTTGCTGATGGCCGTTGCCACCCTGATGAAGCGTTCGAGCATGGCGTCAAGATCCTGACTTTGTTTCTCGTTTTTCAGTTCGCCTTCTGCAGTAAAGGCGTCACCGGCGCGCCCCACCCCGAACACGTGCGGCGCCACCCAGACGCCGAGGGAGGCCAGTACCTCGCGCAGGAAGATCAACCCGCGCACGCCGCCCACCGGCGACGAGGTGGCCGAGGCGAGCAGCGCCGGCTTGCCCGACACGGGTACGGGGGATAGGCGCGAAATCCATTCCAGCGCGCTCTTCAGCGTCGCCGGCGGACCGTGGTTGTACTCGGGCGAGACGATCACCAGCGCATCGGCGCCGTTGATGCGGCGGGCGAATTCCGCCGCTCCCGGCGGCACCCCGGCCGCGCTATGCAGATCGGCGTCGAACAGCGGCATGTCGAACTCGTCCCACCCGGCCAGGTCGACCTCAATCCCCCGGGTTCGCAGACGGCCGGCAATGACGTCCAGTACCCGCCGGTTGGACGATTCCAGGCGCCGCGAGACGGCGAAGGCGAGGATTTTCATGGACGTCTCCCTCATTTTTCCCGGCGCCGGGCACGGCTGCCGGCGGCAGATTAGTCGCAGGCGGGCACACGGTCCACGGGGCGTTTGGGCGCACCCTGCACTTGCGCCGTCCCGGCCACCGGATAGAGTGGCGACAGAACAAACAGGCGCACGCCATGCGGATCATCACGGACGAAACGGCTCCGCGCAACACCGGCTGGGCAGCGGAAATGCGCCCCGGCCAGGTACTGCGCCTGACCGCAATGACCATCATCGACTTCGTCGCCTTCGACCGGCACAATTTTGCCGAGGCATTCGACCAGGCCCCAACCAAGGAGGCAAACGGCTGCATCTACCTGAAACGCGGCCACGTGGTGCAGTCGCGCTCGGGCCGGCCGTTAATGACCATGATCGCCGACGGGTTCGAGGGGCTCGGCACCCACGACATGCAGTTCGGCATGTGCGGCCGCGCCCGCCACAGGCGGGCGAAGGAAGAAGGCCGGCTGTCGGAATATCTGCATGCCAGCGTGCAGGTCCCCGACCATGGCTGCGCCGAGAACCTGACCTCGGCGTGCCGTCCTGGGGAATCCCATACGAGAACATCCCGAGCCCCGTCAACCTGTTCCAGAACATGGCCATCGACCAGGCCACCGGCGTGATGAAACGCACGCAGATTCGGCCGACGGCACCGGTAGCGCTGGAACTGCGCGCCGAGGCCGATCTGCTGGTGGCGTTCAGCGCCTGCCCGGACCTCGCCTCGCCTACCGGCGGGCTGGAGGTGCGGGCTACCATCCTCCAGCCGTGAGGGCCATCATGACAGATGGCGATCTCACACTCTGGGGCGTCGGCACGCCGCGCACCATGCGCGCACACTGGATGTTGCTGGAATTCGGTCTCGATTACCGGATGCGTCCGATCGGCGCGCGCACCGGCGAGACCAGGAGCGAGGCATTCCTCGCCCTCAATCCCAAGCACAAGATTCCCGTACTCGAACACGGGCCCCTCGTGCTGTCGGAGAGCGCGGCGATCGTCACCTACATCAGCGAGCGCTTCGCGCCGCCGGCAGGTTTCTTCATTCCCCGTGACGTGGCACGGCGGGCAGCGCTCAACGAATGGTGCTTTTTCATCATGACGGAGCTGGACGCCCATACGTTATACCTCATCCGCCGCCATGCCGACCTGAGCGACATCTATGGCACGGCACCGGAGGCCGTGGAGTCGGCGAAGGCGTATTTCGGCGACCAGATCACGGCACTGGTGGCGAAGTTTCCCGGCGACCGCGACTTTCTGATGCCCGAGGGCGCGAGCGTCGCCGATATCCTGCTGACCACCTGCCTGGAATCGGCGCTGCGTCGACGGATTCCGCTGCCGGCGCCGCTGCTCGAGTACCGGGAACGGATGACGGCCCGACCCGCTTGGCGCAGGGCATTCGAAAGAAACTATCCCGAACGGACGGCGCCTTAGCCGCGAGCTGTCGTCATCCGGTTGGCCAGGATGGCGGCGCCCGCCAGCGCCGCGCCTGCCAACGAACCCCATACCGATGGGGTGATCAGCAGGATGGCGCCGACAGCGACGATCACGCGGCTCCACCAGCTTTCGCACCATTGTCCATAGCGTTCGATCGCCGCCGCCAGCAGCACCAGGGCGACGGCGGCGGTGCCGAAATGCAGTGCCGTGCGCCACAGCGGCCCGATCCACAGCAGTGCCGGCCCATAGGCGAACACGAAAGGCACGAGGAACGCCGCCAGGGCGAACTTGACGGCGTGCACAGCGATCAGCAGCGGATTGTCCTCGGCGATGGACGAGGCTGCGTACGCTGCCACCGCAACCGGCGGAGTGATGGCCGACATGACCGCGAAATAGAGCAGGAACAGGTGCCCGGCCAGCGCGTCGATACCGACCTGGGTCATCAGCGGGCCAATCAGCACTGCGGCGAGAATGTAGGCCGACGGCGTCGGCATGCCGAGCCCGAGAAGGATGGCGAGCAGCGCCGCCACCACTAGGGTAAAGAACTGGTCTGCCGAGGTGATCGCATAGACGAGGTGCGCGAACTTGCCGGCGAGCCCGGTCATGGTGATGCCGGCGATGACCAGCCCGGCCGCCGCCGTGGCGCCCACTACCGGCACCATGCGATAGCTGGTTTCCGCCAGTGCCTTCCAGACCTCGACGGGGCCGAGACGGGTGGCGCGGCGGAAAACCGCCACCACGAGGACGGAAGCCGCACCGAAAACCGCCACCATGGTCGGGGTGTAGCCGTAGAGCAGCGCAATCGTCAGGACCGCCAGCGGCACGAGAAACATGCCACCCTGGCGCAGTGTCGGCCCGAGGGTCGGGATCTGCGACCGGTCCAGCGCGCCCAGGTTGAAGCGCACCGCGCGGAAGTGCACCTGCGAATAGACACAGATGTAATAGAGCAGCGCCGGCAGGAAGGCGGCGATTGCGATGTCGCGATATTCGATGCCGGTGTATTCCGCCATGAGGAACGCCGCCGACCCCAGCACAGGTGGCATGATGCTGCCACCGGTGGACGCCGCTACCTCGATGGCGCCCGCCACCGCGCCGTTGTAGCCGAGGCGCTTCATCACCGGGATGGTGATGGCGCCCGTGGTCACCACGTCCGAGGTCGGGCTGCCCGAAATCATGCCGTAGAGCCCGGACGAGATCACCGCCACCTTGGCCGGTCCGCCGATTCGCCCGCCCGTGATGATGGCGGCGAAGTCGAAGAAGAATTCCGATCCCCGGGCATAGAACAGAAAGGTGCCGAACATCACGAACAGGAAGGCGTAGGTCGCCGCCACCCGCGCGGGAAGCCCCATGATGCCGTCGGTTGTGTAGATCAGTATCTCGATGAAATGGTTATAGTCGATATAGCCGTGCTGCAGCACGCCGCCGAGCAGATGGCCGAACAGGTTGTAGCCGATGAACACCAGCACCACGACGGTGAGCCCGGCGCCGGTGGACCGTCGGGTAAGCTCCAGCGTCAGCAGCATCATCAGGCTGCCGAAGAACAGATCGGCATCGCTGAGGGGTAACAGCAGGGCGATCCGGTTGACGATCTCCTGCGCGTGGACGGAAAAGTATATGCCGGTGGCCAGGCTGCCCAGCGACAGCAGCAAATCCACCGGCGAGGGACGGTCCGGGTCGGCATGCGGCGTGGCGCCGACGCTGAGGAAACCGATGGTCATCATCCCGCACAGGAAGATGGCGGTCAGCGCCCAGGGGGAGATGATCAGTACCGTTGCGGCGACGATTACATAGACGGCAACTGCCACCGCCAGAGGCGCGACTACCCAGGTAAGAGGACCGCGCAGGCGCCGGCGTGCGCCGACGGAAAACCACAGTGTGGGATCGAGGATACGCATCCGGGCCATGGGGAAGGGTCTCGGTGTTGCGGCGCGGCGACGAGCAGGCCGGTGCCCAACGCCGCGCCGGATACGTTTTTCTGCCGGCTGGCGCGTGCTACTTCAGTAGCCCTGCCTCGCGCAGGTACTTCGCCGCGCCCGGATGGAACGGCGCCTGGCCGTCCTCGGCCAGGGTCTGCGGTGTGACCACCTTCTTGAGCAGCCGGTGTGCAGCCTTGTACTTCTCGATGTTTGAGAACACGCCTTTGGTGATGTTGTATGCCTGCTGCTCGGGCATGTCCGCCCGCACCACCATCGCCATGCCGACGCAAACGGACGACGAATCCGCCGCGAGGAACGCGTATTCCTTCGCCTTCACGCTGCAGGACTTGGCGCCGAGATCACTGGCAACCTTCTGCGCCGCCGCCGCATCGATGGGCAGCATGATGAGGTCGACGCCCTTCGCCATCTCGCGCACGCGCGGGTGGTTATACGAGATCCCGAACACCACCATGTCTATGCGCCGGTCGAGCATGAGCGACGTCATCTCGCGCGACGCGGCGCGCACCACCTGCCCGCCCCAATTTTTTATGTTGGCCTGCGTCGCGCCTACCGTCGCCAGCACGGCGAGTCCAACGTCGCCATCCATGTTGCCGGGCCGGTTGACCGCGACGCGTATGGGCGGCTTTTTCTTTTCGATATCGGCGAAGGTACCGATGCCGTACTTGTCGGCCCAGCTCTTGTTGGCCAGCACATGGGTCATCTGGAAACGCGAACCCGGCACGTAGGGGTGCATCAGCATGCGCAGGCTCTTGATCGGCCTGTTGATCGGCGGCTTGCCCTTCACCGCGACGTTAAGCTCGGTATCGGAGATGAAGCCGAGCGGCACCTTGCCCTGGTCCACCAGAACCGCGTTGGCGAGCCCACCGCTCGACGTCTGGTAGGTCACCGTTGAACCAGGATACGCTGCGGCCAAGGCGGCATCGATCCCGGCACCGATGGTGGACACGAGCCCGCCGGGACTGTAGCCGGCCACCGTCAGATTGTATTTCTGTCCCACCGCCGGCGCTGCGGACAGCGCAAGGGCGCAGAGAGTCGACCCGTACAATAGTTTTTTCATCTTGACCTCCCTTGTTCCTCGGAGCAACGGCCGGCGTACTGTCCGGTCGAAGCCGTTAACGGTAACGCATCGGTGCCATGCACGGGAGACTGACTGTTCTTCTTTATGTGCGCTCCGTGTGCCCTACCGATACCGCGAAACGTCAGGCGATGCAAAAACAACGGAATCGCGTTGACTCGGATACGGGGTTGCCGGCCGCCGGCGCGCAGCGTAGTTGTTCGGGTAATGGTTGCTGGCGTACCGCAGGGAGACACGCATGAAGGTGATCCGCGAGGACAGAATAACCCCCAACAACGGATGGTTCGCCGAAGTCGACAAAGGACAGGTCGTACGCATCACCGGGCAAAGCGTGATCGACCTGGTCCTCTACAATCGTGCCGACCGCACCGAATGGTTCGACGTGGCGCGCACCCGGGTCTATAACCTCAACATCTTTCCCACCGGGGGCCACCGGCTGTTCTCGAAGCACAATAATCCGATGATGCGCGTCCTCGCGGATGGCTTTACCGGCACCGGCCATCACGATCTGCAATCCGCCACGGGCTGTACCTCGGCCATGCTCGAGGTCCTGAAGCCGCTGGGCGTCGCAGTGGAAAACCTGCCCGATCCGCTGGGGCTGTTTCGCAACATGGCCATCGATCAAAAGACCGGAAAAATCACACCGGTGCCGCGCGCCCCGGCGGTGCCCGCCACCATTGAGCTGGAGGCGGAGATCGACCTCTACGTGGCGCTGGTCAACTGCCCCGACGCGACCACCTCGCCGCCCGCGGCGGACGCCACCGTTACCGTTCTCGTTTCCTGAGGATCGCATCATGAAAGTCATTCGCGACGACGTCGTTGCCGCCAACACCGGCTGGGGCGCCGAGATGAAGCAGGGGCAGGTGCTGCGCCTGACCGCCATGACCATCATCGATTTCGTCTGCCTCAACGCCCGCAACCTGAACGAACGGTTCGATCAGGCGCGCACCAAGGTCTACAACATGAAGCTGTGGATTTCGACGGGCGACAAGCTGTTCAGCAAGCTGAACAATCCGATGATGACCATCATCGAGGACCAGTTTGCTGGCACCGGCACCCACGACCTGCAATATGGCATGTGCAGCGGTCCGCGCTATGCCCGTGCGCGCGAGGAGGGCCGGCTGAACCAGTACCACCACGGCCACGACATCCCCATTCCCGACCACGGCTGCTGGGAGAACCTTCAGGCCGGGCTGAAGCCGTGGAAAATCCGGCGCGAGGACATACCCAGCCCGATCAACCTGTTCCAGCACGTCGAGATC
>Ga0326597_10010850_pt1 | contig 12115 bp, 9 predicted proteins | sample RVTome_12_FD_203789 | JGI IMG/M metagenome (GOLD analysis project Ga0326597, IMG submission 203789) | Soil microbial communities from uranium-contaminated site in the Upper Colorado River Basin, Wyoming, United States - RVT100D185 | ecosystem: Environmental > Terrestrial > Soil > Contaminated >... | reverse complement strand
AGCGACACCCGCCCGCCGTACAGCACGCGCACCGCCTGGCTTCGGCCGACCTCGTCGCTGCCGAGCAGGTAGCCGGGCGGGTCGAGGGTCGGCTTGGCGTAGGCCTTGAGCAGGGCCTGCTCCTCGAAGCGCATCCTGAACACGTGCTCGGCGAGCAGGTCCGCTCCCAGCGCCAAAAGGACCAGGGTCAGCAGGACCGCGAACGCGACGATCGTGACCTTGTCGCGGCGCAGGCGCCACCAGGCGTCCGACCACAGCCCGGCGTAGACGCGGCGCTCGGGCGCGCCGAGCGTCGCGGTCGTCCGCTGGATGGCCGTGGTGGCCACGTCAGCTCACCTTCACGCGCGGATCGACCATCGCGTAGATGAGGTCGCGCAGCAGGTACGAGACCACCAGCAGCACGCTCGAGATCATCACGCCGGCCATGACCACCGGGTAGTCCTTGCCCACGACGGACTGGAAGGTGAACTGTCCGATGCCGGGCCAGGTGAAGACCTGCTCGATGACCAGGGCCCCGGATACGAGGGCGGCGATGATGCCGCCCAGCGCGGTGACCATGGGGATGAGCGCGTTGCGCACGGCGTGCACGGCTATGACGGTCCGTTCGCGGAGGCCCTTGGCGCGGGCCGTGCGCACGTAGTCCTGATTGATCACCTCCAGCGTCTCGGTGCGCATGATGCGCGCGTACAGGGCGATGCCGCCGAGGGCCAGCACGAACGCGGGCATGATGATGTGCCTGATGCGGTCGGGGATGTCCCAGACGTCCTTGCCGATGGTGAGCATCCCCTGGCTTGGCATGACGCGGAACTGGACCGCGAAGACGATGATCAGGATGAGGCCGAACCAGAAGGCGGGCACCGCCTGGAAGACCACGCTGAAGACCCGCACGACCTGGTCGACGAGGCGGCCCCGGTTGAGCGCCGCGATCACGCCCAAGGGCACGCCGATCACGAGCTGGAGGATCAGCGCCACGAGCGCGAGCTGAAGCGAGTTGGGCATGCGCGCGAGGATCAGGTCAGCGGCTGGCCGGTGGTAGAGGATCGAGTCGCCGAAGTCGCCGCGCGCCGCCTTCAGCGCCCAGTCGATGTACTGGACGGGCAGCGGCTTGTTGAGGCCCAGCGACTCGCGCAGCGCCTCGATGTCCTCGGGACGCGCGAAGGGATCGCCGAAGGTGTAGAGGCGGATGGGATCGCCGGGAGCCAGGCGCGAGATGAGGAACGTGATCAGGGATATCCCGATGAGCGTCGGGATCGCGTAGATCAGCCGCCGGATGATGAAGCTTCTCATCGGCTACCCCTCTCGGCGCAGCATACGGCGAGGCGCCCCTCAGGGCGCCCCGCCGCGCTCCGTCACCTGACGGCGATCGCTATTTCTTGAACCACCACTCGTGAATGTTGTCGTAGCCCGCGATAGAACCACTGAACGAGCCGGGGTCGAAGTTCTGCATGCTCGCCTGCGAGACCGTCAGAACGATCGACGAGAAGCCGAAGTTGTACGGCTGCTCCTCGTTGAGGAGCTTGTTGAACGTCTCGTAGTTCTTCTTGCGCGTCGGGATCGAGCAGTCGCCGCTGCTCGGGTTGCGGCCCTCCTCGATGGCCTTGTCGACCTCGGGGCTCTTGAAGAAGGTGAAGCCGAACCCGGTCTTGTTGGTCGCGGGGTCGGGGATCTGGCTGGAGTGCCAGATGCCGTAGGGGTCCACGGCCGTGCCGAGGGACCAGCCGATGATGACCGCCTCGATCTCGGTGCTGCCCGTGGTGAGCTTGTCGACCAGGCCCTGGAACTGCTCGAAGTTCGTCTTGGCGTCGACGCCGATCTTCTTGTACTGCTCCGCCGCGACCTGGGCCAGCGTCTCGCGCGTCTTGTTGCCCGCGTTCGTGCGGATGGTGAAGCTGATCGGCTTGCCATCCTTTTCGTAGAAGCCGCTCGCGCCCTTGGCGTAGCCCGCTTCCTTCAGCAGGGACTCGGCCTTGGCCGCGTCGTACTTGTAGTCGTTGAGGGTCTTGGGGTCCGGGTAGGCCCACTGGACCGGCACGTGGTGCGCGACCTGCTTGACGCCCTGGCCGAACAGGACCGCGCTCACGACGTCGTCCATGTTCAAGCCGTAGGCCAGCGCCTGGCGGACCTTCTTGTCGCCGAGGGCCGGAGCGGTCGGGCTGTTGGTGCGCCAGCCGATGTAGGTGTAGCCGAGCTGCTGGTACTTGCTGACGCGCAGGAAGTCCTGGCTCTCGATGTCCGCCAGGTCCTTGGGCTCGATGAGTCCGTAGTTGATCTCGCCCGTCTTGAGCTGCGCCGCGAGGACCGTCGCGTCGGCGACGACCTTGTAGACGTACTCGTCGACGTTCGGAGCGCCCTGCCAGTACGTGTCGTTGCGGGTCAGGATGACCTGGTCACCCTGACGCCACTCCTTGAACTTGAACGGACCGCTGGCGACGGGCGGGTTGATGTTCTCGGGGGCTTTGTCGATGGCGTCGGCCTGGCCGGCCGCGGCGTACTTGCCGAAGATGTGCTCCGGCATCACGTAGGACGAGATCTGGAAGATCGCGTCGCACGAGACCTGGGTCAGCTTGACGTCGAACTTCTTGGGGTTGGCCGGGTCGACCTTGATCCCGGAGATCTCGGTGGCCTTGCCCCCAACGAAGTCGTTGAAGCCCTCGACGTCCTGGAACAGGCTCTTGCGCACGCTGACCTTGCTCAAGGCCACCAGCTTCTTGGCCACCAGGTAGTCGGCCGCGACGACGGGCTTGCCGTCGGTCCAGTTGGCCTTGTCGCCGATGGTGAAGGTGTAGGTCAGGCCGTCCTGCGACTGGGTGAAGGAGGCCATGCGCGGCTTGGGCTCGCCGTTCTTACGATCGGCCTGGATCAGGGTGTCGTAGATCATCCCGGTCACCGTGGACGACGGCACGTCGGCGACCAGGATCGGGTTCATCGTCTTGATGTCCGAGAAGTTGCCCTCGATGATGCGGCCGCCCTTCTCGACCTGCGCCTGCGTGGCCGCGGGACCGGTCGGGCTGGGCTGGGTCGTCGTCGGCTGGGTCGGGCCGCAGGCCGCCGCGAGAAGAGCCAGCGTCCCCACCGCGGCGAAGGATCGCCAGATGCGCTGGTTTGCCTTCATATCCCCTCCTGGAGCGTTAGTGGCGCGCGGAGTCTAGCCGCGGGCGCGGCGCGCCGGCCCGCATGCCCTAGTTACGGTCGAGCGCCCGCCAGGGTTCAGCCACGCAGCAGCGGATCAAAGCCTCGCCTCGCAGCGCACCAGGCGCGACACGCGCTTCCGTAGCGTCCTGGGGATCTCCCCGGCGTTAGCCGGGGAAATGGCAGGCTGCCCAATGGCGAGGCGAGTGCTCGATGAACGCCGGGTCGGCCTCGGCGCAGATCTCCTGCGCCTTCCAGCAGCGCGTGTGGAAGCGGCAGCCGGTGGGCGGGTTGACCGGGCTGGGCACGTCGCCGGTCAGGATGATGCGCTTGCGTTTTCCCTCTATGGAAGGGTCGGGGATGGGCACGGCCGAGAGCAGCGCCTGTGTGTAGGGGTGGAGCGGCCGCTCGTAGAGCTCCTGGCGGTCGGCCAGCTCGACGATCTTGCCCAGGTACATGACCGCCACGCGGTCGGAGATGTGGCGCACCACGGACAGGTCGTGGGCGATGAACAGGTATGTCAGCTGGAACTTCTTCTGCAGCTCCTCGAGCAGGTTGATGATCTGGGCCTGGATCGAGACGTCCAAGGCCGAGATGGGCTCGTCGGCGACGATGAAGTCGGGCTCCACGGCCAGCGCGCGGGCGACGCCGATGCGCTGGCGCTGGCCGCCCGAGAACTCGTGCGGGTAGCGGTTGGTGAAGTACGGGTTGAGCCCGACGACCTTGAGCAGCTCCTGCACGCGCTCGGTCTTCTCACGACCCCGCGCGAGGTCGTGCACCTCGAGCGGCTCGCCGATGATGTTGCCCACCGTCATGCGCGGGTTCAGCGAGGCGTAGGGGTCCTGGAAGATCATCTGCATCTTGCGGCGCATGCGCCGCATCTGCTCGCCGCCGAGCGTGGTCAGCTCGGTCCCGGTGAACTTCACCGACCCCGCCGTGGGCTTGTAGAGCTGAAGGATGGCGCGCCCCGTGGTGGACTTGCCGCAGCCCGACTCGCCCACCAGGCCGAGCGTCTCGCCCTTCTCGACGAAGAAGTCGATGCCGTCGACCGCGCGCACGGCGCCGACCTGGCGCTGGAAGATGATGCCCTGCGTGAGCGGGAAGTGCATGGTCAGGCCGCCGACCTCGAGGATGTTCTTGCCGCTCTCGGCGGTCGCGGTCGAGCGGGCCTTCTCGTACGTCGCGGCCATCTAGACGCCCTCCTTGTGGCTGACATCCGGCGGCAGGTCGCTCGGCGCGATCGTGGCGGCCCCGGCCGGCACCGCGGCGGTCTCCTGCTTGATCTCTTCGAGCACGCTCACGTCGCCGATCTCGCGCCGCCAGTCGGTGCCCACCAGCCAGCCCCCTTCCTGGGTGCCCCAGCAGCGCGCCTCGTGGTCCGGCTTGGCGCTGGGGATCTTCCTGAGGGGCGGCTCCTGCTCGCGGCAGACGTCGCGCCGGTAAGCGCAGCGCGGCTCGAACTTGCATCCTGGCGGCGGGGAGATGAGGTCGGGCGGCAGCCCCTCGATGGGCACCAGCTTCTCTTTGCGCCGCTCGTCGAGCCGCGGGATCGAGCGCAGCAGGCCCCAGGTGTACGGCATCTTGGGGTTGGCGAAGAGCTCGGCGGTGTCGGCCTTCTCGACGATGCGGCCGGCGTACATGACGTGGATGCGCTGGGTCATCCCGGCGACCACGCCGAGGTCGTGGGTGATGAGGATGAACGCGGTACGGAACTCGCGCGCGAGCGTCTTCAGCAGGTCGAGGATCTGCGCCTGAATGGTCACGTCGAGCGCGGTCGTCGGCTCGTCGGCCAGGATCAGCTTGGGGTTGCACGACAGGGCCATCGCGATCATCACGCGCTGGCGCATGCCGCCCGAGAACTGGTGCGGGTAGTCGTCGAGCCGCTTGCGCGCGCTGGGGATGCCCACGAGCTCCAGGAGCTCGACGGTCCGCTTGCGAGCCTCGGAGCGGTCCATCTTCAGGTGGAGCTCGAGCGCCTCGGAGACCTGGCGGCTGATCGTGAGCACCGGGTTCAGCGAGGTCATGGGGTCCTGGAAGATCATGGCGATGTTGTTGCCGCGGATGCCGCGCACGTCGTCCTCGTCCATCTTGAGGACGTCCTGGCCGTCGAACATGATCTCGCCCTGCGTGATCTTGCCGGGCGGGCTGGGGATGAGCCGCATGAGCGAGAGCGCGGTGACCGACTTACCGCACCCGGACTCGCCCACCAGGCCGAGCGTCTCGCCCGCGCCGACCTCGAAGGTGACGCCGTCGACCGCGCGCACCACGCCGTCGCGCGTGAAGAACTGCGTGTACAGGTCCCTTACCTCGAGAAGCGCCACCGATCCCTCCCGTCGGACAGTTGGCCGACCAGCGTATATCAGACCTTCATCCGCGGGTCGAGGGCGTCGCGCAGGCCGTCGCCTAAGAAGGTGAAGGACAGCATGACGATGCCGATGCAGAAGGCCGGCAGCAGCACCGGCCAGGGCGAGGTCGAGAAGACCTGGAAGCCCTCGTTGGTCATGACGCCCCAGGTCGCCGTCGGCGGGCGCACGCCGATGCCCAGGAAGCCCAGCGTGGCCTCGGCCAGCATCGCGCTTGGTATGGCGAAGGCCACCGAGACGATCACCGGCGCGAGCGCGTTCGGGAACAGGTGCCGCAGCATGATCCGCCGGGCGGGGACGCCGATGGCGCGGGCGGCCTCGACGAACTCGCGGTGCTTGAGCGAGAGGACCTGCCCGCGCACGAGCCGCGCCATGCCGACCCAGCTGACGATGGCCAGCGCGACGAACATGAGCACCAGGCCGCCGAGGATCTCGCCGAACGCGGTGTTGCGCAGCGTGGCCATGACGATCACCAGGAAGAGCAGGTCGGGGAACGCGTAGACGACGTCGGTGATGCGCATGAGCAGCTGGTCGACCCAGCCCCCGTAGTAGCCCGCGACCATGCCGATGGTCGTGCCCACCGCGAGGATCATGGCCACCGGCACGAAGCCCACGATCATGCTCACGCGCGCGCCCCAGATAAGGCGGCTCAGGATGTCGCGCCCCAGGACGTCGGTCCCGAGGACGTAGCGCGGGTCCACGTAGCGCTGGTCGCCCCACAGGGGCTCGGCGAGCGTGGGCGCCTGGCGGCCGGCGTTGGTGAAGGAGTCACTGGGGTCGTACGGCGCGATGAGCGGCGCGAGGATGGCGACGAGCGCAGCGACGGCGATCACGGACAGGCCCGCGAGCGCGGCGCGGTTGCGGGCCAGCCGGTACACAGCGTCGCGCCACAGCGAGCGCTGCTCGGGCACTAGGCGGCCTTGATGCGCGGGTCGAGGGCCGCATAGACGATGTCGACGGCCAGGTTGGCCAGCGCGATCAGGAAAGCGTAGAGCAGGTAGACGCCCATGATCAGCGGGTAGTCGCGACGGGTGATGCTGAGCACGAACTCCCGCCCGATGCCGGGCACGTTGAAGATCGACTCGACGATGAACGAGCCGGTGATCAGCCCGGCCGTGGCCGGTCCGACCACGGTCGCGACGGGTATCAGCGCGTTCTTGAGCACGTGCCCCACGATCACGACCTGCTCGGGCAGCCCCTTGGCCCGCGCGGTCCGCACGTAGTCCTGGCGGATCGCCTCGAGCATGCTGGCGCGCGTCATGCGCGTCAGGAAAGCCATCGCGCCGAGCGACAGCACGACTGTCGGCAGGATCATGTGCTTCGGCGTGCCCCAGCCCACGATGGGGATCAGGCGGAGGTGCACCGCGAAGACGTAGATCGCCAGGATGGCGATCACGAAGGACGGGATGGTCGTCCCGACGGTCGCCAGGACCATGCTCGCGTGGTCGACGGCCGTGTTCTGGCGCAGCGCGCTGATCACCCCGAGCGGCAGCGCCACGGCCAGCGCGAGCAGCAGGGCCTGGATGCCCAGTTGCGCGCTCACCGGGAGCTGCGAGCCGATGATCTCGGCCACCGAGCGGTCCCTCACCAGGCTCGAGCCCAGGTCGAAGCGTGCGAGGTTGCCCAGGTACAGCAGGAACTGCTCGTGCAGCGGGCGGTCCACGCCGTACAGCCGCTCGAGCCGCTCGATGGTCGCGGCCGGCAGCGGCCGGTCAGGGTTCTTGTCGAAAGGCGACCCAGGTGCGGCGTGCGCCAGCGCGAAGGTGACCACGGCCACGAAGAAGAGCGTCGGGATCAGCAGCAGCAGCCGCCGCACGACATAGGTCAGCATCGGGCGCCGCTAGCCCTTCTTCGTGACGTAGATCTCCCACATGCGGAACTGGCCGAGCACCGAGTCGAGCGCGGTGGTCGTCACTCCCTTCACCCAGGGCTTGATCAGGAGCTTGCCCGAGACGTAGTAGAGCCACGCCGCGGGAGCCTCGGCCGAGAGCATGCGCGAGGCCTCGAGGTACATGGCGTCGCGCCTGTCCTTGGCGGGCTCCTGGTCGGCCTGCTTGACCAGCGCGTCGTACTTCTCGTTCTTCCAGCCCGTCTTGCTGATGCCGCTGCTGTGGAACACCGTCGTGAGCCAGTTCTGCTGGTCGGGGAAGTCGGCGCACCAGCCCAGGATGAACATCAGCGGGGTCGTCTCCTGGCGCTTGACCAGCTGGGTGTAGGCGGTCGCGTCCACCGGGTCGGCGACGACCGTCACGCCGAGGTTGTTCTTCCACTGCTGCTGCAGCCATTCGACGCGCGTCTTGGTCCGCGCGTTGGAGGCGTAGGTGAACTTCACGTTCTGGAGCTCGGGCGCGCCCGCGTACTTCGACTTGGCGAGCAGGTCCTTGGCCGCCGCCGGATCGTACCTCTGGACCGCGTCGTCCTTGTCGTAGCCCGGCAGCCCCGGCGGGATGAACCCGCCGTTCGCCGAAGTGCCCATCTTCTGGATGTCGCTGATGTAGCCGTCGCGGTCGAACGACCTGGCGAAGGCGAGACGCACGTTCGGGTCGTCGAAGGGCGCGCGCTTGGCGTTGAAGCCGATATAGAAGGTGCACGAGCCTTCGACGTCGCTCAGCTGGGACTTGAGCTCGGGGTCGGCCTCGATGGTGCGCAGGTCCTCGGCCGCCGCGCCGAGCACGTCGATCTCGTTGTTGCGGTAGGCGGCGAACGCGGTCGCGCCCTCCTGGATCATCACCCGGGTCCAGCGCTTGACCTTCGGGGCGCCGCGCCAGTAGCTGTCGTTGCGCTCGAAGACCATGCGCTCGTTGTGCTTCCACTCGACCAGCTTGAACGGACCGTTGCCGATGTAGGTCTCGGGCTCGGTCCAGCGCTCGCCGCCCTTGTCGAGCGACTCCTGCTTCACCGGCATGCCCACCCACATGTAGGCGATCGAGCCGAAGTAGGCGGCGGGCTCGGCCAGCTGGAACTCGATCGTCTTGTCGTCCAGGACCCTGATGCCGACCGCGTCGCGGCCGGCCTCGATCTGCGCCGTGGTGGCCGTGCGCAGGTCCATGTTGTTCCAGGCCTCGCAGCCGACGACGACGTACAGCACGAAGGCGTAGTCGCCGGCCGTGCGCGGGTCGCACGTGCGCAGGAAGCCGCGCTGGTAGTCGCGCGCGGTGACCGGCGTGCCGTCCGAGAACTTCACCCCGTCGCGCAGCGTGAACTTCCAGGTCTTCTGGTCGGCGGAGATCTCGGGGTCCTTCGCCGCCACGGCCGGGACCGGCTTGAGCGTCTGCGGGTCGAGCGACATGAGGCCCTCGAACACGGACATGATCACCGCGATCTCGTGGACGAAGGAGGCCTTGTGCGGGTCGATGGTGTCGGGCTCGGACCCGAGGTTGGTCACGAGCTCGCCGTCGGGGTCGGGCTCGCCGCCGCCGGTTTGCGTGACGGGGCCGGTCGTGGGCGGCTGGCCCTGCTGGCAGGCGGCCAGGACGAGCAGCGCGGCGATGAGCAGGGCGAGGGCGCGCCGTGCTCTGGCGAGCGGCATGGGAGGCCTCCTTCTCCTAGGTGCGCATGCGCGGGTCGAGCGCGTCGCGCAGCCCGTCGCCGACGAAGGTGAACGACAGCATCACGATCGAGATGCACACCGCCGGCAGGAGCACCGGCCAGGGCGTAGTGGCGAACACGCCGTAGCCCTCGAACATCATCGAGCCCCACGTCGCCGTGGGCGGCTTGATCCCGACGCCGAGGAAGCTCAGCGTGGCTTCGGCCAGGATGGCGCTGGGGATGCCGAAGGCGACCGCGACGATGACGGGCGAGAGCGCGTTCGGCAGCAGGTGCCGCAGCATGATGCGCGGACCGCTGACCCCGATCGCGCGCGCGGCCTCGACGTACTCCTTCTCCTTAAGCGACAGCACCTGCCCGCGCACCAGGCGGGCCATGCCGACCCAGTTGACGACGGCGATCGCCCCGAAGATGAGGACCAGGCCGCCCAGGAGGTCGCCGAGCCAGTGGTTCCGCAGCGTGGCCATGATGATGATGATGAAGAGCAGGTCGGGGAAGGCGTAGATCACGTCGGTCACGCGCATGAGGATCTGGTCGAGCTTCCCGCCGTAGAAGCCCGCCAGCAGGCCGACGCTCACGCCGATGGCGAAGATGAGCGCGACGGGCACGAAGCCCACCACCATCGACACGCGCGCGCCCCAGATCAGGCGGCTCAGGGTGTCCCGGCCGATGCGGTCCGTCCCCAGCGGGTGCGCCGGGTCGACGTACTTGGGGTCCCCGAACCAGGGCTCGCCCATGCTCGGATTGGCCTTGCCCGTCGCGTCGATCTGCACGACCGGGTCATACGGCGCGATGAACGGCGCGAAGATGGCGATGAGCATGAACAGCGCGATGATCCCCAGGCCGAGGATGGCCGCCTTGTTCCGCAGCAGGCGCTCGAGCGCGTCGCGCGCCAGCGATCGCTGCTTGCGCGCCAGCACGTTGAGCGCCGCGGCGCGGGCCTGGCCCGAGAACGGCCGCTCCGCCGTGGTCACTGGCCCACCTTGATGCGCGGGTCGAGCAGGCCGTAGACCAGGTCGACCGTGAGGTTGGCGATCGAGATGATGAAGGCGAACAGCAGGAAGACGGCCATGATCACCGGGTAGTCGCGCCCCAGGATGCTGTTGACGAACTCGCGGCCCACGCCGGGGACCGAGAAGACGGTCTCGATGAGGAACGAGCCCGTGATGAGGCCCGCCGTGAACGGGCCGATGACCGTGGCCACGGGGATGGCCGCGTTCTTGAGCGCGTGCCCGACGATGACGGCCTGCTCGCCCAGGCCCTTGGCGCGCGCCGTGCGCACGTAGTCCTGGCGGATGGCCTCGAGCATGCTCGCGCGCGTGATGCGCGTGAGGAACGCCATCGGCGCCAGGGACAGGATGACAGTGGGCAGGACCATCTTGTCGACGGTGCCCCAGCCGTAGACCGGCAGGACGTGCAGCTTGACCGCGAAGAAGTAGATCGCGAACACGGCGATGACGAACGAAGGGATGGTGGTCCCCGCGGTCGCGAATAGCAGGCTGCCGTAGTCGACCGCGGTGTTGTGCTTTAGGGCGCTGATGATGCCAAGCGGCAGGGCGATGGCCAGCGCGAGCAGCAGCGCCTGCACGCCGAGCTGCGCGCTGACCGGGAACTCGCCGCCGATGATGTCGCGCACGTCGCGGTCGCGTGTGAGGCTCGAGCCGAAGTCGAAGCGCACCGCGTTGCCCAGGAACAGCACGAACTGCTCGTGCACCGGCTTGTCGAAGCCGTACTGCCGGTTCAGCCGCTCGATGGTCGTGGGCGGCAGCGGGCGGTTCTCGTTGCGGTCGAAGGGGTTCCCGGGCGCGGCCTTGGCCAGCACGAAGGTGATGAGGGCGACGAAGAAGAGCGTGGGGATCACCAGCAGCACGCGCTGGATCGCGTAGGCCGCCATCTAGCGCTCCGTCATCTCCTCTTTCATTGTGCGCCCCCACCTAGCGGGAGCCGGGCCGGCCCAGCGGCCGGCCCGGCTCCACGCGCGATCGTCCGCGACGGGCTAGTGCTTGATGATGAAAATCTCGTGCTTGTTCAGGCCCGTGACGCCACGAGCGCTGATGCTCAAGCCCTTGACCCACGGCTTGATGAGGGCCCTGGACTGGCGGTAGAAGATCCACCCGGCCGGGGCGTCCTCGCTCAGCTGCTTACCGGCCTGCAGGTACAGGCTGGCGGCCTTTGCGGGGTCGAGCTCGGTGTCAGCCTTGCCGGTGAGCTCGTCGAACTTCGGACTGTTGTAGCCGGTGCGAGCGGCCGAGACCCCCGCGCCCGACTTCCAGACCGTGGAGTGCCAGTTCTGCTCGTGCGGGAAGTCGAGGCACCAGCCGAGATAGAACATCTGCGGCGTGGTCTCGGGCTTCTTCACGAGCTCGACGAAGACGGTGCGCTCGACGGGGTCGAGCTTGATGTCGACGCCGAGGTTGTTCTTCCACTGCTGCTGCACCCACTCGGCCACGAGCTTGTTCAGCGCGCTGGACGAGAAGGTGAAGGTCACAGCCGGAAGAGCGGAGGCGGTGGCGTACTTCGACTGCGTGATGAGCTGCTTGGCGGCAGCGGCGTCGAAGGCCTGGATCTTGTCTGTCTCGTCGTAGCCCGGCTGGCCGATCGGGATGAACCCGCCGGTGGCGGGCTTGCCGATGCCCTGCAGGACCGAGTCGACGAAGGCCTGGCGGTCGTACGACCTCGAGAAGGCCATGCGGACCTTCGGGTCGTCGAACGGCGGCTTCTTCACGTTGTAGCCGAAGTAGAAGGTGCAGTCGCCGGGAACTTCCGTCATCTGGCCCTTGAGCGTCGCGTCAGCCTCGACGGCGCGGAGGTTCTCGGCGCTGACCGAGGCGATGTCGACCTCGTTGTTCTGGTAGGCCGCGAACTCCACCGCCGTCTCGCTGATCATGACCCGCTTCCACTTGGCAAGCTTGACGGGCTGGCGGTAGTTCGGGTTCTTCTCGAACAGGATGTATTCGTTGTGCTTCCACTCGGTCATCTTGAACGGGCCGTTGCCGATGTACGTCGCGGGCTCCGTCCACTTGTCGCCGCCCTTGGTCACGTCGGACTCGCGGGCGGGCATGCCGGTCCACAGCGTG
>Ga0326597_10010849_pt1 | contig 12116 bp, 11 predicted proteins | sample RVTome_12_FD_203789 | JGI IMG/M metagenome (GOLD analysis project Ga0326597, IMG submission 203789) | Soil microbial communities from uranium-contaminated site in the Upper Colorado River Basin, Wyoming, United States - RVT100D185 | ecosystem: Environmental > Terrestrial > Soil > Contaminated >... | reverse complement strand
GCTGTCGCCTCCGCGACCTCCTCTACGGCGCCGGCGTCTTCGACGTTTAGGGCGTTCTTCCGTAGGTTTGGAACCTTCATTCCGGCCCAGCGACGGCGCTTCCGCGGAGTTGGATTGCGGTTTCTCCACCCCGCCCTGAGCGGTCTTGGCTGGGCGACGCCATCGGTCGGATCGCTGCCGCGTACCGCCGGGGGCATGTTGGGGCTCGTCCGCCGAGGTCTGTGTTTCTTGCGGCGCGGCGGTCTGCGCCGCTTTTGGGCGTCCTTCCTTATAGATGTCTTCGACGACGACGGTGGCAATGCTGTTGTCGTCCAGGCGAATCTGCACGAGTTGCGTGAGCACTTGACGGTTTATGACCACGCCGTCGCCATGACTCGTTTCAATTCTCTTGCCGATTCGGGGAAGGAGCTTGTCCAGTTCTTCATATCCCACGTGCTCATAACGCAGGCAGCACTTGAGCCGCCCGCAACGCCCCGAAACCTGCGTCGGATCGAGCGTGGCCTTTTGGAGTTTCGCCATACGCATGCTGATCGGCTTGAGCGTCTTTAAGAAGACTTTGCAGCAGATCTCCCGTCCGCAGGTCTCAAAGTCGGCCAGCAAGCGCGCTTCGTCGCGTGCGCCGATTTGACGCATCTCGATCCGCGTGCGGTATTCCTGAGCCAGATCCTTGACCATCGCCCTAAAGTCGATGCGTTCGGCGGCCGTGAAATAGAATATGATCCGCTCACCCCCGAGGGGGCATTCGCACTCCACGATCTTCAACCCCAGGTTGTGGCGGCGGGCCATCCGCCGTGCGAAGTCCCGCTTGTTCCGGCAACTCTGTTGCATGTGGGCGAACTCGGCGAGGTCGGTCGCAGTGGCCTCTCGGAGGATGCGTCCGGCGTTGAACATGTATGTGTCCTCGCCGCTGCTTTTCACCCAATCCTTCATTTGAGCTCGTGTCACTGATTTGTCGCAACCCGAGCAGGTGAGTGATACTTGCTCGCCCAGTTCTTGCCCGCGCTGGGTTTGTACGACAACTTTCGCGCCGCAGGTAAACAGCAGGTCCGGGTTGTGCGTGAACTCGCCAATGAACCGCATATAACCGAACCGCACGGCCGTGGTGGGGTAGATCTTCTCAAGACCGTTTCCGCAGGAGGGTGAGCCGTCCACTTTCTTTCGAGAACCGCAATTCGAACAGCCACCATGGGACTGTCCTTCGTTTGGGATCGGATTCAAAGGAATAAGTTTGGGCGTGGATTCGACCATGAGTTCCTTACCTGCCGCGCTACGTTATGCGACCCTTTTAGTATCTGCGGGCATTGTACGTTCGAAGTCAAGCGAAGACAAGGCCGTCGGACACTCAAAGACCTGCGGTCGATGCGAGATCCTTTTATCCAGCATGCAACGGTTCTGCTGTCCGGCGACGTTTGTCGACCGGCTACGATCCTGCCGCGACGAGCGGATCAATAGCCAATTGGAAGTCCTTTTTGCGTTTCAACCCGACGAACTTCTCTACGATTTCACCACCCTTGAAGAGTATGACCGTCGGAATGGCGCTGACCGAGAATCGAACCGAGACTTCTCGATTGGCGTCGGTATCGAGCTTTCCGACCTTGGCTTTGCCGGCGTATTCAGTTGCCAGTTCGTCGATTACGGGTGTGAGCGCCTTGCAGGGAGCGCACCACTCGGCCCAGAAGTCTACCAGAACCGGCGTATCGGCCTGCAAGACCGCCTCGTCAAAGTTTTCATCTGTGAATTCAAGCGTGTCAGGACCAGCCATTTCTTCTCCTTGCGTTCAACTTAATCTACTAAAGCGCGAGAATCGTATCCGGTCCTCCATGCGTGGTCAACCGGCATACAATTCTCACGCTGCGCGTATCTTCGGTACAGCCACGGGCAAAGATCACGGAGGCCCGGGGACGTATGGATTGCGGGCGGCGCTTGGGCTTGACGGGTGCGGCCTACAGGGATAGCTACGGATTTATGCCGGAACATACGCCGTACCAAAAGAAGATCATCGAGGGGTATTACCAGCACCGCGATGGCATCATGCTCGGTAAGCTCGGCGAGATCGTAACCGAACTCTATCTGGCGGAGTCCGATAGAAAGAAGGCCCAACTCTGGAAGCGTGCTGAGCAGGCGATGAAGTCTCTGAGCGTGCCGCCGTCGCTGGCGGAACAGATTCTCCTGGATCGTGATCCGGAGGCTCTCGCCAGGCATCTGCGCGAATGGCAGGGCGACACCGTTTCCGGGAAACGCTCACCCAATCCGCCGCGATAGATTTCGCTTCCTGAACGGCGGCTGATGCCGATTTGATCCGAACGTAAACCTAACATCTGGCCTTATTCACTTCAGGAGAGCCACGTTCGCTGCGGCGAATAAAACGGCCTAGGGTCCGAATGAGTAGGTGTAGAAACTTAGGTTCGGCCACCGACGGCTACCCGGGCGGTGTTGAGGTCGCCGAATGTTAACGATCATCGTGACCGGGTGGACGGCCATGCGAGGAGTTTGGAATGCTCAGCCGCTTGTTATTTGTGCGACTTAAAGCTGCGGAAAACGCGTTGCGCGACGGTCGAATCGACGAGGCTTATCGTTTGGCGATGGCGGCGGATATTCGGGAACATCGGCGCGGGGCGGCTGTCCTCTCGGCGTTGACCGAGCGATTCATTGAACGAGCGCGACTACACTATCGAGGGGACCGCTTTGCTGAAGCCGCAATGGATCTTGATCGCGCCGAAGCCGGTGGCGTCAAGAAAGACGAAATCGCAGAATTGCGCGACAACATTCGTACGGTCGCGGCCGAGGAGCAACGTCGAGAGCAATCGCGGCGCGATCGAAATGTGGCGGCGCGTCGGCGTATTGAAGATGGATCATTGGTCGGTGGTCAGCGCATTCTTGAGCAGGCAAGCAAGAACGATCTGGATGCGGAAAGACTCAAGAAGGCCATCGCTGACCGCGCTGATGATGCCAAGAGCATCGTCGAGCAAGCAGAACAGTTGATGGCGCAAGGTCTAATGGCCGCTGCGGCCAAACGCTTGCAGAAGGCCCGCAAGCTCAACGCCCATGATAAGCACGTTACGCGAGCGGAAAAGCAATTGTGTGATAGCGTGCTCGATACCGTCCGTTCGGCCATTGTGGAAGGAAAGCTCAGCCGTGCTGCCGATGAGCTTGATTGCTTGGGGCAATTGGGCGACGCTCTTCCCGTGAAGCGGGAGCTAAGAGACATGTTGTCGATGGCCGGCGAAGCGGCGCACAGCATTCGTCAGGGAACTTATTCGGCTGCCTTGCGAAAGGCGATGAGCTTGGCCCGCTTGGTGCCGAAAGCCCAATGGATCACCGACGTAATCGAACAACTTGGTCGAATCGACACCGTGATGACCTCGCTGGCGGCCGGTCCCTTGGGTGGCGCGGAGTTCATGCGGGAAGAACCCGGTCGGGAGAAGCGGCGTGTTGGCCCCGAACACCCCTGGAAAGATATCATTCCGGAAGCAGCGCCCAAGAAGACAAAGCACTTAGACGACACCGTGGCACTACCGGCCATCCCGCGCCGCGACGGCGGGCTACCGGATCGCTTGCTGTTGTTGGTGGACGGTGGCGGAAGCTATTTGTTGCTGCGCAGTCCACAGGCCAGCGTCGGGCGCGCGGCCTCTAAACACCCCGCTGACATCGCGATCTATAGTGACGTAGCAGAACGACACGCAAATGTCACGCGCGTCGACGATGATTACTTTGTGTTTGCGAGTAAGGAATTGGAGGTCGCCGGGCGGAAGACGAAACACCAGTTGCTCCGCGACGGCGATCGGATCGTGCTGGGACGTAAGGCGAAGATGACATTCCGTCTTCCCAGCCGCAAGAGCCCCACGGCGGTGCTGGACCTGAGTGATACGACAAAAATGCCCAACGACGTGCGGCGCGTCGTGATGTTCCACCAGCAGGCGATGGTGGGGGCGGGCCCCGGTGCACACATTCGCTGTAGGCACGCGGGGGCGCCGATGGTCTTGTTTGAGCGAAATGGATCGTTGTGGGTCCGTCTGCGCAACGATGGGCACGTGGACGCCGAGGCGGCCGAGCTTCCACTCGGGGAGACGGTCGAGATCGGCGGTGTTCGATTGGTGCTCAAACCGTGGCACGTTATTCTACCCGGCGGCCGTACGGTTTAGCGAGGTTGGGTAAGGGCAAGCCCGGCTTGTCTGTTGGGAACCGACCCAAGGGTCTGTTCGATTCAAGAAGCTTTGGAGAGGTCTTTCGGCGAAGCGCTGAAGGGCGGACGATAGGTTTTCATCATGGCCTACACATACAAACACGGCGATCGACCCGTAGACGGCTACACCATCCAGCGCGCCGTTGGGCGTGGCGGATTCGGTGAGGTGTATTACGCGGTCAGCGACGGCGGACGCGAGGTCGCCATCAAGTATTTGCGGGATAATCCCCAGATCGAACTACGCGGCGTCAGCAACTGCATCAACCTCAAAAGCCCTTATCTGGTGGCAATCTTCGATGTCAAGAAAACAGTCGACGACGATTACGCGATCATCATGGAGTACTGCTCCGGACCGTCGCTCCGTGACCTGTTGATCGCCGAGCCGAACGGTTTCGATCCACAAAAGGCGGCCTTTTTCCTTCGTGAAATCGGGAAAGGCTTGGCCTATCTGCATGACCGAGGCATCGTTCACCGTGACCTGAAACCGGGAAACATCTTCTACGACGATGGCTATGCCAAAATCGGTGACTATGGACTCAGCAAATTCATCTCCGTTTCTCGCCACAGCGGGCAGACGGCCAGTGTCGGCACCGTCCATTACATGGCCCCGGAAATTGGAAGCGGCAACTATTCCAAGGGTGTCGACATCTACGCCCTGGGCGTGATGCTCTATGAAATGCTGCTCGCCAAGGTTCCCTTCGAAGGATCGAGCATGGCCGAGGTGCTGATGAAGCACCTGACCGCCCAGCCGGAGTTGGATCATCTCCCACAGCCGTTTGGAAGTGTCATAAGAAAGGCATTGCAGAAGGATCCGAAAGATCGCTACCAGTCGGTGGACGAAATGATCGAGGCGATTCTCGAAGTGGATGCCGTGCGCGAGAGCCTGGCCGGTTTCAGCCTCAAAAGTCTCGATGGTGCGGTGCGCTACGGGGAGGCGGTCGGTCCCGCGTCGCCCATGCCCTCGCCCAATCCGCCGCCCCATGCTCCGCCCTGGGGTACGGATGGTCAGCCGCCCTACGCCCTGCCGGTCGACCCCTTGCAGAGTCCTCGTACGGCCAAACGCATGGACCGTGTGGCACGTAAGATGGAGAAGAAGATGGCCAAGCTCGGCGGTCGACCGGTGCGCAAAACGCCACCACCGATTCCGGCTGTTTTGCACGGCCATGAAAATATGGAAACGCTACTCGCTCGCGGCCAACGTGGAAAGCGCATGCTCCTCACCATTGTACTGTCTATTGGTCTGGCTTTCGGGCTCGGCATTCTGGTCGGCAACACGCATGGGGAGGAAGCCGGCGTAGCAGCGGGTCTGCTGGTGGTGGCCATGTCCGGCTCGCTCATTCTGTCGCGTAAACTCATTGGTTGGTTTGGTGTGGAGCAGGGGCCGAATTGGGCGCAGATGTTGGTACGGCTTTGCATTTGTACGCCGCTCGTGGCCCTGGGTGCGGCGCCAATCATGGAATCGAAATACTCGGACGAAGGCATCGCGGTCTGGTTGGGGTTGGCGGTGCTGGCGGTGCTGGGTAACTGGACCAAGCATGAAGAGGAGGGCGCGCCCGGCGACATCAGCTTCGGTACGGCAATCTGGAAGGCGATCAGTGCGCTCATTTTCACCGCGATTGCTGGAAGCATGGTTGACGCCTGGCGCGTTGAAGACTTTGTCCTGGTCAGCGCCGGTGTGGCGGGCGCCGTATCTCTGATCACGCAAGCAATGGGGTGGTGGCTCGCGACCAAGCCGGGTCAAGCGGTTCAGCCACGGGCGATCGGCACGAGTGAAGACGCCGGCGGACATGCCGGAAACATGGCACCGGAGACTGGTTCTGCTGCGGATGAGACGGTTGCCTTACGCCGTCCGTTGCTTCGCGGCGACGCGCCGAACGGATACACTGAAGAAGAGGCAGCCCACTTGCCGCCGGGCATGACGCTACGCTGGGGCTTTACGAGGGCGTTTTGGGGCGTTGCGGCGTTCATGTTGATGGGCGGGGCGATATTCCTCTGTTTGTTCTCGGCCATAGCGGGTTACGAAACCCTCTGTCCCGATGATCGCACCGGCGCGATCATCGGATGCGTGGCCTGTTTTACCTTCATGATGTTCGCGCTGCGCAAAGTATCGCCGCTGCGTCGAATCGGCTTCTGGGTGGATTCCGTAAGACCGTTTTTGCTGTCGCTCTCGTTGTTTGGTGTCGGCGCGACCATTACGGGTCTTGCTAGAACGCGAGGATTGCACGGCGAGGAGTTTGCCGGTCTGATCACCGGCCTGACGATGTGTTCGCTGATCTTCCTCACGTTACTGTTTTTCACGGGTCGTAAGCGCAAGCCACGGCCGTTCCTACAAGGGAGTGGCACGAGCGGTTTGCCCGCGATTCCCAATGTTGTTGCCGATCCAAAAGTGTCTCAAGATGGCACCCATGAAGTTTGACAGAGGCGTATCTGAGAATGTGAGGCCCGAATGTCTATAGCCGGTCTGTCCGTTGGGGTGCTTGTCGCCATCGCGGGATTCGTGTGCTTGGTAATCCTGCGCATGGCTGGAGGTATGCTCAAGAAGAACCACCCGATCGGGGCGGCTGTCATTTTGCTCGGCAGCTTGGCGATGGTCGGTGTTCTGTTGACGAGATTCAGTGGCGGAAACGAGACACGCATCGTGAACGATGTTGTTCCGCTGGGGCAAAATGACGCTCCGGACCTACCGGTGCCGCCGGCCATAGAGCAGCTCGACGAACGCATCGAAGGGCATGTGTTCGCAAACAAAATCGCGATTTCCAACGATACGGGTGAATATTCCATACCACAGGCATTGCACGACGCCAATGTGACCGTGACGCGGACGCTGCGCAACGCCAAGTCAAGGGTGGAACAGACGTTGCATCATGCAGCCCGCGAGCCGCTCGCCCAACAGATCCGATCCAAACCGATGTCACACTTGCTGACCGCGGTGGCCATTGCGGCCTTCTTGTGCGTGGGGTATGTTTTTCTTGACGCTGGCACGCGTGGGCAATTCACCTGGCGCCTGCGGATCATGGCCGTGGTCGCTTTCGCAGCCACTTGGGTGGCCATCGCATCTCTGCGTGGCGAGCTATAGCCCGCACGACGGGCGGAGCGTAAGATAGCCGCATGAGCGAGCCCGGCGGCAACGCAGATCATTTTCTGGTTGAGCAGATCAAGTCCGGCAGTGAATCTGCCTGGCGTCAATTGATCGACCGTTACTCGGGGCGATTGCTGGCGTTTGCCCGGGCGCGCACCTCGAGCCTCAGCGACGCCGAAGATCTGGTACAGGAAGCGTTTGTGGGGTTCCTGCAATCGCTGGGGCACTACGACGCCGCCCGGCCACTTGAGACCTATCTGTTCACCATCCTTCGTTACAAACTGTACGATCTGCTGCGGCAGCGAAAATTGACCGTCCTGTCGGAACCGGCCGACGTCGACGGCGGGTGGGATCAGGTCTTGCCCGGATCCACGGAATCGCCCAGCGGTGCCGCGGTTCTGGCAGAAGCGCAGTCCCAACAGGAGACATTGTTGGGTCAGTTACTCAAGCAGCTTATCAACGAGCTGCGCGATCGCGATGCGTTCGGCGATCTTGAAGTCATCGAACTGACGTTTTTTGCCGGGAAACGGAATTTGGACATCGCGGATTTGCTGGAGATCGACCAGAAGGCCGTGGCCGGCATCAAGTTTCGTGCCATCCAGAAATTGCAGAAATTCCTCGCCCAGCGAGATCCTGATGCGCTACGTTGTCTGGATGAGGAAAACGCGGACGTCACCGTGGCCCGGGTTTGGCGAGAGCAGCGCTTGACCTGTCTCAAGCGCAGCACGCTCGGCTCCTACCTGCTGGGTGTTTTGGAAGAGCCTTGGCAGAGCTACACGCAATTCCATCTTGACGTTGTCGGTTGCGCTATGTGCGTGGCCAACCTGGAAGATCTTGAATCCGAAGAGGAAGATCGATCCGCCACCGACAACGAGCGTATGTTCGCCTCCAGTGTGGGCTTTCTAAAGAAAACGACCTGAGCGCTTATTTCATTTCTTCACCGAGTGACGTATGGTGGGCACGGCCCACCATGATCGCTGACGCGTGGGCACCACCCACCATCTTTCACCGAGCCGCAGGCTTGCTTTAGCCTGCGCGATGCCTCGAGTTCGTGGGTGATGAACCATGGCGCACGGTCGAAAGGGCTCTATTCTCTCGGATCACCGTGACGCGGAGTTCCACAATCTTTACTTGCTCCGTGACGAATGATGGGCACCGCCCACCATGATCGGCGGCGTTTACCGTGGAAAGTACATGAACCATGAAACGCTCACGGTCGGAAAGATGATCGGCTGATACCTTGACACGTGTCACCCCATCTATGGTGCAAACGATGTGCCTTTCGACGAGTACGTCATCCAAGTCGAATCCCGCGAGCGTGTTGGCGTGCGCCGCGCGATCGAACAACTCCGAAAACTTGCGACGCACGGCCTCGATATCAATTTGAGCCAGTGAGGCATCCCAGTCCGCGCTCCCCTCAAAGATCGTTAGCAATCCGATTTCGTTCCCAATAGTCATAGGTTAACCCTATTCGACAGTGGAGCCACGGTCCATCGTTTGCATTCCAAGGCCCGTGAAATTGCGGTCTTTCAGAGCCGCGACCGCGAGGGAGCGGATGTAAGAAAGATAAGTGCCACTGGCGGCTTGTCCGCCAGTGCCAACATGATCGGCGCCCCGCTGGGCGGCTTCGTAATGGCCGGAGGTGGCGGAGGGACGCTCTGGAGCGGAACGCTGATGCTGGGCATCGCAGCGGCCATCCTCTACGCCACCATATTCCGCCACATGTCAGTAAAAACCGCTGATTAAGGGGGGTATTCTCCGATCAGAACCGCGACCGATAACAGTACGGCATAACTCCAAGTGTATCACAGTTGAGACATGTATATTACAAAATACTGTCATTTATGCTCAAGTTTGTCTTGCATTTTGCCAGAAATGTTGGTATAATTGTAGCGTTGGGTTACACGGCGGGAACCAGAGAAGCGGGGTTGCCAGAGGCAAGGGAGAAAAGGTGATGACTGAGGTAGCGGTTACCGCGTCCGAACTGCGCGATCGCTCTTCCGAATTGCTCGAAGACGTCAATCAGGGGCGCGGTCGAGTTTTAATTCGCAAGCATGGTGAGGACAGGGCCTATCTCATCAGCGCGCGGGAATTACGCGCGCTCGAGGAGACCATGGCGGTGCTGGAGAATCATGGGCTTATGGAGAGTATCAGTCGAGGCTTACAGGACATGAAGGCTGGGCGGATGGAAGACGCAAGTGACGTCTTTACAGAATTGGATGCTGAATTCCGCGACGGAGGATAAATGAGGTGCAGGCGCAACGCTACCGCGTCCGACTTGCAGCGCGAGTCAAGGACGACTTACGACGCATCGGTAAGAAGTACGGGAAGAAGTCGTACGAAACCGTTCGCGATTTGATTAAGGATCTCGAGTTTGAGCCGGAAAAAAAGGGGGAGCGGTTATCCGGTCGATTAAAAGGTCTTTACTCACTGCATTACTCACGATTTCGTATCATCTACGCAATCGACAATCAAGAATTGGTCGTTGCGGTCATTGGCACCGGGTGGCATGAAAACGAATCACGTCGCGACATCTACAAACTCATCGAGCGTGCCCTGGATTCCGGTATCGTCACAGCCGACGATGCGGATAAGCCGCAGAGGTTCGACACCTTTCGGTGGTACGCCAAGTGCGCATTCGCAACTGCGAATTCTGTTACGGGATGTGTCATCGCGATGTCCAATCAATGATGGACTACAGCCACGTAACGAGCGGAGAATTCAGGGTTGCCGTCAATCGACGGGTTGGCTACTAGAACCACGAATATAGAGCGTTTACCTCCTACGCAATTAATCGTCCTTCGGTGGCAACTGTCACAGAGCAGCCGGAGATTGTTGTAGCGGTTTTCGCGGATATGTTTCCCATCTGTGGAGATATAACCAAGAGTTGTGGATGGGCCATGGCTTTAGCCGTGGTGGACGCGAATCCGGTATCCAATCGAGTCCCCCACTGCTTCTGAGGTTGGGCACCCAGATGGATATAATTCGCTGTTATATATTATTTCTGCGGTGTGCGACGACCATCGAACACGTCCTTATCGAACGTCTTTTTCTTGCGGAGGATGTGGTGGTAGTGTTGGGCGAAGCGGTGGGCTTCGTCGCGCATTTGTTGCAGCAGTCGAAGGGCGGTGTTGTTGCGGGTCAGGCGTACCGGGGCTGTCTTGGCCTGGATGTATAGCTCTTCCTCACGCTTGGCCAGAGAGATTACCATGGGGGGTTGAATGGGAAAGAATGGCTCGTCGCCGAAAGCACTGGTGGATCCCGGCGCGCCGGGATCGGGGGCACTCGGATCGTCCGTCGAATAATGCACACCTGAGGAGCTAGGCTCGCTCTTGCCTTTTTGATCTTCATGAGCACTGGTGGACAAGCCACCAGTGGCACTCGATTCCCCGGCACCCGATCCGATTTCCTTGAACGCTTCCAAGCCGGCGTGCAACTGACCCAATCCTCCGTCGATGAGAATTACGTCGGGAAACAACTCCTCACCCTCAGCGGCGTAGCGATAGCGCCGCGTGATGACCTCGCGAATGGCCGCGTAGTCGTCGATGCCCTCCACCGTCTTAATCTTGAACCGCTTGTATCCGTTCTTGAATGGCTTGCCGTCGATGAAGCAGATTAACGAGCCGACCATTTCCGCGCCTTGCAAATGGGCGATGTCGATGCACTCCATGCTGCGCGGCGGAACTTCCATGCCGAGTATGTCGGCCAGCTTCTCCAACCCCTCGCGCGGATCGACGTAGAACACCTCCGGCTGAACATCCGTCTGAACATCGCCGGACAGCGCCAGAGATTCGATGGCCTTGATGCGATCGCGAAGCTTGGCCGCCTCTTCGTAGTGCTGACCCCCCGACGCTTGCTCCATCTCGCGCGTCATCTGCCGCAGCACCACGCTGCGTTTACTGGCCATGAACTTCTTGAGGCGGTCGACGTCTTTCTTGTAGTCATCCTTGCTGACCAGGTCGGCGCAGGGCGCCGTGCATTGCTTAATGGCGTGCAGCAGACAAGGTCGAAAAAACCTGCGTGACTCGTCCCCGTCACGAATGTCCAGTTCACACGTACGAAACTTGAACACCTTTTGTAGCGCGTTGACCGCGTCGCGGATGGCCGTGGCCGAGAGGAACGGGCCGTAAAGCTTGCTACCCTTGAGCCGTGGCGTGCGCGTCACGAACACGCCGGGGAAGTCGTCGCGGGTGGTGATCTCGATGTAGGGAAAGGTCTTGCCGTCTTTGAGCATCACGTTGTGCGGCGGCTGAATGTCTTTGATCAGGCGAGATTCCTTAAGCAGCGCATCGACTTCGGTGTCGCATTCGAGAAAATCGACGTCGGCCACTTTGTCGACCATGCGGCAGATGTCCGGGCCACGGGTGTTGAGCAGGTCGGCGGAGGGCTGGAAATAGCTGCCGGCGCGGGATCTTAGATCCTTGGCCTTGCCGATGTACAACACGCGACCCTCGGCGTCTTTCATCAGATAGACCCCGGGCGTCTTGGGGAACTCGGCGATTCGAGTTCGAATGTTGTCCAGGCGTTGGTTGGCCATGTATTTTATTGTACGCGGGAAATCGCGTGAGCGGCAAAACTGAGTTTGGGTGTGCGGCTGTGACAGTAGCGGCGAGCGCAGTTCATCAGAGCATCCAGGCGCAAGCCCTCGTTGTTCTACGCAACTCTTGGCTCATATCGCGCGTGCAAGACGAAGAACCAGCGGGGGAAAAGTTTCCCGTAGGGGAACCATAAAGTAGCCCAGGGTAAGTCCGCCTCAAGCGGACGCCACCCTGGGAGATGAGATCAGGTAATGAGCACGAACCCTGCAAGGGTTCCAGAAACCCAGTGCCCCGTTGTGCAACCCCTACAGGGTTG
>Ga0326597_10010848_pt1 | contig 12116 bp, 11 predicted proteins | sample RVTome_12_FD_203789 | JGI IMG/M metagenome (GOLD analysis project Ga0326597, IMG submission 203789) | Soil microbial communities from uranium-contaminated site in the Upper Colorado River Basin, Wyoming, United States - RVT100D185 | ecosystem: Environmental > Terrestrial > Soil > Contaminated >... | reverse complement strand
TCCGCGAGGTCGTGCTTGCCGATGGCGTCCCGCAGCGCGGTCTGCGCCGAGAGGATGACCGCCTCGTCGTAGTCCTGGACCTCCAGCGCGGCGCGCTCGGCGTCGCGCACGATCCAGAATGCGATGGCGTCGACGTTCACCGGCACCGTGTCACGGGTGAGGCACGATTCGGCACCGAACGCGGCGGTCCGGATGCGCTGATCGATGGTGTAGGCCACCCGGTCGAAGACCGGCACGATGCCGAAGTACCCGGGACCGCGCAGCCCGCGGTAGCGGCCCAGTCGCAGGAGCACCGCCTTCTCCCACTGGTCGGTGTACTTGATCGAGGCGGCGAGCAGCACCCCCAACGCCACGCCCGCCACCGCTGCCAGCGGCGGTGCGATGCCGGCGAGGAACAGTCCGCCGGCCAGCCCAGCCGCCCCCACCAGCCCCGCGGCGAGAGCGGCGAACGAGTACCGGGTGTCGTTTGGCCTATGTCTGGTCATGTCCATCACCTCGTGAAAGTAGAGTCGGCCGGCGATGTGCCGGCCCTCGCATCACCGTGTCCGGACGGGCCGGACCTCCTCGTACCGCGCACGGGTGGCGCGCGGGCGGACCGCCTGCGGGGCGGGCGGGGCCTCCAGGTAGGGACTCCGCACATGACCCAGCTCGATCGGAAGCGCCACCCGCACCAGGACGGTCAGGACGAACAGGCCCAGCGCCCAGATGCCGGCGGTCACGCACAGCTCGACCCAGGTCGGGGTGTACTCGACGATCTCGCCCAGGGGCGAGGGAATGAAGCCCGGGATCACCAGCCCGATCCCCTTCTCGATCCAGATGGCGACGAAGAGCGTGGCGCAGGCCGGCATCAGCCAGTGCGGGTCGCGCCGCAGCGGGTGGATCATGAGGGCGGCCGTCGCCACGACATTGAGGGCGATCGCCGTCCAAATCCACGGCACCAGGGCATGGTGCTCGCCCAGCCCGAAGAAGAGATATTTCGCGTTGATGCCGTGATGGGTGGGCCAGTAGAACTTGTAGAACAGCTCGGAGATGAGCATCACGAGGTTGATCTGCGCCGCGATCGTGGTGATCATCGCGAGCTTCGAGAAGGCGCCGTCGGCGATGTCGTACTTCGTTTCCCGCCGGATGAACCAGAGGAGCACGATCACGAACGCCGGGCCGGCGGTGAAGGCGGACGCCAGGAACCGGGGGCCGAGCAGCGCCGTATTCCAGAACGGCCGGGCCGGCAGGCCCGCCAGGAGGAACGCCGTGACCAGGTGAATGCTCACCGCCCACATAGCGGCGAGGTACATCCACGGGAGGTACTTCCTCTTCTCCGGCGTACGTCCGGTGAAGTGGCTGTAGAGGATGTAGAACGGGATGGCGAGATTCAGGGCCAGGTAGCCGTTCAGCACGATCACGTCCCAGGCCAGGAGCGAACGCGGCCAGTTCAAATAGCCGATCCGAGGAATGAGGTGCCATGAGCCCAGCGGGTTGCCCAAATCGACCACCACGAACGAGAGGGCCATGACCAGGGCGGCCACCGCGACCGCTTCCGCCATGAGCACCGCATGGCTGAAGTCGACGTCCTCCAGGACATACGCCGGCAGCACCAGGATCATGGCGGCCGCCGCCATGCCGACGAGGAAGGTGAAGTTCGAGATGTACAGACCCCAACTCACATGGTCGTTCATCCCTGTCACGCCCAGTCCGTAGCGCAACTGGACGAAGTAGGCATAGGCCCCGACGAGGATGATCGCCGTCAGGCTGCCCATCCAGAGGTGGTAGCGCCGTCCCCCGGACGTGGCCGAGTCAAGTGCGGTCAGCAGGAATGGCTTCAGGTGCACGGTCGCCTCAGTCGGTGAAGTACCAGAAGCGAGGCTCCGTCTTCAGATCTTCTTTCAGCCGGAAGATGCGCTTGTTCGCGAGCACCCAACGGATCTCCGAATCGGGATCCAGCAGGTTGCCGAAGACCCGCGCCCCAGTGGGGCAGGCCTCCGCGCAGGCCGGCAGCCGGCCCTGCCGAGTACGATGGATGCAGAAGGTGCACTTCTCGACGCATCCCTTCTTGCGGGCGCGGTTGCCCAGGTAGTGCTGGTTGGGGTTCACCTCTTCAACCGGAACTTCCGGCGTGTCCCAGTTGAAGCGGCGCGCCCAGTAAGGGCAGGCGGCCACGCAGTAGCGGCACCCAATGCACCAGTCGTAGTCGACCACCGTGATGCCGTCCGGTTCCTGCCAGGTGGCGCCGACGGGGCAGACCTTCACACACGGCGGATCGGCGCACTGGAAGCACTGGGTCCCCAGATAGAAGTGGCCCTCCGCCGGCACCTCGTGCTGGTAGGTCGCATCGGCGTCGTCGAAATCGATGACGCCGTCCTCCATCTCGAAGATGCGGATGTACTGGGTGGCGGCGCGGCGGTCGAGGTTGTTCTCGTTGATGCAGGCCTCGACACAGCGTCGAAATCCCTTGCACTTCGAAATGTTGAAGGCGTAGCCGAACACTACGCCGGGCTGTGCGCCGGTGGATTGGATCGTCACCTCCACGCCGCGCTGCAGCTTGGCCAGGCGCTCGAGCCGGGCGATGGTCTCGGCCCGCTCCTCTTCCGTCATGAACTGGTAGTTGCCCTTGATGTACTCCTGCCAGGCAAGGAGTCTGAGTTCCCGCTCCTCGTCCGTCGTGGCGCTGAGTGGAGCACACGCACCCAGCGCCTGCGCGCCGGCGGCCACTCCGCCCGCGAGGATCTTCAGGGCCAGCCGCCGGTCGACGTGCTTCTCCAGGACGGTGCCGCCGTCGACGCCATTCGGCGGCTCTGTCGTGCGGTCAGCGCTCATTGCTCGTGGCTCCGGGTTCGCTCGATTCGCGGCGCGCGGAAGGGGATGCGCGGCTCGAGGGCCGGCTTGTGGGCTTCGTGGCAGTCGGGGCAGGCCATGACGACGCGGCGCCCCTGCCAGCCGTCGAGCCGCTTGCCATGTGCGCCGTCGGCCCACGCCTCCACCTGCGCGAAATGGCATTCCGCGCACAGCCGGTAGCTCTCATCCAGAGTCACGCGCTCGCCGTTCTCGAGCGCCAGCAGCTCGACGTTGTCGGCCGCATGGCAGGTCGAGCAGAGGGCGCCGGTCTGTTTCGGGTGTACCGGCTGGACGTTCTGGTGCGCGTCGGCGATGCGCTTCTCGGCCATCACGACCTTCCGGCCGAGATGACAGGACGTGCAGGGGTACTGACCGAGGGCGCGCGCGCGGAGTGCTGTCGACAGCGTGATGGAGCCGAACCTGCGGGCGTGTCCGGCTTCCTCCTCGGAGGTTCGGGTCGCGACCTCGAAGGGATGCTTACCCGGCCCGGTCCAGAGCTCGACCGGTGCCGCCGGCACGGTTGCCAATGCGCCCGGCTGCCTCGTCGCAAACTCCACCGGCGGCCGGAGGGTGTCGGCCCCCGGCGGGGAAGCGCCCCGGGCCGTGTCGTGGCGCGCTCTGCAGCCGGACGTCGCCAACGCTGCCGCCAGGAAGAGCGCGGCTACAGCGACTCGGGGCCGACTCATGGCGCGCCTCCGGTTCCGTCTCCCCCGGCGCGCGCCGCGCGCGTGAACACCCCCACCTCGGGATCAGGTGCGACGTGGCATTGCCGACAGTTGGCCCACTCCGGGTGCGCCGTCCGGATTTCTGCGACGGCAGCGGGCCCCGCGTGGCACGCGACGCAGTTCCCCCTGGACTGAAGATCGTGCGGAATCGGGGGTAGTGTGCGCCCCGGTGTCGTCGGTGCCGGTTGCGGCCAGGCCATCGTTCGCCAATCGAGTGAGATATCCGCATCGGCCCGGGGCCTGCCGCCCGCCGCGTGGCACTGGCGACACCGCCGGTTTGGGTCCCGGCTGACCAGCGGGACTGCCATCAGCTCATCGGTGCCCACGTGACACTGGAGGCACGGACCATTGTCGGGATGCGGCGTCAACGGGACGTACGCGGCGAAGCGCCGCGAGTACCCGCCGCGCTCGTGGCAGGTCTTGCAGGCGCCGGCGCGGAACTCCTCGGGGGTCAGCTCGTGCGGGATGCGCGGCGGCGCCCCCGGATACGCGCGAAGGTAGCGAAAGGCTTCGAGGGTGCGCGGGTGTGCCTCGCGTTCCCGGCGGGTCGCGGGCGCGATCGCCATCATGCCAGGCGGGGTGCGGAACACCTGCGCCTCGGCGGCGATCGACTCGGCCGGTGCCGCCAGCACCGCGACCGCGACGTGCGCCGGCTCGGGAGGTCGCCGGGCGGGCGCCCGCTCGACCGCGACAACCAGCGCGGCCATCGCCGCGACGGCGGAGCCGACCAGGAGCAGGAGCAGCGGCCATCCGGTAGGGCGCGGGTCGTACGTCATCCGCGGCCCCTCAGCGGCAGTCGCTCGATGCGCACGGCGCACTTCTGGGCGTCCGGCTGTCCCGAGAGGGGACAGTAGGCATCGAGCGTGAGCCGCTGGACCGGAAATCCTTCGTCGAACGATGGGACGAAGAGGTGACCGCGAGGCGGCTGCGAACGATAGTCGACGCGGGCCTCGATCTCGAGGGAGCCGCGGCGGCTCGCCAGGCGCACCATCTCGCCGTCGCGAATGCCGAGTTGCTTCGCGTCCTCGCGGTTGATCTCGACGTACGCATGGGGGATCGAGCGATGGAGCGTCGGGATGCGCTGCGTCATCGAGCCTCCACCCCAGTGCTCCAGCACTGCGCCGGTCTCCAGCCAGAAGGGATACGACCCGTCGGGCGACTCGGCCGGCGGCTCATAGGGTCGCAGCCAGATCCACGCCCGATGGTCCGCATGGCCGTAGAAGTCGAAGGCGCCACGCGCGCGGTCGGCCGCGGGGTCATGCGCGGTGTTGTAGCGCCACCGGGTCTCGCGCCCATCGACGTAAGGCCACCTCACGCCCGGCCGAGCCCGCAGCTCGTCGAGGGGAGGGAGCGCGCTCCGCGGGTCCTCATGGAAGCGGCGGTACTCCTCCCAGATCGCTTCGACGTGGCGGGGTTGCTCCCAGGGGAAGAGGTTCGAGTAGCCGAGCCGGCGCGCGACCTCGATCATCTGCCAGGCGTCGCTGGTCGCATCCCCGGGCGGCGCCACCATCCGCTCGAAGTGCTGCATCCGCCGCTCCACGTTCGCGAAGACACCTTCGCGCTCGATCCACATCGCCGAGGGCAGGATGACGTCCGCCAGGTCCGTCGTGGGCGTGGGATATGCTTCCGAGACGACGAGGAACCGATCGGCCTTTGCCGCAGCGCTGCGATAACGGCTCTGGTTGGGCAGGCTCACCATCGGATTGGTCGCCTGGATCCAGAGAAAGCGGATGTCGCCCCGATCGAGGGCGCGGAACATCGAGAGGGCGGGGTGGATCGGCCGAGGGTCGATCTGCTCCACCGGCACTCCCCAGATCTCGGCGGCGCGGCGGCGGTCCTGCTGGTTCTGCACCACGCCGCACGGCAGCGTGTGGGTCAAGGTGCCCGCGTCGTGCACGGCGCACCCGCCGCTGGGCTGGCCCGTCGTGCAGAACGGGCTGTTCCCGGGCGACGCCACTTTCCCCACGAGCAGATGGATGTTGTACAGCAGATTGTTCATCCAGGTGCCGCGCGCGTGCTGGTTCAGGCCCGCGCCCCAGAGGGACATCACCTTGCGCATGGGGTCGGCATAGACCGACGCCAGCCAGCGAATGTTCTCCGCGGGAAGGCCAGACAACTCCTGCGCGCGCCCCGGCGCGTAGCCGGCGAGGAACCCCACGTAGTCGTCCCAGGTGACGTCGGCGGCATCCTCGCCGGCGAGGGCGCCGTCAGAGACCCCGTAGCCGATGTCCGTCTTACCCCGCTTGAAGGCGACGTGGGTATCGACGAACTCGCGGTGCACCCACTTCCGGGCCACGATCTCCTGGCAGATGGCGTTGGCGATGGCCAGCTCCCCATGCGGCGCATGCAGCAGGGACTGGTCGGCGGCGTAGCTCGTTCGCGTGGTGCGGGTACACAGGTCGATGATGCGGACGGCGGGGTTGGCCCGCTTCCGGTCCAGCATGCGGGAGAAGAGGACCGGGTCGGTCTCGGCCAGGTTGGCGTCCCAGAGCACGAAGACGTCGGCGTGGTCGATGTCCTCGTAGCATCCGATGGCGCCATCGAGGCCGAAGCTGCTCTCGAGGCCGGCCATCGCGCTGGCCGCGTAGAGGCGCGCACTGGTCTCGACGTTGTTGGTACCCAGCGCGCCCTTGAACAGCTTGGACGCGACGTAGGCGTCCGCGATGGTCCACTGCGCCGACCCATACAGGGCGACGCTGTCCTTGCCGTGCCGCTGGACGGTTTCCCGGAGCCCGCGCGCCACCAGGTCGAGCGCCTCCTGGAGCGGGGTCTCGACCAGCGCACCATGGCGACGGACCAGGGCGCGGGTGATCCGATCGCGCCCGTAGAGCGCCTGCACCGAGTGATAGCCCTTCACACACGCCGATCCCTTGCTCACCGGCGAGTCGGGATCGCCCTTCACCGCCACCGCGCGTCCGTTCTCCACGCCCACGAGCAACCCGCAGCCGACGCCGCAGAGGCGACACGGCGTCCGCTTCCAGACCGGGGCCGACCGTTGGTCGCGGAGGGAGGTGGCGCTCGCGGGGAGTACCATGGCCGGGACGGCGGCGGCGGCGGCCGTGGCCGCCGACATGGCGGCCGCCTTTTTCAGGAACGTCCTGCGATCGACCTGGCTCATGGGTATCTGCCGGCCGGGAGGGGCGACCGGCCATGACCAGCTTGGACTTGAAGAACAATGCGCGGTCGCAGCATGACTGCCTCCGCTACAGGGGACCGACCATGCTCTGAGGACTGCTGGATACGAGAGACGTCACCGGGAGCGGCGTGATCGGGCTATCTCAGCCGGCCGTCAAAACGTTGGGAGGCGGGCATGAAAGCATACAGAACGACAGATGAAGATTTCCTCAGGAGCCACCGATGTAGCTTTGAGCATGGCCCGCACCGGCACCCCAACCGCACCCGCGCCTTCTCCCCCTCACTCCGCTCCCCGGGGCCTGGTGCGGCTGCGGCGAGTTGGGTATCTGCTCGACAGCGCCCTCCCGATCCCCGGCACCCGCTTCCGCATCGGGCTCGACGGCTTGATCGGCCTGATCCCCGGGATCGGGGATCTGGCAGGGGGAATGCTTGCCCTTTATATCCTCGTGGAATCGGCCCGGCTGGGAGCGCCCGGCTCCCTGCTGGCCCGGATGGGCTGGAACGTCGCTGTGGACACCCTGGTCGGCGAGATCCCGATTCTGGGCGACGTCTTCGACATCGGCTGGAGGGCCAACCTCCGGAACCTGGACCTGCTGGAGGAGCACCTGCGGCGACCAGCGGAGGTCCGTCGCTCCAGTCGCTGGCTGGCCCTTCTAGCGGGCCTCGCCGCCGTCCTGATGACGGTGGGCGCGATCGCACTGGCGCTGACGCTCTTTCATCTCCTCTCCGGACTCATCCGGTGAACCCGTCCGCGCCCTCCCCCTCGCTCTACAGCATCGCCATCTTCGTCACCGACATCGGCCAGGCGATCGACTTCTATCGCGACAAGCTGGCCTTGCCTCTCGCCAAACAGGGATCGTTCGGGGCCGAGTTTTTCGAGGGCGGTGCCCGAATAGGCATCCACCCGGCAGTCCACCCGGATGCCCGCGCCTTGGTGGGTCGGCACACGGGGATCACGCTCCATGTGCCCGACCTCCTCCACTATTGCGGCGAGCTGCACGACCGCCGGGTCCGCTTCGTGTCGGAGCCGACCCAGCAGGCCTGGGGCATCATGGCGATGGTGGCCGACCCGGATGGGAACGTGTTGGCGCTATGGGAAGACCGGCTACCGGAGACGGTGGCGGCCGGTCGGGACGACCAGGCGGACGGCGCGGGGTGAGCGGCGGCGAGCCCAGAGGAGCGCGCACCCAGTCCTCGACCATCTGGGCCTGTTCCTCCATGCCGTACTCCTCGAACGGCTTGCCGGGCTGGATCCGGTAACGGTAGGGACTCTCGCACCACCCCGTCGTCCGGTGAATGAGGTACCGCGCTTGAGCCGCCGCGCCCCGGGCAAAGTAGACCCATCGTCCCCAGGCCTGGTACTGGCCGCAATGCGTCAACTCGTGCGCCACCACCGCCGGATCGCGGGCCCATCGGGCCGGTAGGAAGACCTGGTTGCCCAGGGTGACGGCACGTCCTCCGCCGGCCCACAGCACCAGGCGGCGGACGGCCCGTCTCCAGCCGGTTTCATCGCCCCGGTACAGTCGCACCAGACGGCAATCCAGCTCGGGGAGCAGGACCGCCAGTCCGGCCTGCTCCTCCGGCGTCGGTGTCAGGTTCATTGGCGCGCTATCGCCGTCGCCGGCAGGCCCGGTCACCCTTGTCCCCTCCTCCCGCGCGGCGGTAAGGTTAGCCGGCCCCCCAGGTATCGGCCCCATGACCCCCCCCGGCCGCCGGGCCTCATCCACCGAGCGGGAGAGCATGACGCGACTCTGGCAATCTATCGGTTCGGCCTGGACCTGGCTGGTGCTGGTCCTCTGCATGATCCTCTGGCTGCCGCTGATGGCGGTGCTGCGGCTGGTGACCGCGCCGTTCGATCGGGGACGCTACTGGGTCGGCTATCTCTTCCGCCAGATCCCGACGGTGACAGTGGGGCTCAACCCGCTCTGGCGATTCCACTGCTCGGGCACCATGCCGGCCGATCCTCGCCGGCCCTACGTCGTGGTGTCGAACCACGAGTCCTTTGCCGACATCCTGCTCATCAGTCACCTGCCGTGGGAGATGAAGTGGCTCTCCAAAGCCGAGCTCTTCAGGCTGCCGGTGCTCGGCTGGCTGATGTGGCTGGCGGGTGACATTCCGGTCTGGAGAGGCTTCGGCCCCAGCGCCATCGAAGCCATGGCGAAGTGCCGCGACACGTTGTCCCACCGGGTCTCGGTCATGATTTTTCCCGAGGGCACCCGATCCACCAAGCCGGAGCTGCTGCCGTTCAAGGACGGGGCGTTCCGGCTCGCGATCGACGCGGGCGTGGCGATCCTCCCCCTCGCGGTGTACGGTACCGCCACCGCCTTGCCGAAGCACGACTGGCGTTTAGGCGTGACCACGGCGGAGGTTCGCGTTCTCCCGCCGGTGGAGACCTCGGGCCTCACGGTCGAGGACGTCCCGACGCTCAAGGCCCGGGTGCGCCAGATGATCGTTGACGCCCGGGCGGAGCTGGCGGCGGAACGACGCGCCTCCGATCAGTCCCGATAGGCCCGGGGAGTCGCCCGGTCCCGACCTTCCGACCCATGAGGGCAGGCATGCAAGTCGTTCGCGCGTCGGCGCTCCTCGCGCTCCTCGGCGTTGGCTTATCGCCTGGACCGGCCCCGGCCCAAGCGTCCCCGCTCACGGCTCAGGTCGACAGCACGGCCGACACCGTCGGTCCCGGCCCGACGGCCGCCCCGGTCGTGGTCAGGGGCGACACCCTCTTCTTTATCAGAACCGGTTTAGGCGCCTTCAGCCCCCACGACCGGGCCGATGCGATCCGGGTCCGTCTGGAGCGTGCCGTCGCCTCTCACCGCGTCGGGTTGGACTCCCTCGTTCTGGTCGAGGAACCGGTGGCGACGGAAATCCGGATGGGATCGATAGCGATTCTGGCCGTCACCGACGCGGACGCCGCGCTGGAAGGGACCACCCGGGACGAGCTGGCCCGCCTCCGGGGGGACCGGATCCGGCGCACCATGACGCAGGAGGTCGCGGCCACCAGTCTGAAGGGACTGGCGATCGGCGGGGGCCTGGCCCTGTTGGCCACGGTGGGGTTGCTGCTCCTGCTGAGGGTCCTGCGGGGCCTGTTTACCCGCCTCCACCGAACCGCCGAGGTGCTGGGCCGAAGGGGGAAGACGTTCCGCATCCAGTCGCTCGAGCTGCTCTCGGCCAGGCAGATGGCCGGGCTGCTCGCTACGGTCACCCGCGCCCTGCGGGTGGTGGTGACCCTGTTGCTGATCTACGTCTATCTCCTGGTGGTCTTCAGCCTCTTCCCCCAGACCCGAGGCCTGGCCGCCACCTTGCTCCACTACGTCCTGGGGCCGATCCGGCAGGTGGGGGAGGCAGTCATTTCGTACTTGCCGAACCTGTTTTACCTGGCCGTCATCGTGGGGGTGCTGCGCCTGCTCCTGCGCATCATCCGAATGTTTTTTCAGGGAATCGAGCGTGGAGCTATCCAGTTCCGGGGGTTCTATCCCGAGTGGGCCACGCCCACCTACAAGATCGTCCGCTTTCTGGTCCTGGTCCTGGGTGTGGTGGTGACCTTCCCCTACCTCCCGGGGTACCAGTCGGCAGCATTCAAGGGGGTCTCGGTTTTCGTCGCGGTTATCTTCTCGCTGGGGTCAACCGGCGCGGTCTCCAACATCGTGGCGGGGGTGGTCATCACTTACATGCGGTCGTTCAATCTGGGTGATCGGGTGCGGATCTCGGATACCGTCGGCGACGTGGTGGAGCGAACCCTCCTGGTCACCCGGGTGCGGACCATCAAGAACGTCGACGTCACCATCCCCAACGCGCAGATTCTCGCGAGCCACATCATCAACTACAGCGCCGTGGCCCGCGAGGCCGGGCTCATCCTCAACACCACGGTGACCATCGGATACGATGCGCCCTGGGCGGCGGTGCATGCGGCGCTGATCGCGGCCGCCCGTCGCACCGAAGGAGTCGAGGAAACCCCGGAGCCCTTCGTCCTGCAGACCGCCCTCAATGATTTCTACGTCAGCTACGAGATCAACGCCTACACCAAGCTGCCCAACCGGATGGCGGGGATGTATTCGGAGCTGCATCAACACATCCAGGATTGCTTCAACGAGGCCGGCATCGAGATCATGTCGCCGCACTACTCGTCGCTGCGGGACGGGAACGAGACCACCATCCCCGCCGATCACCGGCCCGAGGGCTATCGGGCGCCGGGGTTCCGGATTGCCCCGAAAGACGGGTGAGCGCGGACATACCAGCCTCGGGTGCGGGTCACGATCCGCACCACCGAGAGCATCACCGGAACCTCGACCAGCACGCCCACCACCGTCGCGAGGGCGGCGCCCGAGGCGAGGCCGAAGACACTGATGGCAGTGGCCACGGCCAGCTCGAAGAAGTTGCTGGCCCCGATCAAGGCCGAGGGGCAGGCCACCTGGTGCGACTCGCCCACCCACCGATTAAGGAGGTAGGCCAGGCCGCTGTTGAAGTAGACCTGGATCACAACCGGCACGGCCAGCAGCACGATGACCAGCGGCTGGGCCAGGATCTGGGCTCCCTGGAATCCGAACAGCAGGACCAGGGTCGTGAGCAGCGCGGCGAGAGAGATCGGATGCAGCACCCGGAGCACCCGCGCCAGCGTCAGGTGCCCGCCCCTCGTGAGTAGCACCCGGCGCCAGAGCTGCGCCAGCACCACCGGCAGGAGGATGTAGAGCAGCACCGAGAGCAGCAGGGTGTCCCACGGTACGGCAATCGCCGATAACCCCAGCAGCAGGCTCACGATGGGAGCGAACGCGACCACCATCAGGGCGTCGTTGAGCGCCACCTGGGTCAGGGTGAAGTTCGGGTCTCCGTCGGTCAGGTTGCTCCAGACGAACACCATCGCCGTGCAGGGCGCGGCCGCCAGCAGAATCAGGCCGGCGATGTAGGAATCGATCTGGCCGGCCGGGAGGAGCGGCGCGAACACCCCGCGCAGGAAGAGCCAGCCCAGGAAGGCCATCGAGAACGGCTTGACGGCCCAGTTCACGAAGAGGGTGACGCCCATTCCCCTCCAGTGCTCCCCCACCTGGGCCAGCGCGCCGAAGTCGATCTTGAGCAGCATGGGCACGATCATGAGCCAGATGAGCACCGCCACCGGCAGGTTGACCTCGGCGAGCTTGAGCCTGCCGAGGGCGGCAAAGAACGCCGGGATCATCTGCCCCAGACCGATGCCGGCCGCTATGCTGAGGAACACCCAGAGAGTCAGGTAGCGCTCGAAGGTCCCGAGCGGGCTGCCCGCGGACGGCCTGGTATCCGCTTCATGCCCTGCGCGCATCGCCCCTCCCACCATAGGATGCTGCCTCGTCGCCCAAGGAGCCGGAAAAGTATCAACATTTCTTGATGAGTGCAATGTGACGGCTGGCAATCCCTTCCCCGGACGAGTCCGGGGGGGGGAACCCGTTGACCAATCAAGAA
>Ga0326597_10010847_pt1 | contig 12118 bp, 11 predicted proteins | sample RVTome_12_FD_203789 | JGI IMG/M metagenome (GOLD analysis project Ga0326597, IMG submission 203789) | Soil microbial communities from uranium-contaminated site in the Upper Colorado River Basin, Wyoming, United States - RVT100D185 | ecosystem: Environmental > Terrestrial > Soil > Contaminated >... | reverse complement strand
GCCACACTGGGAGGCAGTTCCTGATAGTTGGCTGGCTGAGTGGTGTGGCGGCCCCGGCCGCCGGTCATCGATCGCAAATCGATCGAATACCGGAGAACCTCGGCTGTCGGAACGATGGCCGTGACGATCTGGGCGCCGGCTGACCCGGAGTTCGTACCAAGTACCCGTCCCCGGCGCGAAGTGATGTCGCCCATGATGTCGCCCTGGAATTCCGAAGGAGCAGTGATCGACACCTCGGAAAGGGGCTCCAGGATGACCGGCTCGGCATGCAACAACGCTTCGTTGAACGCAGCCCTGCCGGCCAGGGAAAAGGCCAGTTCGGAGGAATCAACCGAGTGATACTTGCCGTCAAGGCAGGTCGCTTTCACATCGGTCACAGGGAACCCGTACTTGCCACCGGCCTCCATGGCTTGACGGATCCCCTTCTCGACGGCGGGCAAATACTGCTTGGGAATTGATCCACCTTTGGTGGCATCGACAAACTCGAACCCGGAGCCTTCTGGGAGAGGCTCGAATAGAACCGTACACACACCGTATTGGCCATGCCCCCCGCTCTGCTTCTTATGCTTGCCTTCCACCCGGGCAGGGCGGGAAATCGTTTCCCGATATGGGACCCGGACCGGTTCTTCAGCCACGGCAACACCGAACTTCGAGGCCATCCGTTCGAGGGCAATCGATAGGTGCACCTCTCCCATCCCATGGAGCAACGTCTGATGGGTGATCGGATTCTGCTCAACAATCAACGTTGGATCTTCGGCGCGAAGCCGCTGGAGAGCCTCGGCCATCTTGGTTTCGTCTGATTTGCTGAGGGGAACCAAAGCAGTTAAGAGGGTCGGAATCGCTGCTCGCCGTTTGGGCAGCCCGACCGGTTGCGAACGCTTCGACAACGTGTCGCCTGACTCGGTGTCCGCCAATTTGGCGATCGCTCCGATGTCACCGGCGCCGAGCGTCATCAAATCGAACTGTTCCTTGCCCCGTAACCCGAACAATGTGTGGAACCGCTCGTCGGTGCCGGTCCGATGGTTGTACAAGTGATCGTCACGTTTGATGGTTCCTGACACGACCCGGAACAGCGAAATCGCACCGATGTACCGGTCGAACGCGGTCTTGAATATCACGACGAGCGGCTCCCCTTTGACATCGGCCGCAACACTTACCTCAAGATCTCCCGCCGTGAGGATCACCGGCCGGTCAACCGGAGAAGGACCGACCTCGCAGATGAAGTCCGCCAGCCGATCGACTCCCACCGGCCCGGTCGCCGACCCGCATACGACAGGGAACACCGAAGCCTCGATGACTCCTTGCTTCATGGTCTCTTCGAGAACCGCCACTGAGGGAGTCTTCCCATCGAGGTAGTCGGCCACGAGATCGTCGTCGGCGACCACAATGCCCTCGACGAGCTGATCATGGACCTCATGCTCGTGCTGAGCCATGTCTTCTGGCATCTCGACTTCAGTCGCCGAACCGGTGTCATAAATGTATGCCTTATCGCGGAAGAGATCAGCCACCCCATGGAAGGATGGGCCTTCTCCGATTGGCAACTCGATGGGGGCTATGCCGGCTCCGAGCTTCGATCGCAGCTGACCGAGGGTTCGCTCGAAGTTGGCATTCTCCCGGTCAAGTTTGTTGATAAAGATCATACGCGGCAGCCTGAGCTCATCGGCTGCCATCCAGTAATGCTCGGTACCCGGTTCGACGCCGTCAGTGGCGCTCACGACGAAGACCGCCAGATCAACCGCCGACATGGCGGAGAGAACGTCGCCCTCGAAATCTGCCATACCCGGTGTGTCGACCAGGTTGATCTTGTGCCCGTTCCATTCAAGGGGCGCTACCGCCAGGTTGATCGACATGCGATGAGACTGTTCTTCGTCGCTGAAGTCGGACACAGTGGTGCCGTCTTCGATCCGACCAAGCCGGGGGATGACCCCTGCCCGGTATAGCATCGCTTCAACAAGAGTCGTCTTACCTGATCCGATGTGACCGATCAGCGCGACGTTGCGGATCCGGTCGGGGGCGTACACGTCCACCAGTGACCTCCGAAATTGAGACTGCCACCAACTTATCGAAAAAAATGGACGCGTGAAGCTGCCAATGACACTAAGACCAAGGTCTTTCGGCCCCGACGCGCCACCGGATCGTTCAGGGACCAACCAACCCACACCCTTCGGGTGGGGACGTTTTGGATTGCGGCGTACCATCAAACCACTACTAAGGTTCGCTTGTGAAACGAATCACGATGCCCAAGGCAACGGTTGAGCGACTCCCGTTGTACCTCCAATGTCTCCAGGCCATGGGGGACGTCGAGTCGACCGTTTCGTCAGAGGTGTTGGCCAACATCGCGGGCGTGAACTCGGCCAACGTTCGCAAGGATCTTTCATACCTCGGGTCGCACGGTGTGCGCGGCGTCGGGTACAACCGACTGGAACTGTGCGCCCAGTTGCGCCGGGCACTCGGCCTCATCGAAAAGTGGTCCGTCGTGATTATCGGGGTCGGCAACCTCGGATCGGCCCTCGCCAATTATCGGGGCTTCGATGCGTCAGGGTTCAACGTCATCGGACTCTACGATGCCGACCCTGCCAAGCTCGGCCACAAGGTCGCCGACCACGACATCAAGTCGATGGAGGACCTCGAGTTGGACATCAAAGAAAACGACGTCTCGATGGCGATTCTCACCACTCCGGCAGCTGCCGCGCAAAGCGTCGCCGACCTTCTGATCAAAGCCGGCATCCAGTCGATCCTCAATTTCGCCCCATCATTGCTGAAGGTACCGGACGAAATCAACTGTCGTCAGGTCGACCTGGCCACCGAACTGCAGATCCTCAGTTACTACCAGGTGGCCCGCCAGGCCTAGGTTTCGATCTGGCGATTCTGTTCGGACTCGTATCGATTGAGTGCGATCAGGAACATGGCGAACAAGATCACCGACGCCAACAGAAACGTGATCGGCACGATACGAATCTGAAATCCGTTCAAACCTTCGATGCTTGCCTGGCGTGGGCCGCGCGGCGCATACAGGATGAACAGGAACGAGTTGATCGTCGTCCATCCGAAGATACTCGCCCCGGTCACCAGGAAACCGAGACGACTTCCCAGGTTCGTGGCGTTCAGCAGATACCCGGAACCGTAAAAGATCACCATCGACACGAGGGTAAGCAACACACCGGTGAACAGCAGGTTGGCTGACAGGATTTCACGAATGAGTAGTCGCATACTTATCTCAACACTTCGCCGCGTAGGTACTGAATGACCAGGTCAAGGTCGGCCTCGGATAGGACGGTTCCGAAGCCCGGCATATACCCGCGACCGATCCCGTTGACGCCGTAGCCAACGCCGAGTGTCGATCCCTCAGAAAGGAACTTCTTCATGTCGTCCGCAGTGAGAAACTGAACATTGGGACGGCCATCCCACAAAGCGGGCCCGAGCGAACCCGCCCCTGCCTGCTGGGCGAAGGCCGGACCCTCCGAGTAGCCCGAAGTATGACAGCGTGCGCAGAGACCCTGGTAGATACCGACCGCTCTGGTGGCCTTGGCGACATCCCCACCAAACGTGGAGTCAGCAATGGCCTGGAGGTCAAACGTGTAGAACTGATTCTCAGAGGCTGCCTGGAGGAACGCCAGACCGGCTTGTGCGGCAGCCGTCAAACGATCAAGGTTGTCGACCGCCACCCCGAGGGTGACAAGCTGCTGCCTCATTTCGCCGAGCTTCGACAGCGCGAGGGCGCGATCGCCCTCGAGTCCGGTGGAATCGGGATTTCGAGGATCAAATGTCACGGGCAGCGAAGCGAACGGGGCGTATCCGCTGTCATGGGCACCGAGAAGAATCGAGGTGAGTTCCTCCTCGGCCCGATCGGCCAGCCCGTCTTCATCGGTATCGATCTTGTACGATGCCTCCCACTCCGCGAGATCGTCGAAGCCGTTCTTGTCGAGGTCAACACGTTCGTCGGGTGGCTCCAAGACCTTCTCAGCAAGTTCTGTCCACATCTTGACTACGTCATGATTTGCACCGGCGTTCGTATAGAACGTCATCAGTTCTTCTTGTTTGGCAATGGAGCCGGTCACTGTGGCATCGGCAGTGTCCAAACCGCCGATCGCAGCCGTTATCAGCGAGTCAGCCCTGGCGACGGCGTCAGTCTGACTGACCTGGGTCGACTCCAGGTAATCGAGAACTTCTTCGAGCTGCGCGTCGTTCATCGGGCCATTACCGGCCAGTCCCCACGCCGGCATCGGGCTATTCGCCCGACCATACGTCAACCAGAACTTCACTTCGTCGCGGTCATACCGATAGAAGATGTCATTCAGCGATGGGGCCGCCCAACTGACGGTAACGCCGGATCGGGCGTCCACATACGTTGCGACCCCACCAACGAGGCCGTCGCCGTGACAGCTGGCACATTTGAACTCAGCCACGTGAAGACTGCCGCGGTGAACGGCGACGTCATCGAACTCGACCACAAACGACTCCTGCCGGTTGCGTTCGCCGAGGTAATACACCGGCAACGAAACAGCCAGAAAGGCAGACAGAATAACCGCCACACCGAGGACGCGATCGAGCCGACGGTTCTCAAGCTCATCATCGGTCTTGTAGAGCGACAGGTTGGGAGCGACCGCATCCTGGCTGCGACCACGTAACCCGTTTGCTACGAGAAACGCCAGCCATCCGATCGCAACAAGAGCTGCAACAACAATGACCATCCCACTCATTCGGCAGCCACCGCCGTGCAGAAGACACCCTGAGGGTACTTGACGCTCTTGACCTGAGCCCGTTCCGTCGGAATTACCGAACCAGTTTTGATGATGAACTCGCCCTTGGAGTCGACCTCCACGACGAACCGGTCGAGATTGCGTGGCGCGGGACCCGCTTCGAACTCGCCGATCTGGTTGTACTTGGAACCGTGGCAGGGACATTCGAAGCCCTGCGAGCTTTGGCACCAAGGCACCGCACAACCGAGGTGGACGCATTTCTGCCAGAGAGCGCTCAACCCGTCGGCGACGGTTTGGCCGTCGGCGAATTGAGAATTGGGGAGTACGGAGTCTGAAACCGGCACGATCCACGCCTTGGCGGCCGGCAGATAGAACGGGGTGATGGTGCCATCCGGTTGGGTGATGGCATCCTTGATGGCTTGTACCGGTCCGGCGCTGACGTCTGATCCGAATCCGCCACTCACCTTCGGCCAGCCAAACGCCAGCGAGGCGACACCGAACGTACCAAGGGTTCCGAAGAACGAGGCGGCCAGTGCCCGGTTGAAGAACTGTCGACGGTTGACACCCTGCTCGGAAGCAGATAGCTCAACCACCGACTGGACCTTCTCGATGGGTTGCTCGGCCACCGCCACCGCCACCGCCACCGCCGGGGATTCAACCGCCGGTTCGGATATTTCGGCCACCTTGGAGCGTACCAACACAGACGGAATCCGGCTGCGGTCCGCCTTGCGGGCATCCTTGTCCAACTGTTCTTCCCAAGAGCTCGGCCCCCGGCGATAGGCGATGACAAAGGTCGCCAAACCGCCAAGGACAAACAGTATCGAGCCCAATATGGTGAGAATCTGGGGCGCGGTCATCAGAAGTCAACCCAGTCTTTCAAGTCGTCGAAGAATATGCCATCCGCCCACGGATACGTGAAGTTGAATCCAGGCCCGCGGAACAAGACGCCGAAGATGGTGAGGGTGGCGGCACCCATCATGAAGAACGTGAACATGAAGATGGCAAACTTGCGGTCAGATGGTTTGGTCGAAGGGTTCCGGTCCACGTAGGGGATTGCCATGAACCCCACCAGTCCAATGATGGTCGGAACCGTTACACCCGCGATCTGCGGATCGAAATACGACAACAATTCCTGGAGACCGAGGAAATACCACGGCGCCTTCGATGGGTTCGGGGTGGCATTGAAGTTGGCAGATTCGAGCAGCGGTGCTTGCAGGATCACCGACAACACAACGAGTACTGCGGTCACCGCCAGGAGTGCCGCAAACTCCATGATCATGAGATGCGGCCACGTGCTGACCTTGTCGGTCGGCTCTGATTTGACCTGTTGGATGGCGTTGGCTTTGACGACCGTAAGCAGTCGCTGGGTGCGAACTCCCTCGGGCACGGCCTCTGGTTGAGCCAGCGGACGAGCCGCGACCGCCGTGGCTCCGCCGGACCGACTCGCCGCAGGCGGTTCAGCAGCAACACTGGCGGCGGCGGCAGGCTCGGCAATCGGAATCTCGACAACTTCGGCAACCGCCTCGGTTACCACCGCAACTGGTGCGAGCTCAGCGGCGGGCGGGGTCGCGGCCGCCGGTGGTGCGGCCGGAGCCTCCTCGCCCAGCATTTCGGCAAGAACGCCGGCCGGTGAGCCACCGCTTGCCTTGGCCTTGGCCTCGACAGACCGTTTAAGCAGCGACGCCGGCATCCCGGCTTTGGCAGCCGCCGCGTCATAGTCAATATCTTCAAGTGCACCGGCATCGGCCGACGCAGCTGTCGGCTGCGCCATGGGCGCGGATTCCTGCGAAGGAGTCACCGGCTCGGACGCCGGCTCCGCAGCTGGACTAGCAGGCTCGGCGGCCGCCACCGTTTCGACCTTTGGCTGTTCGCCGATGTCCATCGGCGTCGGAGCAGCTTCCCCCGTCATTTCGGCAAGAACCTGCTCGACCGGAATGCCGAGTGCTTTGGCTTTGGCTTCGGCCGATCGCCGGAGCAGATGTTCTGGGATGTCAGACACTCATCACTCCTTTACAACGGACCGGAAATCCCGCCATCTTTGCGGACCCGCCAGAAATGAACGGCCATGAAGATGACGATGATGAATGGGAAAAAGAGAACATGCAGCACATACCATCGCAAGATCGTATCTGCGGTTACCTCGACCGAGCCGAGCAGGAGGAATTTGACCTGGTCACCGAACACGGGTACGAATCCAGCCATGTTGGTCCCGACCGTCACAGCCCAAAGTGCCAGCTGGTCCCACGGCAACAGATAACCGGTGAAGGACAACAGCAAGGTCAGAAGCAAGAGGATCACCCCGACCACCCAGTTGAACTCGCGGGGCGGTTTGTATGCACCGTGATAGAACACCCGGCTCATATGCAAGAACACCGAAAGCACCATGAAGTGAGCACCCCAGCGGTGCATATTCCTGACCAACGAACCAAACGCCACCGAGGTCGACAAGGCGGCAACGTCCGAGTAGGCGGCCTCTGCGGTCGGGGCGTAATAGAACATCAAAAAAATGCCGGTAATGGTCAACAGGATGAACAGGAAAAAGCTGATCCCGCCCAGGCAGAGCGTGTACGAGAGCCGCACGCCGTGGCGCTTCACCTTCACCGGGTGGAGGTGGTAGAGCACGTTATTCATGATCACGTATGAGCGGTTACGTGGAGTGTCCGAGTAGCCCTTCTTAAACGGTGAACCGGGCCGCAGAATCGACTCCGCCACCTCGCTTCCGTGGACCTTCTCCCAGATGGATGTGGCTCGCTCTTTGACTTTTTCGATGATTCCGTTTGCCATCAGTTCCTACATCCGTAGTCCGTAGACGTAACCGTTCTTGTAATCGCGCTGCCCGGTATCAATGTCCCAGGGGGCCAGGCCTGCCGTCTCGACTTCGGCAGACAGTGAGCCTTCGAACTTCCCAAGCGTTATGACGCCGGTCGGGCACCGATCAACACAGAGCGCACAACGCGTGCACTCGTTCTCATCGACCAGGAAAAACCCCTTGGCGCCTTCGCTCTCTCTGGGGTGGGCAACATTGCTCCCCTCCTGGATGGCATCAAGCGACAAGTAGTGGATACATTTCCATGGACAAATGTCCACACAACCTTCGCACAAGATGCACTCTGACTGATCGATGTGGAGAAACTGCTTTGGCTTGACCTGGCCCAAGAGGTAGTCGCCGTCAACGACGGCCAACTGATAATCGTCCCGGATCGGCGGAACCTCGACCCATACGTCGCGTGCGGTTGCCATCTATTCGGTCGCCTTCGATAGTGGGCGCCCATACGGAGAGGATACCTCAGCTTTCGGGCTAGGAGCGCCACGGCCAAATCCTTGAATCTTGAAGGCAAGCAAAATGCCCAATCCGAGTACGACCGCGTGATATCCACCCGATATCGCGTCCTTGAGGACGGCAAACGAGATCTCGACATCGTTGCTGAGAACGAGCCATTTCGGGACGGTTAGGAAGATCTTCTGTGACGTCCACCCGAACGGACCCTGAGTGAGGTTCAGCCACTCAGATGGAATAATGCCGTAAAAAAGGACCAATTCGTACCAGGTGAGAAACGTGGCAAAACCCGCCCTGGCCCACGTCATCGGTTTGCCGGTTACCCACACAAGAAAGGCGCCGGCAATGATGAACTGCGAACCGGCCGCGGCTGTGATCTGACCGAACGTGACCGGTACCCAGCGCGGCACGTTTAGGAAACTGTCTCGCAGGAACTCGGGCGAGACCATGATCTCGTTTCCGAACACAACCGCAATGGACAAACCAACCACCGCCGTACCCAGACCAAACACCATCGCGGCGCTGCCGATCCGACTGCGTTTCTTTTGGTCGTATACCCAGTTCATAGGCTGTTGGTCTGTTCCTCTTCGGGCCCGATGGCAGCGACGGCAAACAAGTCCAAGCTACGTAACTGCCATCGCAGTTCTAGCACATCAAGATCCCGTTGCTCAATCCACAATACGCCACGAACAGGCGATCACATAACCTTTCCTGTCCACTTCGACTCACCGTACGTGGGCCAGGCAGAATCCAAGCCAAGATATCGAAGGCGGGTCGTCAGTCGAGTATGCTGCGCTCCGCCCGCACAGTCACGGATAGCTGAAGGAGCGCCAGCTTGGCCATCACCGCACAAGAGAACCGCTCAGCAGCGGGAGTCATTCGGGGAGCCGATTCGGCTGGCCGGGTGGCCCTCTTTCTGGCCGGGATCTTTCTTCTCCTAGCCGTCGGTCTCCAGGTTCTTGCAACTCTGAAGTTGGCCTATCCGGACTTCTTGTCAAACACATCCTTTCTGTCGTACGGCCGCCTCCAGCCGATGGCCTATACCACCGCCCTTCTTGGTTGGTTGACGTTCTCGAACCTGGCCATCATCTACTACCTCCTGCCCCGTTTGACCGGGGCCCGGCTCTGGAACGAGCCGGTGGCGGTCATGGCAACGTTCGCCAGCGCAGCCGTAACAGTCCTGGCAGTGGTGGGGATCGGTCTCGGGTACACCGACGGCCGCCCGCTCGCCGATGTTCACTTGATCGCCGATGCGGTGTTGCTGATCACCTATCTCGTTCCGCTGGCAGTGACGACCCAAACCATCCGTCACCGAACCGAGACCTCGACCTACGTCAGTCTTTATTACGTGCTGGCGGGCCTGGTCTGGCTGATCGGAGCAACCATCGTCGGCAACATCCCTGGCGACGCCGTGGTCGGTGGCGTTGTCCAGAATGAGTTCTACACCTCGACCATGTACGCGATGTGGGCGGTCGGAATTGGCATCGGTGGCGCCTATTACATCGTTCCGAAGACGACCGGAAACCCGCTGTACAGCCGTTCGCTGGCCATGGTCGGCTTCTGGTCACTCGTGATCACCTCCCTCTGGGCCGGTCTGGCCAGCCAGATATACGGCCCGGTCGGTGATTGGGCCGAAAGCATCGGGGCAGTTTTTGCACTCGGAATGATCATCCCGGCCGTGGCCGTCCTGGCCAATCTGGTCGGAACCATGGGCGGAAAATGGGACATGCTCCGCACCCACGCCGACGTCCGATTCGCCATCGTGGGAAGCCTGGCGGCCGTATTCGTGGCGCTGGTGGCCGGAGCGCAAGGATTCCGCAGCGTGTCGGCGGTTGTTGGCCTGACGACTTTTACCTCAGGAACCCAGCTGGCTTGGGTGTGGGGGGTCGGTACCCTGTTCGCCTGCGCGTTTGGGTACCACGCCATTCCCCGGACCGCAGGACGTCGCCTATTTTCGACGCCGCTCGCCAGAACCCAGCTGCGACTGCTGCTGACCGGAGTGGTCTTGGCCGCCGGGGCCTGGTGGGCCGCCGGCCTTGCGTCTGGCTACACGTGGGTCTCAGCGGCCTATTCAGGTTCTTCGGCCATCGCCGGCGACGGCTTCTCGGCGACAGCCGACGCGGTGGGCGGTCTCTATTCACTCGGACTCCTGGGAATGCTCGTGATCGAGTCCGCCGCCCTGGTGTACGTCTACAACGTATGGCGCACGTTCACATCAGGCCAGGCTACAACAAGGGAATTGCTTGTGTTCGCCGACGAGGAGGTGGCATCGTGAGCGATGCAGCGTCCATCGCGGCAGCCACCGGAGTTCCCGAACCACTGGTGATGAGGTCTGCTCAAGCACGGGCGACGGCCAGCGGGACCAGCGTCGAAGCCGTGCTCGGCGCCTGGAGTGGAGGCGGCTCGATTGCGGCCGCTCCGGCGCCCGCTCCGGCGCCCACCGCGACCTCACCGGCGCCCGAGCCCCGGTCGGCGGAGAACCCACCATCGCCAACTGCTTCCACCGGAGTCGAAGTAAATACGCCACCTCCGGTGGATCCGGCGCCATCTCCGGTTTTGGTGGCAGCTCGCCCGGATCCCGATGCGGCTCCCCTGCTCGTAGGACGGACCGATCACCCCATCATGGCATTGGCCGCCCTGGTGGTTATCTTTACCGTGAGTGCCCTATTGGCGGTCGGAGTGCCGGCGCTTGACGCTCGCAATGCGGCCGCCGGCCAAATACCAGGAACGACTCCTATCCTTTCGAATCAGGCGCTGGCCGGTCGGGCCGTCTACCTGCAACAGGGCTGCATGTACTGCCACACCCAGCAGGTCCGCTCGGTCGTCACCGACGTCGGCCTCGGCCCGGTTTCTGAACCAGGGACGAGTCCTGCCGTCGGTCCGCCAACCCTCGGCTTCGTCCGGATCGGGCCCGATCTCACCCACGTCGCGGCCCGCTATGGGGACGACCAGGCCAAGCTACGTACCGTCCTGGTAGACCCGAAGAGTCTTAACCCCAACTCGTTGATGCCCAGCTTCGCGCATCTGTCTCCGGATGATCTGAACGCGTTGCTCACCTACCTTGAGGAATCCGAATGAGCGACCTGGCCGCGGCAGCCGCCAACATCGGCGGACCAGAAGATCTCGTTTTGCGCTCTGCCAAGGCACGAGCCGAAGCCACGGGGACCACGGTGGAGGCCATCCTGGCGGCCTGGGCTGGAGGGGGGGCTGCCCCGGCGGCCGCTGCGTTGACTCCTGAGCCCGGTTCCATCAAAGATTCGGCTGCTTCCGCCCCGGCATCGGCTGATGCCACCCCTGAACCAGCCGAATCGGCTCCGGCGGCATCAGCTCCGGTACCCACGTCAAATGCCACGCCGGCTCGCGTGGTGGCGGCAGCACGCATCCCCGAGACCGTCACGATCGAAGAGTCATACGAATGGGATCAAGTCACGACCGTTCGAACCGCCGGGATCAAAGAACGCACCAAGTCCGTCATTCCGATATGGATGCTCGGCCTCTTTACGGTCCTGCCGCTATTCGCGGTTGGCTACATTACGGTCAACTCGGCCGGACCCGGGTGCGGTAAAGCCGGGCAACTTGCCGTCGATTTCCGCAACGAACTCGTGAACTGCGACCTGTCTGCCTACGAGGGGGTGGGCGGCGGCGGCGGCGGCCAGACCGACTTCATCGCCAATGGAAGTGCGACGTACGTGACCTGCGCAGCCTGCCACGGAGCCAACGGGCAAGGTGGGGCTGGGCCGGCTCTTAGTGGTGGGTCGGTCTTGACTACGTTTTCATCTTGTTCAGATCACGTGACCTGGGTCACTCTCGGATCGGCCGAATGGCAAGCCCAGTTCGGGAACACATATGGTGACACCGACAAACCGGTGGCCGGCGGCATGCAACCGTGGGGGGATTCGCTTTCCGAAGAAGAGATTCGTTCCGTGGTGCTGTACGAACGGGTGGCATTCGGGGGCGAGGCCCTTGATACCGCCATCGCAGATTGCGGTCTGGCTGCGGCTCCGGCAGATGGCACAACCCCTACTGACTCGACGGTTCCAACGAGCGAAACACCGACCACGACGGCCACGACGGCCCCATAGCCCGCGGCAAAATACGAGCTTTAAACAAAGTGTCGGACCCCGAAGGGTCCGACACTTTC
>Ga0326597_10010846_pt1 | contig 12119 bp, 7 predicted proteins | sample RVTome_12_FD_203789 | JGI IMG/M metagenome (GOLD analysis project Ga0326597, IMG submission 203789) | Soil microbial communities from uranium-contaminated site in the Upper Colorado River Basin, Wyoming, United States - RVT100D185 | ecosystem: Environmental > Terrestrial > Soil > Contaminated >... | reverse complement strand
GACGACGATGCGGTCAGGATGGAGGAAGTCTTCAACCGCCCTGCCTTCGCGGAGGAATTCGGGGTGGGCCACGACACTCGCCGGACTCCCGAGATCGGCAAGTCGTTTTCGAAGTGCGGCCACCGTCCCGGGGGGGACGGTCGACTTGACGACGAAGATCGTGCCGTCATCGACCTCGTTGGCCAGCTCGTCGATGACGGCGTGGACGAATCGAAGGTCGGCCCGCCCGTCATCTCCTTCTGGAGTGGGGAGCGCCAGGAAGACCAGGGCGGCCCCGGCAGCGGCCTCATTGTTCGAGGTGTGAAAACTCAACAGCCCTTTCTCCGTGGCACCGGAGAGAAGCTCGGGCAGGTCTTGCTCGTAGATCGGCACTTCACCGTTGCGCAGCTGTTCCACCCGCTCGGGGTTTGCTTCGCCGAGACGTACCCGGTGGCCGAGGCTGGCAAGCCCGGCCCCAGTCACCAGCCCGACGTAACCGGCTCCGATTATTGCGATGTCCATTGGGCCCTCATCGTAGATGTCGGTGACGCGATCAGGATGCGTCGGCACCCACGATCACAACGGCGTCGTATGCGTTATCGACCCCACCGACCTGAACTACACCAAAACCGAGCTCCCCGACGATCTGGTTGCCGGCATCGCTACCGGTGGGGACCACGACGGTGGTGATGGTGTAGTCCTTCGAGTCGGCGTCACCGAGTCCTGCGATCTCGAACCCGGCCGCCTCCAGCGTGGCCGACATTCGCCCGGCCGCACCGCTGATCCCATTGCCGTTTAGCACCTGGACCCGGATCGGACCGGTGCTCACCGCGACCGGCCCGGCGAGGAATGCAGCGATCATCGCCGAGGCGTCAGGCTCGTCTGCGATGACGACCGACGCGCCGCCAATTGTGTCTCCGTACACGGGCAGGGTCTGACCGTCGATGCTGCCTGTCAACAGCCCGCGGAAGTCCCATGCCAGCCCGGCGACCGATGTCTGGGCCAACGCGGCGTCGATGGTCATGTGTTGAGCAAGGGAGCCGGCGATCTGGCCCGCCTCCGTGATCGAGCCGGGTGTCTTGAGCTCGGCCAGGATGGACCTGACCACCTCTTGTTGTCGCTGGGTCCGTCCGATGTCACTGGCGTCGACACTGACCCAGCCCCCATTCTGGTACTCCTGATACTTCCTCGACCTGGCGTAAGCGAGAGCCGTCGCGCCGTCGACGATCTGGGTGCCCGCTTCCACGTTGAGCCCTGAGGGGACGTCGCGCGCCGAGTAGGGAAACGTCATCTCGATCCCACCCAACTCGTCGACCATCGAGATGAAACCGACGAACCCGACCTCCACATAGTGGTTGACATCGATCCCGAGATTCTCCCGAATGGTCTGGACCATCAGAGAGGGGCCGCCATAGGCGTACGCGGCGTTGATCTTGTCCATGCCCCGGCCCGGGATGTCGACCCAGAGGTCGCGGGGAATGCTCAGCATCTGAGCGCCGCCTGTGGATTGGTCGAGCCGGACCAACATGATCACGTCGCCGCGTTGCCCGCCTGCCGGCCCGAAGTTGGTGAGATTGTCCAGACCTTCCCGCGAGTCGCTTCCGACCACCAGGAAGACAAGCGAGTCGCCCGTGGCCTTCGTCAGCTCATTGACGACTTCCTCATCGGTGTTGGCGAGAGCCAGGATGTCCCGACCTGTGTTCAGAGCCCAAAAGACAGCGAGCGCGCCAAGGTTGGCCAAGACCAAGACCGCGATGATTGCGATCTTGAGCCCTTTGGGCATCCCGCTACGGGGAGCAGTGTCAGGAGAAGGAGAAGCCATCGTCAATGAGACGCCCGTCAGGCTAAACCTGGTTCCGTGTTTAGAACCAGCTTGTAGGGCACGGCGCCGATTGGCCCCAACCTGACCCGTCTAACGTGGCGACATGGCTGTCATTGCCCACGAGGGAACACACCCGATCATGTATGGGGCCGCGCCGCTGCCCATCGGCGCAAGTCTTCGCACCGGATATCTGGCCCGTCCGGATGCCGCCGGCAAGTTTCCTGTCGTGTTCGTGCTTCCGACACTTGCCGGCCTGACTGGCTTCGAGAAGGACCTGTGTCGCATGTTCGCCAGGTCGGGCATGGTGGCGATAGGCATCGACTTCTACCGCCAGAGTGGCGACCCGCTCGAGGCGTACCACGCTCTCTCCGACTCTCGCGCCATGACCGATCTCGACGAGGTCCACGAATTCGTTGAGTCCGATGATGTCGATTGGGCGGTGAGCGGTGAGGTCGGGATCCTCGGGGTGGACGTGGGCGGGCGCTTCGGGATCGCGGCCGCCGCCACCAGGCCGTGGGTCAAGGCGCTCTCGATCGCCTGTACCCCGCTCACCGGCGACGAGGATCGGCAATTCCAGGTGGCAGAGTATCTGGGCAATCTCCCGGTGCCGGTGCTCGGGTTGTACGGAGCCGAGGACGAGCTGATAGATGTTGCCACGATCGACGAGGCGCAGCGACGAAACGATCACGGCTTGTGGATTCTCTACGAGGGCGCCGGACACAGTTTCCTCGACATGGATGCCGACCTCTACCACGCCGATTCGGCAAAGGAAGCTTGCCAGCGTCTCGTGGAGTTCTTCAAGACCTCGCTGCCCAAAGCCCAAGAGTTGGACCTTGGTTAGCCCCCGCCTCGACTCCCCCGCCCCCCGTAATTGGGAGCCACAGGTCCGCATTTGACCCTTGTGTGTCCCAATTAGGGGTGAGTGCCCCGGACGTGGCGGATCGCCCCCGAGTTGATCGCGCGTAGTTTCCCGCTCTGCTCCACGACCAGCTCGCCGTCCTTGTTGACGTCGACCGCCTTGCCGGAACCGTCGGGCTCCCATGTGATCTCCCGCCCCAGTGTCACGCAGGCGGCCCGGTAGTCGGAGATGGGCCACCCGTCGAGGTCCACCAGCCGAAGCAACTCAGCCGCCCAGAGCCCGCCGATCGTGGCGTGCAACTCCGGGCCCGGGTCCGCATCCTTGAGGGAGCCCACCCCGTCGGGTGCTTGCGGCCACCAGAGATTCACGCCCATACCTGCCACGGCGAGCCCGCCCGATCGTTCTACCAGGATCCCGCCCACCTTCAGGTCGTCCACGACGAGATCATTGGGCCACTTGAGGGAGACTCCGTCGATGGCGCGGAACGCGGCCAAGCCGGCCATCAACGAGAGCGGCCGGCGGTCCTCTTCGGCCGTGCTGAACGCAACGGAAACGGCGAGAGCACGTGGCGCGGTGACCCAGGCGGCGCCCGTCCTCCCCCGTCCCGCCGTCTGGCGCTCGGCGATCACAGCCACCGGCAACCGCTGGAGCTCGGCTCGAGCGAGGTCCTGAGTGGATGGGACCTCCTCTCGCCTCAATTGCAAATAGGGTGTAGCCATCTCGTCTCCTGACGAGTCGAAACTTTGAGGTTACGGAGGAGTCTTGGGGACCGAGGCGCGTATCGAGCGACTCAGAGAGCTACGCGAAGAAGCGCTGCATGCAGGAAGCCAGCGTGCCATCGCGCGCCAGCACGAGCAGGGCAAGCTCACCGCGCGCGAGCGTCTGGAAGTCCTCCTAGACAAGGGGTCCTTCCAGGAGATGGATCAACTGGTGCGCCATCAGTCGTCGGGCTTCGGCGTCGAGGACCAACGACCTCTCGGGGACGCTGTTGTCACCGGTCACGGGTCCATCGAGGGTCGACCGGTGTTCGTCTTTGCCGAAGACTTCACGGTGTTCGGTGGGAGTCTGAGCAAGGTAGTCGCCGACAAGATCTGCAAAGTGCTCGATATGGCGCTCGACACCGGAACCCCGGTCATCGGTCTCAAGGACTCCGGAGGAGCCCGGATCCAGGAGGGCATCGCCTCTCTCGACGGCTACGGTCGCATCTTCGAGCGAAACGTAAGAGCATCAGGGGTGATCCCTCAGGTCTCGGTGATCATGGGCCCCTGTGCCGGGGGCGCGGTCTACTCCCCCGCCTTGACCGATTTCGTGTTCCAGGTGGACCAGACGAGCCACATGTTCATCACCGGCCCCGATGTGATCAAAGCCGTGACCGGTGAGGAGGTCACCATGGAGGAGCTTGGCGGCGCCTCCGCCCACGCGTCGAAGTCCGGAGTGACACATTTCGTCTATCCCACCGAAGTCGATGCCCTCGAGGCGGTCAGGTATCTCATGTCGTTTCTCCCCAAGAACAACATGGAGCTGGCCCCGTACTTCGCTCCAGCCGACCGCTCCGAACGGGTCGACGACTCGTTGGACTCGATCATCCCGGACTCCTCGAACCAACCCTACGACATGGTGCAGATCATCCAGACCGTGCTCGACGGAGGCGAGTTCTTCGAGGTCCATGAGCTTTGGGCAAATAACATCGTGATCGGATTCGGGCGTCTCGACGGCCACACCATTGCTGTTGTGGCCAATCAGCCTGCGGTGCTCGCGGGCACACTTGACATCACGGCCTCTGAGAAAGCAGCGCGTTTTGTCCGCTTCTGTGATGCGTTCAACATCCCCCTCGTCACCTTTGTCGACGTGCCGGGCTTCCTTCCCGGTGTCGAGCAGGAGCACAACGGGATCATTCGCCATGGGGCAAAGCTGCTCTACGCCTACTGCGAGGCGACCGTGCCCAGGATCACCGTGATCACGAGGAAGGCCTACGGTGGGGCCTACCTGGTCATGAACGCCCGCGGTATCCGAGCAGATCTCGTCTTCGCATGGCCCTCGGCGGAGATCGCAGTGATGGGGGCCCGGGGTGCGGTGAACGTCATCCACCGGCGCGAGATCACGTCCACCGACGATCCGGAGAAGGTGAGGGCAGAGCTGATCACCGACTACGAGGGGAAATTCAACAACCCCTATGTCGCTGCCGAGCTCGGGTTGGTCGATGAGGTCATCGAGCCCAGGGAGACCCGTTACAAGCTGATTCGTGCCCTTGAGGTCTTGCGGACCAAGCGGGAGACCCTTCCGCCGAAAAAGCACGGAAACGGTCCTCAGTGATGAAGAGCCTTCTCGTCGCCAACCGCGGCGAGATCGCGGTTCGGGTGATCCGCACCGCCCGGGAGATGGGTATCCGGACGATCGCGATCTATTCCGAGCTCGACCGTGACGCTCTCCACGTGGACCTTGCAGACGAAGCCTGGAATGCAGGCGCGGCCCCCGCGGCCGAGAGCTACCTGAATCAGCAGAGGATCCTCCAGATCGCGCACGAGGCGGGAGCAGAAGCGATTCACCCTGGATACGGGTTCCTGTCCGAGAACGCCCGGTTCGCCCGTGCGGTCACCAATGAGGGCATCGTCTGGGTCGGCCCCCCGGCAAGTGCCATCGAGGCGATGGGGGACAAGATCACATCCCGGCGAAACGCCGAGAAGTCCGGCGTGCCCACCGTTCCGGGGATCACGGAGCCGATCACAACCGTCGAAGAGGTGGCCGCCGTGGCCGAGCAGTTCGGTTATCCGGTGGCAATCAAGGCCGCTCATGGGGGAGGTGGCAAGGGCCTTCGTGTGGTGCGTGGCCCCGATGAGGTCGAGGATTCGTTCGAGGGAGCCAGACGGGAAGCCGACGCCTACTTCGGCAACCCTGAGGTCTATGTCGAGAAGTACCTGGAGCATCCACGACATGTCGAAGCGCAGATCCTCTTTGACAGTCACGGAAAGGGTGTCTTCCTCGGCGAGCGGGACTGCTCGGTTCAGCGACGTCATCAGAAGCTGATCGAGGAGACACCCTCCCCCGGTCTCACCGTGAGGCAACGCCGAGCACTGAGCAGGGCTGCCCTGGCCGCGGCGAGGTCGTGTGACTACGTGAACGCGGGAACCGTCGAGTTCCTGGTCGACCGCCAGGGTGACTTCTACTTCCTCGAGATGAACACCCGGCTGCAGGTCGAGCACACGGTCACCGAGATGGTCACCGGCATCGACCTGGTGGAGTGGCAGCTGCGAATCGCCAGCGGCGAGACGCTGACGATCGACGCCGTCGAACCGAGGGGACACGCCATCGAGTTTCGCATCAACGCTGAAGACCCGCATAACGACTTTCTTCCCTCCCCCGGCCAGATCGTCGAATGGCATGAGCCCGCCGGCCCCGGGGTTCGGGTCGACTCATGGATCCGACCCGGAACCAACCTCTCCCAGTACTACGACAATCTGCTGGCCAAACTCGTTGTATGGGGACCGGACAGGGCAAGCGCCATCAACCGGGGCAGACGGGCACTGGAGGAGTTCCGGGTGCAGGGAGTGGCATCGACCATCCCCGCCCATCTGGCCGTCCTCGCCCACCCCGACTTCATCAAAGGCACTCATCACACCCGGTGGATGGAGGAGACAGTTGTCGTCGGCCTTGCCGAGCCCGATGTGAACCCTGCCCTTCCCCAGGACGAGGACCTCACCCGTCGCGATATCACCGTCGAGGTCGGAGGGCGCCGCTTCACGGTCAGTTACTGGGCCCCGGACCCTGCCACGGCCGGTGCCATCCGACGGCGCCCGCCCCGGTTGTCGGCGTCGGGGCCGGCTGGCCCCTCGGATGGGATGGTGACCGCTCCGATGCAGGGGACGATCGTCAAGGTTCACGTCACCGCCGGGGCCTCGGTCAAAGAAGGTGACCCGATCTGTGTTCTCGAAGCAATGAAGATGGAGAATGAGGTCAAGTCGCCAAACAGCGGCGAAGTGGTAGACCTGCGAGTCCAGCCCGGTGACACCGTCACCCCGGGCCAGGTGATCGCAATCGTCAAGTAGCCGCGAGCGCGTCGAGGGGCAAAGTTCTCCGGCTATTCGGCAGCATCGGAGAGGGCCTCTGTCATCGACGGATGAACCATGAGGGTCTCCACCAGGGTCTTCACCGTCACATCGGCCTGGACCGCAAGGGTCAGGACACCGATCAGCTCGGACGCCCTATGGCCGACGATCGTCCCCCCGAGGACGACACCGGTGGCAGGGTCGGAGGTGAGCTTGACAAAGCCCCGTGGGAAGTGTTGGAGGATGGATCGGGCATTGGCCGCAAACGGCACCTTCATGGTCCTGACCTTGCGGCCTCGGGCCGCGGCGTCTACGTCAACCAGCCCAACCGATGCAATCTCAGGCTCGGTGAAGATGGCCTCTGCCACCTTCGAATAGTCGAGTGGTGTCACCGGAAGGTCGAGAGCGTGCCGGGCGATCTTTCTCCCCTGCATCGATGCGACCGAGCTGAGCAACATCTGGCCCGTCACGTCTCCGCCGGCGTAGATGTGAGGGACGGAGGTCCTCTGGTACTCGTCGACCTGGATGAATCCCCGATCGGTGACGATTCCTGCCTCCTCCAGCCCCAGACCCTCGCTGAGCGGCACCGAACCGACCGCGAGCAGGGCGTGAGATCCTGATATCACCCGTCCGTCGTCGCAGAACACAGCGACGCCTTCGGCGCTCACATCGATCTTCTCGGCGCGGGCCCCCATGACGAGACGCACGCCACGCTCGAGAAAGTCCTCCTCGAGCACGGCCGCAACCTCGGCATCGCGATGCGGGAGAATCTGGCGACGGGAGACGACCAGGCTGACCGTGGCCCCGAGGCTCTCGAAGATGTGGGTGAATTCGACACCGGTCACGCCTGATCCGACCACGATGATGTGCTCTGGGACTTCCTCCATGTCGTAGCAGTCCCTGGTCGTCAGCACCCGCGTACCGTCCACCGGAGCCCAGTCAGGAACCCTGGGTGCTGACCCGGTCGAGATCATGGCCCGATCGAATCTGAGTCGGCGCTCGCCAGACTCCGACTCGACCGCCACTTCCCGGTCGGAAACGAACCTGCCCCGGCCGTGGATGACCTCAACGGCTTGAGAGTCGAGCAACTCGATCAAGTTGCGATTGATGTCACCGGTGATCGCCTTGATCCTTCGGGCGAGCACACGGGTGTCCATCTTTGTCGGCTCGGTGGCCAGCCCGAGCTGGGCCGCGTTTCGGACGGACGTGCGGCGGAGGGCGCTGGCCGCCATCGTCTTGGAGGGGATGCAGTCCCAAAGATGGGCCGCGCCGCCCACGATCTCCTTTTCGATGAGAGTCACTCGGCCACCCTTCGAAGCGGCCGTGGTTGCGGCCTGAGTCCCGGCCGGGCCGCCACCGATGATGAGGAGATGTGTCCTCGGGTCTTTCAACTCGCTCACGCCCTACGACGCTACATAGGACGGTTGGAGAACCGATCATCCCGGCCGGTACAGCCCGAATACCGACCGCAGCCGGTCGGAGACCTCACCCACCGTCGCCCCCTCCCGCAGCGCGGTCTTCATCACCGGAAGGAGGTTGAGCTCGGTGACGGCCTGCTCCCCCAGTTCGTCCAGGGCGGCCTCGACAGCCGCCTGGTCCCTGGCTGCCCGCCACCCGGCCAAACGCCGTCTCTGTTCTTCCTCTAGGGCCGGATCGATCTCGAGCACGGGAATCGTCTCACCGCCATCGGAGACGAAACGGTTCACTCCCACCACCACACTGGTCCCATCTCCTTGCCTTCGTGCCTCCCGGTAGGCCGAATCCTCGATTCGGGCCTGCATCCATCCCTCCTCGATGGCCGCAACCGCGCCACCCATGGCTTCGATCTCGTCGAGGAATCGATTCGCCGCCTCTTCGAGCCGATCGGTCAGGAACTCGACGAAATAGGACCCAGCCAGCGGATCGACCGTGTCGGCGATGCCGGATTCGTATGCGATCACCTGTTGGGTTCGCAAGGCGAGCAGGGCCGAGTCGTCGGTAGGAAGGCCAACGGCCTCGTCATAAGAGTTGGTGTGCAGGGACTGGGTGCCGCCCAACACCGCGGCGAGCGCCTGGAGCGTGGTCCTGACCACATTGTTGAGTGGCTGCTGCGCGGTCAGCGTGGAGCCGGCGGTCTGGGTGTGAAAGCGCATCGCCCAACTTCTCGGATCGGTCGCCCCAACCTCGTCGCGCATGAGCCGGGCCCATATTCGCCGGGCCGCCCGGTACTTGGCCACCTCCTCGAAGAATTGGTTGTGCCCGTTCCAGAAGAATGAAAGGCGCGGGGCGAAGACGTCGACGTCGAGCCCTGCATCGACGGCCGCCCGGACATAGGCCAGGCCGTTGGCGATCGTGAACGCCAGCTCCTGTGCGGCAGTCGCGCCGGCTTCCCTGATGTGATAGCCGCTGATCGAGATCGTGTTCCACTGCGGGAGCTCGACGCCTGCATACTCGAACACGTTGGTGACCAGTCGCATCGAGGGCCGGGGCGGGTAGATGTAGGTGCCCCTGGCCACGTACTCCTTGAGGATGTCGTTCTGGATCGTGCCCTTCAGATCCTTCGGGTCTACGCCCTGCTCCTCGGCCACCAGTTGGTAGAGAAGAAGGAGGATCGGGGCTGTGGCGTTGATCGTCATCGAGGTCGACACCTGATCGAGCGGGATGCCCGCCAGGAGCCGTCTCATGTCGTCGAGGGTGTCGATGGCCACCCCGACCTTCCCGACCTCACCCGACGCCAGAGGCTGGTCGGAGTCGAGGCCCATCTGGGTCGGGAGGTCGAAGGCAACGCTCAGCCCGGTCTGCCCTGCCTCGAGCAGGTCCCGAAACCGGCGGTTGGTCTGCTCGGCGGTGCCGAATCCGGCGTACTGGCGCATGGTCCAGAGCCGCCCCCGATACATGGTCGGGTAGGGCCCGCGGGTGAATGGATACTCCCCCGGCCGGCCGATCAAATCGGGGTCGCCGGGCCGATCATGGACGACTTCGACCTCGATGTCGCTTGTGGTGCGACGGTTTTCTTCCATATCAGGGGTATCCTGGCATCGTCCCCGACGATCGTAGGTCGGGAACTTCCAGGACACCGACGACGTCCTCTCCTTTCAATGGCCAGGAAAGCCCTCATCCACCAAATAGAGGCGCGGGAACGGCGCGGCCGATGGTTCGGCGCCCTTGCCACGCTGCTTTCGATCTCCCTTCTCCTGTCGGGTTGGGTGGGTCTCTTCGCGTTCCTGGGGGCGAACTCGGCATACGGGACGTTCGAAGGGATCAAGAACGACTGGGTGCCGGACACGAGCGCCATGGAGCTGACCCTTCCCGACCTGAGCCGGGTGAGCCGCATCTACGCCGAATCGGGAGAGGTGCTGGCGGAGCTGCACGACGGGCGCAACTCGGAGCCGGTGTCATACGCCAGCGTGCCTGAGACCGTGGTCTTTGCGATCCTCGCCGCCGAGGACTCCGAGTTCTTCGAGCACGAGGGAATCGACTTCTCGGCCATCGCCTCGGCGGCGATCGACAACCTGCTCAGCGACAGGACCCGTGGCGGGTCGACCATCACCCAGCAGGTGGTCAAGAACGCATTCGTCGGCTCCGAGATCTCGATTCAGCGCAAAGTGACCGAGGCCTTCGTGTCGGCCGAGGTTGAGAAGAGGTTCCCCAAGGAACGGATCCTCGAGTTCTACATGAACTCGGTCTACTTCGGTGCCGGTGCCTATGGAATCAAGACAGCCGCCGAGGAGTTCTTCGCCAAAGAGCTCAACCAGCTCGAAGTCCACGAGGCGGCCACACTTGCAGTGCTGGTCAGGAACCCGTCTCTGTACAACCCGCGACGTCGCCCCGAGCTCACCCTGGAGCGACGCGACGAGGTGATTCGGGAGATGGAGGAGAACGGCTGGATCACCAACGCTCAGGCAACCGCGGCCGTGGTCGAGCCGCTGAGTGTGATCGATGCGCCACTGCGCCGAGGTCAGGCCGATCACGTGGTGGCCGAGGTCAAACGCCATCTGCTCAACGACTCCGAGTTCGACTTCCTCGGCGATACCCCGGAAGAACGAAAGAAGGCGGTATTCGGGTGCCCGGCCGACGACGTCGCCTGCGAAGGCGGGGGTGGCCTCCAGGTGTTCACCACCATCGACCTGGAGTTGCAGAAGAAGGCCAACGAGATTCTCGCCTCCTGGCTTCCCCTGCCCCCATACGAGCAAAACGTCGCGTTGTGCAGGGATATCCTTCCCGCCGAAACCGACGAGTTCATCGCCAAGTACTCGGAAACCCACTCTTGCTCTCCGACCGGGGCCATGACCATGGTCGACAACTGGACGGGCGCGGTGAAGGTGATGGCGTCGGGGCTGCCCTTCGAGTTCTCACAGTTCGATCTCGCAGTTCAGGGACGACGCAACCCCGGGTCGTCTTTCAAGCCGTTCGGGCTCGTGGCAGCACTCGAGAACGGCTACACCATGGGCCACACCTTCAGCGGCAAGAGCCCGATCAAGATCGAGTGCCCGTTCGTCTGCTCACCCAACGGTTCGAACATTTGGACGGTGAGCAACGCCGGGGCCTCCTTCGGTGTGATCGATCTTGCCCAGGCCACTTACAACTCGGTCAACGCGGTCTATGCCCAACTCTCGGTGGCGGTCGGGCCGGAGAAGATCGTTGATGTGGCCAAGCGGATGGGTGTCGACGAGTCGGCACTCGATCCGGTGCTGTCGATCGTGCTCGGCAGCTCGGCGGTGAGCACCAAGGAGATGGCCAATGCCTTTTCCAACTTTGCCACCAACGGCCTCCACGCCGACGACTACGTGATCGCCAGGATCGTCAACAGCGACGGGGAGACCATCTACGAACGGGAGCAGGAGACCACCCAGGTCGCCGACCCGGCGATCTTCGCGGCCGCGCATCGTGCCCTGAGCGTGGTCCCGGTTTCGGGAACCGCACCGAGGGCGAACATCGGCATTCCCCAGGGCGGCAAGACAGGCACGCATCAGAGCTATCTCGACGCCTGGTACGTGGGTTACACGCCGCAGTACAGCACCGCGGTGTGGGTTGGTTATGAGGCGCAACAGGTCCCCCTGACCAATGTCGTGATCAATGGCCAGAACTACGCAAGGGTGTTCGGCGGATCGGTGCCGGCGCCGATTTGGGCCGAGTTCATGTCATATGTCCACGAGGGTCTACCCGTTCTCGAGTTCCCGGCGGAGCCCGAGAACATCGGGAAGTACCTGGTGCCGCCGCCGACGACTGTGCCGTCTGTGGTCGGGCTTACCGTGAGCCAAGCCAAGGAGCGCTTGGCCAAAGCCAAGCTGAATGCCTCGGTGGTGGAAGTCGCCTCTCTCGAGCCGGTGGGCATCGTCGTCAACCAGTCTGTCGGCGCCGGCGCCACGGTGAGACAGGGCTCGTTCGTGACGATCTGGGTGTCCACCGGGGAGATACCAGTCGGCGCTCTTCCTGA
>Ga0326597_10010845_pt1 | contig 12120 bp, 10 predicted proteins | sample RVTome_12_FD_203789 | JGI IMG/M metagenome (GOLD analysis project Ga0326597, IMG submission 203789) | Soil microbial communities from uranium-contaminated site in the Upper Colorado River Basin, Wyoming, United States - RVT100D185 | ecosystem: Environmental > Terrestrial > Soil > Contaminated >... | reverse complement strand
GCTCTCGACCACGACTTCCTTGTCGGCATCCCAGATCACGAGGTCGGCGTCGGCCCCGATCGAAATGCTTCCTTTCTGCGGAAACATTCCATAGATCTTCGCGGCCCGGGTCGAGGTCAACTCCACGAAGCGGTGGATGTCGATCCGCCCCTTCAGAACGCCTTCGGAGAACAGGAGCGGCATCCGGACCTCGAGCCCGGGAACGCCGTTCGCGATCTGGTTGAAGGGAGCGTCCGGGCCGTTCGCGAGCTTGCCGGTCTCGTCGAAGCGATAGGGCGCGTGATCGGAGGAAAAAACCTGGAACGTCCCGTCCGCAAGGCCGCGCCACAGAGTCTCCTGCGAAGCGCGGTCCCGAGGCGGTGGGCTGCAGCAGAACATGGCGCCCGCCATGCCGTCGCCGCGATCGAGGTCCTCGGCGGTAAGAAAGAGGTATTGGGGGCAGGTCTCGGCGAAGACCTTCACGCCCCGCCTCTGCGCGCGCTGGATCTCGACGGTCGCTTCCTGAGAGGACACGTGGACGATGAGGACGGGAGCGTCGACGAGCTCCGCGAGGGCGACCGCCCGGAACATCGCCTCGCTCTCGGCCAGGCGCGAATGCGCGACTCCGTGGTACTTCGGCGCCCGGGCACCCGTCGCCAGGAGACGCTCGGTCGAGAAGCGGATCATGTCGTGGTTCTCGGCGTGCACCATGGTGAGGGCGCCCTCTCGCTTCGCGAGCTCGAGCACCTGGAGTATTTGATAGTCCTCGAGCCGGAGCCGCTCGTAGGTCATGTAGACCTTGAACGAGGTATAGCCGTTGCGGATGAGCTCGGGGAGCTCGTCCTTCATCGCCGACTCCGTGGGGTCGGAGAGAATCAAGTGGAAGGCATAGTCGACGACCGCTTTCGCCTTCGCGCGGCTGTGGTAGTCGGAGACCACCTGTCTCACCGAGTCGCCTCGATGCTGGGCGGCGAAGGAAACGATGGTCGTCGTCCCGCCGAAGGCGGCGGAGACCGTCCCCGAGTAGAAGTCGTCGGCGCACATCAGACCGCTGGAGGAGAGCTGCTCGATGTGGCAGTGGGCGTCGACGCCCCCGGGGAAGACGTAGTTCCCTCCGGCGTCGATGGAGCGCGCTCCCCCTTCGAGCCTCTTTCCCAGCGCCGCGATCCGGCCCTTGGAGATCCCGATGTCGCAAAAGACTTCCTCGGTCGCGTTGACGACGTTGCCATTGCGAATGACGAGATCGAGCTCCATCGGCGCGGTATGGTAGCATCCCGCGCGTTCTCATGCCCCTCGCGCCCATCGACTGGATCCTCATCGCTTCCTACTTCGCGCTTTCCCTCGCCATCGGCCTCGCGTATCGAAAGCGCGCCGGCTCGAGCCTCGAGGAGTATTTCCTCTCGGGCCGGTCGCTCTCCTGGTGGATTGCGGGGACCTCCATGGTGGCGACGACCTTCGCCGCCGATACTCCGCTCGCGGTGACCGCGCTCGTCGTCCGAAACGGCATCGCCGGAAACTGGTTCTGGTGGGCCTTCGCCCTCGGCGGGATGGTGACGGTATTCGTCTATGCGCGTCTCTGGCGGCGCGCGGGAGTCATGACCGACATCGAGCTCGTCGAGCTTCGGTACGGCGGGAAGCCCGCCGCGTTCCTCCGCGGTTTCCGCGCTCTCTACATCGCGCTTCTGGTGAACTCCATCATCATCGGCTGGGTGACGGTCGCGATGCTGAACATCTTGAAGTTCACCGTTCTCTCCGGGACCGAGGCGGCCGGGGGAGGATGGGATCTTCCAATCATCGTCGTCCTCTTCGCCGTCGTCGCGATCTACAGCACCCTCTCCGGGCTCTGGGGAGTGGTGGTGACGGACTTCATCCAGTTCATACTGGCGATGGGGGGCTGTATCGTCTTCGCGTTCTTCGCCGTCGACCACATCGGCGGGATATCGGCGCTCCGCGAGCGCCTCGCCTCGGGACATGCGGGAGGAGAGCAGATCCTGAGCTTTCTTCCGGATTTCTCTGCCTCTGACCCGTGGATGCCCCTCGACATCTTCCTCATCATGATCTTCGTGCAGTGGTGGGCCTCGTGGTACCCGAGCGCCGAGCCCGGGGGCGGCGGATCCGTGGTGCAGCGGATGGCCTCCTGTCGCGACGAGAAACACGCCGTCCTGGCCACGCTCTGGTTCCAGCTCGCGCACTACTGCCTCAGGCCGTGGCCCTGGCTTCTGGTCGCGCTCGCGGCGCTCGCGGTCTATCCCGACCTTCGCTCCCTCCCCGATCCCGGAGTCGGCTATCCCATGCTCATCCGCGATATCGCCCCCCCTGGGCTCCGGGGCATCATGCTGGTCGCCTTTCTCGCCGCCTACATGTCCACCATCAGCACCCAGATCAACTGGGCGGCGTCGTACCTCGTCGGCGATCTCTATCTGAGGTTCATCAAGCCCGTTGCGGACGAGAGTCGTCTCGCGTCGGGATCGAGATGGGCCTCGATCCTGGTCACCCTCTTCGGCGTCGCCGCTTCCTGGCTCATGCGGGACATCGCCGTCGACGAGGCGTGGAAGCTTCTCGCCGCCCTCGGCGCCGGCACCGGCGCGGTTTTCATGCTGCGCTGGTTCTGGTGGCGCATCAACGCCTGGTCGGAGATCTCCGCGATGGCGGCATCCCTCGTCTATTTCCTGATCGTGAGCCGCTTCGTCGCGTCGAACGAGAGGCGGCTCGCGGTCGTGGCGCTCCTCACCATCGTCACCTGGCTCGTCGTGACCTTCCTCACCCGGCCGGAGAGGAGCGAGGTGCTCGAGGCGTTCTACGCGCGCATCCGCCCCGGAGGAGGCGGCTGGGGACCCATCCGCTCGCGGCTCCCGAACGTGGAGGTCGATCGAAACCTCGGAAAATCCGTGGCCGCGGCGTTCCTCGCGACCGGGGTCGTCTACCTCACGCTCCCGGGCATCGGCTTCGTTCTCTTCGGGAGCACTGCCAAAGCCGTCGCCTCCCTGGGCGGCGCCGTCGCCTGCGGAGGGCTCGCCTACGCCCTGGTTAGAAACGTGGGATGGGAGAAGATCGTTCGGTAGGCTAAGATGTCCGAGGAGCCGGACCGTTTGTCACCCAAGGCGAAGGAAGTCGTGGACGCGATCTCGCGGGATCGCCTCGTACTCCTGGAGTCCGTCGAAACCCTCGAGCCGGAGCAGACGGACTTCCGGCCGGAGCCCGGCTCCTGGTCCATCGACGACCTGCTCCATCATCTGGCGCTCGCGGAGGAGGCCTCGGCGAAGCTCATGTCGTTCCTCCTCGAGCGGGCCCGAAAGGAATCGATCGGTCCCGATCCGCACCCCGATGCCTCCGTCCTTCTCTCGATCGATGCTCTCGTCGACGGCGCCGCCGACCAGAAGGCTCCGGCGCCGGATCGCGTCACGCCTCGCTCCAAGGTCGAAGCCCCAGCGGCCCTCGCCCGGCTCGAATCCGCAAGGAGCAGGATTCTCGAAAGCCTCGAGGCGCTCTCGGCGTTCGACGGCGCGAAGCTCACCTATCGCCACCCGTTCTTCGGCGAGCTCGATCTCTACCAGTGGCTTCTCATCGGCGGCTGGCACGAGCGCCGGCACACGCGCCAGGTTGAGCGAATCAAGAGCGACTCTCGCTTTCCCATCCCCTGACCTGATACCGATGTCCCTCGGCCTGGTATATGCTTCCTCGAGAAGGGGGGTCCGATGAACGTGGACAGCCTTCCGCAGACTCTCTCCGTATTTCTCGTCAAACCATCAAAATACGATGACGACGGCTACGTCGTTCGCCATTGGCGCGGCGTTCTTCCGAGCAACACCCTCGCCTGCCTTCACGGCCTGACCGAGGAGGTGAAGCGTCGAGGATCCCTCGGAGAGGTGGACCTCCAGGTTCACCTCGTGGACGAAGCCGTCGCCAAAGTCCCCGTTCGCGCCATAGTCCGCGCCGACCGGCGTCCGGGCGAGAGGGCGGTGGTGGCCCTCGTGGGGGTGCAGACGAACCAGTTCTGCCGCGCCGCCGACCTGGCGCGCGAGCTCCGGGGCTACGGAGTCACCGTGCTTCTCGGGGGTTTTCACGTGAGCGGGATGCTGTCGCTCTTCTCCGGAATCTCGCCCGAGATCCAGGAGCTGATCGATGCCGGCGTCACCATCGTCGCCGGCGAGGTCGAGGAGCACTGGGCGGATCTCCTGAGAGCGGCGCACCGGGGAGAGCTCCAGCCGATCTATCGCTACCTCGATCAGCTCCCCGACCTCAAAGACGCCCCCCGTCCCATCGTGGACAAGGGTTACCTCCGGAGGTTCGTCTCGTCGAACTTCGGAACCATCGACACCAGCCGGGGGTGTCCTTTCAACTGCTCGTTCTGCACCATCATCAACGTCCAAGGACGGAAGAGCCGGCACCGCTCGCCGGAGTGCATCGTCGAGACCCTCCGCCAGAATTATCGGGAGCGAGGGGTCGACTTCTACTTCTTCACCGACGACGACTTCGCCCGAAATCCGGCGTGGGAGGAAATTCTCGACGCCCTCATCGAGCTCCGGGAAAAGGAAGCCGTCTCCATCGAGTTCATGATCCAGGTCGACGTCGCCTCCTACAAGATCCCCGGCTTCGTCGAGAAGGCGGCGCGCGCCGGCTGCAGCAACGTCTTCATCGGAATGGAAAGCATCAACCCCGAGAGCATCAAGGACGCGGGCAAGCCCCAGAACAAGGTCGCGGACTACCGGAACCTGATCGACGCCTGGCACGAGGTCAAAGTCTCGACCCACGTCGGTTACATCATCGGCTTTCCCCACGACAGCGAGCAGAGCGTCGCGACCGACGTGGAAAAGCTCATGAAAGAAGTCCGGCCGCATCGAGCGTCGTTCTTCATGCTGACACCTCTACCAGGCTCGCGCGATCACAAGAACATGGTCGAGGCCGGCGCTCCGATGGATTCCGACTACAACACCTTCGATTCCTTCCACGAGAGTATGCCGCATCCTCTCATGAAGGACGGCGCCTGGAGCCGCGCCTATCACCGGGCCTGGGCCACGTTCTACAGCTTCGAGAACATGAAGGCCGTCCTCGAGGGAGTCCATCCGGACCGCTATTGGGACGTCCTCAGGAACTTCTACTGGTACAAGAGCTCGGCCCTCAACGAGGGCGCCCATCCGATGATCACCGGCTTTTTCCGCATCAAGGATCGAAAGACCCGACGGCCGGCCTTTCGCCGGGAGGGCGTCTTCGCTCACGCGAGGCGGAGGATTCCCGAGATCTATCGCTACACGCGGGGAGCGATTCGGTTGACGCTCGAGTTCGAGGAGCTCTGGCTCCAGACCCGGACGCGTAGCGAGACCGAGGTGCGCGTCCACGAGGAGCTGCGGCGGATGAGAGAGGATCTCTCGCGAAGCCTCCGGGTATCGGAGCTCAGGACCGCGTACCTCCGGGCCAAGTCCGCGATTCCGGGAATCGAGGTGCCCTCGCGGCTGCGGCTGATGAAAACCAAGCTCTCGGTGCTCCAGGCGAGCCGGCTCCGGGAGACCCGGAGCGATCTCCACTCTTTCTGGAATCGGCTGCGCGCGCGTTTGCGCCAGGGGCGGGTCGACGCGCTTCTCCGCTTCGACCGGATCGCGCTGAATGCGCTCCGTGAGGTCCGGATCACCGCGGGCTTCTTCGTGGCGCTCGCCGCGGGAAACCGTTTGCCGTCGGCAGGCCGCTAAACGCCCTAAAAAGCGAAGAGCCCCGGCCTCGCCTTTTTCGGGCAAGACCGGGGCTCGGTAGCTTCGCTTTGGTGGCGTTGGGTTCCCCGTTCGGAGTTCGTCCGAGGGAGCACCTCACCCGCCTACGCCCTTTGGGCTCCGGCGAGGTTCTCGCCGAGGCGCGCCGCGCGAAGGCGGAACGCTACGCGGTGCGTTGTCCCTAAGGGGACGCCACCTCCGCGGAAACTGTAAGGAAACTCACTGGACCACCTCCTTTCTGGGCGTTCCCAACATCGACGGGCCCAAACCGTCTGCAGCCCACCAAGCCGCCCAAACTCGGTGTCAAATACAAGTTCTCTCACCTCGAAGCCAAAGTCAATCGGATTTCGCGTTCTCCCCGGCTTTCAGCTCGGGAAGAAGCGATTCCTTCACCCACACATACTCCTAATTGGCTTACCATCGACCCATGAAGAAGACGAAAGCACTCGCCGTTCTCGCCGCTCTGTCCGTCCTGGGGTGCTCCGGCTCCAAAGGAGCCGACGAGGCCGTTTCCGATACCGTCTCCGACACTCAGGCTCTCGCCGAAGCGGAATCCGCCGCGAACGAAATCATCCGCAATGCCGCGGACTGCGACGCGGTAACCGCCTCCTTCTCCGAGGTGACGGCGAAGCTCGACGAGGTGGAGGGACGGATCCAGACCGCGGTCGGCCGCACCATCCTCGAGACCCTGAAGAAGCAGGTCCGCACCATCGGCGAAGCCTGCGGCGCCCGCTGAGGCCTCCCTGGACTACTTCTCCCCCGAGAACTAGGCATCCGAAGCAGAAAAAGATGACGCAGGCGGTCGCCGAGCTCGAAGGTGCGCGGATCTACTACGAAGTCGCAGGCCACCTCGTCCATTTCGAGAAACCGGAAGCCTTCAACGAGCTCGTCCTGTCCGAGATCGAGGGGCTCAGAGAGCTCGGGTGACGGGCGCTCGCTCGTACCGCTCCAGCACCGTCCGCAGCTTCGCCAGTAGCGTGTGCGCGCGGTAGGGCTTCTGCAGGAACTCGACACCCTGGTCCCGATCGACGTGGGCGATGGTGTCGCGCTCATCGTATCCGCTCGAAAGGATGACGCGCGCCCCGGGATCGACCTCGCGGATCATCTCGAGGGCCTCGACCCCGCCCAGGCCGGGCATGGTCACATCGAGGAGCACGGCCCGGATCTCGGCCGCCCGCGCGCGGTAGAGAGCCACCGCCTCGACTCCGTTCGCCGCTTCCACCACGTCGAAGCCCGCGGACTTGAGGAGCACTCTCGCGACGTTCCTAACCAGGGGCTCGTCGTCCACCACGAGGATCGTGCCGCTCCCCGAGAAGCCGTCCTCCGCGGAAGCGACCGCCGCCGTTGCCCTCGACAGCTCCCGCGCCGCGGGCAAGATCACCTCGAACGTGGACCCCTCTCCGAGCGCGCTTTTTACCGATAGCTCCCCCGAGGCGCTCCGAACGATTCCCTGAACGGCAGCGAGCCCGAGTCCCCGCCCCGGCCCCTTGGTGGAGTAGAAAGGATCGAAGATGCGGGCGACGGTCTTCGGATTCATTCCCCGACCGGTGTCGTTGACGGTGAGCGCAACAAAGTCGCGGCCCTGGTTCCTGCGGTTCTGGGTGGCGACCAGCACCGAGCCGGGACCGTCGCCCACCGCCTCGGCGGCGTTGGTGATGAGGTTCATGACCAGCTGGCCGATCTGGGCGCGGTTCGCCCGGATGATGGCCGGCTGGGCCACGAGCTCCGCGCGAAACGAGATCTTCTTAGGCACCGACGCCTTGACCAGCTCGGTCATCTCGTCGAGAAGGGCGTTGAGATCGAACGTCTCCTGCCTCAGGCTCGACTTGCCCGCGTACGCGAGCATCTGCCCCGTGAGCTCGGCCGCGCGCTTCGTCGCCGCCATCACCCTCTCCAGGTGAGCGTGCGCGGAGGAGGCCGGGGGTACGGACTGAAGCGCCAGATCGGCGTTTCCGATGACGCCGGTCAGAATGTTGTTGAAGTCGTGGGCGATGCCGCCCGCCATGAGGCCCAGGCTTTCCAGCTTCTGCGTGTGCTGCACCTGCGCTTCGAGGCGTTCCCGCGCTTCCTGAGCCCGCCGGATCTCGGTCAGATCGGTCGCGACCGCCCCCACTCCGTAGGGCTCGGCCTCGTCCGCGCGCAACGGAAAACAGACGAGAAGGAAGCTCCTCCACTCGTCGCCCTGGGCCACGTCGAGCTCGCGCTCCGCCACCTTCCCCTCGGAGAGCGCGGTACCCGCGGCATCGAGATAGGCGGCGGCGACGTTCGGGGGCAGGAAGTCGCGCGGGGTCTTTCCCAGAGCGTGCGCCTGCGGCACACCGAGCATCCTCTCGAAGCTCCGGTTCAGTAACAGGAATCTCTCTTCGCGATCGGTGACGGCGATGAGTGTCGTGGAGTTGTCGATGATCGCCTGGAGGAGTTGTCGGCTCTTCTCGAGGTCCACCATGGCGCGCGTGGTCGCGTCCACTTGCTGGTTGAGGTCGAAGTATAGCCGGCGCAGCCTTTCCGTCATTTCGTTGAAGGCGGTGGCGAGGACCCCCACCTCGTCGTGGGTCATGACCGGGGCCACGGTCTCGAAGTTTCCCTGCGAGACCGCGGAGGCCGCCTTGGTGATGGCGAGGACGGGCCTCGCGATCTGGAGAGCTATCAGGAACACGCCACCGGCGAGGACGAGCGCGGAAACGAGGCCGATCCCGAGAATGGTCGTGACCAGACGCCTCGCCGGCGCGAACGCCTCTCTCTGGGTCATCTCCACCACCAGGGCCAACTGCCGCTCCGGGTTCCAGCGGTAGGCGCCGATGACTGGCAGCGAGGCGTAGTTCAAGTACTCCCCTACTCCCTGTTCGCCCGAGAGCGCCCGGTCGATTCCGGCGCTGAACACGCCGCGGCGATACTCCGCGCGCCCGAAGCGGGCCGAGCTCACGAAGTCGTTCGAGGGGCCGACGAGATAGGCTTCTCCGCTCGTCCCCAACCCGGTACGGTCCGCGACCAGTCGATCGACGTGGGCGAGGTCGAGGTGAGCGGCGAGGACGGCCTCGGTTCGTCCCCGATCGTTCACGACCGGTGTCGCGATGGTGAGCGCGGGCCTTCCCGTCACCGGGGAGGTGTAGACGTTCTGGATGAAGGTCTCGCTCTTGCCCCGGCTGTAGAAGAGGTCGTTGACCCGATAGTCTCCGATCCTTCGAACGTCGGTCGAGGCGACCACTTCGCCTCCGGGTGAGGAAAGGAGGAACAGCTCTTCCAGATCGCCAAGCGAAGCCGAAGCCGACCCCAGAAGAGATTCGATCCGCCCTCTCGCGCTCCCGAGCTCCTGCAAGCCCGACGGGCTTCCGGCCATGATGGCCGCATCCTCACGGAGCTCGGAGATGGACGCGAGAAAGATCAGGCTCTGACGGCGTCCTTCTACCCAGCGGTTCAACTCGTCTTCTCTATCCGCAGCGGAGGCCTGGAGCCGATCGATGACCGCGCTGCGCAGCGCCGATCTCGCCTCGGAGAAGGCGACGATGGCCACGAACCCCACGGTGAGCAGCGACACGGTGAGAAACGACCCCACCAGCCGCGCCATGAGGCTCCGGTTTGGAGAGAGGTGGGCGAGCTTCATCGCTCCTGGCCTGCAGGATCGATGACACGGTGGAGGTGGCTTCGCCCCCCGGATATCCGCGCGATCACGACGCTCCGCTCGGGATCGGGCCCATGGGGATAGCGGATGGTTCCCGTGGCTCCGGTGAAGTCGCGGGTCGCTGCGAGTCCATCCCGAATCGCCGCGGAACCGAGACTCCCCTGTCGCTCGATGACCGAGAGAACCAGGGCGACCGCGTCATACGTCATCGCCGCGGTGATCTTCGGCGTCTTTCCATAAGTCTTCGTAAAGAGCTCCCGAAACCGGCGGGCCTCGGGGGTGTCGAAATCCGGATGCCACTGGTGCGCGATGTAGGCCCCATCGCTCTGCGGCAGCCGCCCGAAGCGCTCGAGGTCCCAGGTGTCTCCTCCGAGGAGCGTCGCATCCACCCCGCGCTCGCGAGCTTGCACGATCTGCACCTCCACCCTCTCGCCGTCGTTGGGGAGGTAGAGGACGTCGGGGTCCACCGCGGCGATGCGATCGAGCCTGGCGCGATAGTCGAGAGGCTCGTCGCGCGCGAAGGTTTCGAAGGCGACGATGCTTCCGCCGCCGTTCTGGAATGCCTCGCGGAAGGCTTCCGCGAGGCTGCGGCTGTAGTCGGTCGAGACGTCGTAGAGGACCGCGGCCCGTCGTGCGCCAAGCTCTCTCGCTGCGAACTCCCCCATCGCGCGGCCCTGGATCTCGTCGAGCGAAGCGAGCCGGAACACGAAACGCCGCCCCGCCGTCGTCGCGGGGCTCGACGACATCGGGCTTACCATCGGAATCTCCGCGTCCTCGGCGACGATGGCGACGGGTATCGCGTGCCGGCTGAACTGAGGTCCCACCAGGACGTCGATGCGGAACTGATTCACGAGGGCACGGGCGACGCTGGTGGCGGAATCGGGCCGATCGTCGTACGCCTTCACGATCAGCTTCACCGGATGGGGGACGCCCCCAATCTCGATGCCGCCTTTTTCGTTCGCCTCCCGGACCGCTGACTCGGCGCCTTCGACCGAGGGGCGTCCGGAACTCTCCTCGGGAATGCCGGAAAGAAGCGCGAGAAGGCCGATGCGGATCTCGGGCGCGGGCGGCTCTTTGCGGCAGGCCGCGGCCAGAAACGCGAACGCGAAGACGAGAGTTACCCGACGACGGGCGTTTCGGACCATGGGGAGCTCGATAACGATTCTATCAACGCACGGGCGCCTTCGGAAACTACTCATTGTTTGGTACCATGCCGGAATGTTGAAGCTCATTCTAATGCTCTCGATGACCTCTCTCCCGGCGGTTTTGGAAGAACCTCCACCGATCACGGGCCAGGTCACCTTCCTTTATTATCAGGACCTCCCCGCGGCCGAGCGGTTCTACCGAGAAGTCCTGGGCCTCTCGACGTCCTTCGAGCTGGACTGGGTCAAGATCTTCCGGCTGTCACCCGGATCCTCCGTGGGTCTGGTGAACGCGACCAAGGGTTCCCTTCGGCCTGCGGCGATCGACGAGGAGAAGCCGGTCATGGTCAGCCTCGTGGTCGACAAGGCGGAAGTGGACCGCTGGCACTCCTACCTGAAGTCGAAGGGCGTCGAGGTAGGCGAGGGTCCGAAGGTCGGCGCCGACGGCAACGTCCTCGCCTTCGCCTTCAAGGATCCCGGCGGATACACCCTCGAGGTCTTCGCCTGGCGGGAGTAACTGGCGCTTACCAACCGTTCGGTATATACTGGGAGATCTACTGAACGAAGAATCACATGATCGACGACCAGGGGAAGAACGAGAGATTCGCCGCTCTGGATTCGTCCGCGGGCCTCTATCACGAAGCCCAGGCGGACGGCTTCCCTTACGAGGAGGACCCGGGGCCCATCGACCAAGAGCCTTCCCGCAGCTGACCCCTCTTCCCGCTTAGCTCGGCTCGACTCTCGGCCGATCGGGAAGCTCGTCGACGTCTCCTTCCTCGCGGGGGAAGTGCTTCGCGAGAGCTTCTCCGAGAAGAGCCACCCCGCGGCAGACTCCAGCCTCGAAACCCTCGCGCTCGATCGTCTCCGTGATTCGCCGGGCAATCTCCTCCCAGGCCGGAGCTCCCACCTTCTCGTGAACCCCGTCGTCGGCGACGATCTCGAAAACCCTTTTCTTCATCACCAGGAACAAGAGGACGCCGTTGCGCCTGCGGGTTTCGTGGATGCCGAGGGCGAGAAACGCGCGGTAGGCCCGCCGCCGCCGCGTCTCGAGAGGCAGCAGGTTATGGACCATGTGCACCACAATCTCTCCCGAGGTGTTCGACTCCGCCTCTTCGACCGCCCGCGCGATGGCGTCGAGGGTCTTCTCGCTCACGTCTCTTCGAAGCTTACGCGGTACCTTCATCGTCGCTACCAGCTCCCGCTCGCTCCGCCGCCCCCGAAGCCTCCGCCTCCGCCGCGAAATCCGCCGCCTCCTCCACCCCCGCCGAACCCACCTCCGCCGAATCCTCCCGGGAACCCTCCGCGGCTCCGGCCTCCATGACCGCCGCCATGGGGCTCGGGCCAGGTCCAGCTTCCGGACTTTCCGAAGCCTCTCAAGAGCAGCACGGCGAAAAGGCCGAGAATTCCTCCGGCGGGAAGCGACCAGAGGCCGAGGAGCGTGGCCAGGCTTCCGCCGACCAGCGGAAACAGGAGCGCTCCCGCGATGACCCCGAGCAGGATCCCAATCGCGTTGCCCAGAACGCCTACGACGAAGTAGGTGAAAAGGAGGGCGCCGAGGTTGATCCCAACGGAAGGCTCCCTCCGGGAGCTCGCGGGTGCTTCGGGGTATTCGCGGCGGGCGGCGAGCTCGAGGCCTTCGACGGCCGCGAGAAGACCTTGATAGTAGTTCTCGTCGCGG
>Ga0326597_10010844_pt1 | contig 12120 bp, 10 predicted proteins | sample RVTome_12_FD_203789 | JGI IMG/M metagenome (GOLD analysis project Ga0326597, IMG submission 203789) | Soil microbial communities from uranium-contaminated site in the Upper Colorado River Basin, Wyoming, United States - RVT100D185 | ecosystem: Environmental > Terrestrial > Soil > Contaminated >... | reverse complement strand
AACCTTCGTAGCCGCGCTACGCATTACAGAGCAGCAATAAGTTTACTTGGTCAACAACGTCCCCGATTCTTGCCAGTTTGAGGAGTTAGCGGGTTGGTGCGGGATCAGGCATCGAGAAGATCCTGACGCACCTCAACCTCTGGCCTGCCCCGGCCCATAGCCCGCCAGTCGCGGGGTACTCGTTGCCGTCCTCTCGGCAATGGGTCGGCGCCGCGTAATCCGTTCCCTACACCACTCCTCATCGAGGTCGGCCGTCGGGACTGACGCCGCCGTGGGTTTCGATGGCCGGCGGGCGCCGAGCCGGGTCCCTCCATCTTTTCCATTGACATCCCCGTCCGGTGTGCCGGAAACTCACCCCGCTCCGGCACCGACCCCCGGGAGCCCCCCGGATGGCCCAGGTGCCAGGCTCGGGCCGACCGAGCCGCTCCCCCCGGGTTCGCAGCGCGGCCTACGGCTGGATCGACCCGGAGCCCCCAAAAGCAAATTCCTATCAGCCCAGCGGGAGAGCAACAGGGTCGTACGACATCCCCGAGAGGAGGGCAAATGGCGCAGGTCTTCATCCTGGGAGCCGGCACACCCACACCCACACCGCACCGTTGGGGCTCGGCCTTCGCGGTGGATATCGGTGGGGAGCACCTAATGGTCGACTGTGGGCCCGCCGCGACGCACAAGCTCGTTAGAATGGGCATCTACCCCACTCGCGTGGACTACCTATTCTTCACTCATCACCACTTCGATCACAACGTGGACTATCCGTGCTTTCTCCTCTGTCGCTGGGATCAGAGCATCGGCAAGGAGAATCAGCTCCGGGTGTACGGCCCGACCCCCACCGAGACGATCACGGAGCGGCTCCTCGGAGAGAACGGAGCCTTCGTCCACGACTGGAAGGCTCGCGTGAATCATCCGAGCAGCCACCGCGCCCACGTACTCCGTGGGGGGACCCTGCCGCGGAAGCCGCCCTCCGTGTTAGCAAAGGACGTAGGTCCGGGCCTAATCCACCAGGGGAGCGAGTGGCGCATGACCGGGGCGCCGGCGGACCATGTCCAGCCTTGGCTTGATTCACTGGCCTACCGCCTCGACAGTGCCGAAGGCAGCATAGTCTTCACCGGAGACACACAGCCATGTCAGTCCGTGCTGGAGCTCGCACGCGGCGCAGACATGATGCTCTGCATGTGCGCCGGCGATCAGGCACGGATGGAAGGGATGCAGGAAGCCAGTGCCACGTGCGGCACGACGGGCGCGGCGAAAATGGCTCAAGAAGCTGGCGTAAAGCGGCTAATCTTGGTCCACGTAGGCCCTCACCTCGCCACGCACGGTCCCATGGAGAAGGGCATCGGTGACGTGCGTCGAATCTACGACGGCGAGGTCATCTTCGCTGAGGAGTTGATGACCCTGCGCCTTTGAAGTGGCTGCGATGAACGAACCCGGAGCCGTCAAGCGGCGCATCGATGAGCTACTCCGCTTCTGGGCGCGGGCCGTGTGCAGACCCTCCGTGTAGGGCACCGGTTTCCTATACACACTGTTGAGGCGTGAAGCCGCCCGGGTTCGGGGAATACTGAGATGGCCGCCCTCTCGTCGGACGCGATCCTGGAGCCTATGCGGCTCTCGAAGTCGGGGCGACACCGTTGACACTCACCCGGCGGCCATCACCGCGCCGCGGGTGTCCGGTAGCCGAGCCGCGCGATGAACCAGTTGTGGCTGTCGCGATGGATTGAACGTGGCGAACACCGCTCCTAGGACGCCGGTCGCGACCGCCAACAACCTTCTTGACCGCAGAGCCTCGCCACTGTATACAATAGCGAAGTTCGGTCTGTTGCGTTGTCCGGTAGAGCACCGCCGCTACCATGGTCGGTCCGTCGCCACAATCGAAGAGGTGGCGACCGACCCGGTCGGCACCCCGAACTCTTGACCTAGAAGGAGCGGCAGCATGCGGACGGACTGGAAGGGCGTATTCCCGGCGCTGACGACACATTTCAAGGCAGACCAGTCTATCGATTTTTCGGCAGCGGCAGCACATATGGAACGGCTGCTGCGCGCCGGCGTTCACGGCCTCATCATGTTGGGCTCGATAGGCGAGAATTGCGCCCTCGACGCCGACGAGAAGCGCCAGGTGCTGACGCACGCGGTCGACACGGTGAAAGGCCGCGTGCCAATTATCGCCGGCACGGCCGAATGCACAACGAGCCTCGCCTGTCGCTACGCAGCCGATGCGCAGAAGATGGGTGTCAACGGCCTCATGGTGCTGCCAGCGATGGTCTATAAGTCCGACCCACGTGAGACGCTGACGCACTTCCGCGCCGTCGCCCGCACCACTGATCTGCCGATTATGGCCTATAACAACCCGGTCTCCTATGGTGTCGACATCACACCCGAGATGTTCGTCGACCTAGCGTCCGAGGCCAACATCGTCGCGATCAAGGAGTCCTCCGACGATGTGCGGCGCATCACTGACATCATTAACGCCACCGGCGACCGCTATGCTCTGTTCGCTGGCGTCGACGATCTCATCCTCGAAAGCCTGATGCTGGGCTGCGTCGGCTGGGTCGGCGGCCTCGTCAACGCCTTCCCGGAGGAATCGGTGCGGCTTTACGAACTGGTGGTGGCAGGCCAGCACAAGGAGGCGCTGGAGCTCTATCGCTGGTTCATGCCGTTGCTGCATCTCGACGTTAGCCACAAGGTCGTGCAGTGCCTCAAGCTGGCGCAGAACATGACGGGCCTCGGCAGCGAGGTCGTGCGGGCGCCGCGGCTTATGCTCGACGGCGCCGAACGCGAGCATGTCCGCACCATCGTCCAGCACGCGCTCGACCAGCGGCCCTGACTGGCTGCGTGATGCTCTGAATGCTGGACTTTGTCGACCGGAGCGGCTGGCAACATACGACGTTCTACTTAAAGGGCGATGAATAGCCACACGTTCTTCTGTGTAGATGCGCATACCTGCGGCAATCCGGTGCGGGTCGTGGTCGGAGGCGCGCCCGAGCTCGTTGGCGCCACCGCCAGCCAGCGGCGTCAGCATTTCCTTCAGCACTACGATTGGATTCGTACCGGCCTCATGTTCGAGCCGCGCGGCCATGACCTCATGTCCGGCAGCATCCTCTATCCGCCCACGCGAGCTGACTGCGACGTCGGCATCCTGTTCATCGAGACAAGCGGGTGCCGTCCGATGTGCGGCCACGGCACCATCGGCACGGTGACGGTCGCGATCGAGCGCGGCCTTGCGACGCCGAAGGAGGACGGCGTGCTCAAGCTCGACGCGCCGGCCGGTGTCGTTGAGGCGACGTACCGGCGCAGCAACGGCTACGTCGAGGCCGTGCGCATCAAGAACGTCGCTTCCTATCTCCATGCCGAGGATGTGACAGTCGATTGCCCGGGCGTGGGCGAGCTCAGCTTCGACATCGCTTATGGCGGCAACTACTATGCTATCCTCGAGCCGCAGAAGAACTACCGCGACCTGGCCGAGCTTCCGGCCGGCGACATCGTTCGGCTGTCGCCAATCCTGCGCCAGTTGCTCAACGACAAGATCGAATGCATACATCCGGAGGACCCGACCATCTGCGGCATCAGCCACATCCTGTGGACGGGCCAGCCGCGCAATACACGGGCGCACGCCCGCAACGCCGTCTTCTACGGTGACAAGGCGATCGATCGCAGCCCCTGCGGTACCGGCACGTCGGCGCGCATGGCCCAGCTCGCCGCCAAGGGCCGGCTCAAGGTCGGCGATGAGTTCATCCACGAGAGCATCATCGGCAGCCTGTTCAACGGCCGCGTTGAGTCGATGACTCGCATCGGCAGCCACGACGCCATCGTTCCCTCGATCGAAGGCTGGGCACACATCACCGGCTACAACACCATCTTCATTGACGATCGCGATCCCTACCGGCACGGGTTCCAGGTGGTGTGATCCGGCCGCCAATATAGGTGGGGCTGTCCCCGACGCCGATCAATCGACGACTTGCTCGACTGGCTGACCAGCAGCAGCCCGCAGGAGCACCGAGCCGGGATGCCGTACCGTTATGATGGCTGCCGGTGGCAAATCGTCACACGACCGCACGGCACCAAGCAGAGATAGCGAATCTTTCCGCGTCCATCGAGCATTTGCGGCAAAGTTCGCACGGCGCCGCGCAGAGGCAGCGGACCAGCCAGTTTGACCAGGAGCACCGTGGGCCTCTCCCTCGCCGTCGACTTCCCCCGACCATCCGGGAGCAACACCAGGGTTGCGGAGGAGTCGTGCCCCGGAGGGCTGCGGTGGCGGTCGCGGGGACCAGCCCGGCGCGACTCAGTGGCGATCGCCGTACGGGACAGCCTTGCTCCGGCTATGACCGAGCACGACGCGCCTCGGCGACCAACCCAGCGCGGCCGCGCGGAGGATCGGTGCCCAGGCTCGGGGCGTCCGGTGTTCCCCGGCGCCATCAGCCCGCCGGCGTGAGCCGGCCGCCCAGCCAGGCAATCCCGTGGTCGAGGACATCCACGATTCGATCGATCTCCCCGCGTGTGACAACGAGCGGCGGCGGCATCGTGATCGTATTGCTGTACTGCCCTCCGGCAACCGACCGCCCGACGATGACGCCATGCTCCCGACAGAACTCCACGAGCGCGCTCGTGTCGGCCGGGGCGATGGGCTTCTTCGTCCGGCGGTCCTTGACCAGCTTGACCCCAAGCAGGAGGCCCCTGCCCCGCACGTCACCGACGCACGGGTGCCGGGTGAGGGCCCGGAGGGCGTCCAGGAAGTACGCGCCGTGCTCCGCCGCGCGCTCGGTGAGCCTTTCTTCGAGTAGGATCTCGATGTTGGGGAGCGCGACCGCCGCCGCCGGATGCCCGCCGTACGTGTTGACCTGCTGGACCTGACGGTTCGCTGCCGCGTCTCCGTAGAACGAGCGGAATACATGGTCGCGGATCAGCGTTGCGGCGATCGGCAGGTACGCGCTTGAGAGGCCCTTGGCGATGGCAATGATGTCGGGTCGGACTCCCGCGTGCTCGTGCCCGAAGAGCTTCCCCGTGCGGCCGAAGCCGTTGATGACTTCGTCGACGTGCAGCAGGAGGCCATATTTCTTGCAGTGATCAGCCGCCGCGGGAAGGTACTCGTCCGGCGGGACCGCGACGCCGACGCCGCTCATGATCGGCTCGGCCAGGACTTCAGCCACGGTCTCCGGCCCCTCGCCAAGGATCGTAGTCTCGATGTTCTTCACGCACGCGGGCTCGCACGATGGATAAGAGAGCCCGAACGGACAACGGTAGCAGTACGGGGGGCCACGTGGACGAACTCGCTCCCGCCGAGCGGATCGGATTTCACCTTGCGCTCGCCCATCCCGCCGGCGGAGAGCGTGGCGAGCGTGGTACCATGGTAGGCAAAGTAACGGCTGATAATCTTATAGCGGGGCTCGCCAGGCCGTTCCTGCTTCTGGTACTGGCGGGCGAACTTAAACGCAGCCTCGTTCGCCTCGGATCCCGAGTTGACGAAATAGACATGGGTGTCTCCACCGAGGAGGCCGTTGACGCGCTCGGCCAGAGCGGCGGCTGGCCGGTTCATCGCGGTGTGCTGGTAGTAGGCGAGGGCCCGCATCCGCTCGGCGGCCACGGGCGCGAGTTCGGCGCGGCCGTGGCCGATGTTCACACACCAGAGCCTGCCCATCGCGTCGAGATACTCCTGGCCGTTCGCATCCACAATCGTCGAGTCCTTGGCTGCGACAATGACGAGCTGCTGTTCTTCGAGGAGCTTGTGCTGAACGATGGGATGGACGACGTTGGCGAGGTCCTGTCGAACGACGTCGCTACGGGCGTCAGCCTAGAGATGTCTTCACAGGGGTCATCGGGTGGTCACCTCCCTCATACCGCCTTCCACGACATCATTGACCGGTGTTAGGAAAGTCTTCGGCTGGCCGCATATCATGCCGCTTATGGCGAGATGCTCGCGAAGGCAGTTACGGGCGGTTACTATTGGTGTTCCAGCCGAGGGTCGAGCGCATCCCGCAGCCCATCCCCGAGCAAGTTGAACGCAAGCAAGGTGAGCATGAGAAATAGGCCGGGGAATGTCGAGAGCCACCAGGCGAAGAGGAGAGACTCCTTCCCGTCCGAAATCATCCCGCCCCAACTCGGAATGGGGGCCTGGATCCCGAGGCCAAGGAAGCTGAGGGCCGCCTCGGCCAAGATCACGTTGCCGATCGAGACCGTGGCCAAGATCACCAGAGGAGCCAGGCAGTTCGGGAAAACGTGCCGGGCGAGTATGCGGGTCGGGCCCTGGCCCTGGGCGCGACAGGCCTCCACGAACTCGAGCCCCCGCACCCCGAGCACTGACCCCCGGGTTACCCGCGCAAATTGGGCGACCGGGAAGATCGCGAGCACGGGGATCAGGTGGGTCAAGTTCGACCCGAGGACCGAAACGAGTGCGATGGCCAGGATCATCCCCGGAATCGACATGAGGATGTCCACGAGCCGCATAATCAATTCGTCCAGGTACCCTCCGACGTACCCCCCGACCGCACCTAAAGGGATACCGATCGCCATGGCCAGGGCGACGGCCAGAACTCCGACAAGCAGGGAGACCCGGGCACCGTACAGGACTCGGGTGAGCACGTCGCGCCCGAACGCATCGGTTCCGAACCAGTGTGACCGGCCGGGGGGCTGCCAAGCGTCGGCGGTGTTCACCGCGTCCCGACCGTATAGGGCGATGGCGGGGGCCAGGAGCGCCAGCGCTATCATCCCAAGAACGACGAGGCCGCTGGCGAGGTTCACCCAGTTGCCACTCAGCCGCCGCACCGGCGTAGAAAGGAGACCGAACATGCGGGCCCCCCGCCCCCTGCAGAATCGCACGTCCCCTTCAAGCTGGGCGTCTTGGCGGTTCAGCCGTCTTCTCACACGAAAGCTAGGCGTAGCGAATCCGCCGGTCAAGGACGGCGTATGAGATATCTACTACTAGGTTCGCGAAAACGTAGAGCATCGAGATCATCAGCACACACCCCTGCATCACAGGATAGTCCTTGGCGCTGATGCTGCTCAGAAGCAGGCGACTTAGCCCCGGGAGGTAGAAGATCGATTCGATCACGACGGACCCGCCTAGGAGCGTGCCAACCTGGATGCCCAGGATCGTCACCACCGGAATCAAGGCGTTCCGCAAGGCGTGGACGTAATAAACTCGCAGGGGTCCCAGGCCCTTGGCCCAGGCGGTCCTGACATAGTCCATCCCCAGCACCTCCAGCATGCTGGAGCGCGTCATGCGCGCGATCAAGGCCGCCGGCTGCGTGCCAAGGGCCAGACAGGGCAGAAGGATAGCCCGGAGGCCGTACTGGTCCATCGAGCCTCCGACGGGGAACCAGCGTAGCCAGAGAGCGAAGACAATAATCAGGAGGAGGCCCTCCCAGAAGGCGGGTAGAGAAATGCCCAGGATGGCCGTCACGCGGCCGAGGTCATCAAGGAAGGTGTGCCGCCGCATCGCGGACAGCATCCCCAGAGGGAGCCCAATCGCCACGGCGACGACCATGGCCCCCAGCGCCAAAGTAACCGTATGCAGAAGACGCGCCGCCATGAGCTCCGACACCGGCTGGCGACTGACCAGGGAACGCCCGAGATCCCCGCGGAGGACTCGTCCCAGCCAAGTGAAGTACTGGATTGCGACAGGCCGATCCAGCCCCAACTCGCGTCGCAGGCGCGCCGCTTCCTCCCGATCGAACTTTCCAAAGCCTTCGCCCCCGGCGAGAATTGTAATTGCCACATCGCCCGGTACTAATTGACCCAAAGCGAACACGATCATGGTGATCGCGAGAAGGACTGGGATGATCAGCGCACAGCGCCGGAGGATGTACCCGATCGACATGCCGGACCCTCTACGGCGGAGCGGAACGATCCGCAGCGTGTCGTCCTGGCATCGACTTCACGCGCTACACAGAGATCGTGTGGGAGACTCCTCTTCGGGGACTTTGGTCATCCATGGCTCAGCCAGGCGGTCGCTGCGCCCTCCGCAGTGAGCCGATTCGACTCATTTGTCCAGGTAGACCTCGGTGAACTCCGTCCGGTTCTTCACGCTCGAGATGTGGTGGTTCTTCAAGTACGTGCGGTACGCGTCCCGGTGATTTCGGTAGTCAATGGGAATGTCCGGCATATCGGCCAGTATCAGGCGGTTTAGGCGTATGAGGATCGGCTTCGCCTTCTCCCGGTCCGTGATCTGGAGCACCTCGTCGAGGAGCCGCTCGACCTCTGGGTTCTGCACGCCCCCCGGCTGGTTGTAGCCAGTGAGGTTCTTCCCCGACTTTCCGGAGTACAGTTCCCACGTGTAGCCCGAGGCCGTCGGTCCCGGAGCCCACTGGATCAGCGCGGCAGCGATTTTCTTACCATAGGCATCACTTACAAGGACATCATCGGGTACGCCGCGTACTGCCATCTGGATGCCCACTTGAGCGAACTGCGACTGCAGCAGGACGGCGCGGTCCATGTGGGCCTTCCCGCTCGAGCAAAACAGGGTAAACTTAAGGGGATTTCCTGGCCCGTACCCTGCCTCAGTTAGGAGTTTCCTGGCTTTCTCCGGATTATATCTTAGGAGGTCGAGTTGCTCGTCCACCACGTACGCCCAGTGCCACGGGGGAAAGATACTCGTGGGGGCCTTGCCCCGACCCCGGAAGACCGTCCGGATGAGCTCGGGCCGATCCACGGCGTAAGAGAGAGCGTAGCGCACCCGTTTGTCCGTGAAGGGCGCCTCCGCCGTGTTGAGCATGACCTTCGTGTAGGTTGATGCTTCCCCTTCCACAATGGTAATGCCAGGGTCCTTATCGATGACGGCGAGCTGCGACTCGGGGAACGTGGCGATGTAGTCGAACTGCCCCGCCTTTAGGCCCATGAGGCGGACAGAACTCTCCGGGACGAAAGAGGATATGATCCCGTCCAGACACGGGAGGCCCGGCCGCCAGTAGTCCTTGTTCTTAATCAGCTCGATCCGAATCCCCGGGCTCAGCGAAACTAACTTGAACGGGCCGGTGCCGTCCGCCCCTCTAATACCGAAGTCGGGACCCCATTTGCGGACGCTCGTCGGCGAGGGGATGAGCAGCTCGGTAGCGATGTACCAGAGCAAGTCGGGCCAAGCGGCGGTCAGCGTGATCTTCACGGTGTGAGGGTCGACGACCTCGAGGTTCTTGATCCACTTGGCCCACTGGCCGCGGAGAGGACTGACCACTTCGCCCTTCACGATCCGGTCGAGGGCGAACTTGACCGACTCGGCGCTAAAGTCCGTGCCATCGTGGAACCGCACGCCCTTCCGCAACTTGAACACGTATGTGGTCGGGTTCACCTGCTGGGGCAGGGCCTCGGCGAGCCCGGGTTCAAACCGGAGGTCACTCGTGACATGTACCAGGCCCTCGAAGATGTTTATTACCCACGGGCCTGTCGCCTCGGTCGGGATGCCGGTCACCGCCGGATCGACGCTCTTCGGGGCGTTCTCCGGCGTGTTGAGGACCCCACCCATTCTTTTGCACGATTCCTGCGCGGCGTGGACCTGCAGGCCGCTCACCGCCAGGAGCCCCAGAACTACCAGGGCGCTCAAGGCTGGATGCTGCTTCCAAGACACTGGTCGTTCCATCACGCCTCCTCCTATTTAACACCAGTCGTTACCGCCCAACTCCCGTCCGTCCAACAGCCTGTGCCGCTCGAGAGGCTGCGGTCGTGGATCTCCTTTCACCGCGATTCACTCGCCCAACCTCTATTGGGCACCGTTCAGTTAATCTCGCCACGTTACGCAACCAATTCGGTAGCCTTCTGCAAGCGGGTCGTCAGAGTCCACCACAAACTGATGGAAGCCGGTGATGTACGCGCGCCCGCCGATTCTCGGGGTTACATAGGTCATGCCTCCTCGCTCTTCGGCAGCCAGAACCTCCCCGACGAAGCATGTTCCCAGGACGCCTTCGAACAGCCGGGGGTCATTCAACCCGAGTCTCCCCCTCGCAAACTCCGAAGCGAGTCGGGCACACGTTCCGGTTCCACAAGGCGATCGGTCAAGGGCGCCCGGGGGGCTGACAATCGCCTGCCGGAAATGTCCTTTTCTCACGTCCTGGGACGTGAACAACGTCTCGTAGCACCGATTAATATCTCTTCTGGACGGATGGACGATCTTCAGTTGCGCGTTGACCGCCAGTACGATCCGGCGCGCCGTGTTGACCATCGCAACCTCGTTGTCTGGATTCAGCTCGAGGCCCAGTGTATCCGCGTCGACGATGGTGTAGAAGTCGCCACCGAAGGCGATGTCCACCGGCACGCGCCCCATACCGTCCACGTCAATCCCAGTATCCCGATACAAGAGAAATGATTCGACGTTTGTCAAATGGACCGACTGCACGGCGCCCCCTTGGACGGACACGTGGCAGGTCACCAGTCCAGCCGGCGTTTCAAACACCACAACTGTGTCAGGCTCCACGGGACGCACCATCCCAGTAGCAACGACCGTGGTGGCCGCCCCGATGATGCAATGGCCGCACATCGGGACATATTCATCCGGCTCAATGATGATAACGGAGAAGTCCGCTCCCTCAGATGTCGGCGGCATCAGCAGCACGGAGCACATCAGGGCGCCACCGCGAGGCTCGAAGTTCAGGAGCTTTCGCAGCCCATCGTCATTCCGCTGCAACCACTCTCGTCGCTCGAGCACCGTTCGGCCTGGTGGAACCGCCACTCCGCCGACAATCACGCGAGTCGGGTTCCCTTCTGTGTGAGAATCGATTGTGTGAATCATGCGACGTAGCACTGTCTTGCAGTGGCTCCGCAACTACGAGGTCCAGTGCCATTGCGGCTGGGATGGTCAGATGGGATAGTAAGTGGCGTATACCACGCGTCGGCGGGGGTGTCAAGAGCGTAGATGGGAGCGATTCCCCCGCTCGTCTTCCTTGTCTGCGCTCCGGCCGCTTGAGGGAAACTTCGGCCTGTGCTAGGGTTTCACACTTGGGCAATCTGGCAACTTGGCAATCCGGCAATCTGGCAACTACCCGACTGGGAACCCCTGATTGCCTGATTGCCAGATTGCCTGGTTGCCAGTGGAGCGAGAGGAGGCGCGAGTGGTCAAGGAAGAGCGGAGGCGGGGGTATGTGATGGTGGTCACGGCCGCCGTGTGCTGGGGCGTGATGGCCACGGTGGCGAAGTTGCTCTTCCGCGACCGCGGCGTGGACCCCCTGATCCTGGCGGTGGTCCGGGCCTACCTGGCGACGCTGACGTTGGTCCTGGTTCTGGCTCTGCTGAACCCGGCGCGTTTGCGGATTGGGGCACGGGACTTTCGCGCCGCGGCCGTGATCGGGGTGGGCGGCCTGGCGATCAACAATTTCTTTTACTTCGAGGCGCTCCATCTGACCAGCGTGGCCACCGCCATTCTCCTGCAATATCTCGCGCCCATCCTGGTAGCCCTGTACGCGGTACTGATCCAGCGCGAGCGGCTTCCCGGGCGAATCGTTCTGGCGTTGGCCTTGGCCCTTTTGGGATGCGCGCTCGTCGTTCGCGCGTACGACCTCGAGGTTCTCCGTCCGAACCTCCTCGGGGTCCTGGCGGGCCTCGGCACGGCCACGGCATTCGCCTTTTACATCTTGGCCAGCCGGGCCGCGTTGAAGACCCTGGACGCGTGGACGCTCTTGACCTACGCCTATTTCTCTGCTGCCCTGGCGTGGATCGTGGTCCTGCCGCCCTGGCGCCTCTTGGGCCTCGGCTTCCCTCTCGGAATTTGGGGAGCCTTTCTGGCAGTTGCGACCGTCGGAACCGTGGTGCCCTTTGGCCTGTTCATCAGCGGGCTCAAGTACCTGCCGCCCACCCAGGCCAGCATCGTCAGCATGCTCGAGCCCGTCGTCGCTGCGGTGGTGGCCTACCTCTTGCTCGGGGAGACCCTGATCCCGCTCCAGATCGTTGGCGGCGCCCTCGTTCTGGCTGGCGTCGTGATGGTGCAGACGGCCTAGCTCGCCTTTGGCGAGCGGGGGACGGGTTCCGGGGGTCAGGTGTCAGGGTCTTGGACCGACCCCCGGTCTCCAACCCCCGACCCCTGCGCGCACCGTGCGCAAGTTGACAGGGGGCGGAATCCCTGGTAGCGTTTGCGCTCCAGGCCGCTCCCGCGACGAGTGATAAGACGCCCCGGGCCGGGGCGTTTTTTTATGAGCCATCAGCCTCAGCCATCAG
>Ga0326597_10010843_pt1 | contig 12121 bp, 15 predicted proteins | sample RVTome_12_FD_203789 | JGI IMG/M metagenome (GOLD analysis project Ga0326597, IMG submission 203789) | Soil microbial communities from uranium-contaminated site in the Upper Colorado River Basin, Wyoming, United States - RVT100D185 | ecosystem: Environmental > Terrestrial > Soil > Contaminated >... | reverse complement strand
TCGATCCCGGGGTTGTTGAACGCGGTGGCGCTGCCGCCGATAATCTGGTTGAACTGCCCAAGATCGAAAAAGAACGGATCATCCCGCACCCCGGCGAAGACTGTCACGCCCCCGTCCGTCGCGGTGAGCGGGGTCGAGGTCGTGCTGATGCCGACTTCCACCACTTGGTCGCCGTCGGGTATCCGGCTGGTGGCGCCGGTAACCTCCGGGGCCACCGGGCCGCGGAAGTGGATCACCTGGCTCGCACCGGTGCCGGTGACGAACGCCTGCAGCACCAGGTCCTCCACGGCGTCGCCGTTGTTGTCGATTTTCCACTGGTACAGCACGCCGGGGTCGAAGAACGTGGTACTTGCCTCGGCCGGCGGAATGAGCCCCGAGACGGTCATGACCAGCACCAGATTGCTCGAGTTGGCGGGGCTGCGGAACGAATAGATATCCGCGATGTCCTGCGCGGGGTTGGCGGTGAGCACGGTGCTGTCGCGGTGGTCGGCGGCCCGGACCCAGCGGGCCGTGACCATTGCCGCGGCGGCGAGCGCCAGACCACCTGCGAGGAGAGTGCGCGTCCCGAGGGGCGCAGATCGAAGCATGGGAACCTCCTTCATGACACTACGTGAGATGGAGATCCGGGCGACCGGTCGGCCCGCGGCCCGCGGGTCGTGTGGTACCCTGGCTACGCGGGCCGACGCCGAACGGATGCATGTTCGATGGGGGACCACGATGCATCCGTTGCGGGAGGGTCGGCCGTAAGAGGGATGAGCTGGCCGATGGGGCAACTGCGGTGGCGGGGTGGTGGGGAGTGTACCGGTGAAGCGAGCTCGCCTACGTGGGCGACGAGGACACGATCGAAGCGTGCCGCCGCACCCGGTCGCCGGCTATCGGTGGGAAGAGGGAGCGTGTCGTTCTACTGCTCTACTGACCTCTGCTCGCCGGTAGCCGGCGACTTCACCCGCCGGCCGGTCACCACTTCCAAAAGCGGGTCGGGGCAAAAGGCTGGGGGTCCTCCTCCGGCGATTCGCCGGCCAGCAATTGCCGGATGATGGTGCCGGTGATGGCCGCGAGCAGGATTCCGTTCCGGCCGTGGCCGGTGGCATACCACAGCCCCTGCAATCGGGGTTCCGCCCCGATGATCGGGAGTCCGTCGGGAGTCACCGGCCGGAGGCCGGCCCAGGTGCGCCGCACCTCGGCGCGGGTGAGGGTAGGGCAGAGCGCGGTCACGCCCGAAAAGATCTTGGCCAGACCGGCTGAGGTCACCTCCGGGCGGAAGCCGGCGTATTCCATGGTGGAGCCTACCACCACCTCGTCACCCCGCGCGACGAGGTAGCAGCCATGCCCGTAGATGATGGCCCGGCGGCCCGCTTCCGGCCACGGCATGGCGGCCATCTGACCGCGAACCGGAGCGACCGAGACTGGCCGAGGCAGCCCCTCCATGGCGGCAGACCAGGCCCCGGCCGCAAGCACCACGTCGCCGGCGGCGTACCGGCCCTGCTCTCCGATGACACCGACGACTCGCTCCCCGCGATGCTCGACGCCGGTCACCATGTCCGGTATGACCGTGGTCCCAAGGCGACGGGCGTCGGTCAGGAGGGCCTCCACCAGCCGTGCTGGCTCGAGAGCCCCCTCGCGGGGAGCCCAGAGCGCCCCAGCGCTGGGTCCCACCCAGGGCCAGCGCCGTTTGACCTCGGTCGCGTCGAGCCAGTCGGCCAGATGACTCTGTTGCCGCTGCCAAGCCACCCGTGACTTGAGGTCGCCGGCCTCGGCGTCATTGGCGGCCACCCATGCGATACCTTCCTGCCACAGTCCGATGTCGATGCCGGTGGTTTCTTGCAGCGCCTCCGCCAGGGCGCAATACGACTCCCGTCCCGCCAATCCCAAGGCCAGGGCCGGGTCTTCCTGCCGTGCCTCGATCTGCGGCGCCAGCATGCCGGCTGCGGCTCGCCAGGCTTGCCCCAGCTCACCGCCCCGTTCCAGCACCAGGACCCGGCGGCCGGCGAGGGCCAGCTCCCGAGCGCAGGACGCCCCTACCGCTCCCCCTCCGATCACGATAACATCAAAGGTGGCTGTCACTTATGTTCCCGTGAAACTTTTTGAAACGTCCGGGAGTACTGTGGGCTGTCTCGCATCTCGAGGGAAGCTAGCATGATCCGGAATCTTATCGGCTTCGCGGTATTCGCGGTCATCGCCGTCGTGTTGCTCAAGGTCTTCTTCGGGTTCCTCGGCCTGGCGATCGGGCTGCTGGGAACGATTCTCTGGCTCGCCTTGATCGGCTTCCTGATTTATCTGGCGCTCAAGGTGATCGCCCCGGAGACGGCGGAGCGCGTCCGGGAGATGATCGCGGGGCGGCCGACGCCCTAGGGGTCGCGGTCCTCTCCCGTTTCCGCTTGGGCCCGATCGAGGGTGTCCAGGACGCCCCAAATCAACAGCGGGAGCAGGACCTCGTGTTGCCCGGTCAGGAGGTAGCCGGATCCACCCTCGCGCGTGGGGCGCTGGACCACGTTGACACGGGGCCGATAGTGCCGCTGCATGTCGAAGTCCGCCGCCAGGAAACGGGTGGGCCGCCCGCTCTCCAGGTTTCGAGCGATGGTCAATGCCTTGAGAAACACCTCCGGCAGCACCACCGCGCTGCCCCAGTTCATTACCACGCCGCCGCGGTCGATGGCCGGGAGCGAGGCTGCGAGCCGGCGAAAATCCCGGTGGCTGGTGTCGCCGATCGCGGCGCCGCTGGCCGAGGGATGCTGGTGAGTGATCTCCGCGCCGATGGCGGTGTGGACCGTCACCGGGACCCGGTGCCGCAGCGCGCCCAGCAGGACCGAGGACTCAGCGCCGGGCAGCCCGGTACGCGCGGAGAGGCTTTGGGCTAGCCCTTCTCCCATTCCCCATCCGGCGGCGGCCGCGGCGGTGATCGCGGCGTTCATCTCAGCGCCGGTTTCTTCCGTCATCCCGAAAGTTCCCTCGGCCAGCCCGCTCTCCACCTCCTCGCTGGTTCCGCCGAAGGCGGCCAGCTCGAAATCGTGGATCGCCGCGGCCCCATTGAGCGCCACGTGTGAGACGATGCCTCGCTCCAGCCAGGCGTTCACCAAGGGGCCAAGGCCCACCTTGATCACGTGCCCACCCACCAGCAGGACGACCCCTTTGCCGCTCTCGGCCGCGCTCACCACCCCGCGAACGACTGCTCGGAGATCGCGCGCCCCCAGCACGTCTGGCAGACTGTCCAGGAACGCTCCAAAAGAGCGCTCGGGACCGGGTGCTCTGGCGAAGAGGGATGGGTCCACCCGGTTTCGCCGGCTCGCGATCGGCACGGTCTTGAGCCGGCTGAGGTCGGCCTCCTGGTACGGCACGCTCACTGCTCGACCGCGGCTATGGTGTCGGAGGACAGCACCATCTCCTTGAGGCGGAGGGTGATGGTCCCGAACGGAAACCTGGTGCGAATCTGCACCGGCAGGCGGCGCTCGTCATCGGTCAGCCAGATCCGGGTATTCGACCGCTTGGAAAAGAGGCCCTTGGTGTCGATGACCGGATGGAGCACCAGGCATTCGACCTTCGACCCGTCGGGGAGCTGCATTTTCTCCCGCTTCGTCACCCTGATCGTGACCGGGTTCTTCTCCTTGCGAAAATATCGATGGAAGGTATAGGTCCGACCGACTTCGAGAGGAGTCACCCGGACGAAATAGAAGAACGCCGCGTCGTCCAGCGGGTCCCGGGGACTGGGCAGGGCGGTATCCCTTCCGACCTCGCGGAAGAATCCTGAATCCGGGTAGATGTTGAACTCACGGCGCGTCAGCTTCTTGTTTTCCACGAAGTCCTGGACGAACCGTCGGGAGGTGAAGTCGTGCCGGCTGACCCATGATTCCAGCACGTCGTCCAGCGAGTAGAATAGCGTGCCTCCCCGCAGGCGGAACCGGAAGTGGTAGGCCTCGACGCCCCGGATGGAGTCGATGCCTGCGACCTCGAGACTGCCGGCCCCGAGCGTGAGTAGGCCGAGCTTGGCGCTGTAGGTCAGGGTCTCTCCCACCGCGAAGGGATGGGACACCGAGTCATCCGGCGCCGCCAATCCCGGGAGGATCGCCAGGGTCAGGAGAAACGGTCTCACGACGGCACCGCCTCGGTCCGTCCCTCCTTCTCCCGGCTCGAGGGTCTGTCGGGCGCAGCGGGGGCGATCGGGGTCGAGCGGAGTTTGTCCCGGGCGGCCCACAGGTGCCTCGCCAGTTCCCAGGGCCGGACTCGGCTCGAGCGAGTACGGAGGTCGTGGCGCTCCGGCGCCGGCACCGATTGGATCTGCCGTGAGTACCGGCTGGCCCGCCAGTAGAGCTCCGCGTTCGCGGCCCAGTCGTCACACACCAGCAGCCGGCCGGGCTGGCTCCGCAGCGCGTTGCGCAGGGCGATGAGCCGGATGATCGCAAAGCCCGAGACCAGGTCGCGTACGTCCGGGATGGAGACCACCCCCCGAAAGAACAGCGGCGCGGCGCGGCGGATCAGCCGGTGCCCGGGAGAGACTTTCCCGGTGAGCTTCCCGTCGGCCACCACCATGTCCGCTCCACTCTCGATCCGGCGCACCAGATCCGGAATCGCCTGCGGACTGTGGGTGAAGTCGGCGTGCATCAGGATCGCGGCATCCCGCTTGGGGCGGTCGGTGAGTTCGACCGCCTTCCGTAGCAGCGCTTCCACCGACGCCGCGTAGCCCTGCCGCTGGGTGTGCCTCAGGAGGGTCAGCGGCAGGACCCGGGTGTACGGCTCCATGACCTCGCCCGTCGCGTCGGTCGAGCCGTCGTCCAGCACCAGCAACTGGTACTCCCGGGGAAAGCCCGCGAACACCGCCCGGATCTTCCACAGGAGGAGCCCCACGGTCGAGGCTTCGTTATAGCTCGGAATGCAAACGTAAATCATGGTCCGTCAATGGAGTGAGGCGCAGGAACGATACACCGATGCCACCTCCTCTGCCATGCGCCCCGCGGTGAAGCGCTGGACCTCGAGGCCGGCCTGCGCGGCTAGCGCCGCGCCCAGGCCGGGCTGATCCAGGATGCGGGCGACCGCATCCGCCAAGGCGTCGGGCTGCTCAGGCGGCACCAGCAATCCCGCGCCGCGCCTCAGCATCTCGGGCAGGCCGCCGGCAGAGGTGGACGCGATAGGAATGCCCAGGGCCATCGCCTCCAAGACCGAGGTCCCCAACCCCTCCGCTCGCGAGCACATCACGAAGATGTCGGCGTCGGCGATCAACCGCTGGGGTTCGTCCACCTGCCCGACCAGGTGGACACGATCCTTCAGCGAGAGACCGTCGCGCAGGGCCTCCAGAGCCCGGCGCTCCGCGCCTTCGCCGGCAATGACCCAGTGGAGGGAAGGAAAGCGAGGTGCCAGCCGGTGTGCCGTGTGAAGCAGCAGGGCGTGGTCCTTGTGCGGCACCAGCGCCGCGACGTTGGCGGCGATCCGGGCCGTGCCGGGTAATCCCAGCCTCTCGCGTATACCGAGCCGAGCTGCCGCGCGGGTGACCTCCACGGCAATGCCTGAATGCACCACGGTGATCCGATCCCGGGTGATGCCATCAGCGATCAGGGCATCTGCGACCGCCTGGGAGACGGCGATGACCCGGTCGGCGCGCCGCCAGAATCCCGCGCGGCGGAGAGGGAAATCCACCCGACGAGTCACGACCAGCGGGCGGCCCATCAGGGCGGCGCCCACTCCCGCCAGCGTGACGGCATGCCCGTCGTGGGCATGCAGGATGGCGGGGTTCCTGCGGGCCTCGGTCAGGACGCCTGCCAGGGCCCGCGGGTCGAGCCCCGCCCGCCAGCTCACCTCCCGCACCCGCACTCCGGCACCATGGAGCCGGCGGGCCAGCTCGGTGCCGGCGCCGGTCAGGACGACCTGCTCCACCTCGCACCGGCGAGCGAGTTCGCGGGCCAGCAGCCATACCTGACGTTGTCCGCCTCGCCACTCCCGTCCCGAGGCCACGTGGATGACGCGCAGGATCATGGGGATGCTTCGTCGCCGTCGGTCCCGCTCCGGGAGCGGCGACCCATGGACTGGAGGGGGGAACCTTGATCCTCCTCGGGGGTGACATCCACCTCGACCGCTACGCCGTCCGGCTGGCGGCGGGCCCGAACGGTGACCATCCCGGGACCCCCGGTGGCAACGATCGTCCGAGCCACGATGTTGATCAAGGTGAAGACCTGCGGGGGGATCTGGCCCTTCTTCCTGGCGCAGCGGAGCAGGTTTCTGCACCGCATGCGTGCGTCCACCGGCGCGGGACCGGACCGCGCGGCCCGCTCCTTGCGGATCGATCGGGTCCTGAAGGCCGCCCCTCGGACGGCGAGCGCGCCTAGATTTCGCTCATGCCAGCCGAGCAGCGGGAGAATCACGATGCCACCGGCAGGGGACGGTCGAAAGGAGGTTGATCCATGATTCGCGCGAATACGCGGGGCCGCCTGACTGCGGCGGACCTGCAACTGACAATCTTACTCCTGAGCCGTGGGTCCGCCCGACGGAGAGCGTATCTGGAGCGGCGGCTCGCGACGGAAGGGCCGGATCCGCTGCTCGATGCGCCGGAGCTCCTCGAGCGGCTGCTCACGGTCCGCACGATGCTGGTGCCATCCGAGGCGCTCTTCTATTACGTCTTGGTTCGGCACACCCTCGGGGGGGCTGAAATCGACGACCGGGAGCTCTCGGATTACCTCGCGGCGCTGCTGCTCGAGTTCGGGCGCAAGGACCGCGCCTGGCGGATCGGGTGGCACGACGACCAGAGTCACCGCTATCTGGTGGACATCCTCGCCGATCTCGAGGCGAGCGTCGGCGATCGGCGGTTCCTGGTGATGATGCATCTCGGCAACTACGCTCTCTGGTTGGCCGGACTCTTTCCCGACTACATCGCCGCCCGTCACCTGCGTAAGGCAGGGCCGACCGTCGACTACTACGACACTCTCGGACGCCGCGGCTTCGGCATGGCCTCGGATCACACGCTCGCGGGCCACTACGGCCTCACTGCCGTCTTCCGCACCGCGGCCGAACGGTTTCCCGCGGTGCGCGGCGCCCTCAACGGCGTCAGTGACCGGGTGCTCTTCCCGCCAGCCCGCCCGATCGACCGAATCGTCCGCGATTCGGACACCCACTAGGTCCCTCCGGAGTCGCGTCCCGCAGCTACACCCTCGCCGGCTCGTCCCGGGCCGCCGCCGCCACCAGGCTCCGAAACAGTCCCCGCTCCGGCGCCTGCTGGTCGGCAAACATCTCCTCCGGGTGCCACTGGACCGCCAGCAGCCAGGGACGGTGAGGGGGTGACTCGAGGGCTTCGATCACTCCGTCCTCGCTCCATCCGGTTGCGACCAATCCGGGGGCCAGGTCACGAATTCCCTGATGATGAAAGGAATTTACCCGAAGCGCGCTGGCGCCGAGCGCCCCGGCCGCGCGGCTTCCCGGCTCCAGCCGGACAGCGTGGATGCGGGCCGATCGTTCGCTCGACCGATTGTGCTCGATCAATCCCGGCCGCTCCGAGGCAAGATCCTGAAACAGCGTGCCCCCGAGCCCTACATTGATCAGTTGGAGGCCCCGGCAGATGCCCAGGATGGGTATGTCCCGCTGCCTGGCCGCGGCGAAGAGGGCCAGCTCGAACAGGTCGCGCTCACGATTTGGTGGATGGAGCAGGGCTGAGGGCTCCGATCCATACCACGTGGGGTCGAGATCCTCACCCCCCGTGAGCAGAACGCCATCGATGCCATCGAGCGCCCGTGCGGCATGAGAAGGGCCGAGCAGGGGCGACAGGATGAGCGGAACGCCGCCCGCCGCGAGCACCGACCGCGCATACGCGGCATTTATGCCCGTTCGATCGTTGTTGTCCCAGCGGCGCATCACCCCGCTGACCCCGACGCGGGGCGCGCTCACTGGATCACCGAGTCGGGAAAGAATGGACAGTCGGGGTTCTCGATCTTGGCCGGGTCGAGCTGGATGCCGAGCAGGGGAACCGTCTCCGCCCCGACGGTGAGCGCCCCGATGGTTGGGGCGCCCTCCACCGGGAGCCCTTCGTACAGCATGATCCCTCGCGGGCTCTCCCCCTGGTCGACCACCAAGACCCCGTAGCCCGGCTTGATCGCCCCGGGAATGGATCCTTCCACCCCGATCACCAGGCGAGAATCCGAGCGGCCGACGATGGACCGGAGCGCGGGACCGGCGACCACACGGGTCACCAGCTGCTCCGGGAGTCGGCGAGGAGGCGCCGACAAGGTCTGCTGGGGGACGCTGAACTGGGTGAGTAGCGCGGCCGGTCCCGCGAGGGCAGCGAGTCCGCACGCCGCCCCGCCCCCTTCAGGGGCGCCCTTGCAGGCCGTGACACTCAGGAGCAGGGGGAAGAACCGGCGCCATCGCATGGTCCAAAGATAACCCGCCACCCCGGCCCTGGCCGCCGGCCCACATCGCCTCCGCGCGGACCCACCGGAACCAGTCTGACGGCGAAGCAATCTCCTTGCTTAGCGGGGGGATCGCCACGCCACGATGACCCCCGATAGCGGAACCTGGGGGACGGTCCCTTAGGGCCATGCCTCCCGTTCCTCCCAGGTGTCCCGGCTCACCGTGACACCCGTTGGGAATTGGGCCTGGAAATCGGCTCTGAAATGGGAGGCGTGATGATCCAGGTAGTCCCGCAGTGCTTCCGGGGAGACGGCCTGGTAAGAGGTGCGCAGCCGGTTACCGGAATCGCGGTCGAGCCGAATGTGCCGAAAGCATTTCGTCGCCAAGATCTCGGGAACGTGTTTCTTCCGCATGTAGGCCTCCAGCGCCGCCAGCCGGCCCGGCTCGACCTCCAGTGTCACCTCGTATGAGACCATCTGAACCCCTCGTGCGGATGGGTGATGGGTCCTTCCCCCGGCTCGCAACGTGAGTCCGGGTCCTTCACGGGCGTGATCGGCTCATCCCGAGAGGAACCAAGCTGCCAGGGGGCGCCGGGAAAGGGGGACCCGAGCGAGCAACCCGAGGAAACCGAACCCCGCCCGCCGACCGATGGTGGTGCCGAGCTGCCGCGCGAGGAGGTCGTGCCTCCGTTTCACCCGAAGCCACTGGGTGGTCTTGGGGGCCGGATAGTGGGGATCGAGGACCCATCGAGCCACCTCCTCGCCGGTGATGAGGGCCCCGTATATGCCCTCGGCCGTGAGCGCCGAGACGGCTCCGGCCGCGTCTCCGGCTAGATGCACGCCCCCCGGAAAGTGAGCCCCGCAGTATTCGACTTCCAGGGCGGCTCCCTCGAACCGCAGGCCGTCATGCGCCACCCCCAGCGCCGCGAGCCGGCCCTTGAGATACCGCCCCAAGGCCGACGGCGGTACCAGCCGCTTGGGCGCGACGGCGCCGATCGAGGTGTAGGTGGCGTGGGGGAACACCCAGAAGTAGCCGTTGGCCAGCCGGGCCGGGTCGCACTCGACCCGGAGCGGCTCGAGCCGAACTCCGGGAACGTTGTACTCCGCGGCGAAGTACGCCCGCGGAGAGGGCAGGGCGAGGGCCCGGCGCACCGCCGAATCGGCCCCGTCCGCACCGATGAGGTGGCGCCACCGGATGGGCCGTCCCCCCACCTCCACCGTCCGTCGACCGAGATCGATCGAGCGGACGGCGGCTCGGGCGCGAACCTCGGCCCCCGCCGCGAGTGTCCACCGGAGCTGGATCTGACCCAGCATCTGCCGGGGGATGGTATACACCACCGCCCGGTCCTCATCCAGCGCAATGGGACTTCTGCCCGCCAACCCGATGTGCCCCACCCAGCGAAGGGCGGATTCGGCGGGGAAGCCCAGAGGCTCGAGCTCGCGCATGGTCTTGAGCGTGAGCCCGCCGGCACAGGTCTTGGGGCCGATCTCATCCCGCTTCTCCAGGACCAGCACTTCCCGCCCCGCGTCGGCCAGGACTTGGGCGGCACGCAGCCCGGCCGGGCCCGCACCCAGGATCAGGTGCTCAACCGCGTCCATCCGTCCTGCTCTCGAAGCTGCGCGGCCACCGTGGCGCGATCGGCGGGCGACGGGTTCCGTGCCAGCCCCCATTGCCGGAGCAGGCTGCGCCCCCGCCGGTAGACATCGGAGAACACGTGCCCCGCGGGGAGACGTTGGGTGCGGGGCAGCAGAAGGAAATGGAGGTGGCGCACCCGTTCGCCATAGGATGCGACGTACACCCGGGGCGGCCGCACCACCCGCTCGATCGCCGCGACCGCGGCCTGGAGTACCGGGCCCAGGGCGGCGGCCTCGGCGGCGGTGAGCTCGGCCATCGACTCGCAGTGGCGGCGCGCTTTGACGATCAGCTCGCCGGGGTCGGTGAAGCCCCCGGGGTGGTGGGCCACGATCCAGTGGCCGGCGTCGAAGATGACGCCTCCCGGCGGGATCACCCGACCGCGGACCTCATCACACATGGGGCAGGAATCGTCGGCCATCACGTCCTCATTTTTCGGCGCGGGGTCTGCCCGTAGGGTAGCTCCGGGTACCGATGCGCCGGAAGGGCCGCTCGCGGGGGTCATGTTTCAGTCCGCGCGGTCCGCTTGACGGTCTCCCGCGCCAAGCGTAACATTCGATTTCCCATGAGGATTGGTCGCCATCCGGCGACTTGCCCGCGCCTTCAGCACACGGGCCTCCCCCGAGGTAGCATCGATGACAGGTACGCACCGGCCGTGTTCGAGGGCCTGAGAGCCCGACTGGACCAGCTCCTCCGCGAGAGCGCGGAGTCCGATTCGCGAGAGGCCGCCGCCGGTCTTCGCGCGGCCCTGCTCGAGGCCAAGCTCGGCGTGGGCCACATGCGTGATGCCCTGCGTGACACCGAGCGGGAGCTGGCCGAGGAACGGAAGCGGCTGGAGGATGCCGAGCGGCGGGGCCAGCTGGCAGTCGCGGTCCCCGACCCGGAGACGACCCAAGTTGCCGAGCGGTTCGCCGCCAAGCACCGCGACCGGATCGGCGTACTCGAGCGAAAGGTCGCGGTGCAGCGGGATGAGCTGGCCCTGGCGGGGCGGGAATTGACGGAGTTGACGGCGCTCGCGCGCAGCGCTGCATCGAGGGGGCCCTCGGATTCGATCGACGCCGCGTGGCGCGACATCGAGGCCCTGGGAGCCGAGAGGCCGGATGAAGAGCAACGTCTCCAGGCCGAGCTGGACCGCCGCCGTCAGGAAGAGGCGGTCGAGGCCCAGCTCGCGTTCCTGAAACGCAAGCTCGGTCGAAACCCATGAGGAGGGTGCGGTGAGCGATCAGCGATGGGAGGTCGGTCCCAACCGGCAGGGCCGCGGGCTTCGGTGGCGAGGCCGGGTGGCCCTGCTCTTGTTGGCCCTTCCCGCAACGCCCGCCCTCTCTCAGGCTCCCACCGCCGCTCCAACCCATCTGCTGAAACTGGCCCACACCTACAGCATCGTGGCCTACGATTCCGTCACCGGCGATCTGGGCGTGGCGGTGCAGTCGAAGTTTCCCAACGTCGGGGGGATCGTTCCCTGGGCCCGCGCCGGGGTGGGCGCGGTGGCCACCCAGAGTCTCGCCAACACCGACTATGGCGAGCACGGCCTCGATCTCATCGCCCAGGGGGCGACGGCCGAGGAGGCGCTCCGCATCGTGATGCGGACGGACTCCATGCTGCAGGACCGACAGGTGGGGTTGGTCGACGCCCGCGGCACGGCCGCCAGCTTTACCGGCGGAACCACCTTTGACTGGGCCGGCGGGCGGGTGGGCGCGGCAAGGGGGCGGGGGAACGTGGCGGGGGGCAAGGGACAGGTGATCGTGGGCCGGGGGTTCAGCGCGCAAGCCAACATCATGGTCTCCGATCAGACGGTGCGCAACCTCGCCGAGTCGTTCGAGCGGAGCACGGGCGGCCTGGCCGACCGACTGCTCGCCGCGCTCAAGGCGGGGCAGGCGGGCGGGGGGGACAAACGCGGGATGCAGTCCGCCGCCCTGCTGGTGGTGCGGAAGAACGGCGGGTATCTGGGCGCCAACGACCGGTTCATCGATATCAGGGTCTATGACGCAAAGGACCCGATTGCCGAGCTCGAGCGGCTTCTAGCGCTCCACCAGCTGCACTTCTTCCCCAGCGAGCCGCGGGATCTGGTTCCCATCACGCCGTCCATCGTCGCCCAGCTGGAGCCGATCCTGTTGTCCGAGCCGGCGGGCCAGCCCGACAAGTGGCTCGCGCGCCCACGAGGCTCGGC
>Ga0326597_10010842_pt1 | contig 12122 bp, 9 predicted proteins | sample RVTome_12_FD_203789 | JGI IMG/M metagenome (GOLD analysis project Ga0326597, IMG submission 203789) | Soil microbial communities from uranium-contaminated site in the Upper Colorado River Basin, Wyoming, United States - RVT100D185 | ecosystem: Environmental > Terrestrial > Soil > Contaminated >... | reverse complement strand
ACCCGGCGCGCAGGTCATTCGCGACCTCGAGCCGAATCCGAACGAGCGCGAGTTCCTCTGCCCGAAGCGCGCCTACGGAGCGTTCGACGGCACCGACCTCGACGTGCGCCTGCGCCGGCTTGGGGTCGATGAGGTGGTCCTCGCTGGCCAGCACACGCACATCTGCGTCCGCCATACCGCCTACGGCGCGCTTTGTCGCGGATACGCGATCACCGTTCCGAGCGATGTCGTTTGCGCGTTCGAGGGAGTCGACGAGCAGGACGCCCTTGACTACCTGCGCAGCGTCTACGGCGCCCGGATCACAGCCGTCGCAGAGTTGATACACGGGCCCGCAGCCGTTCGCCAGTAGGCGCGCCAGCGTCTGCGACATCGGTCTGCATGCGGCGCTATCGCCAGGTCATTTCGGTGCAAGCACGAGCGCCGCGGCTGTTGCAATCAGGTGACGAGCTCGAGACGAGGGTTTGGTCGCAGCCAGCGCCCGACCTTCGCGCGCGGCTTGCCGTCGGTCGTCACCACGTCGGCCGTGAAGTCGTTCTCACCGCGGATCAGCGACGAGCCCACACCGTAGGCGTCGACCGGAACGCCGCGTTCCTCGAACGCGCGGATCTTCTCGACCGTGAATCCACCCGAGACGACGATTCTCACGTCCAGGAAGCCCTCGTCGTCGAGCGCATCTCGAACCTTACGGACGAGTCGCTCGTTGACGCCGCGCGGGTCGAAGTCGCCCATCTCGTCCCAGAGCGCTCGATCCACGAGGTCGCCCGACGTGTCCAGACGGACACCCCACAAGCGCGGACCGAGGGCGCGGGCTACCTCCAGCGACGTCCTTACAGAGTCGTTCTCGAAATCGACCAGGACGACGATGTTCAGGTCACTGGGTGCCCAGGTGGCGAATCTGCGCGCGGCAAGCACTGTGTCGCCGTCATAGGCCGCGATGAGACCGTGCGGAACGGTCCCGATGCCGCGGCCTCCCCACCAGGAAGCCTGAGCGTCAGTGGACACTCCGATCGCGCCAGCGACGTGAGCGGCGTAGCCGTCGCCCGTCTGAACGCGATGGTGGTCGTGGCGGGCGGGAAAGTAGAGGATCTGCTTCCCGCTTGCCGCCTCGACGACCCGGCGAACGTTCGTGGAGATCAGCGTTCGCCGAGCCAGGACACCGAGGTAGACGGTCTCGAGGTGGGCGAACAGCGTGTAGTCCCCTTCGATCGTGAGCACCGTCTCCCAGGGCTCGATCACGTCGCCGTCGTAGAGAGCATGCACGATGAGCTCGCGCCACCCGTGCGAGCAGAGCTTCAGGATCGCAATCGCCTCGTCCATGCCGCCGAGGACCGCCTCTTTCTTCTGGAAGACCTGCATCAGCACCCGTGGGTGGCGACCGTCGGCGAGCAGCGCCGACCGCGCGTGGCTGAAGTACGCGTCGGTGTAGTACCCGTCTTTGATCTTCTCGACAGGGAGGCCGAAGACCTCTGGATCCAACCTGCTACGGGAGCTGTCGCTCATGCTCGAGAACGAGACAAGCGTCGCGAGCCGCGTCGGCGACCTCGACCTGACCGGTGACGGCATCGGCGACACACGGCTGAATGCGTCGAGCTCTCCCTCAGCTCTCGGGCTTCGCGGGCTTCAGCCGGACGCCCGCTTTCTCGAGTTGATCAGCAATCCGCAGATGGTCGAGCCCGATCACACGCGCGATCGAGTGCGCGATCCCGTGAATAGTCGCCATGTCGCCCTCGGTCCGGAACGCAAGGACGAGCTCCTCGGTGAGGATGTTGCGGAGCTCCTGCTCGGTCAATCCCAGGGAGATCTGCGTGTTAGCGCGCATGGTGACTCCTTCCTCGTGATGCCGGCACGCGGTGCCAGGCTGAGAACTGCTCCGTGAACCATGCGGTCGCGAGCTCTGCTACGTGCTCGAGCGCGCCGGGCTCCTCGAAGAGATGTGTTGCCCCGGGCACGATCTCAAGCTTGCTCGCGCACGTGAGCTGTGCCGCTGCGGCTTCGTTGAGGTCGAGGACGACTCGGTCGGCGCTACCAACGATGAGAAGCGTCGGTGCCCGCACCTCGGCGAGTCGGTGCCAGGCGAGGTCGGGGCGACCGCCCCTCGAGACCACGGCGGAGACTCGGTCACCTAGCTCGGAGGCCGCGAGGAGCGCAGCGGCTGCTCCTGTGCTCGCGCCGAAGTATCCGATCGGCAGATCGCCGGCAGCAGGTCGCGCTGAGAGCCACCGCGTCGCGGCGACCAGGCGCCCCGTGAGGAGCTCGATGTCGAACACGTTCTGCCGATCGGCCTCCTCGTCGCGAGTCAGCAGGTCGAAGAGGAGCGTTGCGATCTGGGCTCGATTGAGGGCAGTGGCGACGTCGATGTTGCGTGGGCTACGGCGACTCGAACCGCTGCCGTGTGCGAACACGACCCAACCGATCGCGCTCGTCGGCACGGTCAGGTCGGCCGTAAGCCGGACGTCGTCGGCAGGGATCTCTTCCGCGGACGTTGTGGATCCTTCTTTCGAGTCAGAGAGCAGCTCGACGACGTCCTCGTCCGATACCTGGTGAAAGTCGTCGTACCAGAACCCGACGGCTCCGAAGTCGAACGGCGCCACCAGACAGACGACCGAGTCCACGTCGTCGTCGGCCTCGAGGCTTCGTACGGTGGCGTCGGCTCCGACCGGCACCGCTACGACCACACGTCGGGCTCCCCGCAAATGCGCCCAGCGAATCGCGGCGACCATCGTGCCGCCCGTCGCGAGGCCGTCGTCAACGAGGATGCACGTGGCACCATCCACGTCCACTGGCGCGCGATGTTCGTGCAGGGTCGCGTCGAGGGTTTCGGCCTTCAGCGCTGCGACGCGGACAGCCTGAGCGAGCTCCTCCTCCGTCAGGCCGTCGTGCGCGCGGATGTATTCGACGCCGCCGGGGGCGACGGCTCCGATTCCGTACTCGGGTTGCGACGGGTGGCCGACCTTTCGGACGGCGAGGGCATCCAGCGGCGCGCGCAGTGTTGATGCCACCTCGGCAGCGACCTCGACTCCGCCGCGCGCGAGGCCGATGACGACGATGGGCCCAGCCGACCAATCGAGAGCTTCGGCATCCTCGAGTTCCCACGCGAGAAACCGGCCGGCTTCGCGACGGCTCGCGAAACCCCTGGCCCGGCCACGCCCATATCGAGACAGCGTCTCCACACCTCAATGATCCGCCGCCGTGCGCAGGTCGGCATCGGGGGAACTCCGGACATCGAGAACCGCCGATCAGTGCTCTCCCCGATGGCGTACGCGGTACCGCGCGGGACCCTTGTGTCGATGGCACTGATGCTGATGGAGCGAACACGCGACGTCCGGGGCTTCGTTGGTTCTGTCGTCGAGTTGCGCGACACAATCGGAGTGCTTTCGGTCACGGTCGGAATCGAGCCCGGGGCGGGGAGCGGCGGGACACCACCGTGGGAGATCGCCCTCGAGAACGACCTCACGCGGCTTCGGCACGACGGCTCCCTCGGAGCGTCCCCGAAGAAGGCACTCGAAGTGCTCTCTACGCGTCTGGCTGAGGTCCTCGATCTGGCTTCTACTGGAAGAGGGCGCGCGTTGTATGTCGCCCTCGAGTCGGGAGAGTCGCGTGAGATCACGCTTTCCAAAGCGCTACCCACAGGCGCACGGGTGGGCCTGGTGGCACACGTTCTTCCTGTCCTCGAAGCGCTCGACCGCGGGGAGCGTGCGGTGCTGATCATGGCGTCGAGGGACGCGATCGTTCTCTTCGAATCGGAGCTCGGAAGCGTGAGTGAGGTCGGTCGCATCGAGCTCGAGCCCTGGGTCGGCGACTGGTGGCCGGAGATGAAGGGGCCCGCCAGGGCAAATCCGCTGCGGGGTCAGCAGACGGTCTCACAGAGAGATCGGTATGCGCGCCGGGTTGCTGCGGCCTATCGGCACACGCTCGACGACGCCTCCGCGAGGCTTGGCGTGCTCGCCCGGAAACGAAGCTGGACGCGCGCGGTGCTCGCGGGCGATTCACGCACGGTCGACGCACTGGACGGAGTGCTGCGCGAGTGCAAGCTGACCACGACCACGATCCGGGCTAACCTCGAAGGCCTACGCACCGAAGATGCGCTCGGACGGCTCGATGCGGCTCTCGAGACGTTGGTTACCGAGGAGCAAGCTCGGCTGGCAGAAAACGTGGTATCGGCCAGCGACGGGGTCTGCGGACTCGTCCCGGTGCTCGCCGCCCTCAACGAGGCGCGCGTCGCGCGACTGCTCATCGACGCGAACAGGGCCTTCGCAGGCGTCGTCGAGGCAGAGATCCTGGCGGCGGTCGGGCGCGACGAGAACGCACTCGACCTCACCGACCTGATCGTCGCTCGGGCCCTCACGACCGATGCAGTGGTGACGCCGATTTACGGGGACGCAGCTCGGACGGTCGCGGCATGTGAGGGAATAGCGGCACTTCTCCGCTGGTGAGGATCTGATGGAGCTCGAAATCGTTCGAATCGAAAAGCCTGAAGACGTCAACCTGATTCTCGGCCAGTCGCACTTCATCAAGACGGTGGACGACGTCTACGAGGCTCTCGCAGGGAGTTCGCCGAATCTGCGCTTCGGACTTGCCTTCTGCGAGTCGTCAGGGCCGTGTCTTGTTCGGCGCGCCGGAAACGACGACGAGCTCGTCGCGCTCGCCGTTCAGAACGCCCTGGCAGTGGGAGCGGGTCATTCGCTCGTCGTCTTCCTGCGCGAGGGCTTTCCGGTCAACGTCCTGAACGCGCTGAAGCAGGTACCGGAGGTCTGCCGGATCTACTGCGCGACCGCCAACCCCATCGAGGTCGTCGTGGCGAAGACCGAGCAGGGCACGGCGATTCTCGGCGTCGTCGACGGCAGTTCGCCGAAGGGAGTAGAGACGGCGGAGGACGTGTCCGAGCGTAGGGCGCTACTCCGTCGCCTTGGCTACAAGGCGTAGACGTGGTGCCAGCGCTCGAGGGCTGGAGTGCGCAGGAGTCCGCGTACAGCAAGGCGGTCGTGCGACCCGCTGATCGAGTGCGGGTTAGCCACAGCCCGCATAGGTGCGCGTACCGATGCGGTCCGAACGCGCGTGCGCCAAGGATGAGTCATGGCAGTCAAGGCCCGTCCTGAGCGGCCGCGGTCTGGCCGGCGTCGCCTGGAGTTGCGACCGGAGGAGCTACGGCGCCGCCTCGACCCTAGTCGCCTTCACTTCGCGTCCACCGCGGAGGTCGCGCCGCTCGTCGGAACCATTGGCCAGCCCCGTGCACTCGATGCGCTCGAATATGGGCTCGCGGTCGAGACGCGTGGGTTCAACCTCTTCGTCTCGGGCCTGCCCGGCTCCGGCCGGCTGACCACCGTCCTCGACTACCTTCGCGCGCTCGCGGGTGCGAAGCCGGTGCCCGCCGACTGGATCTACGTCTACGACTTCGGGAACCCCGACCGACCCAACGCCGTCCAGATGCCGGCAGGTCGCGGAGCGGAGTTCGCCAAGGCGATGGACGAGTTCGTCGAGGCGGCGCGGCGCGAGATACCACGCGCGTTCGAGAGCGAGGAGTACGACCGTCGGCAGCGCGAGATCGTCGCCGAGATCGCCAGGCTGCGCCAGAGCGAGGAAGACGAGCTGACGAATTTTGCCGCCGAGCGGATGATCGCTCTCAAGACGACGCTGGTCGGAGTCGCCTCCGTTCCGCTGGTCGACGGTGAGCCGATCACCCGTGAGCGCTTCGAGCAGCTGCCCGAGGCCGAGCGCGCGGCGATCTCGAAGGCCACTGCCGAGGTCGAGGAGCAGGCAGCGGGCTTCATCCGCCAGGTACATCAGCTCGAGAAAGAGGCGGCGCGCCGCGTGCAGGAGCTCGAGCGCGAGGTCGCCCTCTTCGCGACCGAGCCGCTCTTCCGCGACCTCGAGGAGCGCTACGGCGACCAGCCGGAGGTGCTCGCTTACCTCGACGGCGTCAAGACCCACCTGCTGGCGAACCTCGGTGACTTTCGCGAGGGCGAGGAGAGCGCGCTGCCGTTCGTGCTCGCAGCGCGACCGCGCGACTACGCGCGCTACCGCGTGAACGTCCTCGTCGACAACGGCACCGCCGAGGGCGCGCCGATCGTCGTCGAGCGGAACCCGACCTACTACAACCTCCTCGGCCGGAGCGAGTACCGCGCCTCCTTCGGCGCGATGGTGACCGACTTCCGCGAGATCAAGGCCGGCGCGCTCCACCGCGCGAACGGCGGCTTTCTCGTCCTCGACGTCCTCGACGTGCTCCGGCATCCGTTTGCGTGGGAGGCGCTGAAGCGGGCGCTGCGAAGCGCCGAGACGCGGATCGAGAGTCTCGGCGAGGAGTACAGCGCGGTGCCCATCGCGACGCTCCGGCCGGAGCCGATCCCGCTCGACCTGAAGGTCGTCCTCCTCGGCGCACCGCTTCTCTACCACCTCCTCTATCAGCTCGACGAGGACTTTCGTGAGCTCTTCAAGGTGAAGGCTGACTTCTCACCCGAGCTCGACTGGACGAGCGAGCACCACCGCAACTACGCGGCCTTCGTCAGCCGCTGGGTGCGCGAGAACGAGCTGCGTCACTTCGACCGGGCCGCCGTCGCACGGCTGATCGAGCACGGTGCGCGCCTGCGAGAGAACCAGCGGAAGCTCTCGGCGCGTCTGATCGAGATCTCGGATCTCGTCTCGGAGGCGAGCTTCTGGGCCGACAAGCAGGGCCATCGGCTCGTGCAGGTCGGCGACGTCGACCGCGCGATTCGCAAGAAGGAGTACCGCTCGAACTTGCTCGAGGAACGTGTCCGCGAGCTCATCCAGGACGGCACGATCGTGATCGCGACGGACGGCGAGCGCATCGGCCAGGTGAACGGAATCGGGATCCTCGACCTGGGGGACTACTCGTTCGGTCGCCCGAGCCGGGTGAGCGCTCGTGTGTCGCTCGGACGCGCCGGGATCGAGAGCATCGAGCGAGAGATCGAGCTCTCGGGGCCGATTCATTCGAAGGGCTTCATGATCCTCTCCGGCTACCTGGCGGCAACGTACGCGCAGGACTGGCCGCTCGCCGTCTCCGCGACGCTCACCTTCGAGCAGTCGTACGACGAGATCGAGGGCGACTCCGCAGCGTCGACCGAGCTGTACGCACTGCTCTCGGCTCTGTCGGGGCTCCCTCTCGCGCAGGGCATTGCGGTCACCGGCTCCGTCGACCAGAACGGACAGGTTCAGGCGGTGGGAGGGGTGACGCGGAAGGTCGAAGGCTTCTACGCCACCTGCAAGGCGCAGGGCTTGAACGGGGCTCAGGGTGTCGTGATCCCCGCCGCGAACGTCCACAACCTCATGCTCGACGAGGAGGTCGTCGACGCCGTCCGCGACGGGAAGTTCCACGTCTGGGCCGTACGGACGATCGACGAAGGGATCGAGCTTCTCACCGGCTGTCGTGCGGGACGGCGCCGAGCGGATGGCTTGTATCCGCCGGACAGCGTGCACGGTCTCGTCGCTGCGCGCCTCTCGGGCTATGCCGAGCGACTTCGGGCATTCACAGAGCCGGAGGCCGAGACCGACGATGACGGTCGTTCACCTCGATCTCAGAAGGAGATGCGTCGATGACGACAGAGCCCATCGAAGCACTGATCGCGCGTGGCGAGGAGCAGGGGTACCTGCCACTGTCGGAGATCGAGCTCGCTGCCGGCGAGCTCGATCCGGACGAGCTCGAGGCCCTGTACGCGCAGCTCGACGCGTCCGCGGTCGAGGTGCGGGACGATTACGGTCGAGAGCAGCCGAGCGCGGTCACGTACGCGAACGGCGACCTTGCGGCGGCTACTGCCGACTCCCTTCAGCTCTTTTTCAACGAGATGTCCCGCTACCCACTGCTGACGGCGAGGGAGGAGGTCGAGCTCGCCAAGCGGATCGAGCGTGGAGACCGGCGGGCGAAGGACCGGATGATCAACTCCAACCTCCGCCTAGTCGTCTCCATCGCGAAGCGCTACCGGGGCCACGATCTCGCGCTGCTGGACCTCATCCAGGAGGGCATCCTCGGGCTGATCCGTGCGGTCGAGAAGTTCGACTGGCGCCGCGGATACAAGTTCTCGACCTACGCCACATGGTGGATCCGCCAGGCGGTTCAGCGGGGTGTTGCGAACAAGGCGCGGACGATTCGCATACCCGTGCACGTCCTCGACCAGGAGCGACGGATTCGCCGTGCCGAGGACAGGCTGGCTGTGTCGCTCGGCCGCCCTCCGGAGGATCGGGAGATCGCACGGGAGCTCGAGCTCCCCGTCGCCCAGGTTCGCTCCGTCCGCGAGGCCCCGCGTACCGTGACGAGCCTTGATCGCCCGGTCGGGCTGGATGAAGGTGCCCCGCTGCACGAATTCATCCCAGCACCGGATGTGGAGCCGTTCGAAGACGTCGAGGTTCCGCTCCACCTCGAAGCGCTGCGGACGGCCGTCGCCCGACTGCCAGAGCGGGAACGCGAGATCATCCGGCTGCGCTACGGTCTCGAGGGCGAGCCGCTCAGTCTCGCCCAGGTCGGAAGGCGGCTCGGGATCACGCGAGAGCGGGTACGGCAGATCGAAGCCGAGGCGCTCGAACGGCTCTCGATCGAGCGCGAGCTGCAGGAGCTTCATGAACAGGTCGCCTGATCAGCCGAACGGTCGGACGCATGATGCTCGCGCGGCGACGACGGGCAGGCTGATGTCGTCGCATGCGCCCGCATATCATCGCTCCATGGAAGGGGCTTGCCGGGAGATCCGCCTCGTTGCACACCCGACCGGACGCCCCGGTGAGGATCTCTTCGAGGTCGCCGAGACCACGATCCCCGATCCCACCGACGGCCATCTCCTCATCCGCAACGCCTACTTCTCGGTCGACCCGTACATGCGGCCGCGGATCGGCGACGCCCGCGCATACGTCGCTCCGTACGTCCTCGGGGAGGCGATGTCAGGAGGGGCGGTCGGTCGCGTCGCGGTCTCGCGGCACCCGGACTTTGCGGAAGGCGACTGGGTGCTTCACATGCTCGGCTGGCGCGAGTGGGCGCTGTCCGACGGGAAGCACGTCTGGAAGGTCGACCCCACCGTCGCGCCCGTGTCGACCGCTCTCGGCGTGCTCGGGATACCGGGGTTCACGGCGTACCACGGGCTCCACGAGATCGGGAGGCCGCAGCCCGGAGAGACCGTCTTTGTCTCGGGCGCGTCCGGTGCGGTCGGGAGCGCTGCAGGTCAGATGGCGACGATCGCCGGTTGCCGCGTCCTCGGGTGCGCAAGCTCGCCGGAGAAGGTCTCGTGGCTGCGGGAGCTCGGCTTCGACGGCGTTTTCGACTACCGCGAACAGCCCGTGCGGAAGGCCCTCGCCGACCTGGCTCCGGAGGGGCTCGATCTCTACTTCGACAACGTTGGCGGAGAGCACCTCGAGGCAGCCATCGGCGCGATGCGGAATCACGGCCGCGTCGTCGCCTGCGGCTCAATGTCCCGCTACGGCGACACGGAGCCCACAGCTCCGCTGAACCTCTTCATGGTGGTGACGAAGCGGCTTCGTATGGAGGGATTCCTGATCAGCGACCACGTCGATCGCTTCCCGGAGTACGTCGCCACCGCCACTCAGTGGGTACGCGAAGGACGGCTCCGCTACCGCGAGACGGTCATCGACGGGATCGAGAACGCGCCCGCTGCGTTTGCCGGCGCCCTGCGCGGCGAGAGCATCGGGAAGATGCTCGTGAAGGTCGGGCCCGCCGAAGGCTCCTAGCACCGAGCCGGGTTCGGCGACGAGGCTCGGCACAAGCTCCAATACCGGGGCGTCGGGGTCGAGGTGACCTTCGATCTCGACATGCGGCAACCACTCCATCCAGGGCGGCAGATACCAGGCTCGCTCGCCGAGGAGGGCGAGCACGGCGGGCATCAGCACGAGCTGGATCCCTTCTCGAGATCCTCCTCGGACTGCCAGCGGCAGTCCGAGGAGGATCTCACCGATGATCGCGGTCTCGAATCCTTCGCGCTCGGCGGACGACCGTGGCGACGATCAGACCGTGTGAGGTGGCACGCCGACTTCCGGCACGATCCACTTTCGCGCGATCAGCGCATAGAGGATCGCCTCTTCCGTGGGCAAGCGGTTCTCGGCCTGCTGCCACACGACCGAGCACGACCCGTCGATCACCTCGGCGGTCACCTCCTGGCCGCGATGGGCCGGAAGGCAGTGCATGAAGATCGAGTCCGGCCGGGCCGCCGTCATCAGCCGCTCGTTCACCTGGTACGGCCAAAGGTCGTGAACGCGCTGGGCTGAGTCGGCCTCGTCCCCCATGGAGACCCAGACGTCCGTGTAAATCGCGTGTGCGCCCTGCACTGCTTCCATGGGGCCCTCGACCACGGTCGCTCCGGCCACATCCAACCCGTATCCGGGCGGACAGGCGACCACGAGCTCGAGCCCGCAGAGCGCCGCAGCCTCGGCCAGCGAGGTCGCGACGTTGTCGAAATCCCCTACAAACGCGACCTTCAACCCGTCCAGGCGGCCGAAGCGCTCGCGCAGCGTCAGCAGATCGGCAAGCGCCTGGCACGGATGGTGCTCGTCCGTGAGCGCGTTGATCACCGGGACGTTCGCTGCATCGGCGATCTCCTCGACCGTCGACTGGGCGAACGTTCGGATCACGATTGCATCCGCGTAGCCGGACAGCGACCGCGCGGTGTCGGCGATCGTCTCCCCGCGCCCCAGCTGGAGCTCGTCCGGCCGCAACATCAGCGGCAGCATTCCCAGACGCTCTGCCGCGGCTGCGAACGAGACGCGTGTGCGCGTGGACGGCTTCTCGAAGAAGCAAGCGACAGTGTCACCCCGCAGCGCCTCGACGAAGCCGTGGGGCCGCTCCTTCATCCGCGTGGCCAGGTTGAGGACCGCGGCGAGCCCGCTCTCGTCGAGATCGGAGACTCGCAGATAGTCCCGTGGGATCGCCGGTGCCTGTGTCGTGGCCATCGCGCTCACCTCAGCCCGTCGTCACGGTCAGCGTCGGACGGGCAAGCTGCATGATCGGCGCGATTACGTCCTGTAGCGTCGGCTGCCCTCGCTCGCGCAGCTCGTAGCGCGCATGACGAAGCGGGTGTCGCGTGGAGATTAGGCGGCCCAGGTCGAACGGCGTGCCGGTGACGACGACGTCGCACTCGACCTGCTCGATCGTCTTCTCCAGCTCGTGCAGCTGCTTGTCGCCGTAGCCCATCGCAGGCAACACCGCCCCGATATGCGGGTAGCGGGCGAACGTGTCGGCGATCGACCCTACGGCCCACGGCCTCGGGTCGACGAGCTCGGCAGCGCCGGCCCGCTTGGCCGCCACGGTTCCGGCTCCGAACGCCATCCCGCCGTGAGTCAACGTCGGCCCGTCCTCCACGACAAGAACGCGCTTGCCGGCGAGGGGTGGCCCGGCGTCGAGCGTCACCGGCGACTCGGCCTCGACGATCGTTGCGCGCGGGTTGAGCGACCGCACGTCCGCGATGACGCGCTGCACCTCCTCCGGGAAAGCACTGTCGACCTTGTTCACGACCACGACGTCCGCACGGCGCACGTTGATCTCGCCTGGGTGGTAGGAGAGCACGTGGCCGGCCCTGAGTGGATCGGCCACGGTGATCCAGAGGTCGGGTTGGAAGAACGGGAAGTCGTTGTTCCCACCGTCCCAGACGATCACATCCGACTCCGCCTCGGCACGAGCGAGGATCTCGCCGTAGTCGACGCCCGCATACATGATCATCCCGCGCTCGACGGGCGCCTCGTACTCCTCGCGCTCCTCGACGGTGGGGTTCGAGGCGTCGATGTCCGCGAGGGACGCGAAGCGCTGCACGCGCATCGCCTCGAGGTCGCCGTACGGCATCGGATGCCGGACGAGCGCGACCCGTAGGCCAGCGTTCAGGAGCAGCTCCCCGATGCGCCGGCTCGTCGGGCTCTTACCGCAGCCCGTCCGCACGGCCGTCACGGCGATCACGTGCTTGCTCGAGTTGAGCATCGTCTCGTGCGGCCCGAGCAGGACGAAGTTCGCCCCGGCGGCGAGCACTCGGGACGCCTTGTGCATTACATCCGTATGCGGGAGGTCGGAGTACGCGAGCACGACCTCCTTCACGCCGTGGGCCGCGATCAGCTCCTCGAGCTCGTTCTCCGGACTGATCGGGATGCCCTCCGGGTAGAGTGGCCCGGCGAGCGACGCCGGGTAGATT
>Ga0326597_10010841_pt1 | contig 12123 bp, 10 predicted proteins | sample RVTome_12_FD_203789 | JGI IMG/M metagenome (GOLD analysis project Ga0326597, IMG submission 203789) | Soil microbial communities from uranium-contaminated site in the Upper Colorado River Basin, Wyoming, United States - RVT100D185 | ecosystem: Environmental > Terrestrial > Soil > Contaminated >... | reverse complement strand
TACACTTTGCCGACGTTTTGCCGCCCGAAGGTATCGGCGGTGATCGCCATGGACGGCGGCACGGTGGCGAACCAATCTAAACCATAGATCACGGCAAAGCCCGCCAGGCCCGAGAAGTTATGGACAAACGGCAGGATCAGCAGCGACACCCCGCGCAACGCATAAACCAGAGCGAGCCATCTTTGCGGTTGCACCCGGTCGACCATCCACCCGGAGAATGTCGTGCCGACGATGTTGAGCGCGCCCATGATGCCCACCAGGGACGCTGCCGCGATCTGGGGTATGCCGATCTCGATCTCATGTGGGATCAGGTGCGTGCCGATCAAACCGTTGGCGGTCCCGCCGCATATGAAAAAGCTGCCGCACAATAGCCAGAAGGTCGGGTGGCCCAATACCTCCCGCGGAGTAATGGTCGCGTTCTTCGCGGACATGCCGCGAAGTGATGCGGCGCCGCCGGAACCGCCGGCTCCGGCCTGGCCGGCTCCATAAGGCTCCAGGCCGATGTCCGCAGGATCGTCGCGCATGAAAAGGAAAATCAGCGGTAACAGAATCAGCGCCACGACAATGAGAGTCATGGAGCCAATGCGCCAACCCGAATAAGCGATCATCGCCATGAAGAACGGCAGGAAGATAAGCTGCCCCGTCGAGCTCGCGCTGCCGAGAATGCCTAAGGCCAGACCGCGCCGAGCGACAAACCAGCGATTGCCCACCGTCGCGGTAAGCACCGAGCCGACTCCACCGGCGCCGAGGCCGACGATGATTCCCCAGACCAAAAAGAACTGCCAGAACTGAGTCATGGCGATGGTGCCGCTAACGCCGCAAATCAAAAGCAGCAGGCTTCCCATCATCACTTTGCGCGATCCGAAACGGTCGATCAAATAGCCGCTGATCGGCCCGGCGACGCCGAATAGCAAAAGATTCATGCTGATGGCGGACGCGATCATCGCGCGGCTCCAGCCGAACTCGTCCTGAAGGGGAAGAATCAAGACTTGAGGTGAGGAGCGGACTCCGGCGCTGGTCAGGGTCGTCAAAAAACACAGCGAGACGATTAGCCAGCCGTAGTAAAAGGGCAAAGAGAGCGGCGGATGTTTTTCGGTTTTGTCCGAGCTGTTGTTCTGCATTCCACTTATATAGCCGTATTTTCGACAAAATCACAAACCCGCTTTGTTGAGACCGATCCCGGCGCGCAGCGAGGAAATCACTCGCACCATTTTCCCGAACCATGAGCGCATGCTATGAATGATTTTCATGAAAAGAATGCTCGCAATCCTAATCGTTGGCTGGGCCGTCATGATAACCGGCGCCGTTCAAGCTCAAATCCTCGGCCCCAACGAAGAGATTCCGTTCGTTCCGACTCCCATCGAGGTCATCGATCGCATGCTCGAACTCGCCGAAGTAAAGAAAGACGACGTGGTTTACGATCTGGGCAGCGGCGACGGGCGCATCGTCGTCCGCGCCGCAAAAAAGTACGGCGCGCGCGCCGTCGGGATTGAAATGGACAGCTCGCTGCTCGACAAAGCCCGCAAGGCCGCCAAAGCCGAGGACGTCGGCCACCTGGTCGAATTCCGCAACGAAGATGCCCTGAAGGCGGACATCTCGCGCGCCACGGTCGTGACTCTGTATATGCTTCCCTGGTTCAACGAGGCGATGAAGCCGAATTTCAAAAAGATGCTCAAGCCCGGCGCCCGCATCGTCGCTCACGACTTCGGCATCGAAGGCTGGGAGCCGGACACGACTGAGAAACTGCCTGGGCTCGAGCTGAAGGCCGAAGGACATCAACATCAGCACACGATTTATTTGTGGAGGATGTTGGAACGGTAATTGATCCCATGCGCCGAGTTGGGAAAAATCCCTTGCGCCATCACAGTCTGCATTTTTGCTGGTCCCCGTCACCACCGGCGGCAAATCTTCCGAGTCAAGATTGTAAGCAATATATTTTCCCGGTATCTAACCGGATAATCCATCTTTCTGCGCCGGGCGGAAGAATCTTTTGACCGCCGCCACCGAAACCGCGCATGCTGTTTAATAGCCTCCCGTTTCTCTACGGCTTCCTGCCGGCCACTTACGTCGTCTTCTGGCTGCTCAAATCGAAGACGCAGCGCTACGCTTGGCTGGCGCTCACCGGATACGGCTTTTACGCCGGGTGGAACTACAAATTTTGTGCGCTGATGGCGTTTTCGACCGTGGTCGCTTACCTGGCCGGCTTGGGCATGCTGCGCTGGCAGGAGCCCTCCTGGAAGCGGCGTCTGTGCGTGGTCATACCGGTGACGACGGATCTCGCGCTCCTCGGTTTCTTCAAATACGCCAACTTCACGCTCGCAACCGCGTCCCAGTTAGGCGCCTGGCTCGGCTGGCCGCTTGCTCTGCCCAAGCTCGACGTCATCCTTCCCGTCGGCATTTCATTCTATACATTCCACACCGTGACCTACATCGTGGACGCCTACCGTCGCGTGATCGTCCCGACCCGAAACTTTTTCGAATTCTCATGCTACGTCTCGCTGTTCGCGCAGCTCGTGGCGGGACCGATCGTTCGTTTCCGCCAGATCGAAGCCGATCTCGAGCGCATCGACCAAGCCGACCGCGCAAAACACCTCGACATCGGCTGGTCTTTCTTCGTCATCGGATTGGCCAAAAAGGTGCTTATCGCCGACACCATCGCCGCGGTCATCGATCCGGCATTGTCGAGATACACCGAATTCTCGACGCTCGATGCCTGGCTGTGCGTTTTGGGTTACACCTACCAGCTCTATTTCGATTTCACCGGTTACAGCGACATGGCGGTGGGATTGGGCCACCTCTTCGGTCTGCGGCTTCCACAGAATTTCAATTCGCCTTACAAGGCTCTCGACATCGCCGACTTCTGGCGGCGCTGGCATATGTCCCTCTCCACCTTTTTGCGCGATTACCTGTACATTCCGCTGGGGGGCAATCGGTGCGGCACGCCGATGGTCTATCGCAACATCATGATCACCATGCTCCTGGGCGGTTTGTGGCACGGCGCCAATTGGACCTTCATCATCTGGGGTTGCTATCATGGGGTGCTTCTGCTGCTCTATCGAATGACGCAACGCTGGTGGGACCCGCTGGCGGCGCCCGTGCGAGGAGCGTTGACCTTCGTCTTGGTCGTCAACGGCTGGGTGATCTTTCGCTCCACCGATATGGCGATGGCCGAAACGTTGTTGCGCGCCATGTTTTCATGGCAGCCGAGCGGCGGCATGATCGGCGTCAACGTGTTGATGGGAATGCTCTGTGTGGCGGCGCCGTTCGCTCACCTTGGGCCGAACACCTTCGAGCTGCGACACCAATGGTCTTCCATGACCGCGGTCGGTATGGCTTTGTTGTTTGGTCTTTCGGTTTTCGTCATCTACGGCGCGCGCTCGACGCCATTTCTATATTTTCAATTCTGACACCGGTAGGCGCATGGGAAAACGATGCGATTAGAATTTCGCCGCAATGTCGGATATCTGGTGCCCGGCCTTCTTCTACTTTTTGCCGTGACGGACGTCGCTCTTCGGCTTACGCAAGGGGTCTGGGGAACCTTCGGTGCGAGCAGCGTACTGCCGCGGTCTCAGACGCCCGGCGAAGCGTTCCTCCCCAACCTCAGGTTGGAAGTGCCCGTCACCTACGGAGACCTGGCGCGCATGGCGAACATCCGAGACAGCAGCGAACAGCGTTCACTTCGATTTTCCAGCGATGCCCTGGGATTCCGCAATGTGGAAGCGAGCGGGCCCGTGGCGGGTATTCTGTTCGGGGATTCGTTCGCGATGGCGGGCGACGACGACCGGGAGACGTTATCGGCGCAACTCGGACAAAGGATCGGCTGCACCGTATATAACGCCGCCAGCCCGGACGACGAGTTCAGAAGACCGGACCTAGCCCTGGTGCAGTCGTTGGCGAAGCGCATCGGTATGGCGAACGGGGTCGTCATCGTCGAGCAAGTCGAACGGCGCGCTCTTGAGAGCAGGAGCCGGCGTGAACGCCCGGTCAGAGGCAAGTTTCGCCAAGCGTGGTCGCAGTTCTGGCAGCAGTTCAAAATCCTTACCCGCGACTCCCCGTTGAAGCGGTCTGCCGAAAACGTCATGAAATCGATTCGCGACGGTCGCATTCTGCCAAACAATTACCTGGATAACGTCGTACAGGGAAAACTCCGCAACAGGGTCCGCATGTTGTTTCTGCCCGACGATCTCAAGACCTATGAAGTAACCCGCTTGCCGCCATTGGACTACTGGATAAAACTGAACCAGAAACTCGGCAAGCGTCAATTAAAACTCCTGGTCGTGCTGGTTCCCAACAAACACACCGTTTACCGGAATCTTTTGGAAGGCAAACAAAAGAAACCCAGCGGCGGTCGTGATCTGCTGCCAGAGCTTGCAAGCGCTTTGCGCGCCGCGGGTATTTCGGCGATTGATTTGACGCCGGTTCTAAGAGGGCAGGCCGACGCCGCGTTCAAGCAAAATAAATACGTCTACTGGCGCAACGATACCCACTGGAACGCCGACGGGGTGAGAACCGCCGTTGACGAAATCGTTCGAGCGTTTCCGGAATTGAGAAACGGCTGCCGATAGATGCAACGGCTCGGGCTCGGAACGTCGATGGTGATATCGACCCGTTCAACGGCTGCGTCAAACGTGGAAGAATCCCGGCGTCCGCATCGTCGCCCACGACTTCGGCATCGAAGGCTGGCCGTCGGAAAAGGCGGAAAGGTTGTCCGATCCCGAAAATAGAGCCGGTGGCTATGTTCATTACCACACGATTTCTCTGTGGACAATCCAATAGCAATGACGATCGCATGAGCCACAAATTCTATTATCATTTACGGGAGATGGCGAATTTTGTATAGTACAGCTCACGTTGCGTATCGCAGTGTCAGCAGGTGTAGTCACAGAATTTAGTATATGAGAACGGAGATAGGGAATGAAAAATAAGAGTTTATGGCTTCTCGTAACTACAATGCCTATCATTGCGGCGTGCGCCATCGGCTACACTCGAATAGGGAAAGCACCCGACGCCCCTTTGAGGAATTATAAAATCCTTGCCCTTCCGGATTTGGCCGGCGGTGACCAGATACCGGAAGAGGTGAAAAGTTCTATCCCAAACAAGGTAGCCGAAGGACTAGCAAGTGAAAAACTCTTTGCCAAAATTGAGCGTGCCACTGGTGGCAAGGACGAATCCGTAGTTCTACTGAGTGGTCGAGTGGTTCAGTACAACCCAGGAAGTCGAGGGATGCGCTACCTAACAGGGCCTCTCTGGGGGGTTGGAAAAGGTAGTATCATTGTGAATGTCAAATTTATCGAGAAAGTCTCAGGGAAGGAGTTGGCCGACTCTAGCTTCGAAGGAGAAATCAAGGGCGGTTTTTTTGGAGGTGGAATTGACGAGACCTATGAAAAAATTGCCGAAGAAATCGTACAGTTCATCAAGTCAAACTACTAACTTGTGATGAGTTTAATCGCATCTTTCAAGGCGACTCCGCCGACATAGAGCGCCCTCCCCACTATCACGCCTTCGACACCTTCCTTCTCCAGGGGCAACAGCCGCCTAATATCTTCCAGCGTGGCGACACCACCGGAGGCGATAATGGGAATCTTTACGGCTCGGGCGATTTTGAGCGTCTCGTCGAGGTTCACACCTTCGCGGGTGCCGTCGCGGCTGATGTCGGTGTAGATGATGCGCGCGGCGCCATCTTGTTCGCAGCGCTTGGCGAGTTCGACGGCGTCCATTGACGTCGTTTCCTTCCAACCCTTGACCGCAACTTTTCCATTGCGAGCGTCGATGCCGACTACGATCTGCTCGGGAGACTTCTTGCACAGAGTCCGCAAGAACTCGGCGTTGTCGTAGGCGGCGGTGCCGATGACGACGCGAGACACGCCGAGCGCAAGAGCGGCTTCCACGGCTTCAAGCGATCTGAGCCCACCGCCAAGCTCGACCGAAAGGCCCCTTACCCCGCAGATGGCCTGCACTTCGCGCGTATGTACCGGCCTTCCTTCGACGGCGCCGTTCAAATCGACGATGTGAATGAAGGTCGCGCCTTCGCTCACCCAATAGCGCGCGGCATCCAATGGACTCTCGAAATAAACTGTCTCCTTGTCCATTTCGCCCTGAAACAGACGAACGCAGCGGCCGTCCTTGATGTCGATGGCGGGAATGATGAGCATTGGCTAGTTCGACGCCACGAAGCGGCCGAAGTTCGCAAGAATCCGCAGCCCCAGTTCCTGGCTCTTCTCAGGGTGAAATTGGCAAGCGAACAGGCGCTCGGTGGCGATGCTCGAGACAAACGAACTGCCGTAATCCGTCGTCGTGGCGATGAGCGAGGAATCTTCCGGGACGACGTAAAACGAGTGGACGAAGTATACATAGTCTCCGCTCGAAAGCCCGTCCAAAAACGGTGAGTCTTTCTTTCTCGCGATCCGATTCCAGCCCATGTGCGGCACTTTGAGGCCGTTACCGGCGTGGAACCCGACGACTCTGCCGGGAAACAGGTCGAGCCCTTTCTGCAATCCGAACTCCTCGCTCTCGGCAAAGAGCAATTGAAAGCCCAGGCAGATTCCCAAAAAGGGGGTTTGCTCGCGCACGACGCGGCGGATCGGCTCGATCAGCTCGAAGCGCTTAAGATTTTCCATGCAGGCTTGAAACGCGCCGACGCCGGGCAGAACCACGCCGCGCGCCGCCGAGATTTTGCTTACTTCACGCGTGACCTCGGCCTGAAAGCCGACGCGCTCGAACCCCTTCTGCACGCTGCGCAGATTGCCCATGCCATAGTCGATGATCGCGATCATTGCGGTAACGATTTGAACGGCTTGAACGTTTTGAACCCTGACCCGTTACAGACTGCCTTTGGTCGAGAGTACGCCCTGAATCCGCGGATCGAGTTGCGTCGCCATGTCCATCGCCCGGGCGAAAGACTTGAAGCACGCTTCTATGATGTGGTGCGGATTCTCGCCGCGGATGACGTCCATGTGCAGATTCATCCCCAGCTGATTGGCGAAGGCGGCGAAAAACTCGTGCGGCAGGTCGGTGTCGAAATCGCCGACGCGCCCAGGGCGAATCTTGACGTTGTACGACAGATAGGGCCGGCCGCTGATATCGACCACGACCTTGGCAAGGGTTTCATCCAGCGGGCAACTCGCTTCGCCGAAGCGCCGGATGCCCTGCTTATCGCCGAGACTCTCTTTGAACGCCTGGCCCAATGCCAGTCCGACGTCTTCCACGGTGTGGTGATAGTCGACCTCGATATCCCCTTTCGCTTTGATGCGGATGTCGAAGAGCCCGTGGCGCGTAAAGCTCTCCAACATGTGATTGAAGAACGGCATGCCGGTTTCGATTTCCGCCCGGCCGCTTCCGTCGAGCTCTAACTCGACGCTGATCACGGTTTCCTTGGTCTTGCGTTCTACTCTTGCCGTCCGTCCCATAATCGCTCCCTTGTGAAAGTGAAATAACTACGCGTCCCAGATTCCGACTTGAACCCGAAACCTGAAACTCGAAACTAGACACCGTTTCTGAACCGCGCTTCGACGGCGCGCGCGTGGTCGTCGAGCCCTTCCAGCCGCGCGAGATGCGTGATCTTCGGCGCCAACGCGCGCAGCGCCCGTTTTTCCGCGTGAATGATCGTCGTCCGCTTGAGAAAATCGTAGGTCCCCAGCGGTGAAAAAAACCGCGCGCTGCCGCCGGTGGGAAGCACGTGATTGGGCCCGGCGAAGTAATCTCCCAGCGGCGGAGGCGAATAGGGTCCGAGGAAAATCGCCCCGGCGTTGCGAATCTCCCGCGCCCATTGCCGCGGCTGCTTGACGATCAGCTCGACATGCTCCGGCGCGATGGCATTGGCAAGCTCGATCGCTTCGCTGAATCCGCGCGCGACGATGATCGCGCCGTATTTTGCCAGCGACTTGAGTGTGATCGCCCGCCGTTTGGTCCCGCGCAGTTGCTCCTCGACGGCTTTTTGGACCTGCAAAGCAACTTTCATCGACATCGTCATGCACAGCGCCGCGGCCAGCTCGTCGTGCTCGGCCTGCGAAAGCATGTCGGCGGCCACGAGCACCGGATCGGCCGAATCGTCGACCAGCAGAAGTATCTCGCTCGGCCCGGCGATGGAATCGATATTCACCTCGCCGAAGACCAGCCTTTTGGCCGTGGCGACGAAGATGTTGCCCGGGCCGACGATCTTGTCCACTTTCGGAATCGAGCGGGTGCCGAAGGCCAGCGCGGCGATCGCCTGGGCGCCGCCGACGCGAAATATGCGGTGGACGCCGGCGATTTTGGCGGCGGCGAGAATGATCGCGCCGTCGCTGCGGGTGGGCGAGGTCATGATGATTTCTTTCACGCCCGCGACCCTCGCGGGAATCACGTTCATCAGCACCGTCGACGGATAAGACGCTTTCCCCCCCGGAACGTAGACGCCGACCCGTTCCAATGGCGTGATCCGCTGGCCGAGGAGCATTCCCAATGGATCGCGATACGTCCAACTTTTTTGCACCTGACGGCGATGAAACGCAGCGATTCTCCTCGCCGCGAGACGCAAAGTGTCGAGGTCCTGCTTGGAGACCTTGGCCATAGCCCGGTCGATTTCGCTCGACTTCACTTCTACCGTCGCCGGCGTCAAGCGCACATGGTCGAAGAGCCGCGTGTAGCGGAATAATGCCCGGTCTCCCTGACGCGCCACGGCGCGCACGATCGCCTCGACGCGCTTTTCGACGCCGCCCTGGCCGCTGCCGCGCCGCGCGAGAATTTTAGCGAGCAGCGGCTTGAAGACCGCGTCCGTGGTTCTAACCAGCCTGATCTTCATCGCCCCCTAGCGATTTTGGATTTGCGATTTTGGATTTTGGATTAGGGGAGTAGAATCCCGCAAATGGCTACTTCGATGCGAGTTTCCAAGTCTTATTCCGACAATCCAAAATCGAAAATCTAAAATCCAAAATTCCTCCGCCTTCAACTCTTTGCACGCCTAACCCTTGACCCGTTCAATCCGCGCGCCCAGCTTGGAGAGCTTTTGCTCGATACGTTCGTAACCCCGGTCGAGATGGTAAACTCGGGATATCTCCGTCGTCCCGCTGGCCACCAGCCCCGCAAGAATCAAAGCGACGCTGGCCCGCAGGTCGCTCGCCATCACGGGAGCGCCGGATAATTCTTTGACGCCGCGCACCACCGCGCGATTCCCCTCGAGGCGAATATCCGCGCCCATGCGGTCGAGCTCCTGCGCGTGCATGAAGCGATTTTCAAAGATTGTCTCAGTAATCACGCTTACGCCGTCGGCCACGGCCATCAGCACCATCATCTGCGCCTGTAAATCGGTGGGAAATCCCGGGTACGGCAGCGTCGTGACATCGACGCTTTTGAGCTTGCCGTTGCCTTTGACCTCGATGCCGTTGTCGTCCGCTCGGAGCGTCAAGCCGGTTTCCTTGAGCTTGATCAGAAAAGCTTCGAGGTGCGCCGGCCGCGCTCCTTTGATCGACACCTCGCCGCCACTGAGCGCCCCGGCGATGACGAAGCTGCCGGCTTCGATGCGGTCCGGGATGACTCGATGGGTGACGCCGTGGAGCGCGCTCACGCCTTCGATCTTGACGATGTCACTGCCGGCGCCGTCGATCCTGGCGCCCATTTTATTCAACGCCGCCGCTAAATCTTCAATCTCGGGTTCTTTGGCGGCATTTTCGATCACCGTGGTGCCCTCGGCCAACGCCGCCGCCATCAGCAAATTCTCCGTCGCGCCCACCGAAGGAAGATCGAGATAGATCTTCGCGCCGCGCAGCCGCGCCGCGCGCGCCACGATGTAGCCGTGAGCCTGCTCGATGGTCGCGCCCAGCGCTTCAAGTCCCTTGAGATGCAGGTTGACCGGCCGCGCGCCGATCGCGCAGCCGCCCGGCGTGGAGACCCGTGCCTCGCCGAACCGGGCCAACAGCGGCCCCATCACCAGAAACGACGCCCGCATGGTCTTGACCAGATCGTAGGGCGCTTCCAATTTTCCGACGCGCTCCGCGTGCAGCGTCAAATCGCCACCGCCGCGCGCCCAAGTCTCCCGGTCGAGATTGACCCCCAGGCCCGAGAGCAATCGCAAGGTCGTGTGAATATCCGCCAGGTTGGGAATCGCCTGATAAACGCAGGGCTCGGCGGTGAGCAGGGACGAGATGAGAATCGGCAGCGCGGCGTTCTTCGAGCCGCTTACGGTCACTTCACCTTCCAGGCGGCGGCCACCCTGAACAATGATCTTATCCACGATCCGTTCCTTGGCCCGCCGTACCAATCTTCGCCGCGGCGATCGCGCGCTCTTTGCCGGCGTAATCACGAGAGACTTGCGCGGACTCAAAGCCGCCGGCATCGGCAAACAATCGCGCGACCGCCTCACCCATGCCGTCGCCCAGTTCAAGCAGGATAGTGCCGCCGGTCTTCAGGTAATCCCCCGCCGCTGCAACATTCCTACGATAGTAGAGAAGCCCATCCGCGCCGCCGTCCAGTGCCGTGGTAGGCTCCCATTCGCGGATTTCCGGCGCGAGGCCCGTTAAATCTTCGCTGCGAATGTAGGGAGGATTGGCGACGATCAAGTCGAATCCTTCCCGTTCCTCACCCACAGGCTCAAAAAGATCGCCGGAGACAAACTCCATGCGCGCTTCAACGCCGTGCCGGCGCGCATTCAGGCACGCAATTTCAATTGCCGCAGCGGAAATATCGACGGCGAAAATTCGCGCCGGCGGCAGCTCCTTCGCCAATGAAACGGCAATAGCGCCGCTGCCCGTGCCGACATCAAGAATTTTTAGCGCGGTCATTCGCGGAAGTCGCCTCGCAAGCTTCAAAGCCAGCTCCACCAGCAATTCGGTTTCCGGCCGTGGGATCAGCACCGCCGGCGTCACGACGAAGTCGAGGGACCAAAACTCCTTGTGGCCGGTAATGTAGGCGACCGGCTCCCGGCTTGCCCGGCGCCACAGGAGCTTGTGAAATTCCCGCTCGGCCGCCGCGTCCAACGCCAGGTCAAGACCGAGATAGAGCTCCGCCTTTCCCACTTCCAGAACATGGCGCAGTAGCACCTCGGCGTCGAGCCGCGCGTTGTCGATGCCGGCTTTGTGCAAAAGTTCGGCCCCGGCGCGGAGCGCTTCGCGGACCGACTCCGACGGGGCAGTTTGTAACGCGGATGTTAGGGATTCCATAAAAAGTGATTTCTCATCCCGTCGCCTTCAACACTTCCGCTTGATAGTGGGTAATGAGCCCTTCCACAATCTCGTCGATGTCCCCCTCCATAACCCGGTCCAACTGGTAGATCGTCAAGTTGATGCGATGATCGGTCAGCCGGCCTTGGGGAAAGTTGTAGGTGCGGATGCGCTCGCTGCGGTCGCCGCTGCCGACCATTGACTTGCGCGTGGCGGCAATCTCGGAGCGCTGCTCTTCCTGTTTTTTCTCGAGCAGGCGCGCGCGCAAGATTTTCATTCCCTTGGCGCGGTTCTTATGTTGCGACTTCTCGTCCTGGCAGGAGACCACGATGCCGGTCGGAACATGGGTGATGCGCACAGCCGAGTCGGTGGTATTGACGCTTTGCCCGCCGGGGCCCGAGGAGCGAAACACGTCAATTCTGATGTCTTTCGGATCGATGGCGATTTCGACCTCATCCGCCTCGGGCAGCACCGCGACAGTCACCGCCGAAGTATGAATGCGGCCGGAGCCTTCGGTCGCCGGAACGCGCTGCACGCGATGGACGCCGCCTTCGAACTTGAGCCGGCTGTAGGCGCCCTGGCCTTCGATGTTGACGATGATCTCCTTGAATCCGCCCAGCCCCGTCTGATTGGAGCTCATGATCTCAACCCGCCAACCGCGCGTTTCGGCGTAGCGGCAGTACATGCGATAAAGCTCGCCGGCGAACAGCGCCGCCTCCTCGCCGCCGGTGCCGGCGCGGATTTCCAGGATGACATTCTTATTGTCGTTGGGGTCTTTGGGCAGAATGAGAACCTTGATCCGGTTTTCGAGATCTTCCTTGCGCTGGCGCAGCCCGGCCACTTCTTCCTTGGCCAGTTCGCGAATCGCCTCGTCATTTTCTTCGAGCAACTGGCGGTTGCCCTCGATCTCCTGCTCGACCTTGCGCCATTCCCGGTAGTTTTGGACCAGCTCCGCCAGCTCGGCCCGCTCCTTGGCCAATTTGGAATACTCCCG
>Ga0326597_10010840_pt1 | contig 12123 bp, 14 predicted proteins | sample RVTome_12_FD_203789 | JGI IMG/M metagenome (GOLD analysis project Ga0326597, IMG submission 203789) | Soil microbial communities from uranium-contaminated site in the Upper Colorado River Basin, Wyoming, United States - RVT100D185 | ecosystem: Environmental > Terrestrial > Soil > Contaminated >... | reverse complement strand
CATTTCGTCAAGCTTGATCGGGTGCCGGCGTTGCTGGAGCGCCTGGCGTCGGCGGGTCTGACGACCCGAGAGGCCTGCGGGAACACGGTTCGCAACGTCACGGTCGGGCACTGCGCGGGGGTGTGCCCAAAGGAGGCCTTCGACGTCACCCCCTATGCCAATGCGGTAGCGCGGTACCTCCTACGCAATCCGATGAACCAAAACCTTCCCAGGAAGTTCAAGATCGCCTTCTCCGGATGTCCCGATGACTTGGGTCTCACCCCGATCCACGACATCGGGGCGCGTGCCATGGTCCGTGTGACGGACGGCAAAGAGGAACGGGGCTTCCAACTCTATGTCGGGGGCGGCCTGGGCCCCTCGCCCCGGGTCGCGCAGCTCCTCGAAGAGTTCACCCCATGCGATGGGCTGTTGCCGACCGTCGCCGCCATCGTGCGCGTCTTCGACCGCCTCGGCAACCGCGAGAACCGCAATATGGCCAGGATGAAATTCGTGCTAGATAAGCAGGGGATCGAACAGTTTCGGAAGCTGGTGTTGCAGGAGCGAACTGGCCTGGTGGCGACACTGGCTGGACACCTTCCCCGCGTCGTCGTGTGGGAGGAGGGCCGTCCTCACCATGAAGAGCCTGTCCCGCAGGGCCCGTCCGGGGGGTTCGGCGATCCAGCGTACCTTCGCTGGCGGAAAACAAACGTGCTGGATCAGAAACAGGCCGGCTATGCCATGGTGCACGTCCGGCTCGAGCTGGGAGACATCACCCCGATCCAGCTCAGAACGCTGGCCTTCGCGGCGCGCCAGTTCGGGGACGGCACTGTCCGGAGCACCAATCAGCAGAACTTGTTTGTCAGATGGGTTCGCATCGATCGGATTACCTCGCTCTATCGCGTTCTCGCTTCTGTCGGCCTCGCCGAGCCGTCGGCCGAGCGATTGGCCGATGTCACCGCGTGCCCCGGGGCCGATACATGCCAACTCGGGATCACCTCGTCCCGAGGCCTGGCTGCCGCCCTGGGCGATCTGTTTCGGAATGGCTTGAGCGACCTGGCCGATGAGGCCGGGATCAGGATCAAGATTTCCGGCTGTCCGAATTCCTGTGGCCAACACCACATCGCGAATATCGGGTTCACCGGTGGGGCCAAGAAGTTTCACGGCCTGCAGGCTCCGACCTACCAGATGTTGCTGGGGGCGAGCCTCGAGCCAGGCCAGGTTCATTATGCCAGGCCGGTGGCAAGGGTTCCGGCTAAGAATATCCCGGGGGCAGTCCAGGCTCTTTTGCGCGTCTATCAGAGAGACCGACAGATTGGGGAACAATTTAATCAATTTCTCAATCGATTTGGACCGGATCAATTGAAAGCGGTGCTTAAGCCATTCACGGAATTGCCACCAGCCCTGGAGGCACCGGACCATTATGTCGATTATGAGTCGGAGGGCGCGTTTTCCATTCAGACTGGTCCGGGTGAATGCGCTGCATAGGCGCCGCAACAGGAGCCATCGACCGCACGTTAACGTCAAGAAGGAGAGCAGAGATGACGGGACGCAGGACTCAAAAGTTTGCTGGCGTGGCTGTGCTCGCGTGTGTGGCTGCATTCGCATGGACCGCTCACGGGTGGGCTTACGAGGTGTGGGTGACCAATCAGGACGACCATACGGTGAGTATTATCGACACCGAGACCAACAAGGTCATCGCCACGATCACACCGGGTGGGAAGAAACCGCACAACGTCGCCTTTTCCCATGACGGCGCCTATGCGTTTGTAGCCAATGTGGGGACCAACGACGTGAACATGGTCGAGACAAAAACCAGAAAGGCGGTCGAGACCTTTCCCGCCGGGACCAAGGCTCATGGGCCTGCCGTCGCGCCCGATGGGGCGCAGCTCTGGGTCGCGAACCCAGGGTCCAACGATGTCACGGTCATCGATCTCAAGCTTCGAAAGACGATCGACACGATCCCCGTTGGGAAGGCCCCTGCCCTGGTGGTATTCGACCCGAAGGGGACGCGGGCCTATATCAGCAATGGAGGCTCCGGCGACCTGTCCGTGATCGATGTGAAGAGCCGGAAGGTCATCAAGACCATCGAGGCGGGCAAGGGCGCTATGGGGACCGATATCACGTGGGACGGCAAGCTTCTTCTGGTCACGGCTGGCGATATGGATCGAATCGATGTGATCGATGCCATCAGCGATAAGGTGAAAAAGAGGATTGCTCGACAGGGGGATCCTCATGGCCTTGTCGTGTCCCCAGATGGGAAGCGGGCGTACGTGGCAAGCCGCAAAGCGAATGTGGTATCGGTCATCGATCTGAAGTCCCTGAAGATCGTGAAGGAGATCCCGGCAGGCAAGCGGATCGATATTGTCACTATCACGCCGGACGGACGTCGTCTCTATGTGACCAGTCGCGACACGAACAGTGTCATCGCCATCGACACAGCGACAGCGAAGGTCGTCGCCGAGATCCCGGTAGGGAAGGACCCTCATGGGATTGGCACGCTGCCGGCCGGCCATCACTAAAACAGGTGTAATGGGTGAAGTGTCATTTCTTCTTGTTGTCATCTCTGTCAGGGAGGGACGATGAAACGAGATTCGCACACTCCAGCCACAGATACACACAGGCCCGTTTACTCCTCCACAACTCTAAGCGAGCTTAATCAGCGATTTCAGGTTGCGCCAACCGAGGAGCTTCTGCGATGGGCGATCGATACCTTTTCTCCCAAGTTGGCCCTCGCGAACAGCTTTGGGGCCGAAGATGTGCTGCTGATCGACATGCTGTCAAAGCTGTACCCTCCTACCAAGATCCTCACGCTGGACACCGGTCGCCTGCCTGAAGAGACCTACGAGGTCATGGAGCGGGTGCGGGAGCGCTATAAGGTGAGCATTGAAAGCTACTTTCCCGACCGGGAGGCGGTAGAACGCCTGGAGCGGGAGCGTGGATTCTACTCCTTCCGGCGGAGCGTCGAGGAGCGGAAGTTTTGCTGTCGCATCAGAAAGGTGGAGCCGCTCGGCCGCGCCCTTGTCGGCCTCGATGCCTGGATGACTGGCCTCCGCCGGGAACAGGCTGCGACACGCACCGGCCTCGATATCGTTGAGATCGACGAGGCCCACGGCTCGGTCGTGAAACTTAATCCTCTTGCCGGTTGGACCGAGCAACAGGTGTGGGACTATATCCGGACGCACAACGTCCCGTATAACGCCCTGCACGATCGAGGATACCCCAGCATCGGATGCGCGCCCTGCACGCGGGCCATCCAGCCCGGTGAGGATATCCGGGCGGGGCGATGGTGGTGGGAGAACCCCACGACCAAAGAGTGCGGCCTGCACCTCACGCCGGGCAAGAGCGATCCCGGCCGAAAAATCTGAGGCCAATACGACATGGCGCGAGGAGAGCAGATGCCGCGAACGATTGAATCGTCTGATGGAGATGCCCTGAGGTCGATCCTCCCACATGGTGGTCGTCTCATCGATCGTGTCCTCACGGGACAAGCCAGTGGCGAGGCTGAGGAACGGGCGCGGAGCCTGCCCCAGATCTCTTTGAACGCCAGGGCAGCGTCCGACCTGGAATGCCTGGCCTCAGGCGTGTTCAGCCCTCTCCAGGGCTTTATGGGAAGGGCCGACTACCATCATGTGGTCCATGAGCTACGCCTCAAGAACGGGATGCTTTGGACACTGCCGATCACCTTAGCTGTGGACAAGGACGAAGGTGCCAAGCTGACGGAGGGGCGAGAGGTGGCCCTCCTTGGTTCAGATGGAGAGCTGCTTGGCCTCCTCTCGGTAGAGGAGATCTTTGCCTACGATAAGCGGGAGGAGGCCAAGCTGGTGTACTGTACCGAGGAAACCCGGCACCCCGGCGTTCAGTACCTCTTCCAGCGCGGTGAGTTGCTTGTGGGTGGGCCGGTCAGTCTGATTCGCCGACCCTCGCTCCCTGGGTTCGAGGACTATTACTGCACGCCGGCCGAGACTCGGCGACGGTTCATAGAACGAGGGTGGCGGACAGTGGTGGGGTTTCAGACCCGCAACCCGATTCATCGTTCCCACGAATACATCCAGAAGTGCGCGTTGGAGTTGATGGACGGCCTTCTGATTCACCCACTCGTCGGACGCACCAAGCTCGATGATGTCCCATCAGAGGTGCGCCTTCGCTGTTATCGCGTGCTGGAGGAGCGGTACTTCCCGAAAGAGCGTGTCATGTTGAGCGTCTTCCCCGGCGCGATGCGATACGCGGGGCCGCGCGAAGCGGTATTCCATGCCTTGGTCCGCAAGAACTACGGGTGCACCCACTTCATCGTCGGGCGGGATCCGGCGGGGGTCGGAGGCTACTACCAGCCCTATGCGGCCCGAGACCTCTTCCTGAGCTTGTCCCGGGAGGAGCTGGATATCACTCCGCTCTTCTTCGACGAGGCGTTCTTCTGTCGACGTTGCGATGGGATGGCCTCATCCAAGACCTGCCCGCACGAGTCGTCTGAGCGGGTCGCGCTGAGTGGGACGCGCGTCCGAGAGCTCCTCCGAAGCGGCGAACCATTGCCTGAGGAGTTCACCAGGCCGGAGGTCTCTGAGATCCTTGCAGAATGGGTCCAAAGTGGATGATCGCGGCTGATGCGGGGCCCCTTCACCCCGCCCCTCTCCCCCCGTGGGGGAGAGGATTCAGGTGAGGGGGGGTCCGGTCTTTGGTAGCTTCGGGAGACGAATGGTAGGGTGACCGGCTTTGAACCAGTCGCCGATGCCGCCCGGGACGTTAGCCGCGCGCGGAAAGCCCCGACGCAGAAGTAGACTGGCGGCCGTACTGCTGCGTATCCCCTCTTCGCAGATCAGGATAGCCTCCCGATCAGGATCGATCTCCGCAGCCCGCTGCCAGATCTCCCCCAGAGGGATGAGGAGCGAACCTTCGATATAGCCCAGCTCCCATTCGAACGACTCCCGAACATCGATCAAGAGTAGGTTACCATGCTGGGAGTTGAAGCGCTCCCAAAGGCCAGAGACCTGCACCTGTGAGAGGGTGATGAGGGGAAAACCGGCTGCGCGCCACGCCTCGATCCCTCCAGCAAAAATCCCCAGAACAGGATTTCGCTTTACCCCTTGTAGCGCTTCGGCTGCGGCGTCGGCTTCAGTAGGATCTCCGGACAGCAAGAGAATCTTTGGGCCCGGTGGGATCGCCGTCGCGAGACGCTCCGGCAAGCTCTTGCGGCTGAACATAAGGTTTATGCTTCCCGAGATATAGGCTGTCGCAAATTCCGCGTGCGGCCGCAGATCGATCAGCAACACGCCCGCATCTAGTGCGCTCTTTGCCTGGTGAGGGGTCAGCCTCGGCGTTCCGGGTGCCATCGAGTTCTACTCCAGAGGCAAGCTGGTCACGCGTCCATCCGACGCGATGCATGAGTCACCTCGCTCCGCACAGTATACCCCGTGCTCCACAGTAGGGCAAGCGCATGCACCTACTGGGTAGTGTCCCAATTTGATAGATACGCCCGCAAGGATTCCAATTTAGGACACTGCGGCCAGATGCATTCACCTTGGCGCCCAATTCGCTGCAGCCATAATCGGTGTATGCTGATCAATGTGTGTCGGCACCGGCGGGTCCCGGCGGACCTTGACACGTCCTTGCAAATCGGGAAGAATTGCCGTAGTCGTTAGATGTCTGAGGGGGCGGCCTAACATGCGCATGCACCCGCCGGGCGTGGTGACCCCGGCGGTGGGCGGACGAGCGGTGACTACTCGCCACGCCCGCACGTGATGCCCGTTAGGCCCCGGGAAGGTCCTGCGCGGCTTCTAGGCGTCGGGGTCGAAAGCAACGGGGCTGGCACGCTCCGCGGGTCAATCTGCTCATCACGCTTGACGTTAATCACGCAACACGTTATGATACGCCTGTGATCAAAACGTTCAAGTGCGCCGACACGGAGGCGCTCTCGAAAGGCCGGCGGGTCAAGCGGTTCGTGCGCATCGAGTCGGTCGCGCGCCGCAAGCTGCGGCAGTTGCAGATCGCAGGCCGGCTGGAAGACCTCCGTGTGCCGCCGGGCAACCGGCTGGAAGCACTCAAGGGCGACCGCGCCGGGCAACACAGTATCCGCGTGAACGATCAATTTCGGATGTGCTTCCGCTGGACCGCTGCGGGCGCCGAGGACGTTGAGATCGTGGACTATCATTGACGGAGGGAGACCATGCGTAAGCTCAAGCCCGTGACGCCCGGCGAGTTGCTGCGCGAAGAGTTCCTGATCCCGATGGGCCTCACGCAATACCGCCTCGCCAAGGAAATCGGTGTGCCCGCCCAGCGGATCGGTGAGATCGTGGCGGGCAAGCGTGCCATCACGGCAGACACCGACCTGCGCCTGTGCCGGTTCTTCGGTCTTTCCAACGGCTATTGGCTGCGGGCGCAGGCGGCCTATGACACCGAGGTGGCGGAAGAAGCCCTCGCCAAGACCTTGGCGAAGATCAGACCGTGGGCGGGAGTGCCCACTCATGCGGGTTCTCGGGCCTAACAGCGGCAGACGACCATCCGCTTTCTGTCCGGAACTCCGCCCTAACCATCGCTTTCACACGGACGTGTCGACAAGTGATCGCGATCGGCGTAGAATACCTACGTGAGTATGGACAAGGTTCTGGAGCGCGTCCTCAGTCGGACCTCCGACGCGAACATTCGGTTTGACGATCTGTGTCACCTGCTCAGTAGCCTTGGTTTTGAGATGCGCGTCCGCGGCAGTCACCACATCTTTCGCAAAGCAGGGGTGGAGGAGAAGATCAATCTCCAGCGCGAGGGAAGTGAGGCGAAGCCATACCAAGTACGTCAGGTGCGGGCCGTGATCCTGAAGTATCGGCTTGGAGGTCAGGAGTCATGAACAAGTACGAAGTGATCATCTACTGGAGCGAAGAAGACCAGGTGTTCGTCGCAGAAGTCCCCGAGCTGCCGGGCTGTTCGGCGCACGGGGCGACGCACGAGGCCGCACTGGCCAGCGCCCAAGAGGCCATTCGCCTCTGGATCGACACAGCGAGAGAATTCGGTGATCCTATTCCCGTACCGAAGGGGCGGCGACTGATCTTCGCGTAGTCCAGTGAGCGTTCAACGACCTCGGTAACAGAATAGTACAAGGACGTTGGTAACACATCAGGGTCGGCGCAGTTCGCGACCGGCCGGCCCGCAGCTTAAGCGCTGTCCGTTAGCGGTCAGGGAAACAATGACGGCGGCGATAGAATCCTCATCTGTCCGATAGATAAGGCCGCAAGGATTTCAATTTAGGACGATACCCACCCACGGAAACCCACTCTTCGCGCCGCATTTGCCCTTTACACTCACTGTGAGACGCCGTATACTCCACCAAGATTTGATGGGAGGTCTCCATGAGCGACCAGCCGTTCTTGATCGACCGTGAGGGTCAGACGGCGATTCTGACGATTAATCGCCACGCGCAGCGCAACTCTCTCAGCTTCGAGATGTGGGAGGCGTTCCCCGGCTACATCAAGGAGCTGAACGCGGACCCCTCTGTCCGTGTGATCGTGCTGACCGGCGCCGGCGATAAGGCCTTCGCCTCAGGAGCCGATATCTCCGAGTTCACCTCGAAGCGGACGGGGCGCGATGCCGCCGCGCTGTATCATCGCGCGGTAGAAGAGACGATGGCGAGCCTGGAGGCGGCCAGCAAGCCGGTCATCGCCATGGTGAACGGCTTTGCCCTTGGCGGCGGTTGCGAGCTGGCGGTGGCCTGCGACCTTCGCGTTGCTGCCGAGAGTTCAAGCTTCGGTATTCCATCGGCGAGGTTGGGCGTGGTGATCAGTTTCTCAGACACCAAGCGACTCGTCGATCTGGTTGGGCCGGCCGTGGCCAAGGAGATGCTGATGACGGGCCGGCGCCTTTCGGCCCGAGAGGCGCTGGCAGTCGGGCTGGTGAACCAGGTTGCGCCAGACCCATCGCTCCGCAAGGCCGCCCTCGATATGGCGGAGGCGATTTCGGCCAACGCGCCGTTCTCAGTTGCTTCAGCGAAGGCAATGGTGGACCACTGCCGTCGTGACGCCGACCTTTCGACGGTAAGCTCGACCGATGCGGATCGGCCCCTGCGCTGTTACGAGACCGAGGATTTTCGGGAGGGAGTGCATGCTTTCCTGGAGAAACGCCCGCCCAGATTCATGGGACGGTAGAAAACAGGGTATAGGGTAGAGGGTTAAGGGTAAATGATCGGAAAGGTTGTGCAGTCCCTCTTGAGGTCTCTCCCCTAAACCCTGGACGCTAAACCCTAAGAGGGACGATGGCCAAGCGGCGGGTGCACCTGACCTTTACCGGCAAGTTGGTTGAGGAACCGATCCTCTGGCAGCTCAGCCAGACGTTCGATCTCATCTTCAATATCCGCCAGGCGGACTTTACCGAGGGGATCGGGTGGATCATGGCCGAGCTCGAGGGTGACGCCCAGCGCCTCGAGAATGGAATCAAGTGGCTGGAGGACCGTGGTGTGCAGGTGGCCCCGATCGAACAGGATGTGGTCTCTTGACAAGTTTGATTTGTTCTTGACAGGAAAAAGCGGTTCTGTTTAGATAAACAGGATTTCCCTTTTCATCCAGAGTGGCTGAGGGACTGGCCCTGCGAAGCCACGGCAACCGGTTCCGCCCCGGACTGGGGCGGAACAGTGGTGCCAACTCCTGCATCCCGGACAGGGCGGGATGGGAGATGAGAAGGACGCCGTCGAATTCGACTGCCCCTTCTCATAACCTGGGAGGAGGGGCTTTTGATTTTTGTAGAAGGGATCACGCGATGCCGAAACGGATGGTCACTCTCATCTTCCCGCAGACACTCGTCACGGAACCGGTGATCTATCGCCTCTCCAGGCAGTTCAAGATCATCCCTAATGTCCGCCGGGCGCGCGTGACGGAGAAGGCGGGAGAGGTGATGCTGGAGCTGGAGGGTGAGGAAGAGGAGCTGAACAGGGGGATCGCCTACCTGAATACGTTGGGGATCAGGGTGGAGCCGACTCAAGGGAAAGGACACTGACATGGCGACGGTGAGGGGGCTGAAGTGCAGGGAGTGCGGCCGACCTTACCCTGCGGATCCCCTACACGTCTGCGAGTTCTGTTTCGGGCCGCTCGAGGTGGACTACGACTACGACCGGCTTCGCGGCACGCTGACCCGGAAAGCGATCGAGTCCGGCCCCCCCAGCATCTGGCGATATCGGGCGCTCTTACCGATCGAGGGGGACCCCGCGGTGGGGATACATTGCGGGATGACGCCCCTTGTAAAGGCCAGAAATCTAGCGCGCGCCCTGGGGATGCAGGAGGTCTATGTCAAGAATGATACCGTCAACCACCCCAGCTTTTCATTCAAGGATCGGGTGGTGGCGGTGGCGATCACGAAGGCCCTGGAATTCGACTTCAAGGTGGTGGCCTGTGCCTCTACCGGCAACCTGGCAAACTCGGTCGCGGCGCACGCGGCAGAGGGCGGCCTTCAGAGTTTTGTCTTTATGCCGGCTGACCTGGAACAGGGAAAGGTCATCGGCACCCTTATCTATTCGCCGACGTTGGTGGCAGTGGAAGGCAACTACGATGAGGTGAACCGTCTCTGCAGCGAGATCGCCGATAAATATCGCTGGGCGTTTGTCAACATCAACATCCGCCCCTACTACGCCGAAGGTTCGAAAACCTTCGGCTACGAGATCGCGGAGCAGCTTGGTTGGCGCACTCCCCAGCATATTGTCGTGCCGGCCGCAGGCGGTTCCCTCGTCATAAAGATATGGAAAGGGCTGAAAGAGTTCGAGCGCCTCGGGCTCCTGAGCGGACCCTGTGCCGTGCGGATGCATCTGGCGCAGGCCGAAGGGTGTGGCCCCATCGTCACCGCCATCAAGGAGAACAGCGAGATCATTAAACCGGTCAAGCCGAAGACCATTGCCAAGTCGCTTGCGATCGGGAACCCTGCAGACGGGTACTATGCCTATAAGGTGGTCAAGGAAAGTGGGGGCCACGGCGAGCACGCGTCGGACGAGGAGATCGTTGAGGGGATGAAGCTGCTGGCCAGCACGGAAGGGATCTTCGCCGAGACCGCCGGCGGGGTGACGGTTGCTGCCGCCAAACGGCTGATCGAGCAGGGGCGGATCCCCAGGGACGAAAGCCTGGTGCTGTGCATCACGGGCAACGGGCTCAAGACCCAGGAGGCAGTGGCCCCGACCTTGAAGGTGAGTCTGCAGATCAAACCGACCCTACGCTCGTTCGACGAGTCGATGACCTCTCACGGGATCGAGGTGACGCCGAGGAATCTGAGCTGAAAACCGACATCTGAAACTGTGATGATAAGGAAGCGCCAAAAGGAGCCATGTCAATGAGTGTGAAGGTGCGGATCCCGACACCCCTGCGTGGACTCACCAATGGCCAGGGGGAAGTGGAAGGACAGGGCGGCTCGATCCATGAGCTGATCGAGAATTTGGAGAAGTCGTACGGTGGTCTGCGAGAGCGGATCTGCGATGAGACAGGCAGCGTCCGCCGGTTCATCAATATCTATGTGAATGAGGAGGACATTCGGTTTCTGCAGGGGACCGCGACCCCGTTGAAACCCGGCGATCTCGTTTCGATCGTCCCGGCCATTGCAGGCGGATAACAATCCATCGCCAGCCGGCCCTGATCGACAGTCAGCGTGGCATAGTCCTACCGAGCACGCTGACTGTTCTTGTTTATGGGCTGGCCCAATCCCGCAGTTACGACGCCTTGCGCGGTTCCACCACGGTCCCGGCCTTCCGGTAGACGGCGTAAATGGCGCCGCTCGGGCATGCCTGGATGCAGATTGTGCAGCCCTCCAGGCACTTCGTGGATTCGAAGCCAAACGGCTTCGTCGCCTGCCAGGCTCCGGTCGGGCAGACCGGAATGCAGACGGCGTTGTGAGTGCACCGGTTCGGGTGTCGAATCAACATCTCTCGTGTCAGTTGCACTGAACTCCCTCCTTGTGCCGTTCCAACTTGTCTAGGCCGTTCCTGCGACGGCCCTCAGCCCGGTTTCAATGGCCTCGGCGATACGGTCCGCCTCGTCCTTCGACAGGATCAAGGGAGGCGCGAGAATCATGACATTGCAGAGGCCGGGCACGGTTTCCACGTTGCGTCCGACGATCACCCCCGCGTCTCTGACGGCCGCCGACACGGCCGCCATCTCTTTGTCGGGGACGGGCGTTTTGTTCTGGTCCCGCACCAATTCTAACCCGATCAGCAACCCCTTTCCTCTGACCTCCCCGATCCAAGGGTGACGGATGGCCTGCAGACGCCGCATCAGATAGTCACCCACGGTGGCGGCATTCTCCCAGAGACGCTCCCTTAGAAGGATCTCCAGGTTCGCGCTGGCCGCGGCGCACGCCACGGGATGTCCGCCAAAGGTGCTGACCTGTGAAAAATGTACCCCCTCTTCCGGTTCACCCAGGAAGGCATCAAAGACCTCTTGGGTCGTGATGGTGGCCCCAAGGGGAACGTATCCGGAGGTAATTCCCTTGGCGACCGTCATGATGTCGGGGATGACATCCCAGTGCTGGCAGCCGAAGGGAAGTCCGGTACGACCAAAGCCGGTAATCACCTCATCCAGGATCAACAGGATGCCCCATCGGTCGCAGATCTCCCGTAGCCGCTGCAGGTAGCCATCCGGCGACACGATTACTCCTCCGCCACCGATCACCGGCTCGGCGATGATGGCGGCGACAGTCTCCGGTCCTTCGTACCGGACCCTGGCTTCGATCTCGTCGGCGCAGGCCAAGGTGCAGGCAGGGGCCGCCTGGCAATGTACGCATCGGTAGCGGTCTGGTGGATTCACGTGGAAGAATCCTGGAACCAGGGGTTCGAACGCCTTCCGTCGGCTGATCTGACCGGTCGCGGAGAGGGCGCCGAGTGTAAAACCGTGGTACCCACGATAGCGGGCGATCACCTTGTAACGGTTCTCGCCTCGGTGAACCTGCCGACCATACTGTCGCGCCAGCTTCAGAGCGGTCTCGACGGCCTCGGAGCCGCTATTGCAGAAATAGACTCGCTCGAGTCCTGGAGGTGTCATCGACGCCAATGTCTCGGCCAACCGGACCGCCGGAGCGTGCGACTGGCTGAGGGGGTAGAAAGGGAGGCGCCGCATCTGCTCGGCCGCCGCCTCGGCGATCTCATGCCGGCCATACCCGACGTTCACACAGAATAGGCCGGCCATGCCGTCGATGTACGCC